>ERZ1292623.3400-Hain-H51-01um-R1-3400-length-13594-cov-5_pt1 | contig 13594 bp, 13 predicted proteins | sample MGYA00564398_ERZ1292623 | MGnify/ENA primary metagenome ERZ1292623 (study PRJEB36523, sample SAMEA6512633) | groundwater metagenome | collected 2019-01-07 | study: AquaDiva: Metagenomics assemblies of 32 groundwater samples
AAAAGCGATTGTAAATTCATTAAGCCTTCCCATTCGACCGCAACCGAAAACAACAGCGTCCGAAGCTCTTATTAAAAGAAGATTTCTTCCGGAATAATTAAAGCCGGTATAAATTATTAAATCTTGGTATTCGGTCGGCAGATTATATTTCTGAATGTGTTCTTTTTCGGTGGCGGCCGGGGAAATGCCCAAAACTATTCCGCCTTCGGCCTTTGCTCCTTTGGCGGACCAAAAAGGAAATCCGGTCGTCGCTCCATTCACTAAAACCGCGTCATGCCTTGTTATTTCCTTTCCCAGTTCTTCGGCTTTGGCGAACGCGTCCGGGCCGCAATGGTCGGTTTCAGCCGCTCCGGAGACGCAAATTTTATATTTATAAGTTGTATGGCAGATAAGATTATTGTTTTCCATAAATTTTTATTAATTATAATTTAATTATAATAAATATTCTTCATTTATTGAAGGCACGATTGACTCAATAGCCAATTCATCTCTGATTTTCGTCGCAAGTTCATTTGAAGCCTCTTCTTCTCCCTGAACAACAAAAACTTTTTTAATTTTTGTTCCGAACGGTCTTAGCCAATCTAATAATTTTTCTTGGTCGGCGTGAGCCGAATAACCGCTGATATTCTTAACACGGCAATTTACGGAAACTTCTTCCCCGAAAATTTTTATAATTTTTTCTCCTTCTAAAATTCTTCTTCCCAGAGAACCTCCGGTTTGATAGCCGATAAATAAAATCGCGCTTTTTGGGTCGGGAAGATAACGTCGTTCATGATGGAGAATTCTTCCTCCTTGCGACATGCCGGAACCGGCAATGATAATTTTTGGCGGCGGTACTTCGTTAATACTTCTGGACTCTTCGGTGGTTAAGCACATTTTAAGTCCGGGGAATTCAAAAACAGAATCTCCTTTTTTAAACAAAGCAATCGCTTCTTCGTCGATATAAGAGGGATTTTGGGAGTATTTTTTATAAACGGCGGTTAGTTTTATGGCCAACGGGCTGTCTATAAAAATCGGAATTTTCGGAATTCTGCCGTTTTCAACGAGCTCGTTAAGCTCATATAAAAGCTCCTGCGTTCTTTCCATGGCAAAAGCCGGAATCATTAGCGTTCCTTTGGCCCTGATGGTTTCTTCGATTAAGTCTTCAAGAATATCTTTTCTTTTTTCAATATTTTCATGAATCCTGTTTCCATAAACGGATTCTATTAAAACATAATCGGTTTCCGGTAACGATTCGGTGTCTTTAACCAAGGGAGTGGCGACATTTCCCAAGTCTCCGGAAAAAACAATTTTTTTGCCGTTATTGTCCGAGACGACAATAAAACTTGAACCCAAGATATGGCCGGCGTCAAAAAATTCCATTTCCAAATCTTTAATCCTGAATTTTTCGCGGTAATTCGCCGCTTCCCAGATTTCCAGCGTCTGATTTATGTCGTTAATGTCGTAAAGCGGAGGCTTTTTTTTGTTTTCAGCTTCTCTTCTAAGCAGGTTTTCCGAATCAATCAAAAGACTTTCGGCAAAATCTTTAGTCGGCGGAGTAGAAATAATTTTCCCCCTAAAGCCGGCCTTGTAGAGCTGGGGAAGCCGGCCGGTATGGTCGATATGGGCGTGAGTTATTAAAACCGCGTCAATTTCTTCGGGATTAAATTTGAAAGGTTCAAAATTATGGTTTTCGCAGAAACTTGACCCTTGGTGAAGTCCGCAGTCAACCAGGACTTTAGCAGACTCCGACTCCAACAAATAATTGGCGCCGGTTACGGATTTGGCGCCACCTAAAAAAGTTATTTTCATAAGTATTAATTTAATATACTTTGAATTACGAAATCAAACAAACCCAAAAACTCTTTGGAGAAGAAAAAGTTTTGGGCTTGTTTAACCGTGAATTAATTCCGATTAGCTCTCGTACGCGCGCTTTACAACATTGAATAATTATGGTATATAAGAATTAAGCAACTTAACATTATGCGGCGCAATTCTGTGCCGCCCAACAAAGAGGAAAGTAAAGATGAACAAGATATTAATGAGGCATGCCGTTGGTTGGCGCTATTTTGAGCGCCGAGATGAACGACGAGGAAGATTAAAAAGAATAACCAAAGCGGTCATCGGTGTTGTAAGTTTATTCATGGTTGCTTGGTTAGTAACAATAATCAAGCAGATAATGATAGGAGGTGGATAGTGGCAAAAACCAAAGACCTTTTCGAGGTCAAGGGGGAGATCGAAAAGGCCGGAGTTTATTTTAAAGAGCAGGTTTGGGCGTATAGTGAAGCCCAAGCCAAGAAGCTCATTTGGGCAAGGGCAAAAGAAAAGTACCCCAAAATGAAAGTTTTTCTTATTAACATAGTTGTAGAGCAACTTTACACACAACCGAAGCCACAAATACAACAAAATTTTAGGTTTCGTTAAGAAACGTTCTGGTCGTTAACGGACTTCCATAAGGGCTCAACAGAGCCCTTTTTATTCTTTATTATCGTGATATTATTTTAGTAAATATGTCGGCTGAATTAAAAAACGAACAACAAGAATGGAATAAAGTTGTTTTCCAATTAGGCGGCTCGTTTTTAGAATCAAAAGAATGGGCCGATTTTCAAAATTCTTTAGGAAAGCAGACGAGGCGGTTTGTTTTTAAAGATAAAAACAGCACATTGGCAACGCAAATAATAAAACACCCCCTTAAATTTAATTATTTTTATTTCTATTCTCCCTACGGACCGCTCGGGGATTTTAAAAAAGAACTATGGACGGAGTTTTTGAAAGAAATTAAAAAAATAGCCAGAGAAGAAAAAATAGTTTTTTGGCGAATTGAGCCGGAAAAACAAAAAAATGAAGACTTGGAAGAATTTTTAAAATCTTCCGGATTTAAAAAACAAAAAGCGTTCAACCTAAAATAACCAGAATAATAGATTTAACGAAAAAAGAAGAAGAACTTTTAAAAGAAACGGAGCACGACACTCGTTATTCAATAAGGCTGGCCAGTCGTTCGGGCGTGGAAATAAAAATAGCCGAAACCAAAGAAGAAAAAGGGGAACTTATTCCGGTTTTTAACGAGCTTTTAAAAAAAACCTCGTTAGAGCAAGGGTTTAAAACTTATTCAGACGATTATTATAAAAAGGTTTCTGAAATAGACGGCGATTTAAAAATAAAAATATTCTCCGCCGTTTTTAACGGCGAAATCATAGCGGTTTCGTTTTTTGCTTTTTTCGGAGACAAAGGTCATTATCTTTACTCCGCTTCTTCTAAAAAATCGGAATATCGTCGGCTTAACGCCCCCACTTTTATTCTTTGGAGCTCTTTTTTAGACGCGAAAAAAAACGGAATTAAAACAATGGACTTGTGGGATACCAGGCCAGGCAAGGGTTATAGCGAGTTTAAAAAAAGTTTCGGCGGAAAAGAAATTGAATATATCGGAGCATGGGACTTGGTTTTCAACAAGCCGTTGTATTTTTTATATAAAATCGCGAAATTGTTTTTGAAATGAGAAGAATAAAAGAATTCGCAAAAAAAATAACGCCGATTTTCATTATGGATTTTTACCATTTTTTATGGGCATTTTTATCCGCGGTTTTTTACCGGTTTCCTTCAAATAAGATAAAAGTAATAGGAATTACCGGAACAAAAGGAAAATCAAGCGCGGTTTTTATGGCCGGAAAAATTCTAGAAAACGCCGGACATAAGGTGGCCTGGTCGTCTTCTTTAGGTTTTAAAATCGGCCAAAAGGAAAAAATTAATCCGTACCACATTACAATGCCCGGTCGGGGAATTATTCAAAAAATGATAAGAAAAGCGGTTAATGAAAAATGCGATTATTTTTTATTAGAAACAACATCCGAAGGAATAAAGCAAAACAGGCATAAATTCATAAATTTTGACACAGCGGTTTTTACCAATCTTCGGCCGGAGCATATTGAGGCTCATGGCGGATTTGAAAATTATAAAAAAACAAAAAAACTTTTATTCACTTCGCCCAAAAAAGAAAAAACCATAATTGTTAATCTTGACGACGAAAACGCCGATTTTTATCTCGACGCTCCGGCCAAAAGAAAAATAGGATTTTCTTTGAATCCTTCAAAAATCGATTCTTCCGCCGAAAAAATCATAAAACCTTCCCAAGAAGCGAAATTTTATAAAGACAAAACAGAATTTATTTTTAACGAAACGAAAATAACCTTGAATCTTCCCGGGAAATTCAATCTTTCTAACGCTTTATCCGCCATCGCCATAGCCGATTCCTGTGGCGTAAGCAAAGAAATTATTAAATCAGGATTGGGAAAAATTAATAAAATAGAAGGCAGAATGGAAAAAATAGACGCCGGACAAAAATTTAAAATTTTTGTGGATTTAGCCCACACGCCGGATTCTTTTTTGGCGGTTTTTGAAACCGTTAAGTTTATGCGGGACGGCGGAACGAAGATTATTTCCGTTTTCGGTTCGGCCGGAGGCGGAAGAGACAAATGGAAAAGACCGAAATTGGGGAAAATAGCTTCTGATTATTCCGACGCGGTTATTCTGACAAACGAAGATTCTTCTTATGGTGAAAATCCCGAAGAAATAATCAACCAGATCGCCGACGGAATAAATAATAAAAAAGCCGAGATTTTTAAAATTACAAACAGAAGAGAAGCCATTAAAAAAGGATTGGAATTAGCCCGGAACAACGACACGGTTTTATTTCTTGGTAAAGGAACCGAGACGACTTACTCAATCGCCGGTAAAATTTATCCGTGGGACGAAAGAGCCGTTGTCAAAGAAGAGTTATTAAAAATTATAAATTTAAATAATTTAAAGGATTAAGGTCTCCGCCGGTCGGCATTGGTCCGCAAATTCTTGAAGATTTTGTGCCCTCCGGAAATCCGGAAGTTGCCGGCGGCATTGTTTGGTTGGCATAAACCGTGAAATGAAGATGAGGGCCGGTTGCCCAGCCTGTCTTTCCCACATAACCTATTAAGTTCCCCTTTTCAACCAAACCTCCCTGATTTACCGCGATTAAAGACATGTGTCCATAAAGGGTCGTTAAATTATTTTCATGCTTGATAACGACGACTTTCCCGTAAGCCGCTCCTTTACATAGTCTTTTCCCGTTTGTTAAATAATTATCCTGGTCGCCGACAAATATCACCCTTCCTTTTTCAGCCGATAAAATCGGAGTCCCGATAGGCGCTCCGACATCTATTCCGTTATGCCATTTTCCGCGATAATTATATTTCGCGAAGCCGGTTGCTCCGTATCCTTGGGTAATTCTCATCCGAAGTATCGGATTGGCTAACACTCCCGGCCTTGAAGTCGGCAAGGCCGAAGGGTCAATTTTAAGCCTTAATTCTTCTTCGGCCTTTTCTATTTCCTCGGCCACATCTGCCCTTAATTTTTCAAGTTCTTGAAGCTGTTTTTGGTAAACTTGTTCTTGGTTTTTAGACTGCGCCAGAAGATTTTGTTTTTCTTTTTTTATTTCTTCGGATATCGTCTTTTTATTTTTAAAATTTAGGCTTTCCGTTTCTTTTAATTGTTTTTTATCCTCTTTTTCTTCAAGCGCGCCGGATAATTTATTTTTTAAGGCTCCTAAATCGTTTATTTCTATTGATAAATTATTATTGATTTCCGTGAGTCCCTGTATTTCAAAAATACTTTCCGCCAACGTTTCATTTTTAAGAAAAACAACCAACGCGCTTTCCTGGTCTTTTTTCTGAATCTCTCTTAGTATCTCGGCGACCGTCTTCTTTTTGGAATCTATTTTTCCCTCCGCTTCGTTTATGCCGTATTGAGTTGATTCTATTTCGTATCCCAGTTTTTCTATTTCTATTTCGCTGAATTTTATCCCGAGATTAATTTGACCTATTTGATTATTTAATTTATCCACGGCTTTTTTAAATGTTTTCCCTTCTTCTTGGGCGGACTCGATTACTTTTTGAGTTTCTTGTATGCGGTTATTTATTTCCTGAAGCTCTTTATTTTTTTTCTCAATAGAAATTTTTACTTCTTCGGGCGTCGCGCTTATCGCCAAGTTGAAATATGCCGCGAAAAATAAGGCGACTAAAACAAAAACAAATTTTTTTATAATAAAGTCCATTTATAAAATTATGTTTTTCTTCCGAGAATTTTTAGGGCTTTTTTAATTTTATCTTCAAGTTTTTCTTTGCCGGAAAATTCCGCCCTATTTATTATTTTTTCTATTTCTTTTTCTTTATAGCCGAGCTTCTTTAAGGCGTTTTTAATGTCGTCTTTTTCTCCAATTTCCTCAAGCGGTTCATTGGCGCGCTTTTTATCAAGCCTGTCTTTCAGCTCGATTATTATTCTTTGGGCTTTTTTTCTGCCTATCCCCCACGAGTCAGTTAAAAGATCGGTTCTTTCGTTCGCTACGGCCGATAAAAATTTTTCTATTTTTAATCCGCCCATTATTTTAAGCGCCGACCTTGGGCCGATTCCGGCAATAGAATTAAGCATTTCAAATATTTCCATATCCTTTTCGCTTAGAAAGCCGTATAAGCTTAAATCCTCTCTGCCTATTGATAAATGACAAAACGCTTTTATTTTTGAACCGATTTTCGGCGTTTTGATTTTGGCCGGAATAAATATTTTGAAGCCTATTCCAAGGGTTTCAACAACCATAAATCCTTTTTCCGAGGCGATTAATTTTCCCGTAATTGAATGAAGCATATATTGATATCTAATTTTATCCGAAACAACATTGACATTCAAACTAAAAATAATAATATTAATCCAATGCCTAGAATAAAATCCGCCAAAAAGGCCTTGCGCCAGAATATCAAAAGAAGGGAGAAAAACACGAAAGGAAAAACCGGACTTAGGGCGGTTATTAAAAATTACAAAAAACTTATAGCGGCCGGCAAAAAGGAAGAAGCGAAAAAGTACCTGCCCGAAGTTTATAAGAAGCTCGATAAATCAGCGAAGGTCAATCTTATAAAAAAGAATAAAGCTTCAAGGTTAAAATCAAGACTGACAAAGTTGAGCTTAGCTCCGCAAAGCTGATTAAATAAATTATTCGCCCAAGGCTCTGATTGAGAGGCCGATTTTCCCGTTTTCCGTCCTTATAACTTTAGCCTTAACCAAATCTCCCAGCCTGACGACATCTTCCACTTTTTTAACAAAGCCTTCTTTTAGTTCCGAGACGTGAATCATTCCGTCTTTTCCTCCGCCTAAATCAACTATCGCCCCGAATTCCAATATTTTTATTATTTCTCCTTCAATTATTTCCCCGACTTGAAATTCTTTGGTTATGGATTTTATATAACGAATGGCCATATCGGCTTTTTCGTGATTATTGGAAGCCACAAAAACCCTGCCGGACTCTTCTATATCAATAGTGTCGACGCCGGTGTCTTTGATTATTCTATTTATTATTTTCCCGCCGGGCCCGATTACTTCCCCGATTTGTTGCGGGTCTATTTCCAGACTCATTATTATCGGCGCGTAGGAAGATATTTTTTCTTTGGGCTTGTCAATAACGCCGTTCATAAAATTTAATATTTCCATTCGGGCGTTTTTTGCCTGACTAAAAACTTCGCCTAAAATTTTAACGCTTACGCCTTCTATTTTTACGTCCATTTGAATGGCGGTTATCCCGTCTTTTGTGCCGCCAATTTTGCAATCCATGTCGCCGTAATGGTCTTCCGGTCCCTGAATATCGGTTAAGATTTTATATTTTCCGTTTTTTGAACTCATCAGCCCCATTGCTATTCCGGCTGCCGCTTTTTTTATTGGAACGCCGGCGTCCATTAAAGCCAAAGAAGAAGCGCAAACAGTGGCCATTGAAGAAGAGCCGTTTGAAGACAATATTTCCGACACTACTCTTATGGTATATGGAAATTCTTCTTGATTTGGGATAAGCGATCTTATGGTTTTTTCCGCCAAAGCGCCGTGGCCGATTTCTCTTCTTCCCGGGCCGCCCAGCCTTCCTATTTCTCCGGTTGAATAGGGCGGAAAATTATAATGAAGCATAAATCTTCTTTTCACTAAAGCCTCCATTGTTTCAATCAGCTGTTCCGCTCCGGGCGGGGCTAAAGTAACCACGGCCAATGCCTGTGTATTCCCTCGCATAAAAAGAGCCGAGCCATGAAGTCTTTTAAACAGCCCAATTTCTCCAAAAAGCTCTCTTACTTCGTCAATTTTTCTTCCATCGGGTCTTTTCTCCTCATCAATGGTTTTTTTATGGACAAGCTCGTCTATTTCTTCTTCGAAAATAGAATCAATAAACGATTGATTGAATGTTTTTTCTTCCGGTTTTTTTTCAAAATATTCCCAAAGCGATTTTTTTAAATCGTTTAATTTTTCCTGTCTTAAGGATTTATCTTTGACATAAAGCGCTTCCTCAAGCTTGCCCCCTAAAAATTCCTTAGACTCTTTCTTTACCCGATTTTTTAATTCTTCATCGAATTTAAAATTTAACTTGGTTTTTCCTATTTTTTTAACGACATCTTTTTGGAATTGAATTAAATTTGTTATTTCTTTTTGTCCCGCCTCAAAAGACTCAATGACTTTTTCTTCATTCGTTTCGTTTCCGATAAGTTCAATCATGTTTACTTTATCTTCAAGGCCGGCGACAAAAGATTCAAATTCAAGCTCTTTTTTTTCTTTCCATTCTTTCAGTTGCGAGTTTGTCGGGTTAATAATTGTTTTTCCGTTCGTCAGTCTTGCCAGTTTTATTCCGGCAACCGGTCCGTTCCAGGGAATCTCCGATATAGCCAAAGCGGTTGAGGCGGTTAAAAGAGAAATAAAATCAGGGTCATTTTCTTCGTCGTAAGAGAGAACGGTAATGACTATTTGAATATCTTTTCTTATTCTGGCGTCAAAAAGCGGCCTGATGCTTCTGTCAATAAGCCGTCCGGAAAGAATAGATTCTTCGGATGGCCTTCCTTCTCTTCTAACGAATCGGCTGCCGATTATTTTTCCGGCGGCGTAAAATTTTTCTTCGTAATCAACAACCAAAGGAAGATAATCTTTTGGGGAATCTTCTTTGTTTATCGTTACGGTCGCCAAAACAACGGTGTCGCCGTATTGTCCGATTATCGCGCTATTGGCTTGTTCGGCGATTTTTGACGACGTTATTTTTATTGTTTGGCCGGCGAATTCCGCTTTAAACTCCTGTTTTTCTAAATTCATAAATTTATTTTTTTAAAATCATTTTCGGTATTTTTTCAAGGTCGATAAAAATATCGGCGGATTCTTTCAATTTCAAAGAAGCGCTTCTGCCGAAGGCGGCGACCTCAACTTTTCTTCCAAGGCCCCATTGAAGATATTCAACCAGCGGCACAAAATCGCCGTCTCCAGTGACTAAAATAACCACGTCCAAAAAATTCGCCATTCTTATGGAGTCAACCGCCATTCCCACGTCCCAATCGGCTTTTTTGGCGCCGCCGGCAAATACTTGAAGGTCTTTGATTCTTAACTCTATGCCGATTTTATCAAGCGCTTCAAAAAAAGAAGACTCTCCAAGCGCCGTTTCGCTTTTTACCACATAACCGATTACTCTTATCAGCTTTCTTCCGCCGGTTATTTCTTTAATTATTTCTCTGTAATTCGGCCGGCCGGAATAAAGATTTTTAGTTGAATGGTAAAGATTTTGAATGTCTATGAAAATTCCGACGCGTTGTTCTTTATAAATCATATTTCATATTTACTTTTTAAGCCCCAACTTTTTAATCAGAGCGGAATAACTTTTATTGTCGGATTTAAAAAGATAATTTAAAAACCCTTTTCTTTTTCCAACCATTTTAAGAAGGCCCATTCTTGAGTGATTGTCTTTGGGGCTGATTTTTAAATGATCCAATATTTGAGTAATTTTTTTGCTCAATAAAGCTATTTGAATCTCAACCGAGCCGGTGTCTTTTTCATTAATCCGATGCTCTTCTATTAATTTTTGCTTATCGATTGAGTTTAACATGACCTTAGATTAATTTAACGGCTTTTAAATGTCAATCAGTTTATTTTAGTTTGAATTGCGGAAATCAAACAAACCCAAAACTTTTTCTTCTCCGCATTCAAAGTATTTTAGTTCCAAGCTGTGGCTGATTAAAATAAAAAATAGAGACCGGGGTCTCTATTTAATGGTTGGTTGCCACAGCAACTTATTTTTTTAGTCGTAGATTACGACCCGTTGTTGTGGGTTTGGGCGGGAATGTCCTAGCCGAAGTCGGAGGCGCCACCGCCGGCGAGCTTGAGGGGTGCCATAGGGGCCATGGCATTCGCGCCGCTCACGGACATATCGGGTCGAACGGGGGTGTAGCCGACTTTCGTTCTCATGATACTTTTCTCCTGTTTTGGTTAATGGGAAGTTGCTCGTCAAAAGGTTAAAAACCCTTTCAACTTATTTTAAAGTTAGTATAGAACAACAAACTTGTCAATAGTCGTAAAAAATTGACAAAACGAAGGCCGTGATTATACTTTTATAACATGTCAAACGCGGTGCTTAATAAAAAACCGTCTTCTCTGATAAGCCAGCTTATTAAAAACGAGCCGGAGCTGATTCCTTTTTTGAAAGAAGGAGACCTTGTTGAAGTAAAATTTTTAACGAAAACCCCGAAAGCGGTTTATTTTGAAGTTAGTAAATTCGGCACAGGAATAATTTACGGATACGAGCTTTTAAACGCCAAAGGAATTATTAAAGACTTAAAGCCCGGCGATTTAATAGGCTCAAAAATTATTAATCTGGAAAACGACGACGGCTATATAGAACTTTCTCTTTTAGGCGCCCAGAAACAAAAGAATTGGCAGGAGCTTAAAGATATTAAAGAAAAAGGAGACGCGTTCAAAGTTAAAGTAACCGGCGCCAACAAGGGCGGGCTGGTCGCCGAAATCAGCGAAGTAAAAGCTTTCTTGCCCGTGTCCCAGCTTGGGCCGGAGCATTATCCCCGAGTAAGCGACGGAGATAAAAATAAAATACTGGAAGAACTTAAAAATCTTATCGGACAGGAATTAAACGTTAAAATAAGCGACCTTAACCCCCGCCTTAATAAATTAATAATTTCCGAAAGAGAAGTCGCGGAAGAAAACATAAAAGAGCTTCTTAAGCAATATAAGGCCGGAGACATAATTGACGGAGTTATTTCCGGAGTCGCCGACTTCGGAGCTTTTGTAAGTTTTGCCGACAATCCTTCAATAGAAGGAATGATTCATATTTCCGAACTTGACCACCGGCTCATAGATAATCCCAAGGAAATAGTTAAAGTTGACGATTTAATAAAGGCTAAAATAACCGATATTAAAGAAAGCCAGGTTTTTCTTTCGCTAAAAGCCCTAAAGCCCAATCCATGGGACGCGGCCGGAGATAAATTTAAAGACGGACAGGAAGTAAAAGGAACGGTTTATAAATTTAATCCTTTCGGCGCTTACATCAATTTAGAACACAATCTTCAAGGGATGATTCATGTCGCCGAATTTGGCGGGGTTGAAGAAATGAAGAAAAAATTATTACTTGGCGACAAGCGCGACTTTATTATAGAATCAATAAAGCCCGAAGAAAAAAGAATAATTTTAAAACTTAAAAAATAATGAAAAATATTCAATCTTTGTCCAAAAATATTTTTTGGGCGATTACCACTTTTCTCGTAATCACTTTATTATTTTCAATTTTTTATTCAGAGCAGAAAACCCCCCCTCTTTTGACAATTGACCAGTTGGCTTTAAAAATAAATTCCGAGGAAATCTCTAAAATAACGGTTTCCGGAAACGAACTTGAAGCGGAATTAAAAAATGGAGAAAAAATTGTTTCCCGAAAAGAAACCGAGGCCGGTCTTTCGGAAACATTAAAAAATTACGGAGTGGAATCGGCAAAATTTCAAAAGGTTAATTTAGAAATTAAAGACCGTTCGGGGGCCAAGTTTTGGCTGGAAATTTTGATACCCGTTCTTTTGCCGCTTCTTATAATAGGTTTTTTATTTTGGCTGATATTCAGGCAAGCGAAGACGGGAATGAACCAAGCTTTTACTTTCGGCAAGGCCAATATCAAGCTCTTTTCTCAATTTAAGGATAGAATAACTTTTAACGACATCGCCGGATTAAAAGAAGCCAAACAGGAATTAATAGAAGTGGTGGACTTTTTAAAAAACCCGAAAAAATATTTGGAAATCGGTGCAAAAATTCCAAGAGGAGTTTTGCTTTTCGGGCTGCCGGGAACGGGCAAAACTCTTTTAGCGCGCGCGGTGGCGGGCGAGGCCAATGTCCCCTTTTTCCATATTTCCGGTTCGGAATTCGTTGAAATGTTTGTGGGAATCGGCGCCGCCAGAGTAAGGGATTTATTCGCCACCGCCAAGAAAGCCGGCAGGGCGATAATTTTTATAGACGAAATTGACGCGGTTGGCCGGGAAAGAGGCTCCGGACTTGGCGGCGGACACGATGAAAGAGAACAGACATTAAATCAGATACTTGTGGAAATGGACGGATTTGAAAAAGATGACGGGAGAATAGTGATTGCCGCGACAAACCGTCCGGATGTTTTAGACACCGCTCTTTTAAGACCGGGTAGGTTTGACAGAAGAGTCGTTTTGGATTTGCCCGATATCGGTGAAAGAGAAGAAATTTTAAAAATTCATTCTCGCGGTAAAAATTTGGCAAAAAACATTAATTCAAGAAAAGTGGCGGAGAGAACGCCGGGATTTTCCGGCGCCGACTTGGCTAATTTAATGAACGAAGCGGCTATTTTGGCGGCTAGAAAAAATCAAAAAGAAATATTTCAGCAGGATATTTTTGAGGCGGTGGAAAAAGTTTTATTAGGCCCCGAGAAAAGGTCAAGAATTATATTGCCCAAAGAAAAAGAAATAACCGCCTATCATGAAGCCGGGCACGCCTTAGTAACGGCCAGCCTTAAAGGCTCCGACCCCGTTCATAAAGTTTCCATTATTGCCAGAGGAAAAGCCGGCGGTTACACCTTGAAATTGCCGCTTGAAGAAACTTATTTAAGAACGAAATCGCAATTTATGAATGACCTGGCGATTATGCTGGGCGGTTATGTTTCCGAACAGGAAACTTTCGGCGATATTTCAACGGGAGCGTCGAACGACCTACAGCAAGCTTCCGACCTTGTCAGAAAACTGGTAACCAGATTCGGGATGAGTAAAAAAATCGGGCCGATTGTTTACGGCAAAGCTCAAGAGATGATATTTTTAGGCAGAGAAATATCAACGGAAAAAAATTATTCCGAAAAAATTGCCGCCGAAATAGACAATGAAATCAGAGATTTTATAAATAGGGCCCTTGAAACAGCCAGAAAAATTATTATTTCAAGAAAAAAAGCGCTTAAGACTCTCGCCGAAGAATTAATAAAAAAAGAAACTCTTGAAAGAGAAGAATTCGACGAACTTATTAAAGGCTTTAAATTTAAGCCGGTAATGATAAACTGGAATTAAGCGCGTGTAGCTCAACGGCAGAGCTCCGAGCTTATACCTCGGCGGTTCCAGGTTCGAATCCTGGCACGCGCACAAAATCTTAGCCGCGTTTTGTGGGCGATTAGCTCAGTGGTAGAGCGTCTCGTTTACACCGAGAAGGCCGTAGGTTCAATCCCTACATCGCCCACCAGTAAGAAATTTAAGGGAATTTTATTTTCCAAACAATGGGCTTCCGCAACGGAAGCCCATTGTATTTCCGCAACGCC
>ERZ1292623.3403-Hain-H51-01um-R1-3403-length-13585-cov-10_pt1 | contig 13585 bp, 11 predicted proteins | sample MGYA00564398_ERZ1292623 | MGnify/ENA primary metagenome ERZ1292623 (study PRJEB36523, sample SAMEA6512633) | groundwater metagenome | collected 2019-01-07 | study: AquaDiva: Metagenomics assemblies of 32 groundwater samples
CAGTTATAAAAAGACTTGAAACCCCTCCAATTGAATTATCTCCTACTTTAATTAACACATTAGATGCAGTTGCAATTATGACACATGCAATTGTAAACAAAGACCATACTAGAAGGTTAAGCTCTATTGTAGAAATAATAAATGTCACTCCTGACGGAATTGCAATGACAAATACTCCTTTTATGTGGAATCCTGCAGACGACAGATTTTATTTTAAAAAAGACAGCAAAGTGTTTGACAAAATAAAAAGAAGATATGGTTTAACTAGTGAACAATTGCAAAATGAATTTCTAGTGAGGTCAAAGCTTATTTATGAAATGTATAAAAGACATGTTTTTGATTTCAATGAAATACAAAAAGTTGTGAATGAATATTATAAAAATCCTGAAAGAGTTTTAAAGGAGTTTGGTATTCGTTTGTAATAAACCTTTTAAAAAAAGGTTCCCAAATAAACCTTTAGAAAAGGTTTCCAAAAACGGAATAAAACCAAAACTTGAACAAATAGATAAAATACAAACTAAACCTTAAACCATACAATATCTTTTCCTAATTTATCATTTAATTACATTTTTAATATTTTCATAGATATTATTGAGTTTAATAAAACCAGAACTTTTAAAATATCAGTAATCTTTTAAATTAGTATGATATCACATGAAGAATTTATGCAACTTTCTCATTTAATTGACTCTTTAGAAGAGGCATATCACAGTCTGGAGTATTTTTACGTAAATAAAGACATTGGCAAATTCAATGAAACCAAAAAATTTATATTAGAAGTAAAAAATAAAATTGATGAACTTTTAAAATGAGTCTTGAATTATTAAAGTTAAACATAGAACAGGAAAAAATTTTGGTAAATAGACTAGAAGAATTGTATAATCAATACTCATATGCGCAGGATGTAAAGTATAAAGACTCAATATCTAATGTAATAAACTCTTCTATTAATCAGATAAAAATCATAAACAAAGCAATACCTTCAGTTATTAATAATATAACTCTTGCGAAAAGTCTTTCTGATAAAATTAAAGAAGCAAAAAATATTACAACTTTCACTCATCTTTCTCCTGAAGGAAAAAGACTTGTAGCAATAGACCCTAAGTATAAAAAAGATTATTTAAAACAATTAAATATATCAGATATTTATTTAAAAGAGGTAAAAAAAAATAAAACTTCAAAGATAGAAGTTGGCAGTGAATTCAAAAAACCAAATCATTACATTACTTTAGCTAATGTTTTTTTTCTTAATATTTCAAGGAAACTGGCAAATAAAAAATCTTTTAGTGAACTAAAAGAACATTTAATAAAAGGTAATATGGCTATGCTTTTGCACAGCTATATTTCTATAATATTATTTACTACATTGTTATCTTTTTGTTTTGCAGCTATACTAACTGTTTTTTTTCTTTTTTTTAGTATATCATTTACATCTCCATTTATATACAAAACTCCTGTTGAAATATTGGCAAGATTACCTCAAGTAATTTGGATAATGTTTATTATACCAATATTAACTTTTTTATCACTTTATTTTTATCCGTATGCTGAAAGAAGTGCTGTAGAAGGACAAATTGATTATGAACTTCCATTTGCAACTATTCAAATGGCTGCAATAGCTGGGAGTGATATTGAACCAAGCAATATTTTCGGAATAATTGCACTAAGCAAAGAATATCCTATTATAAAAAAAGAGGCTAAAAAACTAATGAATCAGATAAACCTTTATGGATATGATTTAGTGACTGCTTTGAAAAATGTTGCAGATTCTAGTCCAAGCAAGCAATGGGCAGATTTATTAAATGGAATTGGGACAACTATAAAATCTGGAGGAGATTTAGCTAAATTTCTGAATAAAAGAGCTGAAACAATGCTGTTCGAGTATAGACTTAAAAGAGAAAAGGCGACAAGAGCTGCTGAAACTTTTATGGATATTTATATCAGTGTAGTTATAGCTGCTCCTATGTTAATGATGTTATTATTAATAATGTTAAGCATAACAAACCTTGGGTTTAATTTAACAGTACCTGTCCTTACAGTTCTTGTTATTTCTGCTGTTTGTCTAATAAATGTTATTTTTCTAACTTTTTTGCATATTAACCAAAAGAAGTTTTAAAATCAAAGAAAATGAGTAACATATATACTGGAGTAATAATTGAAGAAAGCCTTGGAAAAAAAGGTGTTTTAAGTAAGGTAAAAATTATCAAAACAGAAATAGAAAAGGTTACAGATGAACATAAAACTCCTTGGATAAAAAAATGGACATTGCACACTGTTGAAATTTCCGAAGATAAAGCAGACTTTACTGCAAAAGAGATAAGTAAATCGTTAGATTCTGAACATAGTTGGTATGCTGATTTCAAAAATAAGAATACGCATTTTATAATATTCAAAGATAAAGTATTTAAGATAAACAGGTCAAGTAAAGAGCAGTATAATAGAGCTAAAAAATATGGAATTTCATTAGGAATACCAGAATATCAGGTTGATTTTCATCCAGATGTTAAAGGGTGGGAAAGATAAGAAAAAGTAAATTTCAAACAAGATATATAAACAATAAACCTTTTAGAAAAAGGTTTCCAAAATGAACCTTTGGGAGGGTTCCGAAAAGGTTCTGAAAAGGAACCGAACCTAAAGGTTCAAGGAACCGAGCCTAATGGCTCAAAGGTTTCCAAAACGAAAGAAATAAAATAAAAGAAAGTAAAAAATGAAAATAAAAAGAGGGGTTATTATTGGTGCAGTTTTTGGGCTAATTGCTATAGGTATGGCACTCTTTTTTTTATTATCTCTTAATTCTAAAAATACCTTTTATTTTTTACTGGGAATTGGAGTATTAACAATTATACTTCCATTCATTTTATCTTCTGCTGGACAGACAAAAGAAGAAAGGGAAAAAGATGAAAAATTTCTTGAATTTTCAAGAACACTTGTCGAAAGTGTAAGTTCAGGGACTCCTATTAGTAAAAGTATTATAAATATGAAAAATAAAAATTTTGGAAGTTTAACACCTCATGTTCAAAAACTTGCAAATCAAATTGAGCTTGGAATTCCAATACAAAGGGCTTTGGAAACTTTTGCATATGACACGAGAAGCAAGACAATTTTAAGAGCTATAACATTAATTAGAGAAGCTGACAAAACTGGGGGGAATATTAATGTAATATTGGAATCTGTAGCTAAATCTATAGCAGAAATAGAAAAATTAAAGGCAGAAAGAAGATCTGCGATTTCTTCTATTGTTACAGAAGGTTACATAATATTTTTTATTTTTATTGTAATAATGGTAGTTGTTGAGGTTCAGATATTGCCTCTTACTGCAAATATTGCAGGCATATCAAGTTCATCGGGAGGATTTGAAGGTTTAAATCTTGGGGGAAAGAGTAGCTTTAATCCAAACGAGTTTTCCATAGCTTTTTTATCATTACTTATTGTCCAAGGACTTTTTGCAGGACTTATAATAGGAAAATTATCTGAAGGTAGAATAAAAGCTGGAATAAAACACTCATTTATTATGGTTGCTTTGGCAATTTTAATATCTACTGGATCAAAAGTATTTTTGGGGTAAAATGAATAAAACTGGATCAGGACATGTTGAAGTAATAATCTCTTTTGTATTATTTATAGGATTTTTAGGTTTTATTTTTATAGCTTTTAATCCACTTAAACCTAGTTCAAATTCTGCCATAGTTAATTCTGTTTACAATGTGCTGGAAGAAAATTTAAGTGTTGAATTAAACAAGGTTTCTGTTAATCTTAATTCTATTCCTGCCGGGCAAAATTGTTTTAAACTTCTTAATACTGGCCAATTAATATCTGATCTAAGTTGTAATAACCAAAATATATTAATTAAAGATAAAGACAATCGTAAAAAGCCTGCTCAGATCATTAATAATGAAATTGTTTCTGGATTATCCTCAGATAGTAATTTTTATACAATATATTGTTCAGATGAAGTAAATCCTAATCTTGGAAGTTTTAGTTTGTGTGAGGAGTATGATGAAACCCAGTATGAAGTGGGAATTATTGTCTCTAGCAACTATTGGTCTTTAAAAAAATTAAATGATTTAAGAAATAATTACCAAACTAATTATGACAATACTAAAAAGGAATTTGTAAGAGAGACAAGTGATTTTGGTTTTATAACATGGGATTTAAACTTAAGCAAGGAATTTGATGTAACTCAGGAAGTTCCAAAGGGATTAGATGTTATAAGTAAAACACTCCCAATTAATATAATAGATTCTGATGCAAATGTAACTAAACATACAATAACTGTTATGACATGGTGATTCTTAATTAACATCTAGCATAGAATTTAAACCATACAATATCTTTACCTTATTTTTATGATTATTAGCCATATTTTAGTATTTTAAGAATATATTTAATTGTATAAAATCTAAGTTTTATTATTTAATTAAAATAATGAATAGATTTTTATATTACAAATAACTTTTTAGAATATGAGTTTTATGTTGAAAGATAAAGGTGGTTTTTTAAGAGTTCTTGAAGCAGTAATAGCAATATTACTAATTGCCGGAGCTGTAAGCATAATACTTGTGAGAAATACTCAAAAAGATAACAGTTCTGAAACAATAGCTCAAATTCAACAGATAATACTAGAAGAAATTTCAACAAATCCTGAACTAAGAACTGCCGTGTTATCAGAACCTCCAAATAATGCTTTATTAAATAACACAATAAGCAGTTTAATGCCTCCAGAATACTCTTATGAATTTAAAATATGTTCACTGGAGGAAATTTGTGTTTTGCCAAATCCTGCTGGTTATTATACAAAAGGAGATATTTATGCTGATGAAGTTTCAATAGCTGCTACTCTTGATATTGCTCCTACTGATCCAAAAAGACTAAGACTTTTTATGTGGCTTAAGGAATAATTTTTAGGCTAAACTAAAATTTACTTGTTTAATCTTAAAATGTAATATCTTTGTCTTATTTTAATTTATTTTATTTATCTTTAATCAAATTCTTTTACTTAATTTTATTTTATTTTTTGTTTATTACCCTCTTTATTTAATTGTAAATGCGCAATATCTTTACCTTGTTTATTATTGGATACTGTCAAGTTAAAAAGATATAATGGGAAAAATAAATGTTAAAATTAAAGGCATGAATAAAGTTGCATTAAAGATAATTGATTAATATTTACCATAGACCTTTTAAGCTTATATAATCAAATTAAATTATTATTGAAAAATAATCCATACACTGATAAGTTAACAATATCTTATTATTAATTTATATATTACTTGATTGAATTACATTTTTAACATTTTCATAGATATTATTGGGCCTAATATATGTAAAGTAAACCTTGTATCTTAACATAATTTATCTTTAAACATACCACACTTTTCCTTATTTATCATTCATTTATGGATTGATATTTATTATATTTATGAGATTTTCAAGAACATATAAAGTTGTTAAAATATTAAGTTTGATATTTGACTTAACACAATATAATAACCTATATAAAATAAGATTGTTTAATATTTTAATGAAATACAAATTTTTATCACACACAGCTGATGTTAAATTTAAGGCATATGGAAAAACTTTAAATGAAAGTTTTGAAAATTCAGCATTAGCGATGTTTAACCTAATGTATAATGGAAAAGTAAAAAGCATAAAGAAATTAGATTTTTCCGTAAAGGGAAAAGACATTGATAATTTACTTTATAACTTTCTTGAAGAGCTTCTTATTTTATTAGATTCTAAAAACTTTTTTATATCGAGGGCAAAAGTAAAAATAGATAAAAAAAATATGTCATTAAAAACTGTTTTACATGGGGATAAATCTAGTAATTATCAATTAGGTTTAGGGGTAAAGGCAGTTACTTATAATGAGATGTTTGTGAAAAAAGTGAGTGATAAATGGGTTTGCCAGGTTGTGCTAGATGTATAAAAAGAACCAAGGTTCTCTTTATGAACTCTCCTTTAATACACTGGATAAACTGTAAGTAAACTAATGTAATTTATCTTTAAACATACCACACTTTTCCTTATTTATCATTCATTTATAGGTTGATATTTATTATATTTTTAATATTTTAAGAGACGTGCTAAACTATTAAATTGTTAAATTTTATATCAAATCTTAAGTTTAATATAGACTTAACATAAAAGATAATTTTATAAAGATATTTTACTAGTTTAATTTAATGGAAAAGAGGAATATTTACTTTTTAGTTGCTATTTCTTTAGCAATTGTTATATTTCCAATACTTGGAGTTATTGCGCAATCAAATGATAATTTGAATAATACTGGCATGAATAATACGGATAACACTGCCATATTGAATAATACTGATAGTTTGAGCACATGCATTGATAGCCAGGTAATTTTAACACTTTCAGGATTAACAAATGCACATGCGGGAATAATTGGAAGTAGCAACCATAGTGTTAAAATTTGTTATAACTCAATATTTAATAAACAGTATACTCTTAATAATTCTCAAGTGTGTAAAAATGATTCTTCAAATACAGTTCTTATTCTCTCCGGTGGAAAAAATGCTCATGCCAAAGTTTCTAATATGACTTTAAATTCTGGGGATATTCCTGTATGTTACGGAGATTTATCTTGTAAGGTTGTATTAGGTGGATGTAATTCAAGCATTGGGGAAAAAAGGATTATTGGTTTGTCAGATTATGATGATGCTCATCTTTCTTTTTCAATATTACAAGGTTATGAAAAAAACTTGTGCTGTACCTCAGCTTTTACTGGTGGAAATACTTCTTTGTCTATAAATATAATAAAACCAAAAATGTGGGAGAATTTTACAATTTCTCAATTGGTAGATTTTGAAATTGAAATAGCAAATTCATCTTCACTTACAAATGATTTAGATATTATCTGGGATTTTGGAGATGGAAACATAACAAATATTAATTCATGCCTTTCACAAAACAAATGCAATACAAAGCATATTTATCCTTCACAAGCACACTATATAATAAAAGCAAAAGTAACAAGACAAAATTCAAGTGAAACTTCAACTGACCATGTTGAAATATTAATATATGAGGATGGATTAAATAAATTTGCAATAATAAGCAAACCAGCATTTGGAGAAGAAATAGCAAGCAATACTCCTGTTAAATTTAATGGAAACCAAAGTTTCATTGCTCAGTGTGGAAGTTCATGTCCTACAGGAAAAACATGTTATACAATACCAAACAGCCAGTTATCTTGTTATAATTTTGCAAAACCTAACAGAATAGATTTGAATGGAACACTTAGTGATTACTTCTTTTGGTTTAATTGGACATTTGACAAAGGAAAAAACAATGCTGATGATAAAAACATTATCGGTAACTGGAATTTGAATTATACTGGAGTGGTTGAATTTGACAGAACATTCTTTGCAGAAGGAAATCATACTGCAATTTTAAGGGTTGGTTATGAACCTTCAAGTTAAAAAGAGATTAAAATGAAAAAAATATCATTTGTAATTATTGTATTATTTATACTTGCAAGTATGCCATTTGTAATTGCTGTTATAGACTGGTCTAATCCTACAAATACTGAATTTAATTCTGGAGGAAATGTTGTTTGTAGCATCCAAAATGGGGAAGCTAAATGGATTGAAAATAATCAAATAATAAATGCCAGTAATGCTTGTTTTAAGGCAAGTGGTATAACTGAAGGAGGTATTCCTCAAAACACTTGTTGTGCTTCTGGTTTTCAGTGCAATACTAACACTCAAAAATGCGAATTTGTAATAAATATTAATTCTTGTGGGGATTATACAACTAAAGAAAAATGTGAAAATTTTAATCCTAATTCAGTAAAAAACTCTATAGAAAGTCTTGGCAGAGGAATAGTTGGTTCAAGTCCTGGAAATTTCTGTGATTCTCCTAGAGAAGTCAGTAAAGATGGAAAATGTGCTATATTGAGCGGACCTTGTGAATGCAGATGGGATAATGTTGCAAATAAATGCCAGAGTTTTTTCCTTATAGAAGAGTGCAGCAGTGATGATCCTTATATAACTTACTGCAGAACTCAAACAAACCAAATAATAAATAAGTGTAATACTGATAATGTTTATGAAATAAGCTGGACAGGACAGGTTGTTGATTCTGTTGGAGAGGTTGTTGAAGAAAACACACAGTTTTGCAAAGATGGAGTTAAAACATTTCCCTGCCCATCAACAAGCAAAGTTCCTTTCTTCGGAATGTTTAGTTTAATTGTCTCTTTATTTATTATTGGTGTTGTATACTTCTTTGCTAGAAAAAAGTGATTTAAAGAAAATAGAATTTTTAAGATAAGTCTAATAAAAAGATAAAATCAGGTACTTAATGAAAAATAAAATCCTATTAATATAAATAACTTTAAGTAAGTATAAATAAGGCAAGGTATTACTGGTTTAAAAGTTAATTTTTGTTCTAATTGTTAAAATTCAACTAAACAGCAAACCATATAAATAAAGGTTCTTAGATTTTATAATGGATAAACTGAAAAAAATAAAAGAAAATGTCTATCAGATGGATAAAGAAGGAAAAATGAATGTTCCTGTTGTAGTGTATGCTTCTGATAAACTGTTGAAAGATATGTTGAAAGATAAATGTATTGAACAGGCAAAAAATGTTTCAATGCTGCCAGGAATACAAAAACATTCTATTGTTCTTCCTGATGCTCATCAAGGATATGGTTTTAGTATTGGAGGAGTTGCTGCTTTTTCTATAGATAATGGAATTATTTCCCCTGGAGGAGTAGGTTATGATATTTCATGTAGTGTCCGTCTCTTAAGGACTAATTTAACAAAAAAAGATTTCGATAGCAAAAGAAAAGAAATTTCAAAAGCATTATACAAAGCAATACCTTCTGGAATTGGAAAAGGAAGCAAAATAAAAATTACAAAATCAGAACTTTTAGAAATATTAGAAAAGGGTGCTAAATGGGCTGTTGAAAAATCCCTTGGGGAGAAAGAAGATTTAGAATATTGTGAAGAAAATGGTTGCATGAAAGAAGCTGATTCTAAATTTGTATCTCAAGCAGCTATTTCACGAGGAGTAAATCAGTTAGGCAGCATTGGAAGTGGCAATCATTTTTTAGAGTTGCAATTTGTAGATGAGATATTTGACAAAAAAACAGCTGAAATTTTTGGTTTAGAAAAAGATCAGATTGTTATAATGATTCATTGTGGTTCCCGAGGATTAGGGCATCAAGTAGCTTCGGACTATATTAAAAAAATGGATGAAATTTATGGTCATGAAAATCTCCCTGATAGACAATTAGTGAATGCTCCTATTAATTCTGAAGTTGGTAAAGAATATTATAAAGCAATGTGTGCTGCAGCTAATTTTGCATTCTGTAATAAACAAGTTATAACTCATTTAGTTAGAGAGTGTTTAAAGGGATTTTTTCCAAAATTCAAAGCAGAAGTTGTTTATGATGTTTGTCATAATATTGCAAAATTTGAAGAGCATGAAATTAATGGGGAAAAAATAAAATTATGTGTTCATAGAAAAGGTGCTACTCGAAGTTTGGGTCCAAATAGATGCGAAATTCCTAAAAAATACTCTAGTGTTGGACAGCCAGTAATAATTCCTGGAAGTATGGGCACAGCAAGTTATGTTTTAGTTGGAACTAAAGAAGCTGAAAAATTAAGCTTTTCAAGCACAGCTCACGGAGCTGGAAGAGTTATGAGCAGAAGTGAAGCATTAAGAAAATTAAACAGAGAAGATATACTTGAAGAAATAGAAGAAAAAAATATTGCTTTAACTTCTGGTAGTTTAAAGGGATTTGTCGAAGAAGCTCCGCAAGTTTACAAAGATGTCGACGAAGTTGTAAAAGTCAGTGATGAATTAAACCTTGGAAAATTAGTTTCTAAATTAAAACCAATGGTTGTTATAAAGGGGTAAAAGAAGAAGTGTAAATTATATAATATCTTTTCCTTATTTATTATTTGTTATAAACTTACAGAAGAATTACAATTTGCATTTATGACATCTCCTTTGTTTAAACTAAACCTTAATGTAATTCAATCTTAAATTATACAATATCTTTACCTTATTTAACATTGATTAATTTGTAGATTAATTTCAATTTGTATTTATTAATTTTTATCATATATAAAGTAAACCTTGTATCTTAACATAATTTGTCCTTAAAAATTTCTTCGAAAATTTTTAAGTCACAAAAATCTTTGATTTTTGATGTTTAAAACATACCATACTTTTACCTTATTTATTATTTATTAATTCATAGATTAATTAATGTTACATTATATTTATGGAATTTTAGAGGATATATAATTTTTAAAATATTAAGTTGGATTATTTAATTAATATTACATAACTTATTTAAATTCAATTTAACTGTTTATTTTATGCTGAATAAAAAAGGAGTTAGTGATGTTATTACAACTGTTCTGCTTATTTTAATTGTTTTGGCAGCTATTGGAATTGTGTGGATGGTTATATCTATTTTTCTTTCAACTAGCACCAGCCAAATTGGTTCTTTTAATCTTGCAAGATTAACTATTCTTGAGAATTCTTTATATTATAATTCAACTGAAGACAGTCTTTATTTTAAAGTTCACAGAGATAATCAGCTGGGGAATGTAACAGGAATTAAGGTTATTCTGGAGAATGATAAAGAAAGTTCTTCATTTAATGTTAACTTAAATATTTCTATTTTAGAAACTAAAGGTGTTAAAATATTTATTAATGGCAGCATAGTAAATTTCACTAAGATAACTATTTACCCTATATTTCTTCAGGAAAATGGGAAAACTTACATAGGACAGACTTCTTCCCAAGTTATTGTTAGTAATGTAAATATGATAAGTTCTATTCCTGGAGATGATGGAAATAGTGGCGGATGTCCTCCAAATTGTCAGGCAGGAGCAACACAAATTTCTATTAGTGACGATGTTATTCAAACTAGTGTTAAAAGATTAGGGATTAATATTGGTTCTTTAAATGAGTTTGACAATTCTATTCAGTTTATGAAAAATGTAATAACAAATCCTGGATATGAAGGAATGGAGTATAGAGAAGTTGTGTTAATGGAATATGTAGAGAGTCCTTTAAATTCAAATGTTTATCAGTATTACTGGGAGCCTAGTTGGAATCAACCAAGTTGTAGTTGGAATATTGGGCAGCCCGAAGGATTTTGGAATAATTCAGATTATGAAATTGCATATGGGCCTTCAAAAGGAGTTAGTGGAAAAGTATTAAACTTTAGTTTTGGGGTTTATAATGGTAATAGCAAGAATGTTTATATGCTTGATAAAAAATTAAATAGTGTAAATTCTATGGACGTTATGTTTGTCAGGAAAAAGTTTTCTCCTTATTTACCATGTCAAGATGCTAGTTATCTTGCTGATAATACTACAATAAGACCTGGAAGTGCTGGACAGCAATCATTAAAACTTGCTCCTGGAGCAGAAAACCTTAGATTTATGGATTCTTTTTATAGAGATGGAGATAAAAACTCAAATAAAGAATTTATTGTTAAGGGAAATTGGGTTTATGGTGTATGGGCTAAAGCACAAAATAATGGAGCTAGCTTAAAGGCAACATGGGTAAGACCAGGAGAAGCTACATTTCTTGATAAAACATTTACATTAACAACAAACTGGCAGTATTATGAATTTAATTTTTCAGTTCCTGATGGAACGGATCCAAATCTTGCATATCCATCAAATTTTAGACCTATATTAGAACTTCGTTTAACTTCTCCTTCAACTAATATAGGATATATTTGGATAGATGATGCAAAAATGGAAAGAACTGATCAGACAAATCCCACTGATTTTTCAGATGCTTTAGTTAATAGATTAAAAGAATTAAATCCAGGAATAATTAGAGATTGGAGCGGACAATTAGGTGCTGGTTTAGATCAACAAACAGGTGATGTTTACGGAGAAGGAACAGATGGATTTAAAATTGGAAATTTTAATGGAGATTTTCATTATACATTAAATCAATTCTTAAAATTAACTAAAGAAGTTAATGCAGATCCTTGGTATGTAATTCCTCCAACCTATACACAACAAGAAGCTCAGGGTTTGATGGACTTTTTAGCAGGACCTACAACAACTTATTATGGAGCAAGAAGAGCTGCATTAGGACATCCTGCTCCTTGGACAGATGATTTTAATAATATTTATGTTGAATACGGAAATGAATTATGGGGAAGTGGAGCTGGTGGAGATCCTTTTGCAGGAGCTACAATGCAGGGAGGAACAAGAGTTGGTGCTATAGCTAATAATACTTTTGATATAATGAAAAAGAGTCAAAACTATAATTCTAAGATTAAGTTTATTATAGGCGGGCAGGCAGGATGGGCTGATCAAAATGGCTATATTCAAAGCAATAGTAATAATCATAATATGCTTGCATTAGCTCCTTATTTTGATGTACCAACTGATGTTACAAACTTGGATGATACAGAAAAATTATTTTCTTCATTATATGCAGATTCTGACTATAGTGTTAAGTATGGAAATATGAAACTTATAAAAGATATTATTGATACTGGCGGCCAGAACACAGAAATGGCTGTTTATGAAATTAATTATCATTCAACTTATGATTCAACTACAGGACTGCCACCATATGAAAGAAATCTTGTGATGACTGGAGAGGGTGGTGGATTAGTTCTTCCACTAAATATGTTAAATTATATGAAATATCTTGGTGTTAAAGCACAAACAGCTTTTTCTACATCACAATATTCATTTAAAATTGATAATGGGTATTATGTTAAAATTTGGGGAATGATTTTAGATATAAATGATCCTGGAAGTAAAAGAGGTACATGGTTGTCTAATGAAGTCGCTAATAAAGGAATATTTGGAAATATGGTAAACACAACACAGTCAGGAATTAATCCTAATTGGACAGAGTATGATATGGATGATTCTGGAAATGATATCACTTCTTCTTACATTCAAAGTTTTTCATTTAAAGATACAGCTTCAAATAAAAGATCATTAGTTGTATTTAATTTAAACACAACAGATCCATTAAATATTCTTATTTCAACTCCTGTAAACCCAAGCAATAGTGCTGTTGTATATACTCTTTCATCAAATAATATTTATGATAATAATGAAAATGTCAGTGGAACAATTGGATATACTACAACACAGATAAATAATTTTGCAAATAATTATCCATTATCACTTCCACCACACTCTTTAACAACAGTAGTATGGCAAGATTAAATGCATTGTGATAAAGGATGATTTGAATTGTTGGGTTAATTATCTCGTGGGGGCATTAATCCAATTCCATTAAGTTAAGAAATTTTTACTTGATAAATTTCTAAAAAGAATCTCTTAACTTACCTCATTATAAAACAAAATTTTATTTAAAACATGAAATTTCAGCAAAATAAAATAAGTCAAACTGATACATTTCTAAGAAAATAATAAACCAATCTCAAACAGCCCTCTTCTTTTTTATATAAAACTTCTTTCTGAATTGATGGAAAACCCTAGGAAAGCTTCTTCCCTTCCTAATTGGAGAGGGGTTTATTTTAAATAATTCTTTTAAATCTTTTATATTTCTATCTGCATTTTTATCTAATAATATTTTCACAAAT
>ERZ1292623.1013-Hain-H51-01um-R1-1013-length-28024-cov-5_pt1 | contig 13576 bp, 15 predicted proteins | sample MGYA00564398_ERZ1292623 | MGnify/ENA primary metagenome ERZ1292623 (study PRJEB36523, sample SAMEA6512633) | groundwater metagenome | collected 2019-01-07 | study: AquaDiva: Metagenomics assemblies of 32 groundwater samples
TCTGTCTTGCTTCGTAGCTTTCTACATTAAATCTAACCAAATCTCTTATTCCATCTACAATTTGTTTTGTCATATCTGTATAACCGCTTAAAGCATCTGAAAAAGGTAACTTTAATTTAAATTCTTTTTTTAACTTTTTTAACATAAGTTTGGTTTCTGCTTTAACATCTTCATCTTCTATTTTTCTTAATTGTTCTTCCAAATATTCTATTTTTTCTTTTTTATCTTCTATTTCTCCTAATTTTTTATCTATATCCTCTTTTAAATAATAATCAATATCTTTTTGAAGCTCTTTTAAACTTACTTCAGTTAAATTATCTACTATCTCCATATCTTTATGTAATTCTTGTAATTCAAGTTCTTTGATTTCCTCTTCTGTTAAAGCATATGCATTAAAATTTATTGTTGTTTGACCACCATGAACATATTGTGTTCCTTGTTGAGTTCTAACCGCTTGAGGTATTGCTACAAATTTAAAATCTACGCTAACGCAAGAATAATACTTTTGAGGGAATTTAATTTTTTTATAAGATTCATAAACATTTTCCGGTTTGATCTCTTTTTTTCCAAATAAAGAAAGTTCCATTTGCATTGTATTAAATGTAGCAACTATATTTGGAGTTGGTAATCCTGCTTTAGTTTTAAATTCAGCCATTTGTAATTTTTGTGCTGCTAATAAATAGGGACGTGCCCATTTTGTGTATAATCTTAAAGAATCTACTTGACTTTTGAGATAAGTTTTTTCAATGCTCCTTCTTTTTCTTAATTCTCTTTCACTATACTCCTTCCATTTCAAATATTCATTTAATTTTCTTTTTAATACCCCTTTTACTCTTTTATTTACATCTATTCTTTCTGCATCTTTTTCACTCTTAGCAAACATAAAAGCATCCCTTAAAGTTGCAAATTGTAATTGCTGCGACATCATATTAACGCCACCTCTGCCTTTTTTAATATCGACTTGATCCATCCATAAGGCTTTTAAAGCTAATCCAGCTCCCTCTCTTTTATCTATATCTTCTGATTTTAAATCATCATAAGTTTCTAATCTTATATCAAATTCTTTTAAATCATAAATTAAATTTATAATACTTCTAACAACAGTATTAACAGTTTGTAATATTTTCATAGCTCTGTCTTGCATTATTGATATCTTACCACCAATATCGCCAAAATAACCAGAACTTACTGAAGCCTCAAACTGCTCTTCAACCTTATTAACTTCTAAACCAATTCCGTTTGGTCCGCTACCCCTCATAAAATCAAGAGTCCAAAAATAAATTGGTTCAAGACCTTCTGATAAACTATCATATAAAAGTTGAAGTTGAACAGGTTCCCCGTTTGATAATTTAACTAAACCTTGTTCTTTTATAACTTCAATCAAAAGTTCTCTAAGATCTCTTTTTCTGTCAATATCTGTTTCTTCTTTAAGTAGAGCTTTTAAATAATCTTTTTTATCCCTCTTTTTCTCTAAAATTTTTTTAATATCATCGATATACATTTTTATTAAATCAAAAGATATTTATAGTTCTTCTGCTTTTAAATGTTTCGTTTGATTTAGTAGTAAAGGTTGTGAGTATGGCATTTGGACTTTTTAAAAAAAGAAAAAAAGAGGAGATTTCCAACTCTTATGATCAAGAGTATCCATCTTATTCTAATGAACCTGATGTTCAATTACAAACACTACAACCAATGCTTCCTCCACAACCACAATTTCCAATGCAACAAGATGATATTCAATTAGTTTTATCTAAACTAGAATTATTAAATACTAAAATAGATAATTTAATACAGAATTTAAATATAAGATTACAAAACTTAGAACAAAGAATTTCTAAAATTGAAAAAATAGCAGAAGAAAGTCAAAAACCATCACGGTGGTAATATAAAGATGGCGAAATTTAAACTTAAGAAAGAAATATCATTATTTCAAGCAGTGCTTTTTGGAGTTGGTATTATCTTAGGTGCAGGAATTTATGTTTTAATTGGTAAAGGTGCTGCTATTGCTGGGAATTCTTTATGGATATCTTTTGTTATTGCTGCTCTAATAGCTATATTTACTGGTTTTAGTTATGCAGAATTATCAGGAATGTTTTCTAAAGATGCAGCAGAATATGTTTATACAAAACATGCTTTTAAAAGTAACATGCTTTCATTTTTAGTACAGTGGATAATGATTCTTACTTTAATTATTAGTGCTACAGCAGTTGCTCTTGGTTTTGGTGGATATTTTTCATATCTTTTTAATATCTCTGAAAAAATAGCAGCAGCAGGTTTGTTAATAGTTTTATCAATAATAAATTATATTGGAATTAGACATTCAACAAGATTTAATATTTTTTCTACAATAATTGAGATATCCGGATTAGTACTTGTTATTGTATTAGGATTTTTCTTTATTGGAAAAACAGAAATAAATTATTTCACATCTCCAACCGGTATGCTTAGTATTCCCACTCTTTTATCAGCTACTGCTTTGATATTTTTTGCTTATATAGGTTTTGAAGAAATTGTTAATCTAGCTGAAGAAACAAAAAATGCAAAAAAAATAATACCAAAAGCACTTTTAATATCTATAGCTATCTCTACATTACTTTATATTTTAGTTGTTGTAGCTTCTATAAACATTTTAGGAGCAGAAAGATTAGCAGCTTCAGAAGCACCTATTACAGAAGTAGTATCTCAAGTAATACCTCAAGCTAAATTTATTATATCTTTAATAGCATTATTTGCAACTGCTAGTACTGTTTTAGGTATATTAGTTGTTGGTTCTAGAATGATTTATGGATTAGCTTGTAATCATGCAGTTCCTCATATTTGCCAAAGAATAGGTAGTAGAGGCACTCCATATTTTTCTGTATTTTTAGTTATGGTATTATCTTTACTAGCAATTTTAATTGGAAATTTAACAACAGTTGCATTAATTACAGATATAGGTATATTTACTGTTTATTTGTTTATTAATTTTGCTTTAATATTTCTTAGATATAGAGCACCAAATGTAAAAAGGACTTTTAGATCTCCAATTAACATAGGTAAATTTCCTTTACTCGCTCTTCTAGGAATATTTAGTGCTATAGTAATGATTTTCCAATTTGAACCAATACTTCTTTTATTTGAATTAGGTATTATTGTTATTGGATTAATAACTTATAAGATATTTGCAGTAGAAGATAAATTTGAACATAAAGCTCATCATAGATTATTTAGAAAATCAAGATATACTATACATAGATAATTAAATATATACTAAAATAAAACCAATTACTATAAGATAGAGAATATAGATTAATATAATTGGTTTTTCATTATAAATTCTTTTATTGATCAAATGGAAACTAATTAACCCAGCGATAATTGAAGGTATAAATAAAATATATTTATTTAACATTAATGGAACTAATAAATATCCTATAATTGTTAAAATTGAAATAAATAATTTTCCTTTCTTTTTTCCATATAATATCATCAGGTTTTTTCTATCACTCATTTTATCCCCCCGATAATCTTTTATATCTTTAATATTATAACCTAAAGTGCCTGTTACAAGAAACATTAATGCAATTTTATATACAAATTGATTGATTTGAGAAGTTGTAATATAGTAACCTAATAAGAAGAAAATAGATGATGCTAATGCACTAAAAAAATTTGAGAAGTAGTAATTTTTAAATCTTAAAGGTTTAACACTATAGAAGAATGTTAGTACATCAAATATAAAAATGAGGTATAAAATTCTTATATTTATATCTATAGAATAAGCAAATAACAAGGAGAATAAACCGAATATAACAACTAAGTTACTCATCTCTTTTTTAGTAATTATCTTTTTTGCCAGTGGCCTATCTTTATTTGTTATTTTATCTATTTTAATATCTGTTATATCATTTACAGTAATTGCAAATTGGGTTGAGAAAAATATCATAAAAAATAAAACCACTAAGTCAAATATACTATCACCTTTACCAATTAAATAACCTATTAAAGCTATAATCAAAAAGAAAATTAATCTTAACCACCTTGTATTCTTAATTACTGCAATAAATTTCTTTTTATTGTATAAGTAAAACCAAACTGCTGAAAGTAAACTGATAATTATTAAAAATATTATTGAGGAGAAAAAGTAAACGTTTTTGTATAAGCCATGAAAACCTATATTCGTTGGAATTTTAATTAAAGAATTAAAACTTGACATTGTGGAAATAGGTAGAGGACTTAAAAACATTGGTAAAAATCCGATTAAAGCAACAAAATAATATATCAAAATAGTTGAGGTTATCGATTTGAATATTTTTTCAGTTTTAAAATAAATATATAAAAATAAAAATAAGAATATTAATATTAGTTCTATTGTTATCCCAACTGGAACATCATTGTAAAAAAAAGTTAGATAACTTTTAATGATAGATGAACCACTTGTAACTACATATTCAAATTTAGCATAATTTCCTAATATGATACCTTCAATTATTACTGGTATTAATATTACCGGCAGAAAAATCCCAACTGTTCTTGAAACCTTCAAAACTTCAATCTTCGTAAATAAACTTATTAGAATTATAAACAATAACATAATAGCAATAAAGAAAAGAAATTGGGCTAGATATATAATTATAGAAAATTTTGAAAATTCTGCAAAAACAATATTCTCTAACAAATATCTTATTGTTATTATTGAAAAAATCCAAAAAAATACCTCTAGAAATTTTACGTTAATATTTTCTATTTTATTAATAATATCTTTCATTATCTTCCTGGTATAGATAACTCAAAATTAGGACCTCGTTCTATATAATTTCCTGGCAAACCCCATTCAACCACAACACAATCTACTTTACCATCTAAATTCCCTGTTCCATCTAATAAAATAGAGTTGGGGTGGTTATTCATCGAATTTAATAAAGAAGCATTTAACATCTCTTTCCCCCGTCTAACTATTATAAAATTATGAGCTAAAACATAATCCCCGTTGTTATTAGGATCTTGTATATAACTTCCTGTATAATTAATAGAATCTCCTTTTTCAATTCTTCCTGTTTTACTTAAGACTAATGAAATATAAGAACTTGCTGTACTTGTAGAAATGGGATCCATATCTACTTCATACCAACTTGGAGGAACTGGGCAAACTAGTTGTTTTTTACTAATAGTTTGATCACTTAAGAAAAATAAAGGTAAAAAAGAAAGCAAGATTCTTATTGAATTTATTTTACGCATTTTAAACTCCTTTATCTTATTTTAATTATATAATCCCTAATATAATAATTTTTCCTTTCTTTCAATTGAAGTTGTTAAGTAAATAATTTCAGTAAAATCCTTTTTTATTTAGAAATAAAAAAATAAATTAAAATAATTTTTAAACGCATCTTGGATCATCTGTTCCACAAGTCATGCTATTTCGGCAATCATAACCTAAACCACCAATGTATACCCAATGAGGGCATACCCCATTACCATTACAATCAGGGCATTCCGGTACTGGACTACATCCCCACATTACCCTAGGATTACCATTTCCACCGAAACCAGAAGCCTCTGCACAATCTTCTCCATCATCTATTAAAATAATTGGATTTTCTATATCACTTGGTATTACAAAAGTTGCTTTAAAAACTCGAGAGCTTCCTGCACTTATCTCTGCTAAACTTGGATCTACAGTTATCATTACATTATTTATACTTGTTTCTTTAATACTTAAAGTTACTATTTGATCTCCTTTGTTAGTTACTAAAAATTCTTTTGTGATAGTTGTCCCTGGAGTAGCTTCTAAAGTTAGTTCAGCTGGACTGATATTAAGATTAGTTCCTTTTATAAAGTCTGCCGAATTAAAATATATAATTACATTATCATATCCTGTAACTTTAAAAACACTTACAACTGTTGCTAATAAAACAATTGCTAATGTTAAAAAAACTAAATTTCTAGTTGATTTACCTTTTTTAAACACTTCAAAATTTCTTTTTTTCATATTGCTTGACCTCCTCTTCTTCTTTAAAGGGGCACCAATGCAATAGAAGTAATTAGCGCTTAAGGTTGATAAATATCTATAATCTTTATTTAAACCCCAATTTTTACATGTTTTTATTATTTATAAACCTTTTTCTTTTAATTACCTTTAAGTAAGTAGTATCATAGGTACTTTATTTTAAAAAAAAGCCTTCATTTTATAAACAGCAATAACAAATAAATTTATATAATCTCAATTATGAAATATCTTTATGGATAAAAATTTAGAAGATTTAATTTTAAAATATGTATTACAAAATGCTATTCGCTATAAAGGTAAAGCTAACCAAAATGTAATAATAGGAAAATTATTTTCTGCAAAACCAGAATTAAAAAAAGATAAAAAAAATTTATCTAAAATTTTTGAACAAATTAAATCAATAGTAAAAAAAGTTAATTCTATGAAATTAGAAGACCAAGAAAATTTACTTAAAAAATTAGCACCAGAATTACTTGAAAGAAAAATAGAAAAAAAAGAACTTCCTGAATTAAAAAATATAAAAGATAAAGTTGTAATGAGATTAGCTCCTTATCCCTCTGGTCCTTTACATATTGGAAATGCTAAACCTTTTTTATTAAATGATTATTACGTTAAAAAATACAAAGGAAATTTATTACTAGTTATAGACGATACGATTGGCAGTGAAGAAAAAATGATTGTTAAAGATGCTTACAATCTAATAATAGACGGATTAAATTGGTTAAATATTAAATTTGATAAAAAAATTTACTATAAATCAGATAGATTAGATATTTACTATAAATATGCAGAAATTTTAATTAAGAAAAATAAAGCTTATGTTTGTTTTTGCAATACTGAGGAGCTTAGAGAAAATAGATTTAATAAAAAAGAATGTAAGCATAGAAATAATTCTGTTGAAAATAATTTAAGTTTCTGGAAAGATATTTTAGCTAATAAATATAAAGAAGGTCAAGCTACTCTAAGAATAAAAACAAGTATGCAACATAAAAATCCAGCTTTTAGAGATAGAGTTTTATTTAGGATTTCTAATAGATCACATCCAAGGGTTAAAAATAAATACAGCGTATGGCCTTTGCTGGAATTTTCATGGGCTGTTGACGATCATTTATTGAATATAACTCATATATTAAGGGGGAAAGATTTAATGATAGAAAGTGAAATGGAAAAATATATTTGGAATATTTTAAATTGGAAACATCCAGAAATAATTTATACTGGTTTGTTAAAGATAGAAAGTCTTAAATTATCTAAATCTAAATCACAAAAAGAAGTTTTAAGTAAAAAATATATTGGTTGGGATGATCCTAGAACTTTTAGTTTACAATCTTTAAAAAGACGCAATTTTAAAGCAGACGCAATAAGAAATTTCTTATTCTCAACGGGATTAACTTTGAATGATGTTACAGTTCCAATAGAAACTTTATACAATGAAAATAGAAAAATTATTGAACCTATTGCAAATCGTTATTTTTTTATTAATGATCCTGTAAAAATCAAAATTGAAAATTCTCCTAATCTAAATGTTGAAATAAATCTACATCCTGATTTTCCTGAAAGAGGTACTAGAAAATTTAAAACTAAAAATGAATTTTATATTTCATCTAGAGATTACAAACTAATAGAAGAAAATAATTTGTATAGATTAATGGAATGTTTAAATTTTGCTAAAAAAGGAAATAAATTTATATTTCATAGCAAAGAATATGAAAAATTTAAAGCTGATGGAAAAATGATAATGCATTGGTTACCTGTTGAAAAAGATTTAGTCAATGTAGAAGTTTTAATGGAGGATGGAACTTTAGCAAAAGGTTTAGGAGAATCTTTAATGAAAAATTTAAAGTTTAATACAGTAATACAAGGAGAACGTTTTGGTTTTATAAAATTAGATAAAAAAGAAAAAGATAAATTAGTTTTTTGGTTTACTCATAAATAAATTTATTTTTTTGGGAAGCTAACAAATTGGAAAGTTACCATATCTAATTTACCTAGATAATTAGGATCTCTTGAAGTAATCTTTATAGGGCAAACTTCAATATATCTTATTTTCTTATCACCACCATATTTATTTATTTCTTCTATTATATTTTTAATTCTTTCAACATTTAATTCTTTTTGATATTTTTTAGAATAATAAGGACATATTCTAAGGTATAAAGAATCTTTACCTGCTCCACTAACCCCTATTTTAATAAAGGTAGCGATTGGATCTTTAAGTTGTATATCTTCTTTTTCAAAATAAATATCAAGAGAATCTGATACTGGTATGTTTTGTATTAAGCTATCAACACAATCTGATTTGGATATCTGGGGTATATCTTCATAGTCTTTTCCATATGCTTTATAAAATGGACTAAAACTATTTAACAATAAAAATAACAGTGTAGCTTTTCTAATTGAAACCATTTTATCATCTTTTGTCACTACCTATAAGATACAATTATACTATTTAAACCTTTCGGTTTTGTATTTTGAATCTAATAAAAATCTAAATAAAATTCAATATTCATAAGCAAAACCTTTTTAAATCCTTACATTATTTCAATTAAACATCTTTATTGAGGAATAAAAAATGAAGCTTGACGCCGATTTACCAAAAGAAATTGTTCAAAAAGCATATGAAGCAGTCGAAGTTGCTAAGAAAACAGGAAAAATCAAGAAAGGCACTAACGAAGTAACTAAAGTAGTAGAGAGAGGTATAGCAAAATTAGTTATTATTGCAAAAGATATTAATCCTCAAGAAATAATAATGCATTTTCCGGCTTTATGCGAAGAAAAAAATATTCCTTTAGTTATTGTTCCAAGTAAAGAAGAATTAGGTGCAGCTGCTGGTTTAAAAGTTTCAACAGCTAGCGTTGCTATAATAAACGAGGGTGATGCTAAAGATCTTATAAAAGATTTAAGTAACCTGAAATAATTTAGATCTAATCTTTTCCTTATTAATATATTAAAAATAAAAAAATGGGAGCATCAAAAAATAAGGTTGTAGAGATAACACCAGAACAACTTAGAAAAACTGGTAAAAGTTTTAAACAATTCTCTTTTTTATCTTCTAATGTATTCCCAGCTAGAATCGAAGAATTAATTGGAAAAAGTGGAATGAGGGGTGAAATAACTCAAGTTAGATGTAGAGTTTTGGAAGGAAGAGATACTGGAAAAATTTTAAGAAGGAATGTTAGAGGACCTATAAAAGAAGGAGATATATTAATGTTAAGAGAAACTGAAATAGAAGCTAGAAGATTATTAACAAAGAAACGAGGTTAGTGAAAATAAAATGCCAAAATGTGGTTTTTGTGACAAGGTTATAGAAAAAGGTAAAGGAAAACTTTATGTTTATAAAAGTGGAAGTTTCGTTTATTTTTGTAAGTCTAAATGTGAAAAAAGTTTAATTAAATTAAATAGAAAAGCTAAAAATCTTAAATGGACAAAACACTATAAAAAGATTCAAGCTTCTTCATAACCTTGCATAAATGCTGCTTCTCTTGCTGAAATCTCATCATCATCTACTAAATGATCTCTTCCTTCTTCAGAGTAAACATCCTCTTCGTTTAATTCATCCTCGTTTTCTATTATAATTCGAGGTTTTATTTTCATATTTATACCCCCTCAGGATTTTTTTATCTTTTTTATCAATTTTACAACTTTTATAAGACCTTTTAATATATATACTTACTCTATATATTTTTTATATAGTATATACATATATATATTTTGTATTTATTTTAAACTAATTTTAAACTTTAATACAATCAATTTCAATATCAAAGCTAATTAGAAAGTTTTTTATATATATTTATCCTATATATTCTCTATACAATATATACACTATATTCAAAGGGGTTAAATATGGAATACAGGAAATTAATAAAATTTGGTAACTCTTCGCATATAATTTCTTTACCTTTAAATTGGCTAAAAAAGAATAAACTAAAAAAAGGAGATTTAATTTATTTTAGTGAGAATTCTAATAATGAATTGATATTATCTCCGGAAATTAAAGATACTGAATTAGAACCAAAAGAAATAATAATCGATATCAGTGGTAAAACTAATGTTGAAGTTTATAGAGAAATTATTTCTGCTTATATCAATAGTTCAACGATTATCAAAATTATAGGTAAAGATTTAGATAAAAGAGTAAATGAGGTTAAAGAATATATCCATAAATTAGTTGCGCTTGAAATCATAGAACAAACCAAAAATACAATTGTAACAAAGAATTTCTTGGATATGAATACAATTTCTATTTCAGATTTAATAAGAAAAATGGATGTAACTGTAAGAACTATGATAGCTGATTCTAAAAATATGTTTAATGAAGATATTTTTGAAGATATCTATCAAAGGGATGAAAATGTAAATAGATTAGCTTTTTTAGCATTTAGAATTATAAAATATGCATTAACTAATCCTTCTTTTGCTTTTTCTATTAAACTAACATATCCCCAATTATTGATTTATTGGGAGTTAGCTTATAATTTAGAACAGATTGCTGATGAAGCAAAAAGAATCGCTCGATTTATGAGACAAGTAAAATTAAGCAAGCAAGAAGAAAAAAATCTAGTTGAAATTTATTCAAGAATAGAAAATACTTATTTAGATATAATGAAAGCGCATCACACTGGAGATAAAAAAATTGCATTTCACATAGCATCTATTAAAAAAGAGATAACAGATGAGTGTGATAAATTTGCATTAATAAATTATAAAAAGAAATATATAGCTAATATAATTGAAAAACTTAAAGTAATGAACGATCATATACATACTTTAGGAAGATTAGTATACTATTAATTTATTTCTTTTTAGAAAACCTTTTAAATCTATTAAAATTTATTTAGTAAAATGAAAATTAGATCACCTATTTGTACAGCTGTAGGCCATGTAGATCATGGTAAAACTAGCATTTTAGATAGAATTAGAGAGACCTCTATTGTAAAAACCGAAGCTGGAGCTATTACTCAGCATATTTCATATACAAATATTCCTATTAATGTAATTAAAAAAATTTGTGGTAATTTATTAGAAACTTTAAAAATTAAAGTAACAATACCAGGGTTATTAGTAATAGATACTCCTGGACATGCTGCATTTACTAATTTAAGAAAACGTGGAGGTAATTTAGCTGATATTGCAATGTTAGTTATTGATATAAATGAAGGTGTTAAACCGCAAACAATAGAAGTTATAGGTATTTTAAAACAATATAAAACACCTTTTGTTATAGTTGCTAATAAAATAGATTTAATTTCCGGTTGGAGATCTAATAAAAATCTAAATTTACTAGTCAACATCAAACAACAAGCAGAGCAAGTAAGAAATATGTTAGATAAAAAAATTTATGGATTGGTTGGGAAATTAAGTGAATTAAATTTTAATACTGAGAGATTTGATAGGGTAGAAGACTATACAAAACAGCTAGCAATAATTCCCGTATCAGCAAAAACAGGAGAAGGCATACCTGAGTTATTAATGGTTTTAGTAGGTTTAGCACAAAAGTTTTTAGAAAATGAATTAAAAATAGAAGTTAAAGGAGAAGCAAAAGGAACTATCTTAGAAGTTAAGGAAGAAAAAGGTTTGGGAAAAATTCTAGATATTATAATTTATGATGGTAATATCAAATTAAATGACACAATCATTATCGGAGCTTTAGATAAACCAATAGAAACAAAAGTAAAAGCTTTATTTTTACAACAGGATCTTAAGGGTAATAAATTTACAAGTGTAAAGGAAGTAAGTGCAGCTGCTGGTTTAAAAGTTTCAGCTTTAAATATAGATGAAGTAATAGCTGGTATGCCTTTAAGAGTTGCTAATATTAATTTAGATAAAGTAAAAAAAGAAATTAAAGAAGAAATAGAAGAAGTTCTAATTGAAGTTGATAAAGAAGGTATTGTCATAAAAGCAGATTCTCTTGGAAGTCTAGAAGCTTTAACTAATTTATTAAAAGAAAAAGATATTAAAATTAAAAGAGCTTCTATTGGAAATATATCTAAGAAGGATATTGCAGAAGCTAATGCTGAAAATAATTCGTTAAATAAAGTCATTCTGGGTTTTAATATTAAGGTTGAATCTGGTATTGATAAAAGAGATATTAATTTAATTTGCCATGATGTTATCTATAAAATTATAGAAGATTTTGAAAAATGGAGATTAAATGCAGAAAAAGAGATTGAAAAAGAAGAACTTGAAAATGTTTTAATGCCTTGTAAAATTAAAATCTTAAATAATGCTACGTTTCATAAAAGTAATCCTGCTATTGTAGGGGTAGAGGTATTAGCTGGAAATTTAAAAACAAATACTCATCTAATGAAAGAAGATGGTAATAAAGCTAGTGAAGTAAAAGAAATTCAATCAGAGAAGAAAAATATAAGTTTAGTAGAACAAGGAAAGCAGGTTGCTGTATCTTTACCGAATCTAACAGTAGGTAGACAAATAAATGAAGGAGATATTTTATATTCTAATATTGCAGAAGAGGATTTTAGAAGATTAAAGAAATTAAAAAAGTATTTAAATAAAGACGAAATTCAAGTTTTAAAAGAAATTGCTTTAATAAAAAGAAAGACAAATAATATTTGGGGATTGTGAAAATGGTAGAATTTAGACTTACAATAAACGATGTAAAAACCGGAAAAAGTTATAAAAAATTAGTTACAGCTGTAGAGGCTGATATGTTTATAGGTAAAAAAATTAAAGATAAAATTTTAGGAAGTGAATTCGGTTTAAAGGATTATGAATTAGAAATCACTGGTGGAAGTGATACTAGTGGCTTTCCAATGAGGTATGATTTACCAATCCCGGAGAGAAAAAAAATCCTAATAGTAGAAGGAATTGGCGCTAAATTAAAGAGAAAAGGTGTTAAACAAAGAAAAACCGTCGTAGGGAATACTTTAAGTCATAATATTTCTCAAATAAATTTAAAAGTTGTTAAATACGGTAGCAAAAGTTTAGATGAAATTCTTGGTAAAAAAGAAGAAAAATCAGGAGTAAAAGAATAATGAATGGAGTAAAAAAAATCCAAAAAATATGAAACAAAAGGAACTAATTCAAGAAAATAAAATAGAAAGTGGACAACCTGAAATTAATATTGGTCTCGTTGGACATTCTTAAAGTTTAGGCTTTAGATCCAAAGACGTAGACCATGGTAAAACCACTTTGCTAGAGAAATTAAGCGGTGTATGGGCTGATACCCATAGCGAAGAAATTAAAAGAGGTATAACAATAAGACTTGGTTATGCTAATACTACTTTTTATAAATGTGATAAATGTAAAGTTCCAGAATGCTATGGTGTAAAAGAAATATGTTCTAGTTGTAATAGTAAATGTACTACTGTTAAAAAAGTTAGTTTTGTTGATGCTCCCGGACATGAAACTTTAATGGCGACTATGTTAAGCGGAGCAGCTATAATGAATTATGCTATCTTAGTTATTGCAGCTAATGAACCTTGTCCTCAGCCACAAACTAAAGAACATTTAATGGCTTTAAATATAATAGGTGTTAAAAATATAATAATAATTCAAAATAAAATTGATTTAGTATCAAAGGAAGAGGCTCTAAAAAACTATAAAGAAATAAAAAATTTCGTAAAAGGT
>ERZ1292623.3404-Hain-H51-01um-R1-3404-length-13574-cov-5_pt1 | contig 13574 bp, 10 predicted proteins | sample MGYA00564398_ERZ1292623 | MGnify/ENA primary metagenome ERZ1292623 (study PRJEB36523, sample SAMEA6512633) | groundwater metagenome | collected 2019-01-07 | study: AquaDiva: Metagenomics assemblies of 32 groundwater samples
TGGGCAGGTATCCAGGATAAAATTACTGCTGTAGTTGCCGAAGACTTCGCGGGCGAATCCGGCACGCCAACGACCACCACTGTTGCCGGCCTTTCGGCCACCGAACTGGCAAACGCCCAAGCCACACTGTTGCAAGAAGCTGCCGAAAAAGCACTTCCAGAACTCACCAAGCTCATCACCGATGGCCGCACGCTCTACCCAGGCATGATTGGCACCGCGGTAACCAAGCGCATCGGCCCGGCAATTGGTGACCGCGTCGAAACCTACACCCTCAAACTCACCGTGCAGGCGGTTGGCGTGGCACTGACTGCTGACGCGGTAAGCGAAGCGGCGACCAACTCGCTCGAAAGTGCGCTAAGCTCTGACCTGCAGCTCCTGGTCGTGGATGCAAAAAACTTTAGCTTTGCGGTTGCTAACGTTGACCTCAAAAAGCAGCGCGCCGACGTTACCCTCACCGTTCGCGGTAGCAGCGTACCCACGCCAACCCACGCCCTCTTGCAACACGCGACCTACAGCGGCAAAACCCCGGATGCGGTTCGAACCCTCTTGGCCAAAGAGAAAGCCGTGTCCAATGTCCGCATCGAGCTCTCTCCCTTCTGGACGCGGGCTATTCCAAGCAGCCAGGACGACCTGCAGCTGGAAGTGACCCGGGCGGAATAGATTGTACACGACCGAGGGTAGCCGGGGCTTTTATGCCTCGGCAATATTTGGCAGGGCATAAAAGCCCTGCCTACCCAACATAAAACCTCCTCACGCGCGAGAAGGTTCATTTGAGAATTTGTCAATAACCAGGCTATACTACCCGTCTATGCCAGACCAGCTCCACAACCTCCGCCACTCACTCGCCCACCTGCTCGCCGCCAGCGTGCTGGAAATTATGCCCGAAGCCAAGCTGGGTGTGGGCCCGACTATTGAGCATGGCTTTTACTACGACTTCTTACTCGCGCGACCCTTAACGCCGCAGGATTTGCCAAAGCTCGAAAAGCTCATGCGTAAGCGGATTGGCCAGAATCTGGGTTTCGAACGTGAGGAACTCACTGAAGTCCAGGCTAAGGAAAAGTTTGCCAAGCAACCGTTCAAGCTCGAACTCATCCATGACCTCGTTACCAAAGGCACAACGGTTTTTGATGAACTCGAACAACCAATTGGGAAACCTAGCGCGACGATTACCGCCTACACCACAGGGACATTCGTTGACCTCTGCCGCGGCGGGCATGTGGAAAGCACGAAAGAAATTCCCGCCGACGCGTTTAAACTCACCCACATTGCCGGCGCGTACTGGCGGGGTAGCGAGAAGAACGCCATGCTCCAGCGTGTCTATGGGGTTGCCTTCCAAACTAAGGCCGAGCTCGATGCACACCTAAAGATGCAGGAAGAAGCCAAGAAGCGTGACCACCGTAAGCTCGGCCAAGATTTAGACTTATTTACCTTCTCCGACCTAGTGGGCAGCGGCCTGCCCCTGTGGACGCCTAAGGGCACCTTACTGCGCGACACGTTGGATAGCTTTGTATGGGAATTACGGCAAAAAGCCGGGTACGAACGCGTGGACATCCCCCACATCTCTAAAAAAGATTTATTCGAAACCAGCGGCCACTGGGCCAAATTCCAGGATGAGCTGTTTAAAATTACGACGCGGGAAGGACACGTGTTTGCCATGAAGCCCATGAACTGTCCGCACCACACGCAGCTATATGCCCGCAAGCAATTCTCGTACCGCGAGTTGCCACAGCGTTATGCCTCGACGACGAAAGTGTACCGCGACGAGCAAACCGGTGAACTCTCGGGCCTGTCTCGCGTACGCTCCATAACGCAGGATGATGCCCACGTCTTCTGCCGTGAATCGCAGGTAGAAGTGGAAGCCAAGAAAATTTGGGGAATTGTTTCTACGTTCTACAGGGCTGCGGGCTTCAAGTTGGATGTGCGCCTCTCGTTCCACGACCCCAAGCACCCCGAGAAATATCTGGGCAAACCCGAAAGCTGGAAAAAAGCCGAGGATACCTTGCGAAAAATAGTGAGAGCCCAAAAAGCCACAGCCGTAGAAGCCTTTGGTGAAGCAGCTTTTTACGGACCCAAAATTGACTTTATGGCCAAAGACTCGCTCGGCCGCGAGTGGCAAGTGGCCACCATCCAATTGGACATGAACCTGCCCGAGCGCTTTGACCTAGCGTGCATCAACGAAAAGGGCGAACGCGAACGCATTGTGATGATTCACGCGGCAATCATGGGCTCTATCGAGCGCTACCTTGCTATCCTCATTGAGCACTTTGCTGGCGCTTTCCCGCTCTGGCTAGCGCCAGTGCAGGTAGCTATTATCCCGGTGAGCACCAAACACCAAAAGACGTGCGAGAAACTCGGCAAAGAACTTCGGGAATCCGGCGTTCGTGTTGATGTGTTTTCGGCTGACCAATCTGTTGGCAAGAGCATACGCATTGCGGAGAAGCAAAAGTCGCCGTACATGCTGGTTATTGGTGACAAAGAAATGAAGTCGCCGAAGCTCCACGTGCGCGAGCGTGGGAAGGTGAAGCTCCGCGTTGTAGCCAAAAAGACCTTTATTGCCGAACTCCTGAAGAAGATACAGACCAAAGCCAAGCGCTAGACGGTATTTGACCCTAGGCCAACCGGCGTGGTAGGTTTGGCGCAAAGAAAAATGTAGTCTAAACAACAGGAGCTTATATGGACAGTCAAAGTCCTTTGCATAATCTGGCATATAGCATCTTCGCATACACCTTGGTACTCACTTTAGTGGCAGTAATAATAATTTTTTTCTGGTGGCTTATACGTTTGTACAGAAAAACCAGAAGAGTCTATCAACTGCATGCATTGCCTTCAAAAATTTGGGTCTGCAAGCGCTGCTGGTACTGCGAGTACGCCGAAAAATCTCGGCCGTGCCCACATTGCGAAGAGCGTAGGAACCAGGGAGAAACCTGGCTGCCTAAGGATGACCTGTCACGCGGCCAACCAGCTCAAGAGCGCGTGTACAGAGCGCGGCAGGGCATCATGGATACCAACAGCTGACGATTCAAACACAACGCCCGCCCCAAACTCTGGGACGGGCGCTTTTTCTATGAGCTGATGCTAGTTGGCGAATCCGCCAAGGTAGACGGCGTAGCCCAGGGCCGCGCCGAGCGCGACTACCGAGAGTACGGCCACGGCTATGCCCACCTTGAGCCCAGTAGTAAGCTTTGTCGCTTGGGTCGTTTGCGTTTGCATGTGGGTATTATTGCCCCGTGGCCTTTACGGCGTCAAGGAGCTTGATTGTCTTCGGGGTAATCGTACCCACTTTGGGCGTAAGCTTGGCGGTGAGCTCGGTAAGCGTGAGCGCCGGGTTCTTGGCCAGGGCCAAGGCTGCCGTGCCCGCAACGTAGGTGGCACTCACCGACGTACCCTGGAACGCTACCCCTGTCGCATTGCCCGGGGCAGAAACTACTGCGCCGGTATTGCTGTAGCTGGTGAGAACGGTCCCCGTGGGCGTGGTGGCCGAAGCACTAAACACGCCGCTCACATTCGCCGGGAACACCCGGGTAATACTCGTGCTGTCATTACCCGCCGCGCCAACCACGAACATGCCGCTGGTTTTTGCATACTTCACCACATCGGCGAGGAGGGTTGAGGTGCCCAAGCCGCTCAAGGGCAACTCGGCAATATCGGCGCCGCGAACTGTCGCATAGACGAGTGCCCGGGCAACCCCCGCCGCACTGCCACGACCCTTGCAATCCAAAGCTTTAATCGGGATGAGCTGGCTATGGCTGGCAACCCCGGTTTTTGAAGCCAAGAGGCGGGCCAGCGCAGTGCCATGACCGTTGCAGTCAGTCGTCACCGGGGCAGAGTTTACAACGTTCAAGCCCAGCACGTCGTCCGCGTAGCCATTCCCATCATCGTCCTTCTTGTTCACCATCGTTTCCTTGCTGGTGGCAAACACATTTTTGAGGTCGGCGGGCGTGTTGCTTATACCAGAATCGATGAGTGCTACGGTAATGTCGGTCGAAAGGTCGCCGCTATCAATGCGCGGGCAGGCCCGCTTCGCGAGGAGCAGCACGTCAGCGACGTTCGCGGTACCATCGCCGTTGACGTCCGCCCGCACGGCGGGGGTAGCAACCGGGCCTTTTTTAAAGTACGTCGCATCTAAGAACTTCACGTCGCGGCAATCCACCAGGCTATCGGCATTGGCGTCCCCGGCCAGCACGCTGGTGCCAGATTGCTGGGCTTCGAGCGATGTAACGTAGGCGTACGCATCGGCTGCGTCAACCGCCCCGTCACCATTCACGTCTGCCGTTAATGCGACGGTGCCGTTCTTGAAGACGCCGTTCACCACAACATCCGCGTCTGCCCAATTTACTTTTCCGTCCCCGTTCAAATCGGGCAGTGCCTTCGTGGTCTTGTTGAGCTTCAGCAAGCGGACCAAATCATAGGTGTCCCGAATATCCGCAACCCCGTCGTGGTTTACATCGCTGGGCTGCTGCACGCTGGCGGCCAGATCTTTGGCGTTTACCATGCCGTCGGCGTTGGCATCACCGGTCAGCGTCACGGCTGGCGCGCCAGCCTGCAAGGCATCGTGCAAGGTCAGCACATCTAGAGGTGAAGTGATATTGTCGCAGTTCACATCTCCACGGTCTGCGGGCACTGGTGCAGCGCCGTTGGCGTAAACAATGGTGCCGAGATTGCTCAAGTCGGCATTGGTCACGCTGCCATTGCCGTCCACGTCGCCGCTCAAGAACGTGGTGCTCCCAACGGTACGAATAACCGGGCATACCGGCATGGGCTGGTCACGGTACAGGTACTCACTCAAAAGCGTCACGTCAACAATATTTACGTTCCCATCGCCCGAGACATCGGCCTTCGTCAAATCGGGAGCTGGCCCTTGCTTGAAAAGATAATTCACCAGCAGGGTTATATCATCAGCAGTAACCGCCCCATCGGCATTGAGATCGGCCAGGGCAAGGCGCGCCCCTTGCGCAATTTTCACCAGGCGGCTCAATGTAACGACATCGGCAATGTTCACACTCCCAGAGTAGTCTACATCCGCCCGCGCCAGAGGGCTGGGGGCAGGACCGCCAGTGAAGAGGTAAGCAACGAGGTGGGCCAGGTCAGTCGTATTCACAAACGTGTCGGCATTGCTATCACCCACCAAGTACGTGGGCGGGATCACTGGCTGTACAGATCCACCATCGATATCGTTAATCACTGTACCCGTACCGGTGCTCGAGCCTGTAAGCCCAGCAGCCTGCACGGTTCCATTTTCGCCGTTCAGGATGCTCACCAGCATAGTCACATCAACAATATCCAGACTGCCATCCAAGTCCATGTCGGCGAGGCCAATCGGGCTGGGTGCCGGACCACCCGAGAAAAGGTAAGCAACGAGAAAATCAATATCCCGCCGGTCAACAACGCCGTCGCCATTCGCATCGCCCTTGCCGTAGTTCAATTGGCCTTGCGCGCCGCTACCGTACACCGCGTTAATACCCATGGTTACATCAACAATATTCACCAAACCATCGCTATTGTAATCCGCAATGCTCAAGGGGCTCGGGGCGGGGCCATTGCTAAAGAGGTAGGCCGAGAGGAAGTTCACATCATCGCCGGTGTACTTTCCGTCGCCGGTCACATCTGCGTACCCGGCCGTCCGCTGGGCATAGAGCGCGTCAACGAGTGCAACAACGTCGGCGATATTCACATCGCCATCCCGATTCACGTCTGCAGCAGCTAAACTCTTGGGTGCCGGTCCCTTGTTGAAGAGGTAGTTCACTAAAATAGTCAGGTCTTTGCCGTCAACGACTTTATCCAAGTTGCAATCTCCGGCGGCCGCATACGCAACGGTCTGCGCATCCGTAAGTTTTATTGCGGTCCCGGCGGTACTCTTGCTTACTGCTGCAATCGCTGCGGCTTGCACGTAGCGGTTCGGCTCGGCTTTCTCAACCACCGACTGCCCGACCAGGGCGCTTACCACTTGGCCGAGGTCAGCCGTCGGGGGCTCAATGCGAAGCACGTACCAGCGGCCCAACGTGTCGGCCGCGGCTTGGACGTCGGCCGCGATCCCGCGCTTTGCCCGCAGGTCAAAACCCAAGCTGGTGAGCTTGACCTTGCTATCCACGAGCCGGGTAAGGCTCTTATACGTCGCAATCTGCTTGGTAATTGCTTCAACCGTCTTCGTGACCGTACGAAAGCCAACCCGCTGCTTCACCGTTTGCAAGGTTGCAACATTCACCGGTTTTACCAGCGCCGCTTTGACGGCCTGCACGCGGGCCAGCTCGGTCGTGCTGGCTTTAAACCGCACGAGTACTTCACCCAGGACGGCCCCCGAGCCAGACTTTGCCGCCACCGGGGCGACATTTTTAATAATTTGCGTTTTTGGCAGGGCGGCCACAAGCAGCGCGCCGCCAATGACTCCGGCCGATATCATGGCCGTCGCCGTCATAACCACCATCGAAAGCCGAACGGCCGAGTACGTTGCGGCCTGCGTCTTCACCAAAACTTTCTTACTGGGTTTCGTAGCCATACACACGTGCGGTTAAAGACGAACATGAAAACGCGAACGTCGGTGACGTTCGGCTAAAAAGTAAAGTGTGTTGAGCCTTCCCATCCCTGCTCATACGGTGAGGTTTGCTTATTATTTCTGCAAGTATTGTACCACATCCGGACGAAAAAAGCAAATCCGTATGGTAGGATAGTTGCATGCAACACGTCATTGCCATCATCGGCCCCACGGCGAGCGGCAAATCCAGCCTGGCACTAGCTTTGGCGAAGCGTTTGCATGGTGAAATTATCTCGGCAGATTCCCGCCAGGTGTACCGCGGGCTGGACCTGGGCAGTGGAAAAGTCAGCCGCGCCGAACAACGCGCAGTCCCCCACCACCTGCTGGATGTCGCCGACCTCAAGCGAACGTATACTGCCGCCCATTTTGTGCGGGATGGCCAACGAGCAATCCACACCCTACTCCGCCATAATACAATCCCCATTGTTGTGGGGGGTACGGGTTTCTGGATAGATGCCCTGCTGCGCGGCCAAACCCTGCCCGCAGTGCCACCGAACCCCGCCTTGCGAAAACGTTTGGCAAAACGCACTGCCGCCCAGCTGTACGCCAAACTCAAACGCCTTGACCCACGTCGCGCGGCCGTAATTGACGCTCGCAATCCTGTACGGCTGATCCGTGCGCTAGAAATTATCCTAGCCACTGGCGCAGTAGTACCCCAACGAAAAAATTTCTCGCGCTATAATGTGCTCTGGCTAGGAACCCGGCACGCAAAAAAACACCTCGACCGGCGCATACACCTGCGCTTACTCCAACGCCTACGTCGTGGGCTCATTGCTGAAGTACGTGGCCTGCTGCGAAAAGGCGTGCCCGCCAAACGACTTGTTGCCCTGGGACTGGAGTACCGCTACGTCACGCTCTACCTGCAGGGTAAAATGACCAAAACTGCGATGCAGGAACAACTCGAACGGGCCATCCAGCAGTACGCCAAACGGCAAATGACGTGGTTCAAACGCCATAAAGACATTCACTGGATATCCGGCGAGGCGCACGCCCAACAAATTGCGCGACGCTGGCTAGAGCGTTATTCCTAGTTTCTCGGCTAGGAGCTCGCGGACCACGCCCGGGTCGGACGTGCCTTTGGAGAGCTTCATTATCTGGCCAACCAGGTATTGGGCTTTGGCAATTTTTCCGGCTTTCACCTCGGCCACAATATCGGCATTTTCTTGGAGCACTCGATCAACCAGCTGCACAATACTCGCGGCATCGGTTACCTGCTCCAAGCCGCCTTCGCGGATTATCTCGTGCGGGTCCGCACCCGTCTCGACCATGCGCTTGAGTACCACTTGCGCCGACGTGGTATTGAGCTTGCGTTCGGCCAGGAGTGTGAGAAATTCGGCAAAGTTCTCGGCGCTCACCTTGGCCTGGGCAAACGTCTTTCCCTGCTCGGCCAGCACGCCCAGCAGCCGGGTGGTCACCCAAGAGGCGGCTTGGTGCATTATTTTGACATTCGCCTTGGTCCACTCTTCTTCCGGCTGCTCTTCACCGCCCAGCCGGCCCGTTACCCAGCGCTGCAACTCCGAAACCACGGCTTCGAACCAATCTGCTACCGTCACGTCATCGGTGAGGAGTAGTGCATCACTCGGACCTACGTTGTATTGCTCCTGAAAGCGCAGGCGTTTGGCGCGCGGTAATTCAACTACTTTGGCATCAATGGTGGCGAGGAATGCTTTCGTCAAGGCAATGGGCGGGATATCCGGCTCGGCAAAATACCGGTAGTCGGCACTCTCCTCTTTTACGCGCTGCTCCACCGTTACCCCGCGCCGATCATCCCAACCGCGGGTGGCAGTGATGGTTGGCGGCGTACCGGCATTCCATAACTCCACCTGACGTTTTATTTCGTACGCCAGCGCACGCTCCACGTGACGAAAAGAGTTGAGATTTTTTATCTCGGTTTTGGGGAACAACCCTTGGGCGTTCGGTTGGATTGGCGACTTGGCCAAATCTTCGGGCGCGGGACGCAAGCTGATGTTCGCATCGCAACGCAGGTGGCCAGACTCCATATCGGCCTGGGATATGCCAAGGTAGCGCGCAATGCGCTGGAGCTCTTGCAACACGAGCTTTGCTTCAGCCGGCGTGTCAACAAGTGGGAGGGTGACGAGCTCGATGAGGGGCGTCCCTGCCCGGTTGAAGTCCACTAAGACACTCCCATCCGCCGCGCGGATATTCTTGGCCGAGTCTTCTTCCAAGTGTACGCGCTCAAACTGCACGCGGTGCACCTTGCCCTCGAGGTCAATAAGAAAATGCCCGCGCTGGCCAATGGGTTTGTCGTACTGGGAAATTTGGTAGCCTTTCGGCAAGTCTGGGTAGGCGTAGTGCTTGCGGTCGAAGGTAATGACTTCGGGAATGGTAAAGTCGAGCGCGCGGGCAAAACGGAGCGCAAGCGCGAGTGCAGCTTTGTTGGGTACCGGGAGCGTACCCGGGTGGCCCAGGCAAATGGGGCAGACCGCGCTGTTCGGCGGTGCCTCTGGGCCAACGTTGGCGCAACTGCAGAACATCTTGCTCTGCGTGGCAAGTTGAATGTGGATTTCCAGGCCGATGACGGTTTCGAGTTGCATAGATACCTAGCTTAGCGAAATACTGATAAAAGAAAAGGCCCCAGTATTGGATGTACTGGGGCACAAATGAACATACCTACTGCATACTCACGACAATATTCCCTGACGTCTGGAGCTTAGACTCTCCCTTTGTGCTGAATTCGCAGGTAAAAATGACCTGCGTAGCTACTTCATGACCGTTAACAACCTGGGTTTCAAAGTAGCACTCATACAGAGCATTCTTCAGTGCTTGAGCAAGCCCAAAATTTGCAGGTTGCTCATGTGTTACGAGCATCTGCTGCATATGCCCACTTTCGTCGATAAGGAACTTAACAATTACTTTCCCATCAACGTATCGGGCTCGCCACGGCAGCACAGGGCCCTTGTAGCGTCTAATGGACAATGGCCGATCAGGTTGGGCAAACTGCACCGACTCGACCGGCATTGGGAAGGACACTACCTTATTTGAAGAAGGTAGGGGCACTTCCGGAAGGCCGAAATCCCCATTACCGAGTTCCAAAGTGGGATCGAACTCATCGCTAGCAAAAGCTACGTTTGTAGAAGTATCGGGCTCAACGTCAGCAGAGAAAGTATAGTTAACCGGTATGTTGGTATGCTTCGCCACTACCGGTCCGTCGGGAATAATCCGGAGTTTTTTTATAAACCCTCCGTTAAACCCCATACCAGTAGGCCGATTCCCGCTACGACTATTCTGCGGCTCGTCCAAATGGAGAAGCCCATGGGTCGTCCGTGGACGCGCGTCTACCGAAACCACACCAACTTCTTGCAGCTTCAGGCAGGTCGCAATAATCGCTACCAATGCGATTACGACGGCATTTGCCTTCAGCATATTTGGCTGGTAGCTGCGTTGCAGTTCACTATCCAATTAACTCACCTCCTTGCAGTAAAACATGGCATTGGCTTGCTAGATGATATAGACGGTAATCCACCCGCCGAGACATCCCGCAAACGTAAGTATGTAACAACTGGCTGTAACACAGCCGCTCATTGCGTCACAGAATGCACCCGCGTACGCTGTGAGGGGCTGCGCGCAAACGAGTGGAATTGTGTAGAATAATCGCCTCATGGTTTTTCACCTCCTTCATATGGCGGTTTGAAGGTTAAAGGGTTTTGCGTAATCCTCATAACTCATGACTGTATCGGCCACGAGCGTGTAGGACTGCGCGGTAGGGAAAAGCTGAAACACCAACAGCTGGAATGACCCAGTTGGCAAATCTTGCCGACAGCTACACCAAAGTCGACAGTGCAATAATCTAGCAGTCAACCCGGTGCTCGGCACTAACTCTGTAAACAATGCAAAGGGTGGAAGTTTTGCCTCATATGAAATTGGCTGGAGCTTCTGTAATGAATCTATGAGGTGATCCACCTGTGCCTTGATGACGTCTCCTGGTATTGGTGTATCCACTGTGTAGGTAATGCCCTGCACCGTCGGTGTAACACCTGGGTGCGTCCGCACGTACACGTTCATGGTCACGAGGTAAACCATTACATACCCAATGATCAACGGGATACCCACAAAGATGCATAGAAGAATCTTCGCGTACCTGGGCAGCTGCCAAATTAGCTGCAAAGGTTTGAAAATTTTGTGCATGCGCACCTCCTGTTTGGGTAATTCACTGTTTTCGGATTTTCAACGATCCGTATTTCCTGCCAAAAACCGCGTCATGCGGCTGCTGCAGAACGTTCGTTTAGTGTCTATTTATGCCCCTGGTGTACCACTTATGCCCGTGGGTTGTCAAACAAAAAACCCCTGCCTGCGCGAAGCAAGCAAGGGCGGGTTGGGAAGAGCTAATCAGCCGAGCTAATTAGATCTCCTCCCCAGGGGTGGTCAAACAGGATGGTTCCTAGTTTGAACAACCATGAATAATACATGGCGTCCTCCAGCGGTGAAGGGTTACAGAACTATCCCGTCAGCGAAGTTAGTGCAATGCCGCGGGTGTGGTGAGGAAAGAGCAATGCAAAAGAAAATTATTAACGCTTGATTGCGCGGGTAAGAAAAGCGTTCATGTAGGCTACAGCCTCATTTTGGGTTTCGGCAAGCGTATCATTCGTGTCCAAAAAACCAACAATACTCCCCCGCTGCCGAAAAATTTTGGCAAACCACGGGCTGCGGTATCGTACATCCAGCTTAGTGAGGAAAGCACGTTTCTCAAAAATTGCTTCATCTTTTTTAGAACGCTTACCCAAGCGCCGCAATGCTACGGCAATAGGGCACACCGGGATGAGCAGTAGGTCGGGCCGGTGCGTGAGCGCAAACTGGTTGCCCTCGAGCCGCAACAGCTGTGGGAGCGTGATGAGCTTCTGCAGCGGCTGGTAGGCAATGGACGAGGACACGCCCCGCTCCTGAATGACAAGCAGGCCGGCAGCGAGCGCCGGAAGAATGACTTGGGTGTAAAGTACGAGTCGGTCCAATGCAAATGCCTCGGCGGCGGCCCGTCCGGTGTAGTTCCGGCCGTTGTCTTTAATAATCTCCTCGCGAATAACCCGGCCAATGCCGGCGTGCGTGGGCTCAGCCGAAACAATGACGTCGCTCCCCCGCCACTCTGCCGGTTCGGGCAGTCGCTGGTGCGCTTTGGCAAAGTCCCGCACGTCAAACACGCGCAGACCTTGCTCCTCGGCCCATGTCGCGTACGCGTCCACGACCGTGCCTTTACCCGAGCCGTCTATACCGTCGACGATGATGAAGGTTCCACGAGTACGGTGCTTAGCCATGCAGGCAGTATAGCAGCCTTAGCGTCCGTAAAAATCCTTGGCAAAGTCTATGGGTGCCAAACGAATGTGCTGCAGCAGCTGGGGGTAGCTGGCCGTGGCCTGGGCCAGCATATCGCGGACGATTTCCCGATATGATAAATGGCCGCCCGACTTGGAACGCAGTTCGACCATGTGCGTGAGCTCGCGCGCGTTCATGACAAACAGCGTGCGCTTGCGCGTAGCCATAGGCAGCACGTACGCGGCTTCGTGCGCCAGGTCTTTGGCAATGGTACGGTATGCGGCCTGCACGTTCTGCATAGTGGTTTCAAAAATATCCAGTCCCCCAGCGGTTTCCATACCCATTGGCGCGGGCGGCTCTTCAAAGCCGTGCAGGTTGGTAAGCGGCTGGTTGAGCTGCGTGCACATACGGTGGCGCTGCAAGTCGCGGAAGGCACCATAATCCATGAGCGTGTCAAAAATGAGCCCGCCCACCTCGTACGCCCGGCCCGGAATATCGTGCGGCCCGCGATCGGCCATACCCGCGGCGATAATTTCATTCCGCGCCGACGCTGGTAAGTTTTCGACGACGTTCCGAATTTGGCCGTACGAAAAGTGGGTGACGTCGTAGAGTAGTGACGTCGCAAGGTCTACTTCTTGATGCGTTGGTTCATAGAAGGTCACGCGCGGCTCGCGCTCGAGAACGTAAAGGTCCCCGAGTACACCAGTGGCAATTTCTTGCAAACGCCGGCGTGATTGCTTTACAAACGGCGTGGGGTCGGTGTATTTCACCAGCGTCGGCGCACCTTTGTACTGCAAGTTGAGCTTACTCTTAATGGCCGAGGCGAGCGTGGCGTTTTCGAAATCCGCGGACTCCAGTAAGTGTTCAATTTCCTGGGCGTGCGGGTTGTAGGCGGTATTCGTTGCGGCTGCCTCCACCTCCCGGGCAATAGTGCGGATCTCGTCGAGATCGTGCTGCTTCATTTTGAATATCGCCCGGCGCAGGCCGCGGGCCGAAGTAATCCAGCCGAGATTGGTGAGTGTGGATGTCGGGAGCAAGTAGCGGGCAATATCCAAGCTTCGCGCCTTGAGCTTAGCGGCGTAGGCTTTATCCGTGGTGTCATCTAACTTCGGGTAGGTATGACTGTAGTACTCCTGCATGACTTTCGTGAGGCTGGCATACGCGTCGAACATACCTTCGCACGCTTGCACGTACGCTTCGGCATGTGCCGAGTTCAGGATGGGTACCGGCCGGTAGTACCGTCGCGGCAGGCTGGTGCCGTCTGCTCGCACTTTCCGCTCGAAACTCTGGTAGCGCGTGGATTTTTCCTGATAGCTGGCCAAGCGATGGTCTTCAATCGCCTTACTGGCGAGCATGCTCACGTTCTCGCAGGCCAGTGCCACCACGGCCATGTCCGCCACCGAAGCGTCGCCATAACCCAGCACCCATTTCTCGTGGAACTCGGCGGACTTCTCTTCGGTGAGCTCTTGCAGGGTGTCTTTAATCGAGGCGGCCGACCGGGAGTACTTGGCCATGCCCACAGCCAACACCTCCGGCGGTAGGCCGGTGATGGCAAAGATATCGCGGGCGTTTGGGTCGGCGTTTTCCATGCGGGGGTACTTTACCCGCCCCAAATGGAGTTGGCAAGGCTACTTGTCAGTACTCCCGAACCCCCCTGTCCTGCCGACGGGTATCCGAGAGTTCCTGTACAACGATCGGCTGGTTGACCGGACACTTGAGGATTTTCACGAGTCTTCGCCACCTTTCTTGGTGGCAAGAAAGGTGGCCCCAAAGAGACCAG
>ERZ1292623.3405-Hain-H51-01um-R1-3405-length-13573-cov-13_pt1 | contig 13573 bp, 12 predicted proteins | sample MGYA00564398_ERZ1292623 | MGnify/ENA primary metagenome ERZ1292623 (study PRJEB36523, sample SAMEA6512633) | groundwater metagenome | collected 2019-01-07 | study: AquaDiva: Metagenomics assemblies of 32 groundwater samples
AAGGCCGCACTTCGATATTTGAACTGCTCCAGGCAGACGAAGCCATTGAAACGGCCATTTACAAAAACCCGACTGAAATCGAGCTGAAAGAATTGGCTAAAAAACAGGGTATGGTCACGATGCAGGAGGACGGCGTCCTCAAAATTTTGAAAGGTATTACGAGCTTCGAAGAAGTGGAGCGGCTCACCGGGCCGATTATTTGGTAGGGCTGCGATCCTTCGACGGGCTCAGGACCATTTCTCAATAAATTGAGAAATGGAAAATCCCGAGCAAAAATCTGTGGGCAGGTTGCCAGATTGCAAAGGCGTTTAAGATTTTTCCGAGGAGTCACCCAGCCGAAACCAAGTGATCCGGGGCTAGGAAAACTCTCGTTGCCCACAGGTCTCTAATCGAGATTAACAAAGTCATCTTATCACAAACGATTTTAAAAGTCAACCCCCACACCTAGAGCCTAGGTGTGGGGGTTAATACCTTGTATAATTACTATATTGTGGAAAAAGAAACGAAGAAAACCGCGGGCGAGGATGTGAATTTGGAACTTCTGCTCCGACCGAGCCGGTGGGAGGATTATGTCGGCCAGGAAAAAGTGAAAGCGAATCTGCGCCTCATTATTGATGCGGCAAAGGGGCGCGGGGAGACGACCGACCATCTTTTATTTTACGGCCAAGCCGGATTGGGCAAAACAACGCTTGCCTATCTTGTCGGCAAAGAAATGAATGCGAACGTGCGCTCCACTTCCGGACCGGCACTCGAGAAGGCGGGCGACATTGCCGCAATACTCTCAAACCTCGAACCGAACGAAATCCTCTTCATCGATGAAATTCATCGCGTGAACAAAATGATCGAGGAAATATTGTATCCGGCGCTCGAGAGCCGGAAACTCCATCTCATCGTGGGTAAGGGACCTTCGGCCAAAACTTTCAGTCTTGATTTGCCGCCCTTCACGGTGATCGGCGCAACGACGCGCATCAACCCGCTTTCCGCTCCCCTCCGCTCACGCTTCGGCGCCACCTTCAGATTGGATTATTACCGGCCCGAGGATATCGAAAAAATTGTCGGGCGTTCGGCCGAGATATTGGGCGTGAAAATAACTAGGGGAGCTATCACGAAGCTCGCCCAGGCCTCGCGCTTCACGCCGAGAACAGCCAACCGCCTCCTGAAGCGCGCCCGCGACTACGCCCAAGTCTATAAAAACAGGAATATCGACGAGGAAGCGGTCAAAAAGACGCTTGAAATGCTCGATGTGGACGAATTAGGCCTTGAAGAGACTGATCGGGAGCTTTTGGGGATAATCATCAAGAAATTCAACGGCGGCCCGGTGGGTTTGAAAACCATCGCGGCAGCCTTAAACGAGGAAATGGAGACGGTTGAGGGGGTCTTCGAGCCGTTTCTCATGAAACTCGGCCTCCTTCACCGCTCGCCCCTCGGACGCATCGCGACTCCCTTGGCCTACGACCATCTCAAAATACCCCGCAATGACAAGCAACTCCCCCTCTAAAACAAAAGAACTGGGTTTTAATTTCGCCAAAAAAATCCTAAAAGAAAAATCCTCCTGTCCGATTGTCGTCGGCCTAAAGGGAGATTTGGGTTCCGGCAAAACCACCTTCATCCAGGGTTTCGCTCGGGGACTGGGAATAAAAAACAGGATCATGAGTCCGACTTTTATAATCTTCCGCCACTACCTGCTCCGAAAAAAATCCCGCGCCCATCTTTTTCATATGGATGCTTATCGGATCAAAAAGTCTTCGGAATTGAAGCATCTGAATTTCGAAGAAATCCTTTCCTTGCCGAAATCCGTCATGCTCATCGAGTGGCCGGAGAAAATAAAAAAAGCGCTTCCGAGAAAAATTCGATGGTTGGAATTTCGCCATGGGAAAAAAGAAAACGAACGGGTAATAATTTTCAAATGAGGAGACTTCTCTTAATCGACGCCAACTCGCTCATTCATCGGGCATTCCACGCGCTTCCGCCGCTTACGGCCAAAGGCGGGCGGCCCACGGGCGCGCTCTACGGACTTGCGAGCATTTTGATTAAAACATTGGGTGGAAATTTGAAACCGGATTTCGTTATCGCGGCCTTCGACCGGCCCGAACCAACCTTCCGGAAAGAGATGTTCGAGGAATACAAGGCCCACCGCCCCAAGGCGCCCGACGAGCTTGTGAGTCAGATTATCGAGGCTCATAATCTCTTTGAAAAATTCGGCGTGAAATTCTTTGAAAAACCGGGTTTCGAGGCGGATGACATAATCGGGACTTTCGCGAAAAAATTCGAAAAAGAGCGCAATCTCCAGATAGTCGTTCTGACCGGCGACTTGGACACACTTCAACTGGTGGATGGGGAGCATATTGTCGTTCAGATATTAAAAAAGGGGGTAAGCGAAACCCAGCTTTACGACGAAAAAGCGGTTATTGAGAGATATGGCCTAAATCCCGACCAAATGACTGATTACAAGGGTTTGGTTGGCGACACCTCCGACAATATTCCGGGTGTGAGGGGTATTGGACCAAAAACCGCCGAGGAATTCCTCAAAAAATACGGCCACCTGGAAAATCTCTTCAAAAAAATGCCGAAAGACGACCCGGCCGCCAAAAAAATCCGGCCTTTCGAAAAAGAGGCACTTTTCTCCAAAAAACTCGGCACTATAAACTGTGATACGCCGATTGAGGCGGATCTGGAAGATGTCGCGTATTCAGAATTCGATAAAAACATCCTTCCGCCGTATTTCGAATCTTTGGGATTTGAGAGCCTCGTCCGCCGACTGAACGGTGGGGAAGAAAAACGACCCAAACCCCTGAATCAAGGACTCTTCATTTTCGAGTTGGAAAAAAAAGATGAAACGCATAAATTCAAAGATTTCGAAGTGGCGTGGAGCTGGAAACCCATCATAAAAAAATTTATAAGGGAGAAAAAGAACCTTCCTGAAAAAATCTTCGACTTGGGAATCGCCGCCTGGGTTTTAAATTCCGACGAGATGGATTTCGGACCCGCGGCAATTACGGAAAGATTTTCAAAAGACAGCGCGGAGGAACTTTTCTTCGTCATGGAAAGAGAATTAAAAAAGAATGGTTTGGAAAATATTTTCCACAAGATAGAGATGCCGCTCGTGCCGGTTTTAGCCTGGATGGAAACTTGGGGTATTTCGGTTAATGCGGGGAGATTAGCAGCACTTGGTAAAAAAATGGCTGAAAAAATAGACTTACTCACCGAAAAAATCCACAAAGCGGCGGGTGAAAGTTTCAATATAAATTCTTCCCAGCAGATAGCGGAGATAATTTTTGACAAGCTCAAGATAAAACCGGCGAAAAATAAAAAGACCCCGACGGGGCGGCGTTCAACTTCGGAAGAAGTGCTTTTGTCGCTCAAAGACGCCCATCCGATAATTCCGGAGATTCTGGAATATCGGGAAACTTTCAAAATAAAATCCACTTATGTCGAGCCTCTGCTCCAAGCCAAGGAAAAAGACGGCCGAGTAAGGACGAATTTTATTCAGACCGGTGCGGCAACCGGCCGGCTGGCTTCCGAAAAACCCAATCTCCAGAACGTGCCCCAGGAATCGAGCTGGTCCAAGGAACTGCGTGAGGCTTTCGTCGCGAGCCCAGGTTTTACCTTCGCTTCTTTCGATTATGCCCAGCTGGAATTAAGGCTTCTGGCCCATATGACGCTCGAGGAGGGCTTGCTTTCTGCTTTTGAAAATAATCAGGATATTCATTCTTTGACCGCTTCGCGCGTCCTTAAAATCCCTTTTGAAAAGATTACTCAATCGGAAAGACGGCTCGGAAAGACCTTGAATTTTGGCGTCGTTTACGGCATGGGTCCGCGGGCCTTTGCTCAGTCGGCGGGCGTGAGTTTTCTCGAAGCGAGAAGGTTTATTGACGGCTATTACCGTGAATTTCCGAAGATAAAAAAATGGCAGGAAAAAATCAAAACGGAAGCCAAGGCCCGGGGTTATGTGGAAAATTTGAATGGACGGCGAAGATATTTTTGGACGGGTACCAGCCACCCTAAGGTTATGGGCGAAATAGAACGGGCGGCGGTCAATATGCCTCTTCAAAGCCTGAACGCGGATATCTTGAAAATGGCGATGATAAAATCGTTTGAACTGATGAAGAACAGGAGGTGGTTCGGGGATAAAGCACGGCTCATTCTCACCATTCACGACGAATTGCTGTTCGAGGTGCGGGATGATATTCTGAAAGAAACCGTTCCGCTCTTCAGGGATTTAATGGAGGGAATTTATCCCTTATCCGGACAAGCTTTGTCTTTGCCGCTCAAGGTAGAGGCCAAGACCGGAAAAAACTGGGGAGATCTCCAAAAATACGAAAATGTTTAATTTATTCTCAATTTTCAAAAAAAAAGGTGAGCCGCCGAACCGGATGAAAGATTTCGAGATGGAAACGATAATGGAGAATATCCGCGACGGAGTGATAATTTACGACACCAACTTCACTATTTTGAGCATGAATGAGGCGGCTCTCAAGATTACTGGAATATCGGCCGAGGAGACGCTTGGAAAAACCATTGAACCGGGCTTGATAAACAACCCCCGCCTGCGAACACTCACCCAAATAATCTTCCCGTCGCTTGCCCCATCTATGGCGACAATTTCGGCGAACGGCTGGCCCCAGATAATAGACATAACTCTCGAGGAGCCTCGTACGGAACTCCGGACGGTCTTAAATAGAGTTATAAACGATAAGAATGAGGTGGTCGCGTTTATGAAGCTTGTGACGGACATGACCCGGGAAAAAGGCGTCTTGGATTCGAAGTCGGAGTTCATTTCCGTGGCGGCCCACCAACTCCGCACGCCGCTTACGGCCATTAATTGGTCTTTCGAAAGTTTGAACAAAATATTGGGGGGCGAAAAACCGGACATGGCGGAGGCGGCCAATTTAGCTAAAGAGGGGTGGCAACTTACCGAGCGTTCGCTTAAAATCGTGAACGACCTATTGAACGCTGCCCGTATTGAGGAGGGTCGCTTTGGTTTTAATTTTGAGGAAACGGACCTGGCCGAATTTGTCGGAATAATAACAAAACAATCCGAGCTTGCGGCTAAAGAATATGGAATAAAGATTGTTTTCTCGCCGGGAAACCAGGTATTCCGCGTCCGTATCGACAAAGAGCTTATGGGAATTGCTTTTGCCAATCTTTTGGACAACGCGATGAAATACAACGTCAAAAACGGGGAGGTGGTTGTTTCACTCGAGAGCGATCCGGTTAGCTATTATGCCAAGTTGGTTATAAAAGACACGGGTGTGGGTATACCAGAAGAAGAAATAAAAAAACTTTTCCAAAAATTCTATCGGGGAACAAACGTAATTCAAATGGAACCGAACGGAAGTGGTTTAGGGCTCTACATAACGAAAAATATAATCGAAGGCCAAGGCGGAAAAATCTCAGTCATTTCCCAGCCAGGCCGAGGCACCTCATTCTCCGTTATTCTGCCAACCATAAAATCCTAATGACGATTTTGGGTATTGACCCGGGGAGCGTTCGAGCCGGCTACGGACTGATAAAGAAGGAGAGGGGGGATTTTATCTGGCTTGAAAGCGGTCTTTTTAAAATACCCACCAAGACCACTCTTGGAAACCAGCTTCTGGCATTGGAGAAGGATATGGAAAAATTTATAAAAAAAACCAAGCCGGACCTGGTTGGTTTGGAAAAAATATTTATGAATAAAAACAAAAAAACCGGGGTTTTTGTCGCTCAAGCCCGGGGAATAATCGTGAAGGTGGCGGCCGCCCACGAACTGAGACTTGTTGAATTATCCCCTTCATCTATTAAACTATCCGTCACCGGCGACGGCCGAGCCAACAAAAAAGCTGTTGCTAAGATGGTGGGCTTGTTCCTTAAAATGGAAATAGCCGGCCTCCTGGATGATGAGACGGATGCCTTGGCTACGGCCATCGCTGTTTCGAATTATTGATCTCATATTATGGTTATTAAGGGATTGACATCTCCGAACCGTCCCTTATACTATCCCCAATCAATTAATTTTTAATTAAAAAGGTCGTTTATTCGAAAAAAAAATGGTTATCACGGAATTAGAACCGCGCACACTGAACCTTTCCGACGAAGAAGAGGAGGAGGAAACGGAGGCGGGAGAGTCGCCACTTCCGAGCGTAGAGGAAAACGACGGTTTTGGCGCGGACGATGATTTAATAGAAACACCCAGCGAAGAAGAGGTTTTTTAAGTAGGGCATTTTTTTCCGCTCCGCGCGCTCAAAACGCGCTATAAAATTTAACTATTGGGATGAAAAAAATAAAATCCGGGAAAATAAGGCGGAAGCGTTTTTTAATCTCCGCGCTTCTTATCGGCTCGATTGTGGCGGTCAGTCTCGCCGCCGTGGGCGTCGTTTATGCGGTCATAATCATCCGCGACCTCCCAACGCCCGATCAATTCGAAACCCGACAAATCAGCCAATCCACGAAACTTTATGACAGAACGGGCGAGACCGTCCTTTATGAAATTCACGGGGAAGAAAAGAGAACTATTGTGCCCTTTGAAGAAATTCCCGACACATTAAAACAGGCGACTATCGCGACCGAAGACGATGATTTTTACAGCCGGCCGGCTTTCGATTGGCGCGGAATATTGAGGGCTTTATGGGTGGACATAAAAAATTTAAGTTTTAGGCAGGGGGGTTCGACCATCACTCAACAACTCGCCAAAAATGTTTTTTTATCGTCCGAAAAAACCATAACCAGAAAATTAAAAGAGTTGGTGCTCGCAATTCAAATGGAATCGAGATATTCCAAGGATGAGGTGTTGAATCTTTACCTGAATCAAATTCCTTATGGTTCAAACGCTTACGGAGTGGAGGCCGCCAGCCAAACTTTTTTTTCAAAGTCGGTAAAAAACATTAGCTTAGCTGAGTCGGCTCTTTTGGCAGGGCTTACAAAAGCGCCCAGTTATTATTCTCCCTGGGGAAGCCATTTGGATGAGGTTTTATCCAGAAAAGACGGTATTCTTAACCGAATGGCCGAACTTGGAAGAATTACAGAAAAAGAACGTGATCAGGCAAAAAAAGAAAAAATAAAATTTGCGCCGCCTTCCTTAGGTTCCATTAAAGCTCCGCATTTTTCGCTTATGGTCAAAGAGTATTTGGTGAATAAATATGGTGAGGACGCCGTAATGAGCGGCGGCTTTAAGGTTATAACAACTCTGGATTGGTCTATGCAGGAAATTGCGGAAAGGGTCATTACGGAAGGTGCTAATCGAAACGAATCGCTTTACGGCGGGAAGAACGCGAGTTTGGTGGCTCAAGACCCCAAAACGGGTCAAATTCTGGCTTTGGTGGGCTCTAAAGACTACTTTGATACCGAGAATGGCGGAAATTTCAATGTCGCGGTTCAGGGCCTGCGCCAGCCCGGTTCAGCTCTGAAGCCATTTGCTTATATGACTGCTTTTGAGAAAGGTTATCCACCTCAAACAATATTGTTCGATGTGCCGACTGAATTCCTCCCAAACAACTCCAAATGCCCCATTATCCCCAACTTCAATGAAACAGAAAACGATGAGTGTTTCCACCCCCAGGACTTTGATCCTTTTGTTGGGCCGGTTTCAATGGAACAATCTCTGGCCCAATCAATAAACATTTCGGCAGTAAAGACTTTATATTTGGTTGGAATAAAAGATTTTCTCGTAAATACTCATAAGTTTGGCATTACCACTTTGAATGATACCTGGCGCTACGGATTATCTCTTGTTTTGGGCGGCGGCGAGGTAAAACTAATAGATTTGGTAAATGCCTATTCGACTCTTTCTCAGGATGGGATCCGGCACAACCAAACCTCCATCCTTGAAATATCGGATGATAGGGGAAATGTTTTGGAAAGTTATCATGACAACGCGGAGAAAGTGATTAATCAGCAGTATCCACGAATGATAAATAAAATTCTTTCGGATGGTGGCTTGCGGGCTGGTTTATTCCAAAACAGCCTTGGTCTCACGGTTTTTCCCGGCTATGATGTGGCTCTTAAAACCGGCACTACGAATGATTATCGCGACGCTTGGGCGATGGGTTACACTCCGTCGCTTGTGGTTGGGGTTTGGGCCGGAAACAACAACAACACTCCCATGCAAAAAAAGGGTACTAGTATTCTGGCGGCTGTCCCAATTTGGAGCGCGTTCCTAAAAGAAGTGATAACTAAATATTCAAGCGAGCCCTTTAACAACCCCGACCCAGTAGAAGTGGTTTTGAAACCGGTATTAAACGGCCAATATATAAGTGGTTTAGGAATTCATTCGATACTTTATTATGTGGACAAAAAAAATCCTTTGGGACCTCCGCCGCAAAATCCAGCCGATGACCCCCAGTTCATAAATTGGGAAGCTGGTATTTTTAACTTTTTATCGGCATCGCCACGTATATAAGTCCTGGTTCATTCTCACTTTTTATCACAACCGGCTTATCGGACGAGTTTACACCAATCGTAATTTCGGGGCTTTTGTATATTTTCAAACCGTCCAAAACATAATGCCAATTGAAAACTAGGGAAAATTTTTCTCCTTTTGTTTTCGCCGGCACTTTGTAGCAGTTCTCCCCCAAAATATTATCGGAAGAATAAATTTCCAAAAATTTATTTCCTTCTCCGATTTTAATCGTGACATCGTTCGCTCTTCCGGAAAAACCGCTCGCGAGCTTTAGAGCGTTCACTAACTCGTTTCTTTCGGCCGACACCTCGTTTTGAATTTGTTTTGGGATGACGGACTGGTAATCGGGAAATGTTCCGTCAATTAACCTTGAAATGACTTTTTCGGTTTGGGCGCGGAACATTATTTGATTTGGATCGATGAATATTTCTATCTCCTCATCTTTGTTGAACATTCTCATAACCTCGTTCGCGGTTTTGAGCGGAACAATCACGGAAAAATCTTCCATATTGGCTTTGGTTTGTTTTTGGTTCAATTTTCTTTCCGAAAGCCGGAAGCCGTCGGTAGCGGCAAATGTCAGTGTTTCATCTGAATATTTCATAAAAACTCCACTTATCTCCGGCCGAATATCGGAGTATTGAGCTGCGATAATAACACTTCCTATCGCTTCTTTTAAATCTTTTGTGTTTATTTTTATACTGTGATTTTCATTGGAAATAGAGGGGATAATTGGAAATTCTTTTGGATTGTGGATTTGCATAATGGCTTCATAATTATCCGTCTTTACAATAAGTTTTTTACCTTTTTCTTCTAGGGTTATTCTTTCGGTGTTTAGGTTTTTAATGGTTGAGTTAAATATGGAAAATGGGACGGTTACTTCGCCTTTTTCAATTATTTTACCGGAAACCGACGCTTCGATTGCCAACTCCAGATTGGTGGATATAAACTCGATTTTATTTTCCCGGGTTTTTATTAAAATATCCTTCAGGATTGGTAAGTTAGTGTTCTCCCCAATTGCCCGCTCAACAGAGCTTAATCCGTCTAGTAAGTTAGTTCTTAATATTATTAAATTCATAGTAGTGGTATTAGTATTGTGGATAACTTTCCGCTCAATTTATTTCAATTAGAATAACGGTTATTTGGTTTTTTGCCGTTTGGTAACGTGTGGATATCCCAATCCCCACTCGGGGACTTTTTATTGATATTTTCCGAAATTAATTTTTTCATTTATTTTTTATCAGATTTTTTTCCACAACCCTTCTACATTTTATACAATCTTTCTTTTATTAACATTATTTTTTGATTAAGTCCGGGATTTTGGTTTATTTCTCTTTTTATTTTCTCGCAGGCGTGAATGGCAGTGGTGTGATCGCGTTTGCCGAGTTTTTCGCCGATATGGGGGTAGGATAGCTTCAACATATCGCGCATCAAATACATCGCGATTTGGCGGGGTTCCACCACCCCCTGTTTCCGGCTCCGGTCGGTGATGTCTGCAACTGGAACCTCGAAGAAGTCGGCCACCAATTTTATTATATCGCTCACAGTAATGTTTTTCGGCGAAACCTGAACCACCTCATTGATTATTTCATCCAATTTCTTAACGCTGATTTTTTCATTCTTCACCTGCTCATAAAATATGACTTTATTGAAAACCCCCTCCAATTCTCGAATATTCTTCTGGATTCGGGTGGCAATTTGCTCCAATACTTTTTCATCAACAAAAACCCCACTTTGAAGTGCTTTAGTTTTCAGAATTGCCAGCCGCATTTCATAGTCCGGATAGGAAACATCAACAATCATCCCCCCCTCAAAACGGGAACGGAGTCTTTCTTCTAGTGTGGGGATTGCGGACGGGGGTCGATCGGAAGAAATCACTATCTGCTTGTTATTTTCGTGAAGTGTGTTGAAAGTATAGAAAAATTCCTGCTCGGTTGTTGGTTTGCCCGCGATGAATTGAATGTCATCGATAATAAGCACATCCACGTCCCGATATCTTTTTTTCACATCATCCATTCTCTTATTCCGGACAGCCCAAACCACATCGTTTATAAATTTTTCCGAAGATGTGTAGAGGACGTTTACCGAGCCACCATAAACATTTGCAATCTCATTGCCCATTGCTTGGATGAGATGGGTTTTTCCGAGACCAACTCCGCCATAAACGAAAAGCGGATTATATTTTTTCCCCACATCTTTCACCACCGCCTGCGCGGCCGCGTAAGCTAACTCGTTCGATGAGCCGACTATGAATGAATTGAACAAATATTTTGGGTTCAGATTTGTTTTAGGATCTATTTTCAATTCAATGAGCGACGACTGGGGCTTCTCCACCTCCGCTGTAACCCTAAATTTTTTTAACGGCAGGTTCGCAGCATTTTGACTTGTGACGGCATAATCCACGTTTTTTATCGAACCATCCAAATTTCTAAGAGAACCGAGAATTATCTTATGATAGCGGCTTTTAACCCACTCCTTCGCAAAATTATTCGGAAGACCCACCAACACTACGCCATCCTTCTCGTTTTTTTGGAGCAACTGACTATTTTTCATCCAGGTTAGAAAATTCGGCCGTGAAATCTGGATTTCAATTTCTCCTAAAACCGCTTCCCAAAGTTGATTGGTGTTCATCATAAAGATACTTTCCGGTTAATCATAGAGAGAAATGCCGCGATTGCCAATATGGCACAATCACCCCTTTTGTGCCTTAACTGTGCACAAGCTGTTGACCAGGTTGATATTTAAATTTTCTTAATATACAATTCAAAAATAATCTACGAAGATGCCAAAAAGAACCTATCAGCCCAAAAAAAGAAAACGCAGCCGGACGCACGGATTCTTAAAACGCAGCCGGACGCCGGGCGGACGGAGCGTGCTTACGAGACGTCGCCGGAAAGGTAGAACCAAGCTCTCGGTTTAAGGTGTATTTTACGGTTAAAACCAGCCCAATTGACAAAGGAGCCGGACACGTGACAGTGGTGGTTGGGAAAAACACCCTCAAGAAAGCGACGGAACGGAACCTAATGAAACGAAGAATAAGAGCGATACTTTTACCTATATCAAAAAAAACAAAAACAAGCTTCCGGGTGATGGCCCGCCCGGCCGCGGCCAAACTAACCTTCGCCGAGATTAAAAAAGATGTGCTGAGCCAGGTATAAAAATGATTGCTTTATTCAACACTTATGTTTATCAGCCCATTTTATGGCTTTTGGTTTTTATATACCAAAACCTCTCTTTTCATGATCTCGGACTCGCTATAATCATCCTAACCATTCTCGTCCGGCTGGTGCTCTTACCAATATTTTATAAAGGCGCCAAAGACCAGACGATAATCCAGAAGATTCAACCCCACGTCAAAAAAATCCAACTGGATCACAAAGACGACAAGGAAAAGCAGGCCAAAGAGCTGATGGCGCTTTATAAAGAGCATAATATCAATCCTTTCTCGAGCATAATTTTCCTAATAATCCAACTTCCCGTATTTTTCGCCCTCTTCAGCATATTCACGAAAGAGATAGGCGCGGCCGTTTTTGAAAGCCATTACTTCGCGGGTTTTTTGAATTTGGACGAGAAAAGTTTGGCACTCGCGGCACTGGCCGCTATTCTCCAGTATCTCCAGATGAAAATGATGATGAGGGGGCCCGTCGCGGCCAATCAGAAAATAATGATGTATGCCGGCCCGGTTATTACCATCGTTGTTCTTTGGAATCTTCCTTCAGCGCTAGGTCTTTATTGGGCCGTATCTAATCTTTTTTCCATCGGCCAGCAATGGTTTATAAACAAAAAGACGCAGGGTTGAAATTTTTCCCAAAGCGAAGTAATCTTACTTCGTATGGAATTTGGGGAAAAAATAAAAAAACTGGTTGATTTAGCGGGCTTTTATGCCCCAGAAATCACCATTGAGGATGAACACCGCAAGATACTGATAATGGCGGACGATGAGGTTATTCGCTCCAATCTTGACTCCGTCCTGCCGGCCATGGAGCACTTGGTCAATTTGATGGCTCACAGGGACAAACAGCCGGCTTACGTGGTGGATATAAACTATTACCGCCGCGAACGGGAGCGGCTTATCGTTGAATTAGCCAAAGCAGCCGCTAAAAAAGCCGTAATGACCAAATCGGAGATCGCCCTTCCGGCGATGAATGCCTATGAGCGTCGCCTAGTGCACGTGGAAATTTCTACTCGCCCCGATCTCAAAACCGAGAGTGTAGGAATGGGCAAGGAACGCCATATCATTATCCAGCTTATTGTCTAAAACCCCTTATCGGACAGTCAGGGAGTAAAGAGAATTATCGTACCGGTTTATGAAGTAGAGATTGCCACCGCTTACGAATGGGTTTTTGGCGTCTATCAGATCGCCGGCATTCCCAGGAAGCGCGACGGGGCCCACGTCATCGGTCGCTAAATTGATCTTGTAGAGGATATCTTTGGTACGGAACTTGTTCTGGAAATAATCGTCCGGCAAAGCAGCGTTTCGGAAAGCGTCATCCTGGGGAACAAAACAGTAGATAACGACCGAGTCCGGTGAACATTTGGAGGGCAGAGTTGAAAAAGGCAACGGGGTCGCAAGACCCAGGGTCTTGGTATCCAGGATTCGGAAGCCGCCGCTCGAGGAGAAGATGAATAAAACCATCTTGTCCAGCGATATTCTTACCATCAAACCGCTCTCCGGAGAGAAAAGAGAAGAAAGCGAAAGGTCTTTGAGATTCAAGTTCCAGATCCGGCCGGCATAAGTAACTGAAGAATTTTCTTCAATGATCAAACTATTGGAAGATAAAGAATCCAGTCTCACATCTTGGAAACGCATATCTTTCAATAAAATTTTGTAGGTCGGCGGATTTTGGGAGATCCCCACGGAAGAAAGATTGATATTATTGCCATTCTTCACAAAACTTAGAAGAGTATCACTGTTACCTCCCCAGGTGGTGTTCAGGATGTTTTCCGGGAGCGGGCGCCAGGCCTTGTCAATCACATCAAACACTCCCCACTGTGGGAGGCGGGGGTCGCCGAAGGCCATAAGGACTCGCTGGCCATTCGGAGAAAGTTTGATGAAGTTGGGCGCGCTTAGTTTTTGCTGAGTGATTTCTAGATCGGCCCCGCTCTTGGCCGAGAAGATCTGGCCGTCGGGGTTCAGATAGTAGATCTCTTGAGTTTGGGCATCCACCCAATAATCAAAAACGGGATTCTCGGAGATTTTTA
>ERZ1292623.3406-Hain-H51-01um-R1-3406-length-13573-cov-7_pt1 | contig 13573 bp, 14 predicted proteins | sample MGYA00564398_ERZ1292623 | MGnify/ENA primary metagenome ERZ1292623 (study PRJEB36523, sample SAMEA6512633) | groundwater metagenome | collected 2019-01-07 | study: AquaDiva: Metagenomics assemblies of 32 groundwater samples
CGGGTCAGCCAGCGGCTGCGTGAGACCGAAAAGAGTCCCATCGAGATCGTACGCCAAGCCGTCTATCTTTATTATTAAGGTTATCCAATTCGCTCCGCTCCCCGTGCCGGTCGCGGTCTCGGCTACAAGGTCTATCCGATACATTTGCGTCCCAAACCCCCCACTTACCGCGGATGCCCACCCAATTCCGGTCGTCGGATGGACGGCAATATCCCCCTCGCCGATGAAGTCAAACGCCAGGCCGCTGATGGTGTAGAGGGTCGCGCCGGTTAACGGATTGATCTTGATGATCTCATCCAGTGAGAGCCTAACCCCCCAGAGATCGTTGTTCCATGTGGTTAGCCCGCCTATGAAATCGGCGCAAGGACCCACTGCGGTACCGGAACCCGTGTCTTGATCTATCGATATGAGCGTATCAGTGAGGGTCCAGGAAGGAGCGAAGAGAGTTTGGGCCAATCAGGGATCCTCCCTCGCAACCTCTCCGATCTCGACCTGCAGCAGCCACTTGGCACTCGTCGTGCCAATCTGCACTACATTGGCCCGCAGCTTATCCCCGGATCTCAGCACCGTCGGCAGATTCGCGATGGCGTGCTCGTACTCACTGGCCGGAAGTTCGATTTGCACGACCGTCTGCGCCTCGAACTTGCCCGCTCCGCAACTCTTCTCAAGAGCGATGCGCGAGGCAGTGGTACCGACGGTCTCGACCCTGAAGAGCACTCGCAGTACACGAAACTGCAGAAACGTTCCATCCCGTGGGTTAAACGGCACCCCGAGTGTTTGAGCGTCTACTCCGGTCGCGCTGGGCGTAGCGCCCATCAAGAAAGCCAGTATAACTCCTCTGGGTCGCTCGCGCGGGATGGTGACACGCTCGCGCACCCCCACCCGCTCCACGGCGGGGCCAGGCACGAACCAGGGCGTACGCTCAGTCAAGGGGCACATACTCCATGAGTTGATCGCGGAGGACGACATTCGGATGATCGAAGCGCACGGAGGGCATGAGCAGCCTCCCCTTCATCTGGGGACTGAACTCCTGCTCCAGCAGTATGCCCCTCGACTTCTGATCCTCCGTGGGCGGATAGATCTTGTAGACCTCGGAGTAGCCGTTGTCGGCGCGGATCTCGAGAGAGCCTATATCGGCTCGCCCATTGCCGCTGTACTCACCCCACAGCGTGAATCGCTTCGCTCGCTTGCGCCGATTCCTGGCGAGCCCAGCCCCGTCGAACGCCCGGTAATCGATAGACATCGGAATGTCGAGCGAGCGCGGCTCGTTGTTTGGAAACGACGCCGTCGGGATTCGAGAGATCGTATCGACTCCATCAATGGCGTAATACACATCATAACAAGCAGTAGTCGCTGCCGTTCCCACCGAGACTTCTCGGTAATACGGTCTGCTACTGAAGAACAGAACCGACATAAATGTTCCCACGTCTGGAGCATACACCGGATGGTCTCTTCTGATCCGAAAACTGAAGATGTTCCCCACATACCCGTACCCGGTGTCCGCCCAGCCCTGCGCTTCGAGATCGTAGACGTACGTCTTGTCACCAACCGATAGATAGTACCGCCGCTCGTGTAAGCAGGCTCGCGCTTGGCGCATCGAGTAGACGATCTCGTGTGGCGTGGTACTCGTTCCGACCTTCACGTTCTCCTGATCGGCCAGTCCCTGGAACTCGCTCAGCAGCGCCTCGGCGAATGGCGCTGGCGTGCCGCCCTGCACGATCGAGTAGGGCCCGTTTGGGGCTAGAAACAGAATAGTCCCCTCGGCGTTAACGATGCTGTCGTGCGAGGCGCATCCCACACCCTCGGCCACGGAGCGTACGATGAAAGAATTGAGATCGTCGCCATAGAGCTCGTGGTAGCCAGTCTCCGTGAATATGCCCAGCACGGAGCCATGCGACACAAGTCCGGTCACACGGCTCGCCTGGTTGTTCGTGATATTGAAGGTGGTTCCCAGCGTGGGGTCCGTCCAGTCGGTGAGCGACGAGAACTGCGTCGGACTGGCGTCGTTGGAGAGCCGTATTTGGTGTGGGAAGTCCGTGTCCACGATAACGACCCTGTTCTTCCACACGCAGGCGATCACCACTTTCAAGGCCGGAGGAGGATCGTTCTGTCCCGGCTCCGGGGCGAGGGAGTTGCCGAACAACGTCGCATCCGCCGCGCTGTCCGCGTAAGTGTTGGTCGGGAATGTCACCGTCGCCACGCGGTAATAGACCGTGCCGCCTGGGTTCTTGCGGTAGACCCGCCATTGCGTGGTTCCAGTGAAGGCCGCCGGTGCCGCCCCGTAGGTGACGGTGATGGTCTGATTGGTCGCCGCCTGGCTCACCGTGGCCGAGGGGCTGCTTTCCCGGCCCAATTCGTCCACGTTCACGGTCTTGTAGACATACGTGCCGGTCAGCCCTGTCCCGGAAACCGCGGCAGTCGGGGTCGGGGGCGCGCTCTGGCCCCAGTCCTTGTAAACTGCCGCACCGCCACTGTCAGCGTAGATCCGCGCTTGGGTACTCCCGGCCTCATTGTAGATCAAAACCTCGTTGTTGAATTGGACTGATCGTGGCCGTCTGTCGGCAGTTAGAGAAAATCCCGAGAGACCGGTAAGCTCATCAAACACGACCTGCTCGCGCCAGACATCACCTACGCGAACTCGAGTGATCTCCACTCTCATAACATACAGGTTATCTCCCCTGACCATCAAAGCCGTGTCGTAGGAGTTTCCCTGATAGCCGGTATATGTGAAACTGTATGGGGCAATCCACTGGATGTTATCGGTCGCCGCATACGCGTTCGATGTCCGAGAGTAGCATCTCTTGGCCTGCAGAGCCGGAGGATTAAAACCCTGCCTGCTGGGGAGAACGCCTCTGAGGTAACGCGCGCGATTCTCCGGCAATGCGCCAGGGTCGGTGGAGGGCGCCATGCCCGACGGAGCGCGCAGGTGCTCGTGCTGGTAGAGGCTCACGGCATTAGAACCAGATGAAGCGAAACCCGGCGATCGCGGCGCCAGTTGTCAGGCCGATCGTCGCTGGAGGCGCGGTGGCGAACGTGAGAAGCGTCCAACCCACCTTGCTCAACGCAATCCCCGTGTCTCCGGTGACGCCCTTGAGCGTTATCGTCTCTGCGTTGCCATCCGGGGGGCGCAAAATGACGCCCCCGGCCTTATTGGTCGCGGCGGCGGGCGGAACGGCGTGGGCGGTGAACCCCAGGGTGAGATCCTTCTGTTCGATCGTGAACACGCTGTATGCGTTGAACAGCTCGTCCAGGTTGATGTCCACTGCCTCGCCGAGTTGCTGCGAGGTGACGATCAACTCCAGAAGAACCCGCACGGTAGCCGCCGCGCCCGTGAAGCTGCCGGGACCGATACTAATTTGCGCCATGGTTCACCTACCTCATGCGTCCTGATGCGGTCGGACGGTGATATGCGTCGAACTCGAAGCCGCCCGGCCCCGCCTCGTCCTTGAAGGCCGCCCACTCACGCAGAGAGTCGAGCTCGGCGGCGGCCATCGCGTCGAGATTGGGCTTGCGGGCGATCATCTCGGCGTCCGATGCCAGAATACCCGCCACCATCGCGCTCGCGATCGAGAGCGGGACGGTCTCGTAGGCCGAGGGCAGTCCGTGAAAGCCGTCGCGAAGCCCCTTGGGACCCAGAACGGCGGCCCCCACCATCAGCTTGAGCGTCCCGGCGGCCGAGGGCGCGGGCATGATGTAGAGCTTGTAGTCTTCCACGGCGTAGTCCACCGGCGTGCCCACCGCCTCGTCGATGTAGTTGCGCCGCTGCTGAGTCTCCTTATAGAGCGTGGTGCTGCGCAGAAGCTCGTTCTCCCACCAGACGCGGCGCACCGTGGTCACGGAGCCCCGCGCCATCAGGGGCACGTTCCCCAGGGACATCACGTAGGGCGAGACTGTCTGCACGCCCACGCTGATCGAGATCACCTCGGGCCCTTCGCCCAGACCGATCTCGCGGTTGATGATGCGGCAGGCGTGATCGACCGCCTGAGAGAGCAGCGCGTTGGAGGGGAAGGGCTGCCACGAGGGTTCCTCGCCCGCGTCGCCGACCCCCCGATCGATCGGGGGCACCACTCCGACCGAGCGGCGTATCCAGTCGAATCCTTCGGCCAGGTTCATTTCGCGTCCCTCCCGCCCTTGAACTCTTCGAGATCCACGCCCGCCCGATGGTCGCGGCGCAGCCCCAGAGAGTCGCGCACGCTCAAGCCTTCGTAAGTCCAGAAGCCCGTCACGTCGTCCTGGACCTTCTTGCCGGGCTTGCGCGCGAGTATGGGGTCGATGCGCCGTCTGTACCGGATCTGGGGTCTTGAGTTGGGCATTGCTTCTTACTAACGCCTCCGCAAACAATTAGGGGCCGGGCCGGTCGAACCGGGCCACGGCCCCATGGAAAGGAGACCCGAGACTGATGGGACGATTGTCAGGCCGACCGAGCCTCGATTACTTTAAGCACGGGGTCGCGCTGCCCCGGCAGACACCACTCTTCGAGCCTCAGAAATGCGTGAAAGCCGCACTCCCTGTGATATACATCGGGCGACATGACGCCGTTCTGGTCGATCGCGTAGCCGCAGTCCACTCCATCCACCACGGCTCCGCAGCGGCACCTGAAGTGCGTCGTCGTGCCCGACGGCGTCTCGCCCCAGTACCACGTGAGGCCCTTGGGGGCGTCGTAGGGGACGGAGAGTATGCCCCGCCTCCTACAACGCCACATCCGCCACTTGCGCAACAGCCCCACTCTTTAGACCACCACCAGAGGCGCGACTCTGTCGCCGGACGGCATGGATGCCCAGAGCACATCGACCCATGAGCGTCCCGCCGCGCCCGCCCCCGTCGTGGTGAGGACGGCGGAGATGGTTCGGGTGCCCGTCAGTCGCCGCCGCCGCACATGAGAAGCTATCACGGCAACGTCGTCAAGATCGGCGCCCTGTTGCCCACCGGCGGCGTAGAAGTTGATGGATTCTCCGGTTGAAGCAACCAGGTCGGTGGCCTTCATATCGACGGCCGTGAAGTATCCGTCGGCGGTGACTGCGTCACCCACCTTGAGCGACGAGGTTGTGGCGTTCGATGCGACCTCGTTATGTACCACGATGTCGTAAAGCAGGGCGTCCGCGGGCATGAGGCAGGCCCCCGTATAGGTGCCCGCCGCGGTCTCCACGAACTTCATGGTGGTGACCCGCAGAACCGTCGCTTTCGCGTTGGTACCGTCGTTTACGTCTACACTGGACCAGTGTGCCATTCTCTTCTCCTTATGCCCCGGTTTTCACGGGCGCGACCTCTTCGCGGCTCAGAGCGTGCTTATCCGGCTCCTACCGAGCCGTACATCCCCCGCCAGTCGTCGTGGCCGTAAGTGAAGCGGCGGTGCGACGTGTAGATGGTCGAGCGGGTCTCCACGTCCTTGTCGCTGTCGAAGACCACCTGCTCGCGGTCGTACCAGCACATGAAGTGCTCCTCGCCCTGCACGAACCAGGCGTTCCACGTGGTGCCCGGCTGCGTCGCGCCGCTCCTGCGGAAGTAGGGCCAGGTGACGACCTTGAAACTCCCCTGCATCGTGTTGATGTTGTTGTCCGCCGTGTTGGGCGTCCATCCCCCACGCGCCAACTGATAAGCGATCTCGGCGATGTTGGGGTTCACGAACAGCTTCTTGATGTTGTTGCGCCGCAGGGTCGCGCCGTTGGGCGCGAACTGCTGCTCCAGACTCGCCCGCGCGCTCTGCAGCGACCCCATTCCGAGGTCCACGTCCGTCGAGGGCCTGTTGCTCGCGTTGGTTGTGGTATCCGATCGGGACATCGGGTGAGTAGTCGAGAAGAGGGGATCGCCGTCGGGCGAATCCGGCGCGGGGCTGGTAGTGGTGAAGCCCGTGATCGCGATGTAGTCCGCCGCCAGCCGGTCCTCAAGAGTGGCGTAAGCCACCGCGTACTCGCCTCCCGCCGCGGACGCCCACCGAACGACCATTCCATACTGATCGTCCATCGCGTCTTCGTCCGCCACTACGTCGCCTTGCGAGTATCCCGCCACCACCCGCCGGTACCCGAAGTTCGGGCGCACTCCGTCGTAAGCCACGGCGGAGCGGGGGTCTCTTCGAGTCGGAAGCCCCCGTCCGATCCATCCCTGCACGTCCACGAAGCGGCTCTTGGTGCCCCGCATGTGGAAGAGCTCGGGGTAGGTCTTGGGATACTTCTTGTACTCGATGAGAAAGTTGTCGGACAGGCCCTTGGCTAAAAGCGGGCTTATGTCGCTGGTCGGCATGTGAGTTGCTCCTGTTGCCTACTATCAAGCTTTAGGTGGCGTAATTGAATCCAGACTTGTACTGCTGGTAGGCGCTCAGTACTCTGACGAAGACCTCGCCCCCGCCCCCGGTCTTATTGAAGAGCGGATCGCCCCGGTTCACATCGGCGATCGTTCCGATCACCACCGCCGCCGCCGTGGACCACTTGAAAGTCGAAGGGTTGGTGCCCGTGATCGCGATCCCCACCATCTGCCCGATCAGCCCCTCGGTGATAACCGTGGTCTCCGTGAGCACGGCTCCTATGAGATCCTCGTCGGTGATGACGTAGGGGCCGCACATGTGCCTACCATTGGCACTCACGGGAAGGCTGGAGGCATAGGAGAGCATGGGATAGTTGGGCGCGACTCCCGCCGCGCGGGTCACCGGGTCCGGCGCGGAAGTGATAACGCCGCTCGCGTTCGTGGTGAAGGCGTCGCCGTCCACCAACCCATAGATGCCCACGATGTCGTTGGCGGCGGTCTCGTAGCGGGCCGTTAAATCCGCCGCCAAGAGAAGTCGCAGAGCGGGTGTCGAGGGTCCCGCGCCCGTGGACAGAACCACAATATCCGATCCGTCCACTCGGATCGAGTTGCCGATCTCGTGGTAGAGGACAAGCGGAGCGGGCCTGCCGCTTCCGCCCCGTAATCTCATTCCTGGCATTGTCACTTGCCTCCTGAAGTTGTACGCGCTCGCTGCCCAGGTCCGAATCCCGACCAGTTCGAGGGAGTGCCGGACCTCTCGCGCCGAGACCTGGCGGCGTCGTCGAACCGAGTTTCCTGCGATGCGCTGTCCGTCCGACCACCCGATCGGCACTGAGCGATCTCGGTGGCAACATCCTCGGGCCTGCGGATGCGCATGGCTTCCGCGAGAGTCATGCCCGATGTGGGGGAGTTCCCGGCGGCTCCCACGCCCAGGCCCGGCAGGACGTTGGACGAGTTGTAGTCGCGGATGGCCTTGCGATCGTCGAGCGTCTTGGCCTGGTAGGAGCCGGGCAGCGTCTCGTTCTCGACTTCTCCCCGGATCGTCGCCTCGACCGCGGCCCAGTGCTTGTGCTGCGCCTCCCGCGTAATCTTGGGCACCTTAATCAGCACGAGATCGCGCTTTCTGACGGGACGCCCGTTGAACTCCACAAGCTGCGACCCCGGAGACGATTCCAGGACTTCGGTCACGCGGTCGTTGACGGTGTGGTGCTGCCAGGGGGTCCCGGTGGTGTCGAGCGCCCAGGTGTACGTATAGTTCTCGTCTATCCCGTACTTGGTTAGAGACGCCTTGCTGAGATAGAATGGATCGGCGCCCGAGGGAAGAGCCTCTCGCACGGACGCCGCACTGTTTGCGAGAGCGATGGGCGCCTGGTCCACATGACCCGCCTCCGGGAGATCGCGGCTCTCCGCGGTATCGCGAAAGTCGGGCAGGTCCCCAATTCTCGGCGGTGTAGTCGAAGATCTATTCATCAGTACCCCAGGCTCTCGGAAACGGCGCTCAGCATCTCGTCGGGAATGTCGATCCCCGCCCCCCGAAAGGCCGCGCTCAACTTGCCCATCTCGTAGCTCTGCCTGCTCGATCCCACATTGCGCTGCTGCGCGGGACTTGCCGATACGAGGCCGCCGGGAGCTCTGGTCGCGGGCGCATGGCGCACGTTGGCGTCCGCCGCGCGAGCCGGAGCTCCAGATGTCGGGGGAGTCGCAGCAGTCTGCAGTAAGGTACTCGCCCTCAGAAGCGTGCCCGCAAGGTCCCCGGAGCGTGCCGCCGCCTCCCCCAGCGCCATCTGGATCGCCCACTGCACCCCGTTGGGAGTGCCCCTTATCGGTTCGGGGACGAAGGGGGCCACGGTCTCTATGAGGGGCCCGAACTCCTGCATGAACTGGGGGGTGACCCCCAACTGGCTTGCCGCCTGCCGCTCCTGAGCGGTCGCGATCTGAGCCTGCCGGAGCCGCGTGGAGACGATGTTCTCGATGAACGCCACCTGCTGCTCGTCGAAGAGCGTCGCGGCCTGCGCGCGCTCCTCGTCGGTCATGCGCGCCGCGTAAGGCGAGCGATACTCGGTCTTCTCGTCTCGGGGGGGCGCGGTCTCCTGGGAAACCTGAGCGTCCGCCTGCTCGGGGGGCGGCTCTTCCCCTAGGGCGGGCTCGGTGTCCCAGTCCTCCGGGAAGTCAGCATAGAACTGAGCGATGGGGTCCAGCTCCTCCGGCGTCTCACTCGACGGGCTCTGCTGCTCCTGTTGCTGGGACTCGGTCTCGCCGGCGTCTGAGCCACCGGACACCAAAGGTTGATCTGGCATTGTCCTCTAAACTCCTTGCTCCCAACTCCATCTGGTTGCGTCGCGCAATCCGCGCCTCTTCGAGCTTTTCGGCGCACATGGAGCGTAGATCTCCAAGCAGCGTGGAGCGCGCCTGCAACTGCAGCATCTCCTCGACCGTCGTCGCCAGAGACAGCCGCTCCAAAGTCTCAAGACGCAGCCGCTCGAACAGAGGATACCACTCTTCCTGTGTAACGGTGTCCGTCTCCATTCTCAGCCACGACGCTTCCTCTTGCTGCATCACGCTCCCCCTATCCCGGCGGGACCACCGGCGTTGACCATCCCCTGCATCCCCTGCATCGCGAGCATCTCCCCGATCCCCCCGCCAACCTGCTCCATCACCCTAGCCTGCTCGGGGTCCATTCCCGGCGCCACGGCGCCGTTGCCGCCCGCCTCGGGCATGGCCGACCCCATGGGGGGCAAGACCTGCGGCTCGGGCCCCAGCCACGCCTCCACATCGCGCTCCCCAAGCTCTTCGAGCATCCGCCGCGACGCATGGTATACCAGGGGCGCCAACTGGGGAGGCAGTCCTCCAGTTAGCGCCTGAAGCCAGATGCCCTGAGCCTGGACCTTGGCCTCCGTCATGGCCCGCCGCTCCTGCGCGGATGCCCCAGACGTGTTTATATGCGGCACCAACCGAAACCGGCTTCTGAGCATAGCCGGCGAGATCGTAATCGACGCCTCGCCACCCGCCGCGATCTCCTCGCCGTCCGCTCCCAAATGCTGCGCCCAGACTTCGAGAACCTTGGCGTACAACTTCTCCAACCCCTCGGACAAGACACTCAAGTAGAGCGTGTTCTTGCTGCTCATCCCCGCGCCCGCGAAGGCCATCTCCGCGTCCTGACGCTGGATACCTCCGAGATTGGTGTTCGCACCCTCCACGGAGATAAGACGCTGCGCCGTAGCCCGCAGATCCGCCAGATTAGCCATCAGCAACTGGGGGCCCGCCTTGTCCCAGACCATAGCCTGGATCTCGGCGGGGCTGGTCTCGTACAAGTACTCCGCTCCGGGAAACGCCCTGAAGGGCTTCTGACGCGCCTGAGACTTCTTCGGACGCAGGATCACCGGACAAGCGTCCAGATTGGCTACGTCCATCATGTAACGCAAACATCCGGTCGCCTCCTTCTGAAGAGCCTCCAAACGCGACACCACGCTCTTACCCTGCATCCGCCAGGGCTTGCGGTGGGTGTGTACCGCAACCCAGGGACGCGAAGGCTCCTCCAAGGACCCCCAGTAGAGACGCATGTCGTGCTCGGGACTGAGTACCCACACGAACTCCTCGTCGAGCAAGTGCGGGGGCGTCAGAGACTTCCCATCCTCGATAACATGGGGCATCCGACCGATAATCTCCAGCACCTCATAGTAACCCTCCATGCCGCCCAGATCGAGACCCTCGTCGGCAGACTCCTCGGACCGCTCACCGCTTACCCAGGTGGGACCCAGCTTGAGTAGAGCCTCCACCATGTCGGGATCGTATGACCCCAAACGGCCCGCCTCCATCAACTCGTCCGGGGTTAACCACAACTTCTCGATCACCAGCTCGGCGCTCTCCACATCAGTCGCGTCCACCGGATAGAAATAGACGTTGCGGGGATCGGGGACCCGCACCACGATCCCGTCGATGTCCTCCACAACCGTCTGGGACGAGACCTCCACATCCGCCGGAGTCTCCATCTCGCCCTCCAAAACCGCACCGCTTATGGCGTCGATGCGAGCGGTCACGCGCCTGCGGCGCAACCCGTTCTGCCAACCCACCTTAGCCAAGGCATAGGGGAACAGATTGGCGCAGTAGATCACGCTGTAGAGCGAACGCAAGAGCCCCCACTCGCGACTCTTCACCGTCAATCCCTGCTCGATCTGCTGTGCCTCCAGACGCGCCGCCTCGCCGGGAACCACCGCCTCCACCAAACACAGGGGCTCGACACCGATCGCCGTCATCTGTGTGGACAACTGCGTGGTGTGCCACTCGTCCGTTAGCGGATCGTCAAGCTGACACGAGTTCTTCCAAGGACCGCTGACCAAGGGCTCGCCGATCCCGTCCAACTGACGCATGTACTGCGTGAATATCTCGTCGCGCTCCTTGGACGCCGTAATCGCAAGCTCCGCGCGCTGGAGTAGCAGCCGGCGCAAACGATTGTCGAACTCCTCCCCCATCTCCAAGGGCGTCCGTGACGCCGTGGGCGACCTGTCTTGTGCCATTGACTACTACCTCCCGTACAAAATCGCGGGCTCGGGAGGAGCGAAGTCGCCAACCCCCAACGCCCGGTCCTCCATCAAATGACGGATTTCGATGCGGTCCAACGGAACCCCACCCTCGCCCAGCAAGAAGACCGTCAATCCCTCGCTCGTTACGTGATCGTCGTGATGCGACCCCAATCCCCCAGCTCGACCCGCGGGCTTCTTCACGTAACTCATGCACTCCCGGACCGCACGAGCCGACTTCAACACGATCCCACTGTACCCGTGCGACGCCTCGCGAATACAACGGGCCAGACCGTCATCGCGCACCACCTTCGCCCTCAACGTGTTCGGATACCCCAACTGCGTCTCCTCGTGAATCTCGCCGGACATGCGCCTGTTGACCTTGTGTGCGTACAAATTGCCGTACCCCAACTCCTGTAAACGCCTCAAAGTCGTCACCGCATGAGGAGAACGCTCGATCGCCACCCGAGCGCCGTTGTACTCCTTCCCCAGCCAATCGATCACATCCCCCAACTCCGTCGGATCGATCCGACCCCAGTAACTCGCCACATGCTCCCAAGTCTCGCCGCAAGCTACCTCGATCGTGCTGTAATCGTGCTCCAGATCGTCCGACTTGATCCCCTCGCTCGTGTCTACACCCATCACATAACTCATGTCCGGGTCCGGCGAAGCGTAAATCTCCAGCGTCCCACTGTACCCAGGAAACACATCGCGCATCTCGATGACCTTTAAGCGGGGATCCTTCTCCTCCAACCCCCGGAGTACCCAGGACAACCAGGCGCGGTCGAAATAGGCGTTCTCCAAGCCCGTCAACGGATACCGACCCAATACCATGTAGCTAAACTGCGGATCGACGATCCGACGCCAGCCCGACGAGAGCTCGCCCAAGTCCATGCCGCCGAGATTGGTCAACCGACACCCCACCAAATGCTCGGGCACTCGGTAACAGTCGCCGTCGCGAGGACCCGGAATCCCCACGACCGGCTCCGTCCACTCGGCAATCCGACGCAATGTGATCGCACGAGTCACCGCACCGGGCAACTCGTCGGTCCCAGAAAGCACATTCGGGTGATTGAAGGCGCTGAGCTCGATCACATTCGCCCGACCGTCGCGTACCATGTCCCATACCGCACCCGACTCGAAATGGGGGTTGTACATGATGAGCATCCGAGCGAAACCGCCCGACATGCAACTCTCGGTCGCCTCGTATACGTCGTCGGGAATCGCATCCCCCTCGTCGAAGATGAAGAGTATGTAGGGCGCGTGCTTGCCCGAGAACTTCGACTTGCGCTGATGCTCGCTGCCGGTCGAAGGGATCGTGACACCCGTGATGAACTCGTCGGCGCCACGACATATGTAGAGGTTGGTCACGGCGTCCAGAGGGAACTCGTGACCGTGACGCGCCACTAAATGCCCCAACTCACCCCACAGAAGCCGCTCCAGGTTGTCCAGAGGCGGCGCGGCGGCCGTGAATACCTTCGCACCAGGAAAGCACTGATAGAACCAGTAAGCCACCCGTGCGGCACCGTGCGTCTTGCCCACCGCGTTCGCCGACTGCGCCACGGTCACCGGGTAACGCACGACACTGCGCATCATTGCCGCCACATCGGGCGCGTAACGCTCGTGAAGTATGTCCTCTCCGAAAGCCACGGGATCGTCGCGGTAAGCCGAGAGATCGCGGGAAGTCAGCTTTATACGATCGCCAAGAGCGCGGTCGATCATCCCAAGAAGCGCGACATCACTCACGGCTTAACTCCGCGCGTGCAGCCGCAAGACGGTAGAGCAAGGTCCGCTCGGAGCAGCCGAAGACCTTGACAAGCTCGGCGTAGCTGTAGCCCGCGGCACGCGCCCCCAGAAGCGCGACATCGGCGGGCTTTAACGAAGGCAGACGCGCATGAAGGTCCGCCATGCGCTCGTGAGGCTCCCACTCCACGGAGCCGTGCTCCATGTCCCAATCTCCCAACGCTAGGGGCGTCGTGGTGCGCCGGTGATTGTAGGTGTAACAGAGGTTGAGCAAGATGATCCGCGCCCAATAGAGTACCGTGGAGCGCGCGGGGTCGTAGCTATCACGAGAGCGCCACATGCGAATGACGACCTCCTGTACCACATCGTCCACGTCGGCGGCGGAACGCAGGAAGTCTCGCGCCATCGACGTGAGCTTGGGGCGCAGGGCTTCAATTCGGGCCGTTGTTAACACCGCCGCCATCGTGAACTACCAGAGACTGCGTGCCCGAGGTTGTGGGGGCCTTGCCCACCGCGAGGAGAAGCCGCCGACGCATGTCGCCGATCGCTTGCGCCTGAGCAGGTTCGGGGAGATAGCGCCTTACGCATCCCAGCCACTCGTCGGCAATCCGAGCCGCCAGGATCGAGGCGTCGCGCTTGGAGATGATTTGCTCCTGCATCGCCTCGGCTTCGAGATGCTCGCGGACCAGCTTGCCGATCGCGAGGATCTGCTTGAGCAGTATCTCGACGGCTGTGAAGGCGCTCTTCGCGTTGGGGAGCGTGAAGGTCTTCGCATTGTCTCTCAGGAATGAGTATACAACGCCGCGCGCTAGAGCGATCTCCTCGCGCAGAGACGAGACCTGGGAAGACTCGCGCGACCCTTCGTAAGCGACCCGCATGGTGTGGGGCAGCACGGCGGAGTAGTTGAGAGTCATTGCGGCGGCGCCGGGCGCGGGGATAGTCTCATCGACTTCGGGCTTGGGAGCGTGCTGCTTGCAAAACTGCGTGCCGCGGGTCACGGAGTGACGGCAGACCATGCCATCCAGCTTGATACCCGTACACTTCGGGGCGTTCGCGAATTGAGCAGGCATGGGACC
>ERZ1292623.3408-Hain-H51-01um-R1-3408-length-13570-cov-8_pt1 | contig 13570 bp, 16 predicted proteins | sample MGYA00564398_ERZ1292623 | MGnify/ENA primary metagenome ERZ1292623 (study PRJEB36523, sample SAMEA6512633) | groundwater metagenome | collected 2019-01-07 | study: AquaDiva: Metagenomics assemblies of 32 groundwater samples
GGTAATTAAGTTAATATATTATCGATTTTTATTGTTTTGATGGTTAAACTGAAATGTGGGTTAGAGATACATGCTTATCTTGTGACTAATGAGAAACTTTTTTGTAGATGTAAGGCATCTCGTGAAAGAGGACTTAAAGCTAATACTTTGATATGTCCGACGTGTACTGGACAGCTCGGGGCTAAGCCGATGGCTCCGAATGTTAATGCGATTGAGAAAGCTGTGCAGATTGCTTTGATGCTTGGATGTAAAATTAATACTAATTTACCTTGGATGAGGAAGCATTATGACTGGCCTGATTTGCCTAAGGGATATCAGAATACAATGAGTGGGCCACACGCCGTGCCTCTTGGAGTTAATGGGAAGTTTGAAAATATTAGGATAGAAAGTATGCATATTGAAGAGGACCCTGCTGCATGGGATCCTAAAACTGGAGCTGTTGATTATAATAGGTCTGGGCTTCCGCTAGTTGAAATTGTTACTGCTCCTGAATTTAAGACTGCTGACGAAGTTTATATTTGGGTAAACAAACTAGTTCATGCTTTGAGTTATTTGAAGGCTGTAGATACTAATGCTGGAGTTAAAGCGGATGTTAATGTTTCTTTGACTGAAGATGATTGTAAACAGAAGACTGAAAGAGTTGAAATTAAGAATATAACCTCTATTGATGCGATGAAATCTGCTATATTGTTTGAGTTTGAACGTCAGAGCAAGGAAGGAAGTGTTCGAGAGACACGCAGGTTTGATGAGGCTAAGGGAGTTACTATGAGGATGCGTGGAAAAGAACAGGCGGATGATTATAGATTTATAGTAGATCCTGATTTAAGGAGCGTTATTTTATCTGAAAAGTTTATTTTAGAGCAGAAAAAACTTGTTCCTGAATTACCTTCTGTTAAACTCGATAAATTGATTAAGAAATACAAGATTGGCGAGAAGGATGCTTCTGTTCTTGCTAAGGATATCGATATAGTTCTATTTTTTGAAAATGTTTCAAAGCATATTGATGGGAAATTTGCTTTGCCATGGATTACCGTTGAGTTATTACGGGTTCTTAATTACAATAAGAAAAATTTAGCTGATGTTTCTATTTCAGTCGAGCATTTTGTTAAACTGCTAAAGATGGTTGAGCATGAGAAGATAACTGAATTACAGGCAAAGCAGATATTAAATAAATTTGTGCCTGCGAGTTTTGACCCTTCTAATGTAGAGGGAAGAATAAGTAGTGAGAAGGAACTTGAGCCCATTGTTAAGAAAGTTATTTATGATAATTCTAAAGCAGTTTTGGAATGCCGAAACGGTGATGTTAAGGCATTTAACTTTTTGATTGGGGAAGTTATGAGGGCTACGAATAGGCGTGCGGATTCTGCAGTTACTAGGAAATTGATTGATAAGGCGCTTGGGAAGTTATAGGAAGTTTATTAAATATTGATTAATTGTATTTTATATGGTTAAAGAGAGAGAAGATTCAGAAGATTTGACTGCTAAAATTGATAAATTAGATATAAATGTTATTGATCCGGAACTCCAAATATATTCTACTGGAGGTTATGTTTGGGCGAGAAACTATGGTCCTGGTCCTGATGTCTCTTTATGCGATTCTGAACATTCATATCTATTTTTAGAACTTGATTAGATTTTAAATCATTTTTATAGGCTTCGAATTTTATTGTTGGTAAATATGCTTTTAGAAATGTTTATAAATGTAAGTACATGTTAGAACATTATGGCTGACAGGAAAAGAATGAAGAAAGTAAGGCAGAAGAGAATTGAATCTGTGAAAGAGCAGATAGAGGAGCATAAGCAAAAAATTGAAACTGAAAAACCGAAAAAAGATACGACTAAAGGATATTGGCAGAAAGAGATTGATGAGAAATTTGTCAAACAGCTTAAAGAAGATACAGATTACTTGGAGGAACATCAATAAAATGAATATTGAGGTTAAGAGAACTGTGAAAGCTGGAAACTCTTCGGCAGTAATACTTCCAAGAGCGTGGCTTAACCAGGAGGTTCGTGTTGAGCTTGTTAAAAAAACTCCTGAAATAATTTTATATGAAACTTTAAAAATTGTTAGTAGATATATTGAAATTAAAGAAATAATCGGGATTTATTTGGCTGGGAGTTATGCTCGTGGCGAAGATAGTAGCGAGAGCGATATAGATATTTTAGTTATTACTAACGATGTGGATAAAGAGATGATTCATGATAATATGTATAATATATTAATTGTTTCTGAAAAGTTACTTAAGTGGAAACTTGAAAATGATTTGTTACCTATTGGACCAATGCTTGTGGAGGCTGTTCCTTTAATTAACAGTTCTTATTTAGATAATATTAATATTATAGTTACTAGCAAAAATTTGAAGTGGTATTTAGATACAACAAAAGATAAACTGAAATTGATAAGAAGGGCTTTAGATAACACAAGAGGAAAAGTTGCTAATTCGGTGATTTATACTCTTGTTTTGAGAATAAGGACTCTTTACACTATAAGAAAATTGATTGATGGCGAGAAATATTCAAAAAAGGAATTTGTAAAACTTGTGCATAAGGTTTCTGGTTCGGATAGTGCTTATGGGGCTTATGTTTTAGTAAAAAATGATTTGGATAAGAGTGCTCTTGTAACAAAGGAAGAAGCTGAAAAATTGTATGTTTATTTAGCGAGGCAGTTGAGTGAAGTTGTTAGTTTGTTGAAGAAGGGACTTTAATTCACTATTTTATTGTTCTCCAGAGATATTCGAAGTATTTTTTATAGCTTTCAGCAACAGAATTGCTTTCAATAAGTATTGCGAAAGGTTTTTCTTCAAACACATTTATAGAAACCTTATTCCCAAAAATTAATGTTGAAGTTGGTGTGATTTCTTCAATATACTTTACTTTAATATGGGGTAATCTTGTAAATGGTTGCCCTCTCAGACTTTTACTTGTGATGAATCTCCCTTTCATATTTAGCAAGGCGGTTTTCTTTGCCATGTGAGGCATATCATATTCTAAAAATTCGTAGCTTTTTCCTGTAGCTCCTATTACTAACATTTCTTTTGCTTTTGATTCTAGAATTATTCTTACAATAGATCTTAACCCTGATTTGCCCTCAAATATACTTACTTTGGAAGTTTTTGTTTTTGTTTTTTCCAAAGATTCTAGTTCTGGGATTATTGACTTAATAATTTGCTCTTTTTCCCTTATTTGATTTAGCAAGTCTTTAGGAGAGGTTGTCGAGAACAATGTCTTTTTATCATTTATAATATGGCTTGCTAACCCCTTATTGATTAGATTTCTTAATATATTGTAGGTGTGAGTTCTATCTATGTTCATTAATTTTGCTAAATTTCCTCCACTAATAGGGCCCTCTTTCAATAGAAAGAGATATACATCAGTTTCTTTACTGCTTAATCCTGCTTTTTCTAGCTTTTTATTGAGTTCAGCCATAACCCCTTTTACCAATTTTACTTTATAAATGTTGTTGTTGTTAGTTACAACTAACTTTTATATAGCCTCTGTTTTGAAGATTTTTATGAATGACGCAGAAGAAGAAACTGGACAGCCTGTTTTGAGGTTGGATGAGAAAGATTTAGCTAGGCTTGTAGACAAATTAAAAAAGATTAAGCCGAATAAATGGAGAAGATCTGAATCGGATTATAGGCATAAAATACATTATTCTACCAAAGTTAATAAATTTAATAGATTGCGTGTTGAATTAGTATATGAAAAAGACTCTTGGTCTGAAGGAGATTGGGACCGCACAGATCATTATTATCATATTTTTGTATATCGTTGGATGAATTGTATAACTTCAGCTTCTTCAGGAGATAATCGGGATAATAGGTCATTATTGGTTCAATTATATGAACAAATTAGCACAAATGTGGATTCGTACTTACAATCCGTTAAGGATAAGAAATTTAAAATAAAAAAGAAACGTGTTGATAAAGATTTAGGAGATTTATTAAATGGTTGAAGATGTTGTAAGAAATGATTCTAAAGAATCAAAACTAAGTTTAATCTTGGGAAAGCTTCCTCATCCTCTTAGTTGGCTGTGGTCATTTAACTTTGCAAATGCCGAGTGTACTACAAGGGTAGAGGGTGGGCGTAAAGTAGTTTTGACTAGATTACCAAATTCTTTTAAACTTCCTTGTGAGGATTCTTATATATCTTATGATAATAGGAATTCCTGCTATGAATATAGCCTTTTTATTGATAATGAAGAAGTTTATACTGGTCGCGATTGTATACAATTAGAAGAAACTTATCATCGCTTCGTTGAGGACGATGATGTTTTAAAAGAGGACAAGGTTTTAGAAGTGTTAAGAGTACGAAAACGAACTGAATTAGATGCAGCCAACAAAGAGGAATGGAGATTAAAACAAGCTGATGAAATGTTTCCACACATACTCTTTAAGGCTCTTGGTCTTCAAGGGTATTTATGATACTTTTTATTTACATTGATAAAGCTTGTGCATCCTAGATTATTAAGTCTTCAATAAGCTAAGTGCTTAGATCGTTCCACGAGGTACTCGTTGAGTGAAGTTGTAAGTTTGTTGAAGAAGTAGGAGTATTTTGGAAGTTATAGAAAAATATATAAGTGTGTAAATGTGGTTTCGTTTATGGAAAATACAATAATAATATCAAAATCTGAATATGAGAATTTGTTGCAGAAAGCAAGACGTTTGAAACAGCTTGAGCAGTTAGATTATGATTTAATTCGTCAGTTTAAAGATAGTTTAGAAGATGTAAAAGCAGGTAGGATTAGACGAGTAGCTTAATTGTTGTTTTTTATTAGTTTTTCAAGATAAATTTGATATTCATCAAAGTAATCAATAATGTGGTCAATTGTGGCTTGTTGATCTTTTTTACCTCCGATCGTTACTAATAATACTGAATGTAAATGGTCATAAACTAAGTAGTAAATTCTTTTCTCACGAAGTCTTTTCTCACGAAAATGCTTGTAACGAAGTTGGTCGCCTACGTATGGGTTTTTTTTTAATTGTTTATATAAGCCGTCAATTCTTTCCTGTTCGTCTTTAGATAGTTTTAAAACTTCTTTGTCAAATGTTTCTGTTGTGTAAACTAAATATGAGTTAGTCATCATTCTCTTTAATCTTTTAATTAATTCAAGTTATTAATTGTTTTGACTATCTAGGCGTAGGTTTAAAATAGTTCAATTAACTAATTTAACTAAGGCCCTATAAGTTAACGGATAGACTCTCCGGCTTCGGAAAAGATAATTTGAAGATACCGGAAAACCGAGGTTCGATTCCTCGTGGGGCCGTTCAGTAAAAGGAATCGAACGCACTTATTATGTCAAGGTGTGTCTGATGAACACCTTAAACATCCCAAAGTTTCAGACCAAACTCAAAAACTTTTTGATTTTCATACTCTCTTGCTGTGAAGCTCCTCATCTGATGATTGTGGGCTTTCTCGCTGCGGACTATGAAAACCTCGTGGGGCCGTTTTTTGATGCTTGATCGTGGCGCATCCCCTTACGTTTTGTAACTCCTATTTAGTTATATTTAAATAGTCTTAATCGGGCATAAAATTATGAGAAGAATAAGTCTACCTTCGGAGAAAATTTTAGTGCTTGGAGAATACGAGTTAGGTAACGAATCAATCCTACAAATATACTTCAGAGTTTTTTGTAAAGGAAATGGGGGAGATTTACCTCCTATAATTGTAGCAAGAAGCGATATTGTTTCAACTTTAGAAAGACAGACTAGATTAAATGATGAATTAAGGCTGAATATAGAGTGGGGTAGATTTGCTAAAAATAGGGGTAGTATTTGGGCAGAAGATACGGTAAATGAAGCAATTCAAAATCGTCCTTTAAATTATCAAACTTTTGAAAAGAAAATTGCAGAAGCTCCATATTATTTGATAGATGGAAATCATAGATCTGCAGCAGCTACTTTAACCCATAGGCCGATACAGTCTTTAGAATTACAAGGAGATGACGATTTTGAGGAAATAAGAAGAATGATTGAAACTGGAGAATTATTTGGTTTTTCTAGAGAAGAAGAATCTTTAAGAGGACTGGTTTTGGGTTTTGAACAACATATTTTAGGGGATTGGAGTGGTGGAGGCGTTGGATTAGATAATTTTAAAACAGTTAAAGAAAGAGTGGATTTACTAGTATCTGCAGGTGAATTGCCTCAATATATGATAGACTATTACAAAAAAGGCTCCAAATAGTTTAGTTCCTCTGATTTTGCTTGAATATGCCTGTCTACAGTCTCTCGCATAAAGCTTTTATATCTCTTAATCTTACGGGTTGTATGAAAAATAAAAAAGATATTTGCTCCAGAGGTGGAAATGGTGCATGTGGCGGAGCAGTTTATGGATTAGGATTTATTGGTGCGGTTATTTATTTTGTATCTAAGGCTGTTGGTTTTTGGGCTGGGGTGCTTGGAATTCTTAAAGCTCTTGTTTGGCCTGCTTTCTTAGTTTATGAGTTGTTTAAGTTTTTAGGATAAAGATTTAAAAGATTTGCTTTATACTTTTGTTTATGAAATTATTGTTTATGGGTGTGCAGGGAAGTGGGAAAGGAACGCAGGCAAAAATTATATCTGTGAAACTTGGCGTTCCTCATATTTCTACTGGCGATTTGTTACGTGGCGCTACACAAGAACTGAAAAAAGAAATTGATTCTTATATTGCTGTTGGGAGACTTGTGCCTGATGAACTCATGCTTAGGGTTTTGAATGCTAGACTTTTACTTGAGGATTGTAATGGCGGATTTATCTTAGATGGATATCCTCGCAATATTGTTCAGGCAAAAAAGCTTGATGAAATAACTACAATTGACAAAGTGATTGAGATAGTTATTAGTGATGAGGAAGCTTTTATACGTGCAATTTATAGAGTTACTTGCTCTAAGTGTGGTGAGGGATATAATACTAAGACAAATTCTTCTAAAAAGATTTGAATTTGTGATAAGTGTAATGGCATTTTGACTAAACGGGCAGATGATAATGAACAAGCGATGTTAAAAAGAATTGAGATATATCATAAAGAGACTGAGCCTATTTTGAAACATTATGAATCTGTTAAAGTGAATGGTGCGCAGAAGATTGAATTAGTTAGTAAGGATATTTTGATGGTTTTGGGATTAAGAATTAATAATTTTCTAGAAACTTTTTATTATTTTTAATAAACTCTATGTTTTGGTCTAAGATTTCGAAGGCATTATCTTGCACGATTTTGTAAGGATATTTGCTATTCTCTAGAAATTCTTTTGTTTTTGTTTTTCCTTCTTTTGTAGTTTGTGAAATTACCAATGTGTCTATAAATTCCCTCATAATATATTTATTATCTTCGTGTTTTTTTAGTTTGTCCCAGTTTTTATTAAACCAGTCGATAATTATTTTTTGACATGAAGGATTGATAAATAAATTTCTGAATACAAATAATAAGTCTTGGGTTCTTACTTTGTCCGTTAATGCAAAATCAAGTGCCATTATTATTATTTCATGATTTTTGAAGTGATATAGCCCAGATAGTAATTTTGTTTTTGATTCTAATTCTTTAGAATTTTCATATTTTTCTAACATGTTTTTGAATGTTTTCTCATCTCCGTTTTGAGCTACTATGTAATATATTGAACCTGCAATGTCTAATTCGAAATTGCCTTTTGCATAATGCGATTTGGCTTCCGCTATTGTTTCTTTTTCTTCTGCAAAGCCACAGAAGTTTATACATAGGTTCCTCATTAATCTGTCGTCTGTTGTGTCTTCTTTTTTATTGCTCCAGCCTAGCTTATTTAGTTGTGATTTGAATGTTGGAATGAGCTTGCTCGTTATTTTTTCCTTTGTTTTTGGCCACCATTTTTCATGATAAAATAATCTATCTAGTTTTCTAATGCTTGATGAGATATCTGCTAGGATGTTGTAACTTGTTTCATCTAAATAATTATCTAAAAATTTAATATAATTTTCTAGGGTTTCTTGGTTTATATTGCAGAGAGCCCATAAGTCGTTGTTTACTCCCCATCTGTCTTGTTCATTTAGTTTTTTTTCTTTGACTAGAATTGCGAGATTGTTTAATAATTCTTTAGAATATTTTGTTCTGTAAAAACCGAATTGTTCATGGTTTGCTTTGATATAGTTCTCTTTTATATTATAAGTATCGTGTTTTTTTTCTAATAGTTTGTTATGGCAAATATCTTCTGTGCAAATAGATATTGGAATTGGCCAGACTTGATCTGTTTTTTTGTTATATCTTTCTTGAGATATTTTTATGCCATTATGCGTTTTTTCTATACTTACTAGAGGATATCCTGGCTGAGATATCCAATATTTCATTAGTTCTTTGACTTTTTTATTTTTAGATACTTCATTTAATGAATCCCATAAGTTAATTGCAGTCGCGTTAGAATATGAGTGTTTTTTTAAATAATTTGAGACTCCTATTCTAAAGTTTTCTTCTCCCATATGTGCTTCTAACATTCTTAGGACGCTTCCGCCTTTTTGATAGCTTATTTCGTCGAATAATTCATCTATTTCTTCTGGACTATTTACTTCGACTTCTATTGGATGAGTTATTTTTAGAGAGTCTTTGAATAATCCGACTGCTAGGTCATTCGATAGATAATCGTTCCATATGTTCCATTCTGGATTGAAATGGTCTACTGCTTTAAACGCCATGTAATTTGCGAAACTTTCGTTAAGCCAGAGGTCATTCCACCAATCCATTGTTACTAAATCTCCTGACCATTGATGCCATAGTTCATGAGATATTACTTCTGCAGATATTTTTTTTCTGGCTGTTGAATTTTTTTCTTCGTCGATTAATAGAACCAATTCTCTGAATGTTATTGCCCCCCAATTTTCCATACCTGCTACTGTAAAATCTGGAACGGCTATCAAGTCTAATTTTTCTAATGGGTATGGAATTTCTGAATAGTCTTCGAAATATTGGAGGTATTTTTTTGCGTGTTCTAACGCAAATTTTGTGTTTTTTCTCTTTCCTGGTGTGGTTACTATTCTTAGTTTTATGTTTTTGTAGCTATCTTCAGCAAATTCAAAGTCTCCTATTCCTAAATAGAATAGGTATGTTGACATTTTAGGTGTTGTTTTAAAATTGACTGTTTTTTTGTTATCTTTTACAGATTCTGATTTTATAGACATGTTGCTTACTGCTTCAAGATGTTTGTCTATTACTACAGATATGTCGAAAGTTGCTTTTTTATTAGGTTCATCAAAGCAAGGAAATATTCTTCTTGCATATGGAGCTTCGCACTGTGTTGTGATTAGGTGTTTTGTTTTTCCATCGTGCTCGTATTTGCTTCTATACATTCCTGCTAGGTCATCAGTTATTTTGCCTTGGAATTCTATATATATTTCTATGTCTCCTTGGATATTTTTTTGGACTTCTAATGTAATTGTTTCAGATTCTTTATTTTCTTTTAGTTTTGGCAGGAGACATTGAGTACCTATGCAGATATTTGCTGTTTTTATTTCCGAATTTTTTGAATGCAATATTATATTTTTTGTAGGTTTTGATACTATTGCTTTGATTGTTACTTTTCCTTCATATGTTTGCATGTCTTTAGAGGGTTCTAGAATTATTGAATAATTTGAGGGGGTTATGTATTTTGATAGTCTGTTGATTTCTTTTTTACCCATATTTGTTATTGGAGATAAGCTTTAATAAGTGTTATCCTTCATTTTATTTATGGTTGATATTAAGGGTTTGACTGTTAAGAAGAACGAGAATTTCTCGGAATGGTTTACTGAGATAGTTCAGAAAGCTGAACTTGCCGATTTGAGATTTAATGTTAAGGGTTTTCTTGTTTTTCAGCCTTCTAGCGTTTTAGTTATGGAAAAGATGTATTCTTTGATGGAGAAAAATCTTCAGAAGAAGGGGCATAAGCCTTATTGGTTTCCTACTGTAATTCCAGAAAGCAATTTTAAGAAAGAGGCAAGTCATGTTAAGGGCTTTACTCCCAATGTTTTTTGGGTTACTCATGGAGGCGATAAAGAGCTTGAGGAGAGGCTTGCTTTGAGACCTACTTCCGAAACGGCATTTTATCAGATGTTTGCTTTGTGGATAAGGTCGTATAAGGATTTGCCTTTTAAGACTTATCAGAGAGCCCAGGTATTTAGATATGAGACTAAAGCTACTAGGCCGTTTTTAAGAAGTCGAGAGTTTCATTGGATTGAGACTCATTGCGCATTTGCTACACAGGAAGATGCTTTGAAACAGGTTCATGAAGATATGAAAACTACTAAAGAAGTTTTACATGATAATTTTGGATTGCCCTTTTTATTTTTTGAGCGTCCGGCATGGGATGTTTTTCCTGGTGCTTCAAGAACTTTTGCTGCTGATGTTTTGAATCCAGATGGAAAAGTTATTCAACAGCCTTCGACACATATGATAAAACAGGATTTTGCTAAGGCGTTTGATATTAAGTACAAAGATAAGGATGGAATTGATAAGTATGTTTATACTACTTGTTATGGGCCTTCTATTTCACGTATTTTTGCTTCGGTTGTTATTGTTCATGGAGATGATAAAGGACTTCGCTTTCCATGGGATATAGCTTCGCATCATGTGGCTATCGTGCCTATAGGAAATGATGAGAAGTTAATTACTAAAGCTCGTGAACTTGAGGAGAAATTGTCTTCATTTTGTGATGTTGTAATCGATACTAGTGATAAGAGCCCTGGAGAGAAGTTTAATTTGTGGGAATTGAAAGGAGTTCCTATTAGAATTGATTTGGGAGAGAAAGAGTTAGATAGTAAGAAATTAAGTTTGTTTAGAAGGGATTTGAATAAACGCGAAAGTGTTTCTGAAAAAGATTTGATTAAACATATTTTGAATATTAAAAGCGAGTTTACGGCTAATTTGATTAAGGAATCTGATAAAGTATTTACTAATAAAATTGTTGATTCTAGAACTCTTGATTCAATGAAAAAACTTATTGAGTCTGGGAATATAGTTCGTTGTGGTTTTTGTTCTGTTGCTTTTGATGGTAAAAAATGTGCCGAGGTTATTGGGGAAAAGACAGGCGCTGAAGTACGTGGCACTAAATTAGAGAAAGAGATTGCAACAGGAAATTGTATTGTTTGTTCTAAGCCTGCGAAGTGCGTTGTTTATGTTGCTAAATCTTACTGAATTAGATTAAAGATTTACCATTTCTTAATATATCTTTTATTAATGGGTCTGATTGATTGTCTTTGATTTCTTCGTTTGTAAAAAACTTAAGGTCTATCTTTTTATTATCTTTTTTTGATATTTGTTCTATGGCGTTTGTTATTTTCTTTTTTAGTTTATCTTTTATCGCTTCTGATGAGATTATTGCTATATCTATGTCTGACCTGTCTGTATGGATTAGTTTGGCGTAGCTTCCAAATAAGATTATATTTTGTATTTGTCTATATTTTGATAGTTTGTCTATTGTTTCTAATAATATGTTAAACATTTCATAAGAAAGATTGTATTTATTGTATTCTGATTTGATTATTTCTATGAGGTTTTTTGTTGATTCTTGTTCTAATTTCAAAGAATATAGGTTTTTTTCTTTTTTTATTATTTTTATTATTAAAAGTTTTGATAGAGATTCATCTAAGGGGATGTTGTTTAGTTTTGTTTTATCTTTGAGTTCTTTTCTTGAGTATCTACTACCTGGGCTGATTGCTAAATAAGTGATTATCTTTGCAAGGTTTTTATTTAGTAAGTTTGTTATCATTTTAATTTATAATACCTAATAATTGGTATTTATATATTTTTCTACGTGTTAAATACATAATAATTGGTATCACTAACACCTGCTTCGTGGTAATTAGAGTCGTAGTTTTTTGGTCAATCTTTTAGGCTACATCCTAAATAGATTTTAGCTGAGAAATATCTATAAAAATAAGCTAAAATCTATTATAAATAATTGACTATAAAACTTTCTATCTTAAATTATTTGTAAAATAATAATTGTCTTACACAGCACCAGCTACAATTTCTTAAGGCGAGTCATTCACATCAAGCTCTTACCCAAAGATTAATCTCATTATCTCTCGAATACAAATAAAATATCATCAATCTTACGTTGTATGCAATAAATCTCATTGCCATTTCCTTTCTTCTCATTGAAGCTCCCTTACAAAAAAGTTTATCACCATATCTTTCTTTTAAAGCATGGAAAATAGATTCTATTCTCGATCTTTGATGATAAATGCCTGTGTAAATTGTATTAAATGCTTTCCAAAGATTAAATGCAAATTTCCATGTGGGATGACTTTTAGGAGAACCAGTTGAGCCCTTCTTTTTACCTTTCTTAAATGGAATAAATGCGCATCCTCTTCTATCTGCGGCAAACTGAAAGTTTGCCCTCGATAAATAACCCTTGTCTGCAAGTATTATTCCAAGTATTTTAAATGGTTTCAATAATTTTATGAAGAATGGGCAATCATTTTTCTTCCAATTTGTTATTCTCCAATTCATGATGAAAAACACATCAGAGCACACGGCAAGATGAGCTTTGTCGCATTTTCTTTTTGAAATGTATTCTTTTATTCGTATGCAAAACCAAATGCTTTTTCCAACAATTCTTATGCCTGAAGAATCAACCATAAGATTTAATTTCCTCCTTGACCATTCAATTAGAATCATTGCATTGAATTTTAACAAATTCTGCATTGAAACTAAACGCATATGTGCCTGTAATGTGCTTTTGCTTGGCAAAATATCCAAGCCAAAGGGGGCACATATGCGTGGGTCTCTTCTTGTTTCAATTTCATAATCAGCGTATGTTTTTCGGAATAATGATTTCACCAAACACAACGCGAGAATTATTCTATAATCATATGGTTGTTTGCCTCTTTTATTGTGTATTTTTATAGGCAACAGCATAACTGCACCCAAGATAAAATTAATTACATCAACAAGAAATGTTTTTTGGGTAGCTGATATTATTTTTGGATTAATTCGCGAAATTGCTTCACCCATATTACCTCCTTTCAAAGTTTCAACTAATCTGAGAATGAGATTTCTTTCCGTCGATTACTCATTCTCTAAGAGAGAGAAAAGAGAGAGAACACAAATCAGAGATAGAATTATTATTTAAACCTGTTTATGGGTCAAATTTTCTTATTCAGGACGTAGCCAATCTTTTAAGAAGATTTTTATATATTCATTTGTGGTGATTGTCATGGTGGAATTTAATTTCAAATCAGGAGATAGAGTTAAGTTTAGATTGGCTCGCGAGGAAGTTGAAGGGATTGTTCTTGAAAGTTATGATAAAGATGTTATTTTGATTAAACTTGTTTCTGGGTATAATATTGGAATTCCTAAGGAGAATATACTCGATTGTCAAGTTATTGAAGAGTTTAAAGATGTGAAGAAGGTTGAGAAGATTGTTATTTCTATGTCTAAAAATAAGCCTTGTATTGGGCTTGTCGTGACTGGGGGAACTATTGCTTCTAAACTTGATACTCGCACTGGCGGGACTAAACCTCTTACTGAAATTTCTGAATTTATGAAATTTTATCCTAAACTTTTTAATCGGGTTAATGTGAAGAAGATTTCGGTTCAATTTATGGTTGCTTCTGAAAATATGAATTATGAGCATTGGATTACAATTGCTGAA
>ERZ1292623.3409-Hain-H51-01um-R1-3409-length-13568-cov-6_pt1 | contig 13568 bp, 23 predicted proteins | sample MGYA00564398_ERZ1292623 | MGnify/ENA primary metagenome ERZ1292623 (study PRJEB36523, sample SAMEA6512633) | groundwater metagenome | collected 2019-01-07 | study: AquaDiva: Metagenomics assemblies of 32 groundwater samples
AGTTATAGGAGAATAAAAATCAAGTATTAATCTTGAAATAACAAGCTCGAGTGCAAAGAAGAAACTTCCAAAAATTGCTGCTATAAAATACTTGTTAAATTGCAAATGATGTTTTCTTATATGTGAAAAAACCAATGCCAGAGAGGCAATAATCGCAGGCATTACAATCCGAAGATTTCTTTCATATAAATTCTCTGCAAAAAAGCTAAATACAATAGCGAGGAAAATAACAAACAGGGGCTCCAAAACTTTTGCTGGCTCTAAATTTCCAACTTTTTCCCATTTCATCGAATAAAAAACTAATAGATTAGCTATGGTTGAAAAAAACACGACCAATGCAAATAAGAAAATATTTCTTGCGTTAAAAGCTCCAGAATCAAGTCGCCAGAAAAAATATATTAAAGGAAGCATCCCAATAACAATGGCTAAAAAAGAAGCTGTTTGATAAAGTTTTATATCTACTTTTTTTACTTTGAGAACAATTCTTTCAAATATTGTTCCTCCTGCAAGAGCAATTGCCCCTAATATAGGCAGATAATAAGTCATTTTTATTAAAATAAAAAAGAATATATAAATTTGACTAAAAATAATGAATTAAAAAGAAGAGTTGTTAATAAGAAATATCCCATTAATATAATTATTAATATTACCCCTCTTTAATTAGTGGATTTTTATAAAAATCCTTTTTAAAAAACATTTTAAACCCCTTTATATTTTATATAATATTAAAATGAAATCCTATGATCTGATAATTCTTGGAGCTGGTGGCTCTGGACTGGCAGGAGCTATGTATGGGGCGAGGCTTGGGCTTAAGAGTCTTGTCTTGGGAAAAAGCCATGGAACAGAAAGTTCTATTGGTGGAGTTATAACAACTACAAATATCGTAGAAAACTATCCCGGGTTTATCAAGTTAACAGGGTATGAACTTTCAAAAAAGCTTGAAGAGCATGCAAAATCCTATGGTCTTGTTAAGATAAAAGAAGAAAAGGCAGAAAAGATAAAAAAAACTAAGAGTGGATTCTTGGTAAAAACTAAAAAAACAGAATACAATGGAAAAACAATTCTTTTTACTACAGGAACAAGATGGAAAAAACTAGATGTTCCGGGCTCCAAGGAATTTGAAAACAGAGGAATAAGTTATTGTGCCTTGTGTGATGGGCCTTTATTTAGAAATAAAATTGTTGCAGTTATTGGAGGCAGTGATTCAGCTGCAAAAGATGCCCTTCTTCTTACAGAACACGCAAAAAAAGTTTATATGATTTACCGAGGTTCCCAGATTCATCCAGAGCCTATAAATTTTGAACGTATTAAGAAAAATAAGAAAATAGAAGTAATAAATAATACAAATATAAAAGAGATAAAGGGAAAGGATGTTGTCCAAAGCGTTATCTTTGATAAACCATACAAAGGAAAAAAGGAAATCAAGCTTGATGGAATCTTTGTTGCCATAGGGCATATTGTAATATCTGAACTGGCAGAAACTATTGGAGTCAAACTGAACAAGGAAAAAGAGATAGTAATAAATCATATGACTTCTGAAACAAACATTCCTGGCGTGTTTGCAGCAGGAGATGTTACAGACAAACAATTCAAACAGTTGATAACAGGAGTTGCAGATGCTTGTACAGCTGCATATAGTGCTTATGAATATATTACAAAAAAAGAAAGTTGAATTTGTTAAATTATATCAGAGACTTCTAAGCCATTTAAATCTCGGCTGCGAGATTGGAGGTTTTTTAATTTTCCCTCTTGCCCATTCATTACACCCTCATATATTTTTGACAGAAGTGAAGGCACTAAGTTAAGGACAAATGGCAAAGAATCAAGGTGATGTTTTTCTTTATCTTCACTTGGATTTTTATGATAATCTATTAATAAATCTGTGAATCTATCAACAAACTCATATATACTTAATGCTTCTATCTTTGTTACATATTCATTCGAACCACGTCTCTTTTTCTTTTTGTCTTCATCTACCCAATCATAAGTAGAAAGAGCAATCTTTTTCGGAGTAAAATCCCTTCCAAAAGAAAAGTCCACAACATGTTCCATAAAGTTGTTAACCCCAAAACTAAAGCCCTCACCGACATTACCTTTATACAAATTAATTCTTTTTGTTCTATCTTCAACCTCTACTGGGTGGAATGAGTAAGATTCTTCTTTTAGCCTGAAGATTTGATTTCCAAGAAGATAAATGTTCTCTATAATTCTGAGAAGCTTACCTGTAATTAAATCCCCATACCTAGCTAATTCTTGATTAAAATTTTCTGAAACTGCTTGCTCTTGCAATTTTATCCTTTCTATGTCTCCTATTACTCTTTCCACGCTTGCAACTTCCAATCCATGAATTTGTATTAATTTTTCATCCAATCCCATGAAAAATCAATTAGATAATCATTTATAAAACTTATGAATCCACAAAACCAAAACATATTTAACTACCTTTTCTGATAAAAATTAATGACTCTCAACTTTGAAAAAGAAAAATTGATAGAAGAATTAAAGAAGAGAAATCCGAAAAAAGTTCTTGTGCAGTTGGCGGAAGGGATTAAAAGAGATGCATCTGAAATTTCTGAATGGATAGAGGGATTGGGAATTGAGTGTATTTTTTCAGGAGAAAGCTGCTGGGGTGCTTGCTCTGTTGCTGTACAGGAAGCGCAGGCGCTTGGAGTTGATTTGCTTGTGCATTTCGGGCACGCGCAATTTATACCTGTAGATTTCCCTATATTATATATGGAAGTTCAGGATATTCTTAATCTGGAACCAATTTTAAAAAAATCTCTTCCAAGCTTGAAAGAATATGAAACAATAGGATTGTCTTATTCAATACAGCATAGGCATGATATTGAAAATATAAAAAAATTCTATGAATCTCATGGAAAAAAAGTTATTCTCTCAAAAAAAGCAGGCACAAACGCCTATGAAGGACACATAACTGGCTGTGAATATAGGGGATTGAAAGCAATACAGGAAGAAGTTGATTGTTTTGTAATAATGGGAAACCAGTTCCATTCAATGGGTGCAACCCTTGCAGTGAAGAAACCAGTGATTCTCATAGATGTCTATAATGATGATGTGAGAAGCATGGCTGGACTGAGAGAAAAGATCCTGAAGCAAAGACTTTTTTCAATAGAAAAACTGAAAGAGGCAAAGAACGTTGCTATCATCATTGAAATAAAACCAGGGCAGAAATTTGGGAATCCGACAAAACTTCTTGAAAAACTTAGAAAAGCTGGAAAAAATACAATCGTAATAACAATGTCTGAAATCACTCCGGACAAGATAATGAATTTTTATCATATTGATGCTTTCATAGAACTTGCATGTCCAAGGATTGCCTTGGATGATTTTGCAAAATATCCAAAGCCGATATTAACAATGCTGGAAGCAATGGTTGCAATTGGGGAAAAATCCTGGGATGAAATACTGGAGAAGGGGATTGTCTGAAGTTTAGAATATTAAGAAGGGAAAGAATTTTATAATCTTATTATATTAATGAGTTATGCAAAATATTTTTGAAATAACCGATAAGACAGGAAAGAAAATAAGATTGACTAAGAAACAATGGGCCCATATGATGAAAAGACACTCTTATATGGAAAAGTATCTTGAAGAAATTAAAGAAACTTTAAAAGTCCCTGATAAGATAAGAGTTTACGATTATAGCAAGGGATATTATTACAAGAGCTACAAATATCTAAAAACACCAAATTATTTTATCTTAGTTGTAGTTAAATATTTAAACGGAGATGGATTTGTTATAACAGCTTATCTTGAAGAGAGAATAAAATGAACAAAGAAAATCAAACATATGAAATTTATTATGATAAAGAAGGAGATTTCTTAGAGGTATCTTTTGGAGAACCAGCAAAAGAAGGCACTACCGAGGAAATAGAAAAAGGAATTTTCATTACAAGAGATGTAGAAAAAAAAGCCATAACAGATATTGGAATATTAAATTTTAAGATGAGAGTAGAGGTGCTAAAAAGGATTCTTAATAGATTTAATATAAGAATTCCTCTGAAGATTGGCATTGAGGAATAAATTGAATTTTCCAAATTATATAATTGAGAGACACAAGATTTATAAAATCGTTTTTCAATTATAAATAAAAGAAAATGAGTGAAGAAGCAGAGAAATCTATTACAATAAAGAAAAGCGATTTATGGAAATATTCCACATTTCTTCTTTTAATCTTAGTTCTTGTGGGTGTTATATTTTTATTCAAAGGAAGTGCAAATACAGGAGGCACGGGAAGTGCTGTAGATACAGGAGAAGATAATCAGGCCCCAATAAATGCTAAAGCATTAATAGAAGCCAATGATCCTGTTCTTGGTAGTGCAGATGCAAAAATTTCCATAATTGAATTTTCAGATTTCCAATGTCCATTTTGCGCGAGAGCATTTGAAGGAGCTATAGCTGACTTTAAGCAAAGTGACTATTTCAAAAATGGAGAAGTTAATTTGATTTACAAACAATTTCCATTAAATTCAATACATCCATTTGCACAAAAAGCAGGAGAAGCTTCTTTATGCGCTAATGACCAGGGAAAATTCTGGGAATATCATGATAAATTATTCACAAACCAGGCTGCTTTGGCTGTTGCAGATTTAAAACAATACGCATCTCAACTTGGATTGAAAACAAGTGACTTTAATAATTGCCTTGATGGAAGCAAATACAAAACAGAAGTAAATAAAGAGACTGCACAGGCTCAATCTGCAGGCGGTCAGGGAACACCATTCTTTGTAATTGTTAATACAGAGACAGGAGACACCACAAGCATTTCGGGCGCTTATCCATGGACTCAGTTTGAGGCTGCAATAAAAAGTATTCAATAGTTTCTAATATCTTATTAAAATAATATAATAACTGTTAATGATAAAAACACGCGCGAGACTTTTACGTTAAAGATATCCTTCTTAATTTTTTCTTATACATCTCTTAAGAAAACTTAATAAATGATTTTTCTGTTCTAACTTAATGAAAGAGGAGAAACCAGTAGGCCATGTTAAGAACTTAACACTAATAATATTTCTTATTATATTGATTGCTATTGTAGTTTTAGTTTATTTTTTATCAGGAAGCTTAAAATCAAACAATAACAATAATGATATTAACACAATACCTGTCGAAGGCTCAACTTTTCTTAATACAGGAGACAGTATTTTACAAGATTCTGTGGGAAAACCTTATGTTCTTCTTTTTTCTACAACCTGGTGCCCTCATTGCCAATGGATAAAAAGCACATTTGATTCTCTTGTACAGCAGAATTTTTCCAGCCAAATTAACTTACAGCATTGGGAACTTGATACAGGAGATAATACTCTTACACCTGAAACAGACACGCAGGTTCCTGCAGACATGTTAGCTATTTACAAAAAATATAATCCTAAGGGCTCTATTCCAACGTTTGTATTTGGAGGAAAATACATGAGAATAGGAAATGGATATGAAAGACAGAATGATTTGTCGGCAGAGCTTGATGATTTTAAATTTATAATAAATAAATTGATTGAATAAATAATGCTAATATATAAAAAAGAGGCGAGATGTTAATATGATATACTCAGTTATTAATTTATCAACTACTTGTTTGTTAACTATCTTAAATAAAATTTCTTTATCCTTACAATAACATGACTTACGAATATGCTTTAATCTTGGCAATTTTTGGCTTTGCTATTGCCTATCATGTCTGGCACACGAAAACAACAAAACAGCAGCTGGTATGCATCATTGGAAAAGAATGCAATAAAACAATAGAAAGCGAACACTCAGAAACACTGGGAGTTGAAAATACAGTTCTCGGAATGTTATATTATTCTTTTGTTATAATTGCCAGTTTGGTTGCTATTTTATATCCTGCTACTCTTGGGTTTACCTTTTTCTCCACAGGATTTCTTTTTGTTGTTAGTTTAGCAGCTTTATTTTCTCTTTACCTGGTTGGTGTTCAAACATTTGTTATAAAACACTTTTGTGAATATTGCCTTGGAAGCACGGCGATTATTATTGCTATGTTTGTTGTATTGGTGATATAATCTTGATAATACAAAAGAATTAATCTCTTAAGACAACTACATTATTCATGCCTCTGCGTTTTCTTTCAATTATCTGCTTGGCTTCCAGCTTGTCAAGGACCCTTGTTATACCGACTTTTCCAATTCCAAGTTTTTCCATTAATTCTGCCTGGAAAATTGTCCCATTTTCATTTTCAAGAATTTTTACTATTTCCTTTTCTCTTGAATCTAATCCATTCAAATCTAATTTTTTCTTTTTTTCCTTAAATTTTTTAACGACTATCTTTTCCTTTGGCTTGGAAAATATAAGAACAAGGCTTACAATGATAAGTATTCCTACAAGACCAAGGGCAAAATATTTTTGATAATTTACGCTATCATACATTTGACATGATTGAATATCTCCATGTTGTATAAGACAGCTATTCTTTACAGCATCCATTAGGGTGTTATTAAATAGAAATATTAGAAGTATTATTAAAACTGAAATTCCCAATAATAACCATCCAACATGTTTATTTTCCATGATTATACTGTTCTTTTTTCGTTTATAAAGCTTATCAGATGTAACTAGTTTCATCAAAGCTACTAAATATATACTTTTTCTAAAATTTTTATGGAATACAGAATTAAACCCCAATCAAACTCAGACCTAAATTTTATATGGATAATGGATAGAGTTGTAAGGAGGTTACATTATTGATGGAAAGAAAAACTGTGCTTTGGATAATCATAGGAGCATTGTTTTTAGCAGTTTTATTTATGGCATTTAATGCCGGGGCTGGAGTTTCAACAGATGCATTAGCAAATACTGCAAATGTTGCCGCAAGTTCTAGCGCAATGGTCGGAGGATGCTGATTGATTGAATAAAAATGGAATGCTGCAACACAAAAGATAATAAAATGGATAAAAAAGAAGAAGAAAAAGAACATAAAAAAGTTGACTATGAATTTTATGTGCAGATTGCACTTGTTGCTATCTTAGCAATATTATTGGTCTACAATATCGGAAAAATAACCAATAATGGAAATTCAGCAGCTGGCCTTGCAACAGGATTTGGAAGTGTCTCTGCCTCTGATATAATTCCAAAAGGAGTGCCTGCGGTTTATGGTTCGGTATTAGGGGTTAAGTATGATGATGTATCTGCAAATAATCCACAACTTGCAGAAACAACAATAGCGAAATTAGCTCAATATGAAGACATGCAATTGAATGAAGAAAAAATGACCAGGTATATTAGGATTGGAAGCTCAATATCATGTGAATATTGTTGTGGGGCTAAGGCTTTGATATTCAGCAACGGACAAAGAGCATGTGGATGTGCCCATAGCTATGCCATGAGGGGATTGGCAAAGTATTTGCTGGCTAATAATCCTGAGATGAGCGATGCAGAAATACTGAATGAGCTAGGGAAATGGAAAGTTTTGTTCTTCCCTGGAGTTCATGAACAGAAAGCAAGAGCACTCGAAGCAAATGGAATAGAGTCTAAAAACTACATAAATTTGGCAAGCAATCTCTACAGAGGAATAGAACAAGGCCAAACAACTAACTCGGGAGGACAAGTTGGGAATTGTTAATTTATTTTTTATTTTAATTCCCCTCTTATAATTAAAACACACAAAAATACAAACAAAAACGAGGTAAAAAACACAACAAAAAATAAAAAATGGAATGCTGCAAGACAAAAGAAAGAAAAGGATGCTACAAAGACATTAAAAAAATCAACATGAACAAAAAAATTAGTCAGCAAATTAAGAAAAATAAAAATGAAAGCAAATAAGAAATTTTCAATCATTCGTATTCAAAAGAATCCAAATGAGGCAGAAATCAGAAATTTTAGCTCATTCCCCTATGCTTGGTCAAATGAAAGGAGGAAACTTTAAAATGGAAAGACGAATAATTTTGTGGGTAGTAATTGGGGCATTATTCTTATTTTCCCTGTATTTTGCATTTCAGGCTGGCTCAACTACAGGTCAAAGCGTGAGTTCAGCATCCAGTTCAGGATCTTTGGATACAACTGGTTGGACAGAGAACGAAATAATGAATTATGAAATGCACGGGACAATACCTGCAAGGGTCGGAAGCGCATCCACTTCAAGTTCTGGTGGAATGGTAGGAGGTTGCTAATTTAAATTAATATGAAAAAAATTTTGATATTCGGAGTAGTAATAGTAGCATTATTGACAATATTCTTATTTTCCAAAAACTCTTCTGCAAGCAATTTTGAAAATATAAATTCGGTAGAGGGAACCATAGAAATCCATAAATCTCTTACTTGCGGTTGCTGTGATGTTTATTCAAAATATGTCAATTCAAAGGTTGATGTTAATGTAAAAATCTTTGATGGTGAAGAACCAGATGTTGTAAAAGAAAGATACGGAGTTCCTAAAGAAATGGAAAGCTGTCATACTACAATTATAGGAAATTATTTTGTAGAAGGACATGTTCCTCTGGAAGCTGTGGAGAAGCTCATGAAAGAACAGCCAGATATTGCGGGAATTGCAATGCCTGGAATGCCTATGGGAGCTCCTGGAATGCCTGGAAGCAAAAGCGGGGATTTTGTAATCTATGCTGTAAACAATGACGGAACTTCCAGCGATTTCATGAGGATATAAAATGGGCTGCTGCGGAAATCATTCAAGTCATTCACATGAAAATAAAAAAAGTAACGATGGTTATAATGATAATAAACCAGAAAGCAAAAGTTCATGGCTAAAATGGGTTGTTGCAATCCTTGCCATTTTGTTAATTTTTAGTCTATTAAGATAAAATGAACAGGAAATTTTTTATCCTACCCCTCTTAACCATTTTTTTAGCTAGATTTATTTCAGCCCATTGCCCTTTATGCACTGTTGGGGCAGGGGTAGTTGGGGTTGGTGCGATGTGGCTTGGAGTAAGCAAAGTAGTTGTTTCCTTATTCCTTGGAGCTTTCGCAATGTCAATGGGAATGTGGTTTTCAAAAATTCCCAAAAAAAGATATATACCCCTTCAAAAAACAATAATTGTACTTGCTATATTCCTTACAACAGTTATTCCCTTAATTCCTTTATTTAAAGCTATAGGCCCATTATATCTATCTTTTATAGGAGAGTATGGGGCAACCTATGCTGTTAATTATTCTTTGGCAACTAGTTTTCTTGGAGGATTGATTGTTTTTATATCCCCAAACTTAAGCAAATCTCTAACAAAGATGAGGAAAGAAAAGATTTTTCCTTTTCAAGGAACTATATTGACCCTTTCCTTGTTAATCATCTTAGGAATTTTGATTCAGTTTAGTTTGACGAATTTAGGAGATGGTGTTACAATCGGGTCAATTGATAGTTTATCTCCGAGCGAATTTGAAAAAGTTATTCAAAATGAAAGTGTTTTTTTGCTAAATGTTCATACTCCTTATCAGGGCCAAATTAATGGAACTGATGAAATAATTGAAGATTGGGAAAATATTGAGAAATATATGAATAAATTACCTAAAGATACCTCTATTCCCATAGCTGTCTATTGCAGAAGCGGGCGCATGTCAGAGGCTGTAGCTGAAGACCTTAAGGCAATGGGTTATCAAAAGATTTATGACCTAGATGGTGGAATGAATGCGTGGGAAGAATCCGGGAGGAAAATAATTTAAAATGGATACAATAACAACAGTATTAATAGGAATTTCCTTATTATTTTTCTTACTTTTAATAATAAAAAGCATTTTTAACATAAAGAAAATTTGTGCTATTTGCCTATCTGTTAGTTTAACTTGGATTTCACTTCTCGCTCTTTATTATCTAGGGATATTTAATGATAAAATCATAATAGCAATATTGATGGGGCATACATCATTAGGAATATTTTATTTATGGGAAAAGAAAGTGAAAAAGAGATTTTTATTGTTTAGATTACCTTATTTATTGACAAGCCTAATATTAATTTATTATGTGCTTAATGGTTTTAGCCTTAACAGCCTTATTTTTATGGTAGCATTGTGGGTTTTGTTTTTCATAGTATATCTATTTAGGACTAAAAACTCAGTTAACAAATTCGTAAATAAACTTATAGAATGCTGCAAAAAATGGTAAAAGATATTATAAAAGATAATAAGAAGATTTTCATATGCGAAAATTGCCCTGACAAAATTGGAAAGAATTGAAACCCTTGAGGAATATGATGAAGAAAGAATAGACTCTTTCATAAGTGGATTTTAAAATAATGAAAAATAGATTTAAAAATAAAGAAAGAATAGATAATTTATGTCATTTAAAGATTTCATAAAATCTCTGAACAACGATAAAGTTGAAGGCGAGCTAGTTAAGACAATATTTGTCTCTCTTGCCACTTCTTTTGTTCTAATTGGAATTTTGTACCTTTTAAGACTGCGGTACATTGAAAATTTTATTCCTAAATACGGTTTTTATCTGTTTTTCGCTGTATTAAGTTATTCACTTATTCTGCTTTCTGTAAAGCATGTAAGGGCATATAAAGAATTTCCGTGCATGTCCGGGATGATGATTGGAATGACAATTGGCATGGTCTCTGGATTTTTGCCGGGATTTTTTATTGCTTCCACTAATGGAATGTTCTGGGGCAGTTTTGTCGGAATGTCAATGGGAATTTTATTTGGGGCATGGAATGGAAAATGCTGTGGAATTATGGGAGTTATAGAAGGCATGATGGCTGGTTTTATGGGAGGATTAATGGGAGGCATGACAGCTATAATGATGCTTAATGACAATCTAAAGGCCGCAGGGGTTGTTGTTTTCATAGTTTCAGGATTTATCTTGCTTGGACTGAATTACATGATATATACTGAGACAAGAGAAATGGAAAGGAAACACAAGGATGACGAATTTTTCACCATATTCTGGAGCTTTTTGCTTACAGCAATCACCCTATTGTTTATGGTTTTCGGACCAAGGAGTCTGTTGTTCCAGTAATAAGAAAATGGCAAAAAATATTTATCTTTTGGGAATTTTTATTTTAATAGCAATTGCAGGGTTCCTTCTTCTGAAAGGAGAGGCAAGCAAAAGCATAGATGTTCAGGGAAATACACTTCCAGGAGAAGTCCAAAAAGTAACATTGGGAACAAAGGACTATAATTATTACCCAAATACAATAAAAGTAGAGGCTGGAAAACCAGTGAGCATAACTCTTGATAAATCTGTCACAGGTTGTCTTAGGTCTTTCATAATAAAAGACCTCGGCGTTTCAAAATATGCCAGGGACCCTTCCCAGACAATTGATTTTACCCCGGCAAAAAAAGGAACATTTAGATTTTCCTGCTCTATGGGTATGGGATACGGAACTATTATAGTTGAGTAATTTCAATATGGTAAAAGAAGTTATACTAAATAAGAAAAAAGCTTATCAATGTGAAGATTGCAGGCTAATTTACAAAGAAAAAAGATGGGCAAATAAATGCGAGAAATGGTGCAAGAAGCATAAATCGTGCAGTTTGGAAATAACTAAACATAAAATTAAATAGATTAAAGTAAAAATGAAAAGAGTTTTTTCTCGTCCTTATTTATACTGGTTTGTTGTAATTTTTGTCTTTTATTTATTATTAAATATTTTATTGAGTGGTTTTTACAATACAATAAAATTGGTTATTATTTATGCTTCAACTATTGACTGGTTTAAATTGGGAATTTCTTTGATTTTAACTTTGGCTATCGGATTCTTAGTTGCTTTGAATTCTGTTTATGTCTATGTTTTATACAGGGAAAGAAAGAGATGCAAAGAAGGAAAAGCTCTTGCTGTAACTGGAGGCATTGGCGGCCTTGTTGTTGGCGTTTGTCCTTTGTGTGTTACAGGGCTTATTCCTTTGATATTCGGATTTCTTGGAATAGGCTTTTCTTTTGCGTCCCTGCCTTTTCAAGGTATAGAAATCCAAGTATTGGTTGTTGCAGTTTTAGTGTTGAGTTTACATCTCTTAAGAAAGCGAAATATTTAAATAGCTTATATGTATTCAGGTATCATATGATAAATAAAGCCATATTAAAAAATGCTCATCATCAGGGTTTCAGTGAGCAAGATCTCTATGGAGCATATAAACTATTTCTGGGCACCCTTTTTTCTGATGTAAGACTGAAAATTCTTAATTTGCTGAGAAATAAAAGGCTGAACGTCTCTGAAATAACAAAAGAGCTGAAATTTGATCAAACCATTGTCTCTCATAATCTTGCAAGGCTAAAACAACACGGCTTTGTAATCTCGGAAATAGATGGAAAATTTAGGTATTATAGGATCAATGAGGAAACAATAAAACCACTGATGAATTTGGTTGACAAGCATATGTCCTTATACTGCATTCATATTCTTCATGAAATGAAAGAAAATAAACTTTCAAACAATTCGCCCATGCTTGGTCAAATGAGTGAAAATAAGAAATTTTCAATCAAACACGAAACGCATTTGAAAGGAGGTAAGAAAAATGAATAACCAAAATTTACTGATATGGATACTGGCTGCTGTGGTAGTCCTATCTTTTTTATTCAGTGGGTTTGGATATGGCGGATATGGATCTGGCGGAATGATGGGAATGATGTATGGAAACTATGGCGGCGGAATGATGTTTTTTGGATGGATTTACGCAATAATCATCCTTATTGCATTAGTGCTGTTCATCGCATGGCTTGTCAAGCAACTACAAAAGTAAAAACCAAATAAAAGAACCATAATAAAAAATAGAATGAAAAAAGCAAAAATAACAATACAGGGAATGCACTGCGCTTCGTGCGCATCAAACATAGAAAAAAGCCTGAAAAAAGTTCCAGGAGTTAAATCTGCCTCTGTTTCCCTGCTTTTAAAAAAAGGAACAGCTGAATGCGAAGACGCCGTAAAAGACGAGGACTTAAAGCACGCCGTGAAAAGAGCAGGCTATGTAGCCAAAAGTGTGGAGTTTGAGTAAAGAGAGAAAAAATGTTAATGATAAAAAATTAAATCAAAATGTTAATATTCATAAAATCAGAATTTAATGTTAAAAGTACTTCAATAAATTTATAGTGTGCCTTCATATTAATAATCTTAAATAATAACTGCGAAGCAGACAATTTAATAAAAACAAAATGGATCACAATCACGAAATGCACATGAAAAAAGAAAATCGCCCAAGCGTGGTCGATTTAGAGCATCGTCATGAAAGTCCTATTGATGATGAAGAAATAAGAGATTGGAAAAAGAAGCTTATAGGAGCATGGTTATTTGCAATACCAATTGCAATTTTAATGTTTGCGCAAAGGATTTTACAAATAAATATTATCAGCGAATTCACATATACAATCTTCTTTGTACTCTTAGGGCTTCCTGTTCTTTTTGTTTTTGGATGGTCTACAATCCGAGGAGGTATGCGTGGTCTTTTTACATTTTATTTCAATATGGATTCCCTTATTGCTTTGGGAACCCTTGTAGCTTATCTTACAGGAATCTTTAGCCTGTTTTTTAATATTCAGGATTATTCTGGAGTTTCTGCAATGATAATGGCTTTTTACATAACAGGAAAATATGTTGAAGCCAAAGCAAGAGGAAGAGCAAGTCAGGAAATAAGAAAACTCCTTGAACTTGGCGCCA
>ERZ1292623.3410-Hain-H51-01um-R1-3410-length-13566-cov-7_pt1 | contig 13566 bp, 12 predicted proteins | sample MGYA00564398_ERZ1292623 | MGnify/ENA primary metagenome ERZ1292623 (study PRJEB36523, sample SAMEA6512633) | groundwater metagenome | collected 2019-01-07 | study: AquaDiva: Metagenomics assemblies of 32 groundwater samples
CAATTAATAAAAATAACATTCCAAAATAATACATAAATATTAATGGATGAAAATCCTGAAATATATATTTATTATTTAGCCTCCAGAAAAATTTTTTAATTACCCTAGGGCCAACTTTTAACATGTATTTAACAATTTTAATTTGAGATTGTCTCTCTCCGGGTAGATAAATAGCTCTTCGAGGAACATCTTTGATACGAGCATTATAAACATTCAACAATATAATAAAATCAGAAACATAACCATAACCAACCATTGCCTTGCTCCAGTCTGCCTTATCTATCATTTCTTTGCTAATGGCAGTATAACCATCTTGCGTATCAAATAATTTCCAATATCCAGAAGCGAATTTAGTTAAAAAACTTAAGATAGAATTTCCGAGAAATCTTTTTCCAGGCATGTCTTTAAAAGCACTTCCATGCATAAACCTATTTCCTTTCGTATAATCTGCTTCATTGTTTATTATTGGATCTAAAAATTTTGTAACTTCTGATAAATCCATTTGATTATCTCCGCCCACAACAACAGCAACATCATATCCTTCTTGAGACGATTTTTTATAACCATGAATTATTCCAATACCAACACCTCGGTTTTTATGATGTTTTATTATCTTAATTCTTTTGTCTTTTTTTTGCAATTCTAGTAAAACATTAAACATATTATCTGTACTAGCATCATCTATAACATAAATCATATCAATTAGTTTAGGAACATTTTTTAAGGTAGGAACTATTAACCTCTCTTCGTTATGTGCTGGAATTACTAATGAAATTCTTTTTCCTTTATACATTTTATTTAATTCAATAAGGAAAACTTAAAAAGCTATTTATTGAAAATTAATTGATACTCATTAGCTACAATTTTCCAATCATAATTTTTGCTTATTTTAAGAGCATTTTTTGATAGCTTTTTCATTAGTTTAAAATTATTAAACAATTTAATTATCGCATTAGAAATTTCTTCTTTGCTAGAAGGCTTAATTAATAACCCATTATAATCATTTTTAATAGCATCTGAAACGCCCCCAACATTTGTAGCAATTATAGCTTTTCCGTTTGAAAGAGCTTCTAATATAGCTACAGGAACTCCCTCAGCTAAACTCGGATTAACAAAAATATCTGCTAATTTAAAAAGATCTAGTTTTTTTTGACCATAGGTATGGCCTAAAAATTTTATATTATTTTGCAAATTTAATTTTTTAACTTTAAATTCAAATGCTTTTTTTCCTGGTCCTTCACCTAAAATAAACAAGATTGCATTAATCTTTTTTATAATCACCGGCATTGCATCAATTAAATAGTTTAAGCCTTTTCTCTTTTCAATTCTTCCAATATAAATTATATTCTTGTCTGTTTTTATATTGTAAAGTTTTTTTATTTTAGATACGCTATTTTTGCTTCTTAATTTATTAGTATAAACCCCCATTGGCAAGATTAATGATTTTTTATGCAATTCTTTTTTATATTCATTTTTAATTAAATTTTTAAAAAGATTTTTACTATAAGAACTTACAAAAAAAATATGATCTGAATTGCTGAAAATAAAATTTGCCAATTGTTTTTTAAATGGAATTTTATTTAGTGTTTCTAAATCACTTCCATGAGTGGTTAAAACATGTTTTATTTTAAATAATTTTTTGCATAATGCTCCTATTAATCCAGAAGGGATCAGCCATTGCGAATTTATTATATCAAATTTATTTTTTTTTACTAATTTTATTGTTGAAAATAAAAATGATAACAAGAAAAAAGGCAGTTCTATTAATAATAATGGATTTTTTCTTAAATTTGGTAATAATGCATAAGCCAATTTTTGTAAATTTAGGGGATAAAAATAATGAAATCTCTTAACGTTTATATTGCTAATTTCTTCTTTTAATAAAGGATCATGAGGAGCCAATACTGTTGTATTGATGTTTTTTAAATTTTCAACTAGTTCTTTCACAAAAATTGCATAAAAATCTCCCTTATAACGAGGATATGCTGTGCTTATAATGAGTAAGTTTTTCATAAAAATTCTTTATTAAATAAATTTTTAAAGATATTTAATTCTTACAAAGTTTATAATAAGAATAAAATTGCCTTATCCAAACTAAAGCTCCTGCTACTGCTAAAAATAATAATGTGTAATAAATTTGGTTTAACAACGCACCCAACCCCAGAATAAATACGTGTGTACTAAAACCACCAATAATCAGGCCTTTCCCTAAGTGAATTTGGTGCCCCGCCTCTTTCCTGGGAACATCTGCTTTAAACATAAACTTTAATCCAGAAATTAAAAATATATTAGCTAGTGCAAATATTGCGAATATCAAAACACTTGGATCTTTATTTGTTGAAAAATGCCCAATAGCCATAGCAGGAATTGTTAGATAATATGTAACATGGTTAATTGCTCCATCAAAAAACCCCCCAAATTTAGAGGTCATTTTTTTTACCCTTGCTAATTCACCATCTACAGCATCAAAAATATGCGCTAATTGTAAAAATATCACTCCAAAAACAACATTAACATAATTCCCTTGTACAAAAAAGATTGATGAAATAACAGCTGATATTAAAGAAAGAATAGTAACCTGGTTCGGGGTTATTTTAGTATATAATAAAGGCAAGGTAATATATTGTGAAATTCGGGTATAAATTAAATAGTCAAATATTTTGTAGTTTTTTCTGACTTTTGCAATGTCTGTAAGGGTGTATTTCTCTTTTACCATGGGTTTAATCTAGAGGGCACATTTTTAAATTTATCTATTGATATTTAGATTAGATGATATTTTCAAACTATAAAAAAATTGCAACAAGCAAAGAAAAAAAATTATTGCTAGAATTAGCTAGTTCTGGAATTGAAAGTTTAGTTCCAAAAAGTTTTATTGGGAAAATAGTGAAGCTTGAAAATGGAAACTTAAAAATTAAAGATCAAAAATTTAATTTAAAAAATAAAAGAATTTTTGTTATTGGTGCTGGAAAAATGTCCGGAGAAATGGCATTTGAATTAGAAAAAATTATAGGGGGAAAAAAAATAACATATGGATTTGTTAATACGAACTTTATAAAGAATAAGCCTAAAAAAATTATTATAAATAAAGCTGACCATCCGTTGCCTTCCTTAAAAGGAGTTTATGGGACTAAGAAAATTTTAGATATTAAAAAAAATTTTAATTTAAATGAGAATGATGTTATTATAGCCTTAATCTCTGGGGGGGGCTCTTCATTACTACCTTATCCAATAGACGAAATTTCATTCAAAGATAAGAAAAAGGTAATTATTGAATTGATAAAATCTGGGGCGAATGTTTATGAAATAACAATTATTAAGAAGAAGATGTCGAAAGTAAAAGGCGGAAAATTAGCAGAATATTTTTTCCCCAGCAAAATAATTTCTTTGGTTGTATCCGATGTTGTTGGGAATAACATGAAAATAATTGCCTCAGGACCATTAACAAAGGATACTTCAACATTCATGGATGCATTAAATATAATTAAAAAATACAAGTTACAAAACAAGATTCCTAAAAAAGTGCTTGAATATTTTATTAAAAATAAAAGTTTCATGAAAGAACAAGATTTAAGCAACGTTAAACAATTTTTATTAGCAAGCAACAATACATTAATAAGTAAAATAGAAAACTTTGCTAGGAAGCTTGGGTTAAAGATTGCTGTTATCAATAATATTCAAGGCGAAGCGAGTTTAATCGCTAAGCATATATGTGACAAATTAAACAAAGCAAAAATAAGTCCGCCTTTATTAATAATTTATGGAGGAGAGACCACAGTAACCTTAAAGGATAGATTTGGTAAAGGCGGCAGAAACCAAGAGTTTATATTAGCTTGTTTAAAATATTTCGATCATAAAAAATTTAAGAATTTTGCAATCGCTTCCATAGCAAGCGATGGAATTGATTATATTAAAGAGTCTTGCGGTGCAATAATTGATAAAGACTCGTTCAAAGAGATAAAAAGGTATAATTTAGACAAATATTTAAGCAAACATGATTCTTATCGTATATTAAAAAAATTAAATGCTAACTTAATTAGCGGACTAACGGGTGTTAATGTTGGGGACATAATCTTATTTTTGTTTGCATAAGATTTATAAATTTATATTAAAGATAAATATTCGTGAAGGAAAATGTGTGGAATTTGTGGTTTTAATTTTAGTGATAAAGAACTTATAGGAAAAATGTGTGAAATAATTGCACATCGTGGCCCTAATAACCAAGGGACTTATGTAGATGATAAAATTTCTCTTGGAAATAGAAGACTCAGCATTATAGATATTTCTAGTAAAGGAAATCAGCCTATTGTAAACGAAAAAGGAAATTTAGTTATAACCTATAACGGCGAATTATATAATTTTAAAGAGATAAAAAATGATTTAATAAAAAAAGGCTACAGATTTAATTCTGAAACAGATACTGAAGTAATTTTATATGCTTATGAAGAATATGAAAAGGAATGTGTAAAGAAATTTAATGGTATATTTGCTTTTGCCATATGGGATAATAATAAAAAAGAACTATTTCTAGCGAGAGATCATTTGGGCATTAAACCATTATATTATTATTTTAAAAATGGAAAATTTATATTCGCATCAGAGATTAAAGCAATATTATTAAGTAAAGATGTAAAAACCAAGATAAATAAGGATGTTCTTAAAGAAATAATTGCTTGTGCATATCCCATATTTGGAAAAACGCTATTTTTAGATATAAATGAGTTAAAACCCGGCCATAATCTAACTTTAGTAAATAATAAAATCAACATAGAAAATTACTGGAACCCTAACATAAACGAGATTGATGAATCTTTAGATTATTTTTCTAATAGAGTAAGAAATTTATTAGAACGGTCTGTAAAAATGCAGTTAGTTAGTGATGTTCCTTTGGGGGTATTTTTATCTGGCGGTTTAGATTCTAGCATAATAACGGCAATAGCAAGCAAATATTCTCAAAAACCTGTAGAAACAGTAACCCTAGGATTCGGTACAGAGGAAGATGAATATAAATATGCTAAAATAGTTTCAGAGCATTGCAAAACAAATCATTCCGAAATCTATGTAAATTCTTCTGATTTAGCAAAAGCTTTACCAAAGATAGTATGGCATTATGAGTTTCCTTTCACCAGACCGGCAATATTAGCTTATTATTTCTTGTCTAATAGAACAAAAGGAAAGTTAACCGTAAGTTTACTTGGGCAGGGTGCAGATGAAATATTTGCAGGATATAATAGATATGATGCCTATACAAAATTACAAAATAATAACGATTATGAATTAAAACAAAAAATAGAAATGAAATTTGAGGATAAAGTTAAATACATCTCTTCTGGTGTTTTTAATAAAGATGACAAAGAATTTTTTAAAGATGATTTATTAAAGGATAAAAGTAAAATATTTAACCAATATGCACAAATGATTAAAAATTTAAAGAATGACGGTTCACAATTAAATCCTACTTTATTATACGAAATAAAAACAGAGCTGCCTTATTACCAACTTAAGATGGTTGATAAAACAAGCATGGCTAATTCACATGAAATGCGCGTTCCAATTTTAGATTATGAATTAGTAGAGTTTGCATTAAAGATTCCGAGTAAGTTTAAATTCTTTGGAAATAATAAAAAAATAGTATTGCAACATGCAGCTAAAGATTATCTGCCCAAAGAGATATTACAAAGAAGAAAGCTGCCTATGGTAGTGCCATTATCAAAAGTATTTAAAGAAGATTTAATTAGCATAGCAAGTTCAGTATTATCTATAAATAAATTAAAAGAAATGGGTGTTTACAAAGAGGATTCTATAATAAAACATTTAGAAAAAATCAAGGATAATACCTTAAAAGATGATAACTCTTTTAGGCAATTATTATTCTTTGTTACTCTTGGGTTATGGAGCGATATCTTTATTAATGTTGCTATAACTAAAAATATAAACCTAAATCTTAAAAATTATATATAAAAGGTGGTAGAGATGTCATTAAAAATTTCAGACAATATTTCAAAAGTACCTGATTTTTATGTATTAAAAATAGATAAAGTAGCTAATGAATTAATTTCTAAAGGCGGAGATATAATTAAACTTAATCTAGGAAAATCTGAACTTGACATGTCTAAAAACGTAAAAGATGAGTTCAAAGAGAAAATTTATGACTATATTAAAAGCAATATTGTTGACCCGCAGGGATTAATTCATTTAAGAGAAGAAATCGTTAATCATTATAAAAATTTATATGGCGTTAATTTTTCCACCAGCCAAGTCTTTGTTAACAATGGCACAAGTCCAATAATATGGTCTATCTTCTCAATATTAATAAATAAAGGAGATTCTATACTATTGCCTCGTCCCGGTTACCCTTCATATAGTGCTGCGGCCGAGATGGTTTATGCCAATAAAGATTATTACAATGTTATTAATGGCAGAATAGACTTAAATGATTTCAAAAATAAATTTAAAGCAGATAGAACGAAAATTGTTGTAATTAACTCTCCTGGAAATCCATTAGGCAATGTGATTAACCAAGATGAATTCAAAGAAATGCTTGATACGGTTAATGGTAAAGCTTACATTTTATCTGATGAAATTTATGATGGTTTTGTTTATAATAAATTTACTTCCGTATTACAAGTTTTTAATCCAGAAAGGGATAAAGTAATTTTTGTTAATGGTTTTTCTAAAATGCATCATATGTACACCAGGAGGTTAGGTTATGCCATCATACCAAATGAATTAATCCCTTATTTGGTAAGGTTTCAGCAGCATAATATTGTATGTGTAGATCCAGTAACACAATATTCTGGAATAACTTCTTTAAGAAATGTTAATGGATTTATGAAACAAGAAATACAGGAAGAGGTTAATACTTATAAAGGCAGATTAGAGAAATCTGAAAATTTAATTAAGAATACTAAGCTAAAAATAATTAAACCTGAAGGAAGCTGGTATTTATGTGTTGATATTGGTAATTATCTAAATAATAAAATAAAAGGTTCTTTAGATTTAGCAGAATTATTAATAAGAGAAGCTAAAGTAGCTGTTGCACCCGGAATAGATTTTGGAGATGATAATATATTTAGGATTTCTTTAACAAACAGCAGGTCTGTAGACGGTGTAGAAAGGATGTGTAACTTTTTAAATAGCCTGGATCAGTAATATTTATAAATTTTAAAGTGGGCACAAATTTATGGACGCTTGCGTTTTTTGCGACGAAGAAAAATACAAGGAAGATATAATTAGTAATGGAAATAATTTTTTTATTAAAGTTGGTTTTGGATTAATGGCCCCGGGCCATGTATTATTGGTTTCTAAAGAACACTATAGATGCTTTGGCGATCTGCCGGATTTATTAGAAGAAGAGCACCAGCGATTAAAGGAGTCATTTATAGAAAAGATAACAAAAAAATTTGCTAAACCATTTTTAATTGAATACGGAATATGGGGGCAAAGTGTTTTTCATGCACACAAACATATTATTCCCTCAAGAAACCAGGATTATAATATCGAAAGTATAATTGAAGAGGTAATTATCAAAGGAGAAATAGATTTTGAAGAAGTAAACGTTAAAAAATTAAAAGAAATTTATAAATTAGAAGGAAGTTATGTAAGTATAGAAGAAGGTGGAAGGATGTATTTATGCCATGTTAAAAGCCTGCCTAACAACAGAGAGCACCCTTATCTAAACCTTAGACCATTTTTTAGTCAAAAAAATGGTTTAAAGGGGATAGAAGATTGGGCGAATATTCCTCCAGAGCACAAACAATTAGATGAGCATAAAAGAATCTTGACCAAAAGGGGTCTAATAGATTAATTGTAACTTTAGCTTATCAATGTAAAGTAAACCTTGGGAAGTAAATAAATATAGGTCTTCGGCAAATTACTTTTAAAGACTTAGCCAAATGGATAATTAGTCCTTAAGCATGTTCTATTCAGAAAACAAAATTCGTCAAGTACAAGGTTTACTTGACAATTAAGAAAACCTTTTAAAGATTTTTATTAATTTAATTCCATGGTAAATGTTTTTGTAACCAGAAAAATACCGGAAGAGGGACTAAGATTGTTAAAAGAAGCTAATTATAATATTAAGATTTATGAAGATAAAATCATCTCTAAGAATGAATTAATAGAAAATATTAAATGGGCTGATGCATTATTTTGCATGGTTACAGATAAAATAGATGATGAAATTATTTCTAACGGCAAAAATTTGAGGGTAATAGCCAACTATGCTGCAGGTTATGACAATATTAATCTAAAAACGGCTAGTGAGAAAAAGATCCCAGTAACAAATACTCCTGATGTAGTTACAAATGCAACTGCAGAACACACCATGGCATTGATTTTAGCTTTATCAAGATTAATTCCTGAAGCAGATAAATTTGTAAGGAATGGAGAATTCAAAGAATGGTCCCCAAATATATTTTTAGGACAAGAATTGAGGGGAAAAACCCTAGGCATTATTGGATTAGGTAAAATAGGAAAAACAGTAGCAAAAATAGCTAAATACGGCTTTGGCATGAAAGTTTTTTATTATAGCAGAACAAGGGATAAAGATTATGAAGAAAAAGATTTTAATTTTTCTGAATTAAACACTCTGTTAAAAGAGGCCGATTTTATTTCGTTACATGTTCCATTAAATCAAAGCACAGAATATTTAATTAATGAAAATAATTTAAGAATAATCAAGGATAATGCTTATTTAATAAATACGTCTCGTGGCAAGGTTATTGACGAAAAATCTTTAGTAAAAGCGTTGAAAGAAAATAAATTAGCTGGGGCAGCCTTAGATGTATATGAAAATGAACCAAATTTAATTTCAGGATTAAAGGAATTAAAAAATGTAATTTTAACCCCCCATATAGGAACTGCAACTATAAAGACAAGAGTAGAAATGGGGGAAGCTGTTTCAAGGAACATAATTGCTGTTTTAAGTGGAAAAATTCCGCCAAATATAGTAAATAAAGAAATTTACTAAAAATGAAAGCAATAATTTGTGCTGCCGGAGAAGGTAAAAGATTAAGACCTTATACTAAGGATAATCCAAAATGCTTGGTAAAAATAGGTGATAAAACAATAATAGAACATATGTTGGATAATATTTCAGAGCATAATATTAGTGAGGTTATAATTGTTGTTGGCTATAAAAAAGATTCTGTCATAAATAGGCTGGGGAATAAATATAAAAATTGCAATATAGGTTATATAACAAACGAAGATTACATCAAAACAAACAATATGTATTCCTTATGGTTAGCAATGAAGGATATTAACGAAGAAATTATATTTTTTAATGCTGATATCTTATTTAATAAAAAAATATTAAAAAATGTCTTAGATAGCGAGCAAAATTCAATAGCTGTTGCTTCTGAAATAAAAGAAGATTCTATGAGGGCGGTAATTTATAACAATACAATAAAAAAACTCGGAAAAAATTTGGTTGGCGAAGTAAAAGGCGATGCTGTTGGGATTTATAAACTTTCTAGAGAAGCTGTTAAAGAATATTTTAAAAAAGCAACTGAGATTATAAATAATGGAGATATAAATTGTTCTTTTGTGGAGCCAATAAATTTGATTGCAGATAAAATAAATTTTCAGCCTGTGTTTATAAATGAAGGCAATTGGATGGAAATAGATGATTTGGAAGATTATGAAAAAGCTAATGAAAAAATAGAAGGCATTATTTTCTAATTATAAAGATGTAAGTTGGAATTAACGGATAAAATAATTCAAATATAAAATTTGGAACATAGGAAATAAAAGATTTATTTTTAATCATATCCCGCAAAAAATATTTTTCTGGTTCTTTAATTATCCTTAAAGTATAATCATCTATCTTAAAATTTCTCAACATTCTTTTAATTTTAAAGTAAGAAAAATGTTTTTCCTCGTATATATCTCCCATTTTAGCAATTCTTAAATATGAATTTGCAAAAGACTGAGGTAACCAAGATAAAAATGGCAGTTTATAATGTCCTTCTATCAAATTATATTTATTTCCAGCGCTTAAATAACAGAACCCATCTTTTCTTAATACACGATAAATCTCATTAAACATTTTTTGCGCATCAGGAACATGTTCATAAATATGGTTGCAGATGACTAAATCAAAAGAATTATCACTGAAAGGCATGTCTAATACGGATGCTTTAATGAATTTTAAGTTTTTATTAGAAAGTTTTTTAGCTAGTTCAATTGCCTTAAAATCTGTGTCTATTCCAAAAGTATTCTTAAAATCTTTAGATATAAAATTTGTTATTAGCCCAGTGCTGCATCCTATATCTAAACAAGTAAGATCTTTTAAATTTTTATTATATTTAGATGCATAATCTTTTATTACAGCTAATATTTTGTTTGTTTTAATCTTCCTGCTGTCTTTATCTAAGATCTTTAAATTTCCACGAAGTTTTTGAAAATGCTCTGAATAGCTTTTATTTTCATACATATTATCTTTCATAGTTGTTTATCTTTATTATTTTTGACATAATTATAAATATTTACAATAGATTGCATTGCAATTGCTCCAAAAGAATCGAAAGCAACATCAAAAACACTTGAAACCCTGCCTAAAACAAAATATTGATGAATTTCATCTGTAATTGCATAAATTAATGTAATTAAAATTGCAAAAGTTGAAGGATTTTTGCTTGATTTTTTTAGAGCAATATATAGTAAGAAGCTTAAGACCATATATTCAATAATATGATAAGTGATGTCGTGCAAGTTAAAATAAAAAATTATCTGATCTGAAAACAAAGATTCTAAAGGTTTCGACAATGAAGATAAATAGTAAATAAATGCCATATACATTATTGAAGGAGACCAAGATTTCAGGATATAATAAATTTTTTTCATAAACATTAGAAAGAGGCGAAAGATTTATATACCTATTAAGTTTATATTTTTTTAGTTATTATGATTACTCGTAATGATAAAAAGGAGGGGAATTTATAATGGTGTTTAATAAAAAGAGGGGGATTTTATATATTTCAATTTTAATATTACTTTTAGTTGGTGTTTATTTTACAAGTGTTGTTGATAGTATTGGTGTAATTAATAGGGACAATAGGAATTCTTTGAATGCGATAAACGCAACTACTGAACAAAATGGTACGCAACCTGGAAGATGTGCAAGAAGTAATGTACTTTCAGGCGATTCAAATTGTAATATGGCACTATACCCCGACTTAGCAAATTGGACTCGTGGAGGAAATACAGAAGTTATTGTTTATATAATAAATATTTCAAATAGAACAACCTCCGTACCTGGTTCATTAATGTTCACTGCAAATAATAATGTAACAACTATTAATATCTCATTACCTTCTGGCTATGGTAGTTTAGAGAGAGTAGCTCAAACTTCGGCACTTGCAAATGCCTCATTTACAGGTTGGAGTCTCTTAGGACAGGGAGCTGGAAGTAATTGGTCAATAAATACAACGAGTAATTTAATACATATAAATGTTACAGGCATTGGAGTTAGTAATCCATCTATGGTTATGGGGCCTAATGGCGCTTTCGAATCTTTATACATTAGTTTTAATGTAACTGCAATCAACGGCACAGAAGCAGTATATAATTGGACCGTTATTGTATACAATGCAAGTGGTGCTAATATGGCAAATACTGTAATAGATAATGGTTTTGGTGCTTTACTTGGAGTAGATGGTCTTGCACCAAGATTGGCAAGAACTAATGTAACAGATGGAACAAACACAAGAACTTCATTTAGCGGTACGCAATACTTAAAGTACGACAAAACAAGTACTCATCAAGGTGTGAATATAACAATATCTGTAACCGATTATAATGTAGATAGGGTCGTACTTATATATAACAGCACTGGAGGTTCATTAAATCTAACAGCAATTAGAAATGAAATTTACAGAAATGTTAGTGCTAAAAGTACATTTATCTCCTTCGATGGTAGAAATAATAATACAATCAATGGTAATATAGTTGAGAATACAAGTGCTCAGTTTACTATAAGCCCCGCATTATCAACAAGAAGTGATGTAGCATTGGCATCAGCACCAGAATATATGTATAAGTTTAACTTTTCAAACTTGACGTGGGGTCAGGGTGTTTCTGACGGAACATTATTCAAGTATGTGTTTGTAGTTTATGACCTGTATAATAACTCAGAAATAATTAATAACTCAAATGCAGAGTATGTATTAGGCAGGGATGTAGATGTTCCAACAGCCACATTAACTGCACCAAGTGATACTTCAATAAGCTTATACCAAACTATAAGATACACATGTACTGGGACAGACACTAGCGGGTTAGCGTCCTGTACAACGACAGTAACAAAACCAGGTAGTTCAACAATTACTGCAACTGGATGTGGAACAGAACAATCGTTTACAGGAGATCACACGAATGAACCAGGAACATATACAGTACAATGTGCCACAGTAGATAACGTAGGAAGATCTGCTTCAACCTCAGGAACATTTACAGTATCTTCAGCAACAAGCAGTGGAGGTGGGGATTCTGGTGGCGGTGGAGGAGGGGGCAGTTCAGCTGGGTCTTCAGCTGAAAATCCAGTAACAGTATCAGAAGGGGTAACAACTGAATTAGGAGCATTAAGCACCTCAGATACTTATACAAGCATACCTGCATCCGGAGGAATAAGCTTCAGCATATCTGGACAAAGCCATACAGCTAAGGTATTAACTGTAACAAGTACAAGTGCAACAATTGAATTTGCTTCAACGCCAAGTCAAGTTACATTAAATGTTGGAGAAACAAAAGAAGTTGACTTAAATGACAACGGCAAGATGGACTTATCTGTAATGCTAAAATCAATTACAAATAGCAAAGCGGATTTGATATTTAAAACGATAACAGAAGTAACAGAAACGCCAACAACTCCAGAACCAACAGTTGAGCCTCCAACAACAGAAGGAAGTTCATCAACATGGGTTTGGATCTTAGTGATAATAGTTGTTGTAGTATTGTTAATCTGGTACTTTAGCAAGAAAAACAGATAAAAACGAAAGGTAAATAAACCTTTTTCTTCTTTTTTTATTTTATGAAAAGAGTATTATTTGTACTAATTTTTATTGTATTGATTCAAATAGCAACTGCTACAAACAACTTAATAACACCTGTTGATTTCTCTTTGGAAAATCAAGTAATTTACAAATTGGAAGATGGAGACGGAATTTCATTTTATATAAAGGATAAAGCGTATGTAATGAGTATTGATCAAATAGGAAAAAGCTCTGCTAGGATAAAATCATTTTATTATAATAAAGAGGGTTCAAGAGAAACATTCTACGTTCCTTTAAATGGACAGTTTTCTTATAAATTAGATTTTGATAAAGATGATATTTATGATATAAAAGTGGATTTAGTAAGAATAGAAAGTACAAAAGCTGTTTTATTCTTTGAAAAAATAGAAGAGCCAAAAAATAAAAATCAAGTAACTAGCGAAGCAACTTCTAATAATAAAATAATAGATACCAAAGGAGTTGTAATTGCTTTTTTAATTGTTATAGCGGGACTAATATCTTATTTCACATTCAGAAAAAAATAAATTATTTTTTAATTTCATTCCAGGGATAA
>ERZ1292623.3412-Hain-H51-01um-R1-3412-length-13559-cov-5_pt1 | contig 13559 bp, 14 predicted proteins | sample MGYA00564398_ERZ1292623 | MGnify/ENA primary metagenome ERZ1292623 (study PRJEB36523, sample SAMEA6512633) | groundwater metagenome | collected 2019-01-07 | study: AquaDiva: Metagenomics assemblies of 32 groundwater samples
CCGGGGGCCGCGCTGTTGCCCTTGTAGGCATCCAATAATTTCGTCAAGATATTCTCATACGCTTGTCGAAGCGCTGGGTCAGTACCGATCTCGAGCACTTCGTCATTGATGGTTGTTGCTGACTTCGTCCAGTTGTAACTGCCGGTTGCATATGCCGATTCGGTGACGAGCGTTTTAATGTGCATGATGCCGTTGCCGGTCGCGTGCTTCTCGGTCACCACTGAAATACCGGCGGTGAGCAGCTTCGCAGTTATGGGAGCACCGTAGCTATTTTTGCTTTGCTCAGAATCCATAATTCCTCGTACCTCAACGCCGCGTTTTTTCGCAGCGACGAGTGCGTCAGCAATACTCGGGAGAGTGAACGTATAGATTGCGAAATAGATATGACTTTTTGCGGCATCAATAAGCGCGATAATTTCTTTATCATTTTGCTTTTGGTCGAGACTATACACAACACGCACTGAGCCCTTTGGTGGTGCAGTGACCGTCTGTACAGGAATGTTTACTGGTGCAGATACCGACTCGATACCGAGCATATATCCTGCACCGCCTGCTGCTAAAGCGAGGACGAGTGCTGCGATGATACGGGGCAATCGAGTTTTCATACGTGAGTACCGGCGTCGATATTCAATTCCTTTTCCTTTGCACGGTATGCAAGGACATTGTGTCGTGCGATAAAGAAAAGTGCGAGGAGGAATATCCCAGCGATACCCCAACGCACCTCTCCGACCCATTTGGACGAGAAGCTACCGAACCAGTACGAGAGCGAGAACAAGACCGTCTCCAGAAACAATCCTCCAGCAATCGCCATCGGTATGTAGGTGCGGAGCGGGAAGCGGAAGAAGCCGCTCGCGGCAAATGTTGTGAAGCGAAACCCGGGCACGAAATGACCGGAGAAAACTTTAAATGCATACCTGTGTTCAAGCCATGAACGGAACGGTGCAGTGAAGTCATGGTCAATGTAATGTGCAAGGCGCGGGTGCGTACGCGCAAAAGCTCCGAGCGTGTATAAGACCGTATCTCCAATAGCAATGCCGACATAGAGAGACATAAATGCGATTGGTACCGGAATCAAGCCGTCGGCGGCGAGTACCCCCACGACAACCGTAGTCACATCCTCCGTGACTACGGCACACAACACTATCACGAGGGAGAGCAACAAGACACTATTCTCGGCGCTTCCAGTGAAATAAGTCAAAAAATCAAGCATAGGATAACCGCAGTCTAGCAGATTGACTTCTATTTGCGCACGAGCAGGAAGGCGCGTATCCTAGTCGTTATGAAACGAATTTGGGTGGTACTACTACTAGTCCTCGCTTTCTTCGGGATTGCGGATTCAGCGTACCTTACACAAAGCGAACTCTCCGGCACACCACTTCTTTGTAACGTTCAGAATCTATCGGGCTGCAATACGGTCGCATCGAGTCAGTATTCACGCATCTTCGGCATACCACTCTCTGAATTCGGGATTCTATTTTATAGCCTGATTTTCATTCTTGCTGCTCTCGAGCTCGTCATTTTCGACCAACTCGTGCGTCGGGCGCTCCAGGTTCTCTCACTTATTGGCGTTATCGCCTCGCTCTATTTCACGTATCTACAGATGTTCATCATCGGTGCATTTTGTATCTACTGTCTCGCGTCGGCGGTCATTGCACTTTTCATCTTTATATGTGCGACTCTGATAGAGCCTCTTAAGAAACAGTCTCCTGCATCAAGAGATGCATCAAAGAGAAATTTCTCGATGCCGCCGTTGGCCTGAGTATATGCAGCGTATTCTTTTCATCCTTTTCGTCTTTCTTCTCTTACCGACGAGTACGTTTGCGGCGCGCGGCCCGGCCTCTTTTTCGATAGGACGTTCTCTTATTGCTGCAAGTTCTTCTCCCGGGAATGTCTACTTGGCGGGGGTTTCGGTCGTGAGTACCGCTCCGGTTGCGGGAGATCTTTCCGCTATTGGCGGTTCGGTCGTTGCCGCGGCACCGGTACAGGGAGATGAGCTTCTTCTGGCTGGTTCGGTAAGTTCGCGTTCATCGGTCGGCGGTGATATGCGGGCCGTGGGAGGTGGAGTCACTATCGAGGGAACAGTGGCTGGCGACATTGTTGCGCTCGGCTATTCTGTACATGATTCCGCCCGTACACAGGGAAGTACGTTTATTGTCGCTGCCGATGTGACGCTCTCAAATGGTGCAGCCGGCCCCGTTATTATTTACGGGAATAACATTTCACTCGCAGGAGATTTCGCAGGGAACGTGACGCTTGTTGCGACCGGTCATGTGTCGCTCGCGGTGGACACTTTGATTCGCGGCAAACTTTCGTATGAAGCGCCGGAGGAAGAGATATTTCCGGCATCTGTAACAATAATCGGCGGCATCAAATATACCAATGCCTCCTATCTTCCTGACGCGGGAACGTCACGCATACTCGCATTCGTAAGTATTGGGTTCTTCCTCTTCGTTCGTATTCTCGGCGCGCTCATTCTCGCCGGTCTTTTGGCAGGGCTCTTCCCGAGCCTCGCAGAGGCAGTCGCGCTCCGTGCATACGAAGAACGTCCACGAAGAATATTACTCACCATGCTGCTCGGGTTTGCCATACTTGTCGCCGCGCCGATCCTGATTATGCTCCTCGCGCTCACTTTCGTCGGCATCGGTCTCGCACTCCTTCTCCTCATTCTCTATGCGCTTCTTGTTCTCTTCGCGCTCCTCTACGCGGGTATACTTCTCGGCAGTATGTTTGCGCGACGCTTTCAAAAACGAGAAACGGTACTTTGGCACGATGGCGTGCTCGGTATGCTCGCACTCTCGCTTGTTGCACTTGTCCCGGTCTTCGGTCTTTTCGTTGTACTCATCCTTTCTCTCTTTACTGCAGGAGCATTGCTCCTCATTTTTTTCCATTTCGCGTTCCCGCACGAAGAACACACACCAGAACTGCTATGAGTCGTGTCGAGCGGGTACTGCGCCCTACTTCGCTAAAGCTACGAAGGGCACGTGCGAAGAAAATCGTAGCGTATCTGAAGAAAACATATCCGGAACCGAAGAGCGAGCTCGCGCATAAAACACCGTTTCAATTTATGGTTGCGGTCATTCTCTCGGCACAGTGTACTGATAGGGCAGTGAATAAGCTCACTGCAACGCTTTTCAAGAAATACAAAACGGCTTTTGACTTCGCCCGAGCAAAGCTATCAATGTTCACGGAAGAAATTTCATCTATCTCGTTTTTTCGCAATAAAGCAAAAGCAATCATTGGGACAGCAAAGATGGTCGAAAAACGATTCGGCGGGAAAGTGCCAAAGACCGAATCCGAACTTGTCGAGCTGCCGGGTGTGGGCTATAAGACCGCGCACGTTATCCTCGGTGAACTCCATGGTGTCTGGGAGGGAATCGCGACCGACACGCACGTGAAGCGATTTGCGAAACGCTTCGACCTCACTGACCAAACCGATTTAACGAAGATTTCAAAAGACTTGGAGGCGCTCATTCACAAAAAAGATTGGAGGTATGTGAACAATGGCTTTGTGCTCTACGGTCGTTACGTCTGTCCCGCCCGCCCCCACGACTGCGCCGCGCACCCCCTCACCCACATCTACCCACCCGCCGCCCTTCGTTGGTCTCGAGCGAAATAATTATGTTCCGTAGAGTTGGTGGTGCGTGCCGACTGCGCGGAGATAGTAGGTATCTGTGTTGATACGTTTATACACGAGTCGATAGTCACCAGTAATGTTGATGCTTCGATACGATTCAAATGGAGGACCAAGTTTATGGTCGTTTAGGAGAGGACTGGATGCATCGCGTATAAGTAAATTGAGACGCTCTTTAAGTTTCTCCCGCAATTCTTTCGAAAGTCTTTTCAATTGGCGCTCGAATACACGATCATGATGAATGACGTGCATAAGTTTTCCTATTTCGATTCCAGGTCAGCAAACATTTCTTCCACACTTGAGAAAGTCTTTACTTTTCCCTCTGCCAAATTCTTTTCCCCTTGTTCCAAAATTTTCCTTAGGTACGGCGTTGGATTATATTGTTCGGTAGAAAAGCTAATTTCCTGTTTCTCGACGAAGTCATACATAAGTCTATTCAGCACGGCAGAAAAGGGGATACCCATATTCTGGGCGGTTTTTTGTGCGGCCTCCTTCAACTTCTTGTCGGTCTTGAACATAATAGTCGTCTTCATATACTCAAATATATATCCTGGTATATACCGTGTCAATAGGTTTAAGATTTTTTAGGATACAATAGCAGTATGAAGTTGAAAGTGAACACACTCCCCGTTGCGATATTGCATTTTCGCAAGATTGTATGGGCGTATTACAAGAAATCTGGTCGGCATGATTTGCCATGGAGGAAGACGAAAGACCTATATAAGATTCTTGTTTCGGAGGTGATGTTGCAGCAAACACAAGTGGAGCGGGTGATACCGTTCTATAAAACATTCATCAAAAAATTCCCGACCGCAAAGAAACTTGCTGTGGCACCACTCTCCGATATTCTCAAAATGTGGCAGGGGCTTGGGTACAATCGCCGGGCGAAGATGTTACAGGAAGCAGCGAAAGGACTCGTGGCGCGTAAGATTAATACTGCCTCGGAATTAGAGACATTGCCGAGTGTGGGACCCTACACCGCGCGAGCGGCTGCGGCGTTTGCATGGAATGAAAGCGTCGTGTTTGTCGAGACCAATATTCGCACTGCCGTTATTCAGCATTTCTTCCCCGATAAGAAAGAGGTGCAAGACAGCGATATTGAAGAAATTCTCAAAGATGCCTTACCTAAGGGCAGGTCGCGCGAGTGGTACAGCGCACTTATGGACTACGGTGCATCTTTGAAACGGTCTGGTATTTCTCATAATATACGAAGCAAAACGTACGTGAAGCAATCGACATTTGCCGGATCGCTCCGAGAAGCACGCGGCGCTATCTTACGGGAACTTGCGCGTAACGCCGCGTCGCCTGTACGTCTCATTAATCTACTTGGTGTCGAGCGTCGGGTACAGATGCGCACGGCACTCCGGACACTCTTTGCAGAAAGGTTAATTGAAAAGGAAGGTGAAAACTACGTACTCGCTGACTAGCGAAAATCTTTTATAAAGAGGGTCGTCATGCCGCCAGCGAGAGCAATAAATCCGCCGGTGAGAACGAAGAGGAGTTGGTAATTTCCGAAGAAGAGAATGGCGCTGCCAATTATCGGTGCGATGAGATTCGCAACAGGCCACACACCGCGGAAGACGCTGATAGAATTAATGTCTTTTTCCGAGACGCGCCGAAAGAAATGCCCTTCGGTCATACTCTCGATGAGTGCGCCGCCCGCACGTGACATAACGAGGATACAGAGAATAAGAAAAAGCGACGAAGTTGGCGTGAGCAAACTTATTGAGGCGAGGGAAGCGCCCGCGATGAGAAAGCCAACAAACATGAACTCTTTGTCGCCGATGAATCGATCAGCAATCCACCCTGCGGGGTATTCGATGAGCACATAGGGGATGAGCATAAGAGAGAATATCCAACCGAGATCGACCCACGGAATACCAAGTACAATGTGAAGATAGGCAGGAGTATAGAAGGAAGCCCAAATAAAGAATGCATAGAGGAGGAAATGTCCGAATGTGACTGCCGCTAGGTCACGGTCGTTCAAAATGCAGATAAGTGTGTCACGCATATGGGAAGGTTTGATTGGTGAGCCTTGCGGAAGGCGCCGAATTGCAAAGAGAACAATGAAAGGCACCAAGGCGGCGCCGGCCGCAAGAAACAGGCGGCCATATGCATCTGAATCTGCAAGGAGCGCACCCATAAGAAGAGGTGCGGTGAGTGCGGCGATATTCCATGCGGTGATGAAAAGTGTGCGGACACGTCCGGTTGTACCTTCTTCGGCGACGGTCGCTTCGAGAAGGAGATCAAGTTCGTACGAGAGGATCGGCTGCAACGAAACGGCAAGCGCGATGAGCAGGGAAGCGGTCCACGCACTCGGAGCTGTCGCAAGTATGAAAAGCGCGACCGCCTCGACGCAGGCGAAGACAAGGGCGAGCCGCTGTACGCCGAAGCGTTCGACGAGTACCGGCAGAAACGGAAAAAGAATGAGAGCGGCGAGTGCGCCGCCGGCTATAACCAGGCCGGTGTAAGCCGCCGGCATGAACGTCGAGAGATAGGGGAGCAGAATATAGCCGATAAGAGCTGCAAACAACGAAAAGAAAAAATTCCCAACAAAGAGGACTGCGCGCGGATGCATTGTCTCCCGAGCATAGCATATGAAAAATACCGCTTTTAGCGGGACGTGTTTTCAATAGATGTTACATCCCAATGAGAACGGGGATGACCATTGGGGCCTTGTTGGTGCGCGCAAAGAGGAATCCCGCCATGACATCGGTGAGATTATTTTTCACGTAGTCGAGGTCGATGGGATTCATATTGCGCGTTGAGTCTTCTACGGTCTTCTTAATGAGAATGCGCCCTTCGTTCAGAAGGTTCTGTGACTCGCGCAGATACACGAAGCCGCGACTGATGATGTCGGGCGACTTGCGGAGCTTGCCGGTCTTGAGGTTCACACTTGCGATAATGACGAACATACCATCTTTGGCGAGTGACTGGCGATCGCGGATGACGACTTCCTGTATGTCGCCGATCGTGAAGCCGTCCACGACCATCGGCGCCGAGGGCACTTTCTGCTTGTGGACGTTCATACGCTCGCCGTCCTCAATATCGATGACCGTACCGTTGTCCGGAATGATGATGTTCGCTTTCGGGAAGCCCGACTGCTCGACCGCCTTTGCGTGGCACGTGGTCATTGAGCGGTAGCCGTAGCAGGGCATAAAGAATTTCGGATGGACCTGCTTATTGATCCACACGAGCTCGCCCGTATTGCCGTGTCCGGTTGAGTGCACGTCTGACGAACGGTAGTGGATAAGGGTCACATTGTGCCGGTAGAGATTGTCTTTGAGCTTCTGCACGGAGATTTCGTTCCCCGGAATAACCGAAGAAGAAAGAACAATGGTGTCGCGTTCATTCAGCGTGATGTACTTATGTTGTTTGGTCGCGATGCGCATCAAGGCGGCGAACTCCTCTCCTTGTGCGCCAGTCGAGAGGATGACGATTTTGTCAGGCGGATAATTTCCGATGTCTTGCGCAGGAATGATGGTATCTTTGCCGATTTTAAGCAGCCCGGTCTTGTCAGCTATCTCGAGATTTGTACGTATGGAGCGACCTTCCGTGACAATCTTCTTACCAAGTTTTTCGGCAGTTTCAATGATACGAATCATACGTTCAAATTGAGACGCAAAGGTACCGATGATAAGACGCCCCGAGACAGTCTTAATGATGTCCTCGAGCGTCTGAATGACGCGCTTCTCAGGAATGGAGAAGCCGTCTTTCTCGGCATTCGTGGAATCGGCGATGAAGAAGATATTCTTATCTTTGCCGATATCGCCCCACGTTTTTTGCTCGCGTTCGCTCGGGATACCGTCGTCGTGGTCGAGCTTGAGGTCGCCCGTGATGACGACATTTCCTTGCGGCGTTTCTATCGAACAACCCATTGAGTCGGGAATCGAGTGCGTCACGGGGAAGAATTTCACCCGTGTCGAGCCAATAACGACCGATTGACCGACTTCAACCGTAATCATTTCCGACTTCGGTACGTCTGGATATTCTTCCTGGCGCCGCTGGATCATAATCGATGTGAGATTCTGGGTGTAGATGGGCGGTGTGCCGAAGCGCGGCAAGATGAAGGGGATGCCGCCGATATGGTCGAGGTGGCCGTGCGTGATAATGACGCCCTTCACACGAGCGGCATTCTTCTCAAGATATTTCGTGTTGGGAAGAATATAGTCAACGCCCGGAGAGGTGTCTTCAGAGACAAACTGAAAGCCCGCGTCAAAGACGATAATGTCACCGGTTGCGCCTATCTCAATAGCAGTCATATTGCGCCCAACTTCTTCAACGCCGCCAAGCGGAATGATGCGAACGCTTGTTGGTCCGACCGGCTCGGGGAAGTAATCTGCAGTACGGTCGATACGCGTGGAATTAGAGGATGGACGACGGAGTATTCGTTGGATGCGGCGCGATGCACTGCCGGGTCTCGGTCCGCTCGACCGACCGCCGCGCTCAAAACGCCGCGGCGGACGCATAGATCGTGAGTGTGTGTCAGGTGCAGAATGCGGCGGCGCTCCTGGAGCCGGAGCCGGTGCTGATGTTGGATTCATATATTGTTGGTCTTATTCGGGCTTGTAAAAATAAATAATGAAACCCGTACAAAATAATTAATAGCCCTTCTGTGCGAGGAACGGCCACACTGCGTCCGTGAAGCGATACCAGGAAGCAACGGTCGCGAATCGGTCGGCAGGCGTGATGATCTGAGGGAGTACCACACCGCGCAAATTCTCTGGCACGGCATAGGTGAAGTCTGGTGCGTAGATGAATGCGGCCGGATAATCGGCGGCGATACTATCCTCAATCTTCTGCAGATTAGTCGTGCGCATCGTTTCGTTGGTCGAGCTGCGCACGTTCTCAAGAAGCGCATCGACGGTCTTGTTCGCATACAGCGCGATATTGAGACCGGGATCGTTGCGTTCTTGCGAATTCCAAAAGGCATAGAGATCTTGGTCACGACCGATGACCATACCGTAGAGTAATGCTTCATATTTGCGCGGGCGGATGACGTTTTGTGAAAGGTCACCCGGCTCATAGAGCTCGATATCGACTCGGATACCGAGCTTCTCCCAATCGACTTTTACTGCGCTTGCCACATTTTTCAATTCCGGGACGTTTGAGGTGCGTATCGTGATGCGGTCAAGCGTTTGTTTCGAACTCATATTTTTCCAAAGGCGTTGTGCGCCGTCATAGGTCCATCCGGCTGATTGAAGAATATGTGCGGCGGCTACCGTTGGATTTGACGACTGGGGAATCGGTACCTGCTCCACGCCCCCTCCCGGTGGTACTGGTCCCATAATCGCAGTGGCATATCCACCGAGTACCGTATTCACGATATGTTGTCTATCAAGCGCGAGCGAAAGTGCTTTCCGTACTTCAGCGCGTGCATACACCTGATTTTCGCTCGGATTCCAGAACACGCCAAAGACACGTGCGTAAGGAGCGGTCAGAGCATTTTGTGTTGATACATCATAGGCGCTCTCGACTGTCCCACTTCTCACTGCAGCTGCGAGGTCCTCGGCGCGCGAATAGAAATCAAATCGAATGGAGTCAAGATACGGTCGCCCGAGCACATACTGTGGATTCGCGGCAAGCGACACGCTCCTGATGAGTCCGGATGCATCTCGAGAGACATCGGCGACCTTAAACGGTCCCGCGCCGATTGGATTCGTCTCGAGGTTAGAAAAGGGAAATTCTTCATTCGAGATGTTTTGCCAGAGCCTTGAAGGGAGGATACCCAAGGTCGTAAGTCCGAGGAACGGTGCGTACGGCTTCGTGAGGGTGAATCGTACGGTGTGTTGGTCGACTGCAAGTACGCTGACCCCGGACCAATTTGCATATTCAGGGCTTTTGAGTCCGGGGTCTTGTGCCTTTCGCACCGTGAAGACGACATCGTTTGCCGTAACGGGGGTACCATCGATAAACTTCGCATTGTTACGCACGACGAATGTATAGATCTTTCCGTCGGGGGAGAGTGTGTAACTCTCCGCGAGCACGGGTATCAAAGAGCCGTCGCCAGAGAGTCCCATAAGTCCGGCGTAGACGAGCGCAGAGAGGTCGCGGTCAGCATCGCTGATTGTGAGGAGCGGATTAATGAATTGCGGGCTGCCGACTTCACCTTCGACGAGACTCCCGCCGTAGGTTGGGACCTCTTTGAGGAGTGATTGTTCGAGTGTATAGAGCCCGAAGAGGGAAGCGATTCCCAGTAAGATGGAGAGCACATAAAACACAATCCGATCGCCTGGCGAAAAAGAGTGAACACGCTCTTTCAAACGCTCAAGTACCGGGATGCTTCGCACCCGTGTCAAACGCTCGCGCGTCTCGTTGTCCATGGTTCTATCCTACTAAGAGAAAATTCAGTATCGCTGCGAGTACGAGTAGAACCGCGATTAGAATAGTCGCATTGAATAGGAATTTTTCAGCGCCCCTGCGCTTGTAAAACGTTGACGCGAAATTGTCGCCTCCGAAAGCTCCACCGAGAGTCGCTCCGCGCTGCTGCAGCACGATGCCGACGATGAGGAGAATGCCGAGGGCTATTTCCGCGTACGGCAATGCCGATACGAGTGCCTCCATCTTGTATGGAATGATAGCACAAGTAGATGTAATGATGCAACTTGCATGTGGACGGCAGTTTCTTTTTCCTTTCCCCTCTGATATGATTGTCTCCGGATCAGGGTATTTAGCCGGGAAGGGCTACGTCATTTGTAATGATCCTGTTGTCGTTGTAACAGCAGTCGTAGCAAACGTAGTTGTAGTAGATGCAAAACTGACTGTAGGAAAATCTGTCATAGTAAGCCCTGAACAGCGGGTATGGTGGCAGATAGGGGCTTCGTTGCTCCTCATAGCGTGAACTTGTGCGCCATGAAGTCCGGCGGGTCGTGAACGTGTCTGGTCTCCTGACCTGGTCGCGCGCGGAGTGTGCGTCCAGAACGGAACCGGCGGCGACCACACTCGCGCGGACACCCGAATACCCAGCAAATGATCCTTCCTGGCACCTTGGGTGTTGTAGTTCTCTTTCAACCATTATCGAACTTCGGAGGGCCTATGCGCCAAGTCAAAACGGCCCCCCAGGGGCCGTTTGTTGAAGTACGAATACACGAAGTCTCCACTCCTCTTGAATACGCGAAGATCGTTGGCGGTCGACCGTGCATTGATTTCTCGTGGCGAGAGGACGGGGGTGGAAAGCGACGTTTGATCGGCAATCCCAACAAAGCAACACGCCGATTACACGCACTTCTCGAAGCTGAAATCAAGACGTTCGTTAAGAGGATGGGGGATGATGAAAATTATCCACTACGCCGGCTTCCTTCCTCAACAGCATTTGTACGAGGGTCGAATCATCTTAAAAACGCCCTGAAACACATTGAAGGAAAGTTCTTTTACATCACCGATATTCAAAACGCCTATCCGAGCGTGGATCTCAAGCGATTGGCGGCAATCCTCGTATACTTGAGGGGATATCGAGAGTATAAGTTCACAATTTCCTTGCGAAGATTGGGACAGAGCGGCGACGCGTTCGAGCATCTCCGTTCGGACCCTCTCTTCAACGACTATCATACCTTCCTCCAGTTGTATTGTGCCGGATTACACGGGGAAGGTTTAGCCGTTGGCGGACCGTTGTCACCGCTACTGTTCAATCTGTACTGCGAGGTATATGTCGATTCCGCGTTGCGGAAAATCTGTGAGAACTACGACATCACCATGACCCGTTATGCCGATGACCTGGTTTTTTCGAGAGAGAAGCCAATCATCGGAGATATCCGACGGGAGCTGCGAGAGATTATTGCTCGCGCCGGATTCACTGTAAATCACCGGAAGTCGCGAGTTCTCTCCCGCGAAATGGGGACGACGTTCGTTACAAAGGTCGGTCTGCACGACAGCCGATCGGTGGGAACCCCCATGAAGGAAGGTGTCCTTGTGTTCCCACAGAAAAAGAGACGGCGCTTACACGGAATGATCGGCAGTTACTTGTCCGAACAAACCGATTGGCCGGAAAAAGTGAGTGGATTTGTCGCTGAATTCATTTACTACCACAAGAACGTTAAGGTGCCCACAGCGACCGACCGTAAGACCTTTCGGCTCTGCAGAGAATTCGAGAGAGAATGGTCGAAGTATCATCGTCCCCGCTAGCAGTTGTCGTTTCTGACAGCTCGCTGGCGGTCCTTTTTTCCAGCTATACCAATTTGAGCATTACCATCACCACTCACCCGGCAGTTGCATAGAGACGGGAGTTTCTCTATACTCCACACACACGTGCGCAAAAGGAACAGGAGCGCGATTATTCATTTATATAGAACACTATGGCAAAAAAGCTTTCGCTAAAGCCGCTTGGAGACCGCATTGTGGTACTGCCGGCGGAGAAGGAGGGTGAGAAGAAGCTCGCTTCGGGTATCATCATTCCCGAGACGGTAGACAAGGAGAAGCCGGCACAGGGCACCGTCGTCGCGGTGGGCCCCGGCAAGTTTGAAGACGGTAAGCGTGTCCCGATGCAAGTGAAAGTGGGCGACACCGTGCTTTTCAGCAAATACGGCTTCGACGAAGTGAAGATAGAAGGACAGGAGTACTACATCCTTTCCGAATCGAACATTTTGGGCATTGTCGCGTAATAATTAATAACAACTACCATGGCGAAACAAATTCTTTTTTCTGAAGACGCGCGCAAGGCGATTGCGAAGGGTATCGCGCAAGCCGCACATGCGGTGAAGGTGACCTTGGGTCCCCGCGGCAGGAATGTGGTTATCGAGAAATCGTACGGCGGCCCGCGCATTACGAATGATGGCGTCTCGATTGCGAAGGAGATTTCTCTCAAGGACAAATTTGAGAATATGGGCGCCGAGATAGTGAAGGAAGTCGCGAACAAAACGAACGACAATGCTGGCGACGGTACCACAACCTCCGTCGTTCTCCTCGAGGCGCTTGTCGAGCAAGGGCTTTCACGAGTGATGAAGGGTGCAAACGCAATGATGATCCGGAGCGGTATGGAAAAGGCGAAGGTCGCCGCGCTTGTCGAGCTTAAGAAGATGGCGAAGCCAGTCAGTGGAAAGGCGGAGATTAAGCAAGTTGCTTCGATATCATCGGAGTCCGAAGTACTTGGTTCTATCATTGCCGAAGCAGTCGAAAAAGTTGGTTCCAGCGGTGTTGTGACGGTAGAAGAATCACAGGGCATGGAACTTTCCTACGATATTGTCGAAGGACTCCAAATAGACAAGGGCTATGTCTCCGCGTATATGGTCACGAATCCAGAACGCATGGAAGCAGAAATGAAAGATGTACTTGTACTCCTTACTGACAAGAAGATTGGGAACGTGCAGGAGATACTGCCGCTTCTCGAAAAGGTCGTACAATCAGGGAAGAAGGAGCTCGTCATCATCGCAGACGATGTCGAGGGTGACGCACTCTCGACGTTTATCGTGAATAAACTTCGCGGTACGTTCTCGGTGCTCGCAGTGAAGGCACCGGGCTATGGCGATAGGAAGAAGGATATGCTCGCAGACATCGCGACGGTGGTGGGTGGCCAGGTTATCTCTAACGAAGTCGGTATGACGTTTGAGAACGCGACGCTCTCGATGCTCGGCAAGGCAACGCGCGTGGTAGCAACCAAGGACGCGACGACGATTGTGGGTGGCAAAGGAAAGAAGGCAGATATCACCGCACGAGTTGCACAACTCAAGGCGCAGATGGAAAGTTCTGATTCGAAGTTCGACAAAGAGAAGTTTGAAGAGCGCATCGCGAAACTCTCGGGCGGCGTAGCGGTTATTTCGGTCGGCGCGGCCACCGAAACTGAGATGAAGTATTTGAAAGATAAAATCGATGACGCGGTGAAAGCGACGAAAGCCTCTATTGAAGAGGGGATAGTCGCGGGAGGCGGCACCGCGCTCGCGAAAGTCGCGAAGAAGCTCGCGGCGCACCTGTCTGCGCAGGCAGGCGAAGGTAAAAT
>ERZ1292623.3413-Hain-H51-01um-R1-3413-length-13558-cov-4_pt1 | contig 13558 bp, 16 predicted proteins | sample MGYA00564398_ERZ1292623 | MGnify/ENA primary metagenome ERZ1292623 (study PRJEB36523, sample SAMEA6512633) | groundwater metagenome | collected 2019-01-07 | study: AquaDiva: Metagenomics assemblies of 32 groundwater samples
ACATTATAAGCGGCTTCTGTTCCTATCTCTCCAAAGAGAGCTATTATGCGCTGGTCATTCCCTCCTCCCATTAATTGGGCAAGGTCCACAAGCTTCTGTTGTTCTAGAAAAGCTGTTGCAGTTTCTGCCCGCTCTTCTCCTGCCTCGGGGTTAAAATTAGCTTTCAATTTACCTCCGGGATATAAGTTTTTTGTATAGAGTTTTCTAGGTAATCTAGGGTGAGATCATCCCACCATGGAATCTCTAGAAAGAAGTAGCCTGCATTTTATCCTTATTCTTTTTAAGCTCTTTTAATATTTGATATCTCTTCCTTCTATATTCTCTTTCATTAGCCTTAAACTCTTCTCTTTTTTCTAATCTTTGAAAGAATTTCTCCCCCCTTGCTCCACCATATTTCTTCATTAGGTCTAGTCTATCGCTTCCATCACTATATGGCTTTGCTTTTATTTTTTCTGCTACAAGATGCGAAGTAAGAGGTTCATCATATCTAATACGTATCAGTGATATACCAAGATCTTGACATATAGATTCTTTTCTAAGATCATTTCTTATTCTCGACTCAAGAGTTCCTTTAAAGAAGGATACCTCCTGAAAATGCTGGTTTCCATCGTACTCCCAACCAATGTTTCTTTCAGACATGAAGAAATCTAGGCGAAGACCCTCGCCAATATGGAATTGACTAATGATATTTTCGTTTGGGAACAAATCTTTTAAGATGAAAAGAAGAGTTTCTTCTCCCTTGGATTGTATTCTTTTTAATCCTGTATGCCATCCTTTAACAGAGCAGACAGCCAGAACTTGTTCAGAAGAAATATTATTGTCTAAAAGATGAGCTATTTCTCCTGCTGTGTATTCTCCGTTTCTCGTGGCCATTGACTCTATCTTATCCAGCTCTTCCTGTGTAAATCTCCTAAGCTTATTAGTAAGTCCAAGGAATTGAAGCTGATTATGAACAGAAGAAATGTCCCTGTTAAGAACCTCGGCCATTTCTAGCTGGGAGAACCCAGCTAGCTTCATTCTCTGAAGCTCTTCTCTTTCATCTTCATCCCACCACTTATCTTTTTTTATTCCTAAAGATGCAGCTTTTAGCTGTATAGCATCTTCGTCACGCAAGAAACGCTTACTTAATTCCTTATTTGATGAAGAAGGATACAGCTTCCCAAGAAGCTCTACTTCTTCATCTGTCCAATATCTTTTGTTTGTTGGAATGCCTTCTTTTGCCAGTATATAGTAAACACAGCCCATCGGCTTTTCTACTAAAAGAGCAAGCTCTTCTATTGGCATAGAACCATAGAGCGTCTTAACTTGTTCAACTTTTTTGTCGGACCAGTTCTTATGTTTACTCATTCTCGTTATGTTATGCGTCTAAACAGCTTTCTTTTAGTACCCGATATTTCATTTAGATCAACTTCAGCAGAAGATGGTTTGGTCTGTAAATCTTCGGGCAGTGCCCCCAGAACATATCTCCTAATGTTTCCTAATTGTCCTACATCTGTATTTCGAACAGTATCGAGAAACTTACTACACACAACACACCTAAACATAGGAGCTGATAAAGCAGTCGTTGGCTGTCCTTCGAGAATAAAGGACACCATACAAACAATTTCTTCTTTAAAGAATTGTGAGCCACAAGGACAAAGAGCTATAGTAGTAGGATCTATTTTCATATTTTATTCAGTGCAGATTTTTCTAAAAGGACATACTAACTCACATCCTCTTATTGGATAGTTTACTTCCCTCACTATTGAGTTTAGCATATAGGTAAGGTTGTTCTTAAATTCAGGTGTACAGAATCTCTTAGCCCTTAAAGTAAAGGATGTAAGAGACCTTCCAAAACGAAAGTTTATTAATGAAACAGAAGTGGAGCTATCTACTAATGTAGTGGCTGCAAATAACCTTGCCCTCACTACGTAGTCAGTTATTGTCTCTCTTTCATCCTTGTCTATAGTAGAGTTAAGAACTGTTGTGCCTGCTGCTGTAGAAACTAAAACGGGAATGATAGCAGTATAGACAGCTCTTCCCATTTTAATTGTTACAGGAACGCCAGTAGCAGTAGGAATAAATTCAGAGGTTTCATACCACTTCCAGTACTCGCTCACTATACCAAAGGTTTTAGAAACAAAGTCTCTGGTTTCCTCCATATTCATTTGTTGTCTAATGCACCAAGTGGGAGCAATAATTCCCCACTTTTCTTTGAGAGCTCTATTAGTGGCTTTAGCTCCAGTACGAAGTTGACTCGTCCAGACCCACTTGAACATTGTATGAATGGGATGTTGGAGTTCGTGTCCTTGCACGTAAACTCCAAACTTAAAGCCGTGTTCCTTCGAGAAAGTAAAACGTTTTGGGCATACCTGGAAGATAGATAAATCCTCTTCTCTAATTGCTTGTACCATATTAAAAAGAATTTCCGTTTGGATATGCCACTTAGTAATATCTTCCCATAGCTATATTGCATTCCATTTGCTCCAACTTATATGTTTGGGAAAAATATTGAGAAGCTTCTCTGTGTTGTAAGAGGAACATTTCTCACAGATTGCTGGTAGATCTTTTTCGCTAAGTCTACGAAGCTCTTCCCACTTAGTGGCGCAATCTTTACATTTATATTCATATAGTGGCATAAAACACCTAGTAGAGAAAGTGAGCTGTGAATTTGTATTCACCCATTGTACTATTACCCGGGATTACCCTGGCAACCAAAGGAGAACCATTTATCTGGATCTTCTCCGCTTCTACTAGAATAGGAGCATGGCATCCATTAGACATAAGCTTTGCTGCAAATAAAGCCTCTTTTTGAGTAGCAAAGTACCTCCTCCCATTTATAAATCTAAAAGGGATACCTTCAGGGATAGGAACATGAGAAGTATCAATGTGCCCTACTTCAAAGTATAGACAATAAAATGTCTGATACTTTCTCAGCCCCTGACGGTGATGGACCTCACAACTAACCCTTTTTGCAATCTTTGGCTGACGAATGACCTCTACAAGAATTGGTTTTGTCTTATCTAAAGCATCTTCTCCAAAAGCTATCCCTTCATGTGAGAGAGATGTGTCGGTAGTAAGCCAATTATTAAGAGCTTCTTCTTCTGTAAAGCCTTGTCCTATTCCTATTCGTTTAGTCATAAAAGTTTTACATCTCTAAGAGATAGTTTCTGGAGAACATAATTAAAGGAATATCCTATAGAAACACCCCTACCCCTTATCTGAGGAACAGAAAAAGGTCTATAGGGTGGAGAAGAGTCCGATTGTGATGCCCCCACTAACTGTTGGAATGTCAGATTCAGGACACCCTCTGATGCCGATCCATGGTCCAATTCCAATGTATAGGTCACTGAGAAGTGGAAGAGGTTCCCCAATGTTAACAAGTAGTGGATCAAGTCCGATGCCTCCTTCAATGCATGGTGGTTGTGAACCTCCTCTAATGCTTGAGCCCAATCTACCATTGATATTAAGGAATCTGAGCGTATTGTCGTTGACAGTTTTGCCATAAGCAAACAAGCTGATACCAATGCTCCCGTGTATCCCGACTGAGGTAGGGGAGAAATCCACTCCTGCTCCTGCTCCAAGGTTGAGGTGTGGAGCAATAAGCATTTTTCTGTGCTGAGGATTTTCATATATTAACTCCACTCTTTTAGAAATTAAAGGAATGTGATTGTCGGGTTCACCGCTTGAAGTAATAGTGTTTTGAACATGGGCTACTTGTTGCCCAGTTTCGGTACTCGAAACGACCGCAACTGAGTCGAGTTCCAAATTGTAGCTAGTGGTGGATAACGACTTTTGTTCTCTGTTGAGCCGGTGGGCAGCAACGAGTAAACCATTATTTGTCCTGTAGTCATAAGAGTCTGGTACCCAAGAGTAGTTATCGTTTGGTGTGTTAGAAGAGTCACTAGATGTAATAACCTCTATACGCTCCCCGCCTGTATCAGAAGTAGAATGCACTACTGAAGTAGGTCTAGCCTTTAGTTTCTTAAGGTCAGCCTTTAAGGCTTCGTTATCTGCAATGAGTTTATCTAACTTACTAGATAGTTCTCGTTGGGAAACTTCTAGACTTGAGGCACGAGAAAGCTTTTCGGTAAGAGTTTCTGTTGTAGAAAGAAGAGCAGAATTCTCTTTCTGTAAAGATTCTATCTTGCTAAAAGCTCCTATTGTAATTGCTACATTAGTAGCTAATACTAAACTAAGAACTATAGCTATGATAATTACTAGTTTTTTGTTTACCATTCTTCTTCCTCGTCTTCTTCTGTATTTTTCGTCTTTAGGTATCGAGTCCTTTCTAGCTTAACAGCTTCGTTTGAGACATCTACAAATGCTGAGGACCCCGGAAAGAAATCATAGGACATTGTTCCTTTGAAGCCGTTGAACTTAGTCTTTCCGACATTTAAAAATATACGGGGAAGATGCATCCCTGTCTGAGGACAGACATGGAACGTGTCATAGATATTAGGGCGAGAGTGAATATCATTATAAAGATGACCGATAAAAGAAGCTAGATATTTAAGTGCTCTTGTCTCAGCAATCTCGTTGTTAGTAGGCATCATCCGTTGGATGTCGGCCTTCTCACGCTGGTCACCTTTTCTATATTCGACAGTAGCAAACATCATGGCATCATATCTATTTACAATAGCTTTTTGGGTATTTGCAATACGCTTATATCTTTCTGTTCTATCTTCCATGTAGGCGAAGTCTGCTAGGTTGTGTGTGTTATCTACAGTAATTACTATCTTTCTGCTCGGATATCTTCTTCTGTAGTAACGTATTACTGACTCTAAGTAAGAGAGAGTATTACCATCCTTAGCATCTTTTAGTACAAGTCTGTCCTCTTGTCCCAAAGATGTTACGAAATCATAAGCCTCTGCTCTTCTAAGAAGAAGATCTTGATCAGTAATGCTTCGGAGACTTTTTATATGGCCTATGGTAAGGGGCGAATCTTTCTTATAGCCCTTATTAATAAAAGCATCTGCTGCACATATTAGCTTGGGTAAGATCTGAGGACCAGTATCATCAATGCTATACATGATGACAATGGCATCATTATCTAACTCGGCAGCTATGTTAAGTCCCCAATAACTAAGGAAGGAGCTCTTGCCCGTATTCTCTTCTCCTCCTAGAAGAAACAAACACCCAGTAGTGTAGTCATCTCCACCAGAAAGCCTTGTTTGCAACGAGGGCAATAAGGAGGTGATCAGTCCAATCTGTGTATTATCTTCTGCCTTATGCTCCTCTAATATCCTTTGCTTCTCTACTAAAGATATAAAAGAGGAGTTTGTAACCTTGTCTGAATCATACTCTTTACTTAGTTCTTCTAGGGCCTGTAATGCTGCGTGACCGACTGTTACAGCTCCCACAGGATCAGAGTCTATGTCTTTTGCTAGACGCTGTACAATCGCATTCTGGGCCTGTCTACGATGCTCTACTGCAATATTGGAACGCTTACTAACTTCTGTTTCTATACTATGGTAAGAAATGGAGCTTGCTAATGACAGTTCCTTTATGAATTGTTCCCTATTTATAGCACTAGGCTCAGCAACCAAAAAAGGAAGCATTCCATTTGCTAATTCTGTTCCAGCAACTCCTTGTTCTCTCTTCTTATGAAGAGCCCAGGAGAAAGATGAGATAGTAGGTAAGGATAGAAATGCTTCTATTCCTTCCCTTCTAATGAAAGAATCTGGGTCGTCCTTTTCGTTTGAAGGAAGTAACACCTTAACCGAAAGGTCTCTTATTCCCTGTAGAGCATTATCTAGTGCTCTATCTGTGGCTAGCTGACCGGCTTCATCCCAATCAAAAGCTAATATTATTGATTGGAATCCACTTTCTTGTATCTTAAGGACCTGATCTTGTGTAAGACAGGTTCCTCCTACACAAACAGAATTAGTAAGTCCTTTCAGGTGAGCGGTTATTACATCGCCATAACCCTCAAAGATGTATAGGGGTTTCTTCTTATTCTTCTTAGCCCAGTTTAGACCATAGAGAATCTTTCCCTTTTCATATAGGCCAAACTTATCTGTTGGTGAATTGGTAAACTTAGTACCACTCCCAAAGTTTCTAGAGGCAAAACCAACGCCTCTTCCATTTTCATCAAAGATTGTAAATACGAGTTTTTCACTATCTAATACAGAGAAGGAATCCTCTCCATTTCCTAGTTGAAGAAGATTAATAGAGTGGAGATATTCAGGAGTGTATCCTAGAGCTTCCATTCTAGTGAGTAAGCCTGACTTACTTATTACTCCTATACCTAAAGCAGAAAGGGCTTGTTTAGTCCACCCTCTTTCTGATATGTAAGCTTCTATATCTGTGGACCACTCTCCTAATTCTCCACTAGCTACTAATTCTGAAACAAGTCTAATTGTTCTTAGAGTGCTATAGAGTTCCTTATCGGCAGGAGAGAAATCACTCTCCACTAGCTGAATGTTATACCTATCTGCAAGTGTTCTAATTGTCGTATCTATGAAACCCATACCAGAGGTGGGCAAACCTTCCTGCCAAGAAGCCAGATTGAATATATCAAAGCTTACATTACACCCAAAACATCTACCAATAGTGAAGTCCTCGTGCGGATTTAGATAAGCACTAGGAGACTGATCATTGTGATTTGGATTTAAACAATGAAACCCGTTCTTCCCGGGATTGTGTCCAATAATGGAAGCTACATAATCGGGGAGTTTTCTTTTAAGTAGTTGAACAACTTGATCAATATTATCTATTTTCATATCACCTAGGTTCTGGACTAAAGGAGGTTACAAAGAAGAAGTAAGTTTCTTTCTTACCATATACCCCCGGGGGAGTAAGTAACCAATGGAAAATCTGGTCTCGGTAAAAATTAAAAGAGTAGTTAGTGAACTTATTTTGTGATTCTATTTGAATCAGAGTCGAAGTGTTCAGTACTAAACTCATATAGGATGACATCCTCGTAAGGGGCTCCTAGACGATGAACAAGTCCTGGATTTACTAGGAAGCTATCTCCAGGATCGAGGAAAAACTCTTTCTCCTCTGCATTTTCCCAAATAATAAGATGGAGCCTTCCACTCTGAGCAAATAAGGTCTCTGTTTTAATTACATGAAAGTGCTGAGAAGTGGAATGTCCTGCCCTTATAAAAAGCTCCTTTCCGCAATAGAGAGAGCTATTGACTATCCATATTTCATGGCCCCAGCTCTTTTCAACAAACTTATATTGTCCCTTTCTAACTAGACGTATATCTTTCATGTTTAATCTTCCAACGGAGGTATATAACATCCCTGATGCATAACTGACTTAGCACTATATTTAATTGCTAATTGAATAGCATCCTCGTCAGTTGAGCCAGCATGTAAGGAAGCTGTAAACATAGCTAAGAAAATATCACCTGCGCCTATTGTATCTATTGGATATTGAATGGTGGGAACTGGAAAAGTTTTAGAAGAGCCACTCTTTCTAGAAAGTACAACTTCCTTGCTACTAGTAATGATCTCGTTTATAAGAGGACCCTCACAATCATGTTCCATTAAACTCTTTTCATCGGAACTTATCTTCCGAAAAGAAACAAAAGAATCTTTCCAAAAAGAGTTAATACTATCTACAATTATTGTTGGTTTCTCGTTAAGCCAATATTGATACAAAGAAGAAACTAGGTTTTCTAAGAGAACCGAATTAACTCTCTCATCATCCCACACAATAATGGTGGAAGGGTGTTCTTCTAGAATGGGAAGAAGGTTACTATATATAGGAAGACCAACATTTATAGGGTCTATAATAACAATGTTTCTCTTATAAAAAGAATCTACATATCTTATGATAGTAGAATAAGAGATCGAGTAGAAAAAGATATCTGCGCTTGAGTATTCTCGTAGTGCATCTCTTACAAAGAGAGCCCCACCTGTCTTTTCTTCTACCCGCCCATCGGGCCGGAACCTTAAAACAGGATCCTCATTAGCTATACCCGTTACTCTTCCATAGATATATCTATCAGTGATAGAGTCTCCTATAACTAATATAGGTTTCATTAGATATCCTGTAGTTCTAATAGAAGTAATTCTAGTTCACAATCTGTTTCATGATAAACCATCTTCTCTCGCTTATCCCACTCTCCCTCGCAAACAGGACAAGCCTTGAATCCATCAAGGCTTACAACTTCTAACTGTTGTAGTAGTTCTCTACAGCGCTCTAATAATTCACTATCTTCCATGATTAAACTCCATCTCTTTCATAAAGAAGTGTTCTGGTATAAACCAAAGCATCCATAAGTTCCTGATATAAATCTTTAAGTGTATCTCTACCATTAAATGGTTGCAATTTTGTCTTATACTTTTGTTCCCCAAATTTATCTCGAGCAATAATATCTGTCATAACTAAATCCCAAACTGCTGGGTGTGTGTTGTGAGCTGAAGGAGGTTGTCGCTCAACAGATGGAGGAACATAAGAAGGCGTTCCACACTCTTCATAAGAGGCAGTCTCTGGATCCCACTGTCTAGTACATCCTCCTGGTGCTAAGTCTTTCTTATCCATGTACGGGTACCTCTTCCTTTACTTTAGTAATAGGATCTATAGTACACATAAATATTTTAGTGATTCCATCTTTGTCTTTCTTAAGCTGGAACCAGATGTTGTCTTTTCTCTTAGGGATCTCTATAAAGCTTCGCGGTCTCTTTTGAAGTTTCCGCTTGGTTGTTTCTTCCATTTTCTTCTCCTATTGATTTCCATTTTCTTATCTACAGATTCAAGCAAGTCTATATTTAGGCATTCTGCTATGCCGTACATTACTATAAGCATATCTGCCAGTTCTAAAGCTATAGCATCTATATCTTCTTTAGTTGGGTTCTTTCTAGAAAGAGACATCTCATTAAGGAGTTCCCCATATTCTTCCTCAAGCTTAAGTAGCTTGATAGTAGCCTGTTGAAAACCCCCCTCTTCTTCAAAAGTTTCTTTGGCCCAAGCTCCTATACTAGATTGGGTCTCAGTGTATTGTTGGTTGTTCTGCATCTTTATTAAAACTCTCTAGGAATGATTGTACCTGATGTAAAAGAAAAGGACCCTTATATGGATCAACTGGAAAAAACTGTATCTTTGCTTTCTTTGCAGCTTCCAGGTCTGTCCAGCTATCTCCAAACATCGCACTTCTTTTCTTGTCTATGTCTAAATTCTTAGCAGCAGCTTCTATCATTCCAGGATTTGGCTTACGCCAAGGGTGGGAATCTTCTGTTGAATAGCAATGGTACCACTTATGGGGAGGTAAATAGTATCCACTCACATCATAGATCCTCTTACGTAACTCAGCTTCAAAAGAAAGAACATCTACAGTGTTGAAATATCCTCTCTCTACACCAGATTGATTTGTCACTACTACGATTTCTAATTGGGGGAAATTGTGTAGTAGGGAGAAAGTCTCCCCTAGTGTAGGTGTTAGATATAGGTCCTCTATAAGATGTGGAAAGTGTGTATTGAAATTCAACACACCATCTCTATCGAAGAAGATTCCTGCCCTTGACATAAGTTTTCTAGTTGGCTCTCACCACTAAGCGCTTGCTAGGACTATCCCACCTTATAAGGAAGGAACTAGTCTTAAAAGACTTAAGTGAGTTTGAGGGTATAACTAAGCTACCATCAGTTTTAACATTGATAGAGACTTGCTTTAGCCCCTTACTACCAACTATGAGTACCTTGTCTCCTGGGTAGAATCCTTTTGGATTAACCCACATTCTTGGTACTCTAACAGCCCCAGTCAAACTTCTAGAGAAAACAGAGTAGGTCTTGCCATCCACCTTTACGGTGGTACGAGCAGCTCTACGTGTCTGTGCGGCAAGGTTTCCTGCTGCTATTCTAGAAGTATGGGGATTGGCATAAACCAGGTTATGAGGGACTACCTTTACCTGCATAGTTTTATCATAGTCCTGAATGCTTTCATCTGAGAAGGTATCAGGGTTAAAATCATTGTTATGTAGGTATTTTAGTAATACTATCATCTTAGTATGATGCATCTTATTAGTCGAAATCATAGTAGTATTCCACTAAACATTGGTAACGGCTAAGAATTATCTTAGCCATGTTATTAAAATCAGATGGAGAGTCAAACCTTACTACAAGGTAACCACTAGCTCCACCTATCACGAGATCTGGATCTATAATCTTTGAATGTTTTAAGGCATTAAAGATTAAGAGCCCTTTCTCAACTTTTGGAGAATCAAAGTAAGCTGCTATTTGTTCTATAGACCAGTCAGGATTAACTATCTTCCAGATTATCCGTTTCAGAGGCCAAGTCAGCTGGTAGAAGACTGTCCGGGGGAAGTTCAGCCATATCACTAAGGGCCACACTAGAGGGGTCATGAAGTTTCTCCAATGGTAAACCATTCCTTGTATAACAATTTTTAGAAAAGTTGAAATACGAACAAACCCAGCTTCCTACAATAGGTCTCTGTACAAGGCGGGTTTTCTTACCGGCCTTTTGTTCAAGAATACGACTCCAATATTTATCCCAAGCTTCCTTATCCGCTTTAGAGAGTAGTTTCTTCTCACTAAGCAGACACATCTTTTCATCATCATATACCAAATCGAAATCTCTAGGAGGAAGGGTATTTGTATAAAGATATTCTGCTAACTGTTCATAACGGACCATAATATCGTTAAAAGTAAACGATTCCCATTCTCTTCCATCAACAAAAATCAATCTTTGTCCATAAGGATCTTCCTTCACTTTCACTTCGAATTCAGTTCGTTGACACTTATCTCTCATAATATAGAGGATATGAAAAGCCTCAATCTGCTTCCTAAAATGCCAAGCATATACAGCAGTCTGCATAAGATGTTCGTCTTTAGGCTTTCCTTTAAAGCCTCTCTTCCTCATGGCAGGAGAACCTATAACAGCAGATTCTGCTTTGGCCCCATGAATGGATTTTATTTCTATACCCACAAACTTACCATCTCTATCTTGAAAGACAGCATCTAGCTCCCCTTTTAGCTTAATGTTATGTGGCAAGTCTATAGAAAATTTAGTATGACCACAGACGAATATGTTGGCAAGCCTTGCCCTTTCGATAAGCATTCTCTCAAATTGAGAGCCCGCTTCAAAGATCCATTCAGATCTAGCATCAGGCTTATCTTCTATGATAGGAATTAGGTTGCCATCACTATCTTCTATCTGCTGTCCTAATGCCTTCTTATACCGTAGGTAAACCGCTCTAGCGCATTTGCCAAATACAGTATCATCAACTTTAGCAGAAGCTTCACTAGGATAAAGATTTACTACATAATCCCCCTGAATGGGTGGATCCTTTACTATTGACTCATCTAATATATCAAAGATCTTGCCCATACTATATTTTTATATCCTCAGGAAGCTCTTCTTGTTCAGTCCTTTGCTGAAGGGACTGTTGAAAATCCGTAGCGGCTTTCTTTATATATTCTTGAACTTGCTCTTTCTTAAGAACCCCTGTATCAATGAGTAAATTTGTTAAAGCTACAAGATTAATTACAAGACGAGCTACATCTGATCCAAGAGTATCAAGATCCGTCTCCATTCTTTCATTTAGAGAAAAGATATTCTCTTGTAGAAAATTAAGCATTTCAAAAAGCTTTTGTGGTGTTAGATCACCAGAAGCCTTTATATTATTAGGATCTAAATTCATTATTCATTCTCCCTTGGTGGCCATTGAGTACCCATATAGTGAAGCTTTGTATTATCAAAAGATGTATTTCCGTCTTTATCCTGCCACACTTCTACGAAACCGTTTACTTGTGATCTATAGCGCAGGCTATCATCCCACTGATAATCACAAAGAGCAGTAAGACAGCCTTGCTCAATTAGAAGAGTACCTTCATAGATATATTTGGATTGCTGGTGTGTATTTTGGGTTATAAATACCACACCGTTTCTTCTAGCTACAAGTGTACCGTTATTAACAGATAGGCACCATACTTTTCCCTGATAGGGGATTAGCTTAGACTCTCTAACTCTTCTCTGTTGAATCCTGCTTAAATGAACAATTAAAGTATTGTCCTTAGTGGGATCTTTTCTAGAGGAAAGCTTACTTCGTAAGCCTGCCTTTAGTGCCAAGGCCTGGACCTGGCCAGCTAGCTCATTGTTTTGTGTGTAGAAAGCCCTCCACCGCTTTGTTCCGCACTTACTTCCATCACCCTTACACAACTCTTCTAACAAGAATTTAGCTTGTGTAGAACTTAAACCATTTACTAAATCCCAAATGAAGGATTTGTCAGGAGATAGATATTCTTTTATCCAAGAGACACAATCAGCCCAGATATACCATCTGTATGCATCAAAGTTTCTATGTTGTCCATGCTCTAGAGAGTTGGCATTATAACGTTTTGTTCTACTAAACTTTCCTTCAGTAACTACCCAGGCTAAAAAGGATAGTTTATCATTTGAGATAGGATAGTCTTCTATAGAAGTAAATTCAGCCGCACAAGGTATATCTAGTCTTCTAGATAAAAAGTCTTTTGCGCTTCCTAGTTCATATTCCTGTGTATAGGTATTGAAGTGTACAATACCGTGTTCTGGGGTAACTCTTATATCTAACCCATGTCTATTTTTAAACTGGATTAATTCTTTAAAATGGTCATAGGTATATATTCCATTGATAGCATTAAATTCTGTCTTGTGTGAAGACAGGTTTAATGTCATTACCTTATCGGTGGAAGAGATTGTGTCTAGCTGTTTCCAGCCAGTATTAGTTAAAACCTCTGTCTCAGTATCAAAACAGTGTCCCTGCACTATACAATCAAAATCTATTTGTTTCTGTTCAAAGAAGTATCTGTATGTTTGATATACAGAAGCTCCGGGGATTCTGCTAAAGAACTTAGGGTGTGCAAAGATGGTTTTGCCAACTACAGTAAACCAAGGAAGTTTCTGGTTGTACTTAACATTAGGAAACTTATAGTTACCTATTTGCATCCCGCCCTCATCATAGATACAACCATTAGCTAATCTAGCTAAGAGATCATCCCCAAGAGGGTCTTCTATTGACTCTCCAGTGGCTGTATTCCAAAAGCCAGAGAACCTATGTTCATGATTGCCCCTGACTAAACGGATTTCCTTAAAGAGTGGTACGAGACCCTTAAGAAACTCTAGCACCATGGCATATTCTTTAAGAAGAGGAATTACCTTTTCTTTTCTAAATGAACTTATCCCATAACAATCGAATAAGTCTCCATTCAGAACTAAGACATCAGCTCCCTTAGCACTTTCAACCGCCTCCATTAATAGATCATCTCTTTGAAAAGGGAAATGTGTATCGCTGAGACTTACAATACGCCTCTCAGCCTTACACTTTCCTAAGCTTCTGTCTATTGGTCTTGCTTTATACTCCTTGCTCATAGAAAGGAGTTTATTCCAATTGACATCTCTTACCTCTATAGGTAAGGCTGCCAGTTTGGCAAGGGCAGGAGTAGCTGCTCTTGAAACGAGTGGCTTCTGATTGTTATCGAACTTAAGTAAGAGGCGCCTACAATGGCGCTCAATAGCACCAATCGATCTTTGGAAGCCCGCACCGTTGAGCAATACCTGTAGTTGTTTAATTGTGTTGTTTGATCTGTTCTTAGTAAGAATTTCATCTTCTTGTTTGCTCCATGATATGGAAG
>ERZ1292623.3414-Hain-H51-01um-R1-3414-length-13557-cov-4_pt1 | contig 13557 bp, 14 predicted proteins | sample MGYA00564398_ERZ1292623 | MGnify/ENA primary metagenome ERZ1292623 (study PRJEB36523, sample SAMEA6512633) | groundwater metagenome | collected 2019-01-07 | study: AquaDiva: Metagenomics assemblies of 32 groundwater samples
TTAAAATTAAAAGAAGCTGAAGTACTAATTAAGAAAAATCTACCAGAAAAATCTAAAGAAATTCTAGATTCAGCACTTTTATTTAAAGATTACATAAAAAATCCAAATTATATAAAATTCTTTGATGAGAATTATAATAAAATAAATAACTTACAAGGTTCATACTCAAAAATCTCTAAAATAAATGATGTTATAACAAGAATTAATAAAAATATATCAAGAACTCCTTTACATATTCTAGAAAAAGAATACAAAGATTTACTTGATTCATACTATAAAGTTTTACCAAGTTTAGATGAACCAGTAAAACTTGAAGTTCATAAGAGCATAGATGAGATTTTTAAAAAAATACAATTAAGATTACAAGCTATCGAGGAAAGAAAGAAATTACAAGAACAAAAAATAATTGAGAAACAAAAATTATTAGAGCAAAAGGAATTAGAAAAAGAGAAAAAAGAAGCTGAAAAACCAGAAATTACACCTGAAGAAATTAAAATTAAGAAAATAGAAGTAGAACCTACTGAACTAGAAAGATCATTAAAAGAACAGTTTAAGAAAGAAATACAGGAAAAACCAAAGTTAGAATTCCCTAAATTTGAAAAAGAAATTAAAGTTAAAGAACCAATTATTATAAAAGAAATTAAAATAGAAGAGCCTAAAATAATAAAGGAAATAGAGTCCTCAATAATAATACCTAAAGAAGAATCTCAAATTAAAACTGTAATTCTTGGAGAATTTAATAAAGAAGTGGAAGAAGAAGCAAAGAAATTTAGAGAAAAAGAAAAACAAGAAGTTAAAAAAGAAATACAACCTAAACTTGAGTTCCCTGAATTTAAACCTAAAGAATCTAAAGAAGAAACTGTAAAACCTGAATTAAAAATAAAAACTAAAGAAGAACCTGAAATTCTTAAGCAATTACGCGAGCATATAAAAGAACAAGAAGAAAAAAGACTAACAAAAAAACCTATGATATTTGAAAAACAAATTTTACCAACTAAACCTATAGAGGAACAAATTAAAGAAATTTTAGAACCTTCTGAGCCCGAACAAGGAGATATTGAATTACAAAAACAACAAGAAATTGAACAAAAAAGATTAGAAAGAGAAGAAAAATTAAAATTAAAAGAAGAAAAGAGAATTGAAAGAGAAAGACTACTCCAAGAAGAACGTGAAAGAAAAGAAATAGAGAGAATTAATAGAGAAAGATTAAGAGAAATTGAGGAAATACCACAAGAACCTATGCCTCAAATATATACTGATGAGGAGATAGAGAAAACTATAAAATTACAAAAAGTTAAGGAAGATTTAAGCATTGAACAAAGAGCATTAGTAGAAGAAAGACAAACTAAAATTCCAATAATAAAAATAATTAGACCTATAGAAATAGGAGGGACTGGAATATTTGTAAGAGAAATTCCTGAACAAATACCTGAAATAGGACCTCAAATTAAAGAACAAATAGAAGAATTAAGACATAAATTCTTCCAAGAAAATCCATCTTTAGAAAAAGAACTCAAAAGAATTAAAACAGAAAAAGACTTGATGAATGAACTAAAACATCTTATAAAAATAAATGAGTATGAAAAAGCAACAGAAATGTCTCAAATTATTTTTAAAAATGAATAAATTACTTATATTTTTTATACTTTCAATGATTTTAATTTCAAGTGTAAATGCAGTTACTTTTAATGAAATTTTTAAAGAATTCTCAAATTTAATTACAGGAAAAGCAATACAACCACTAGAATGTTCAACTAATGATGAATGTAATGACCTTGATCCTTGTACTAATGATATATGTAATAATCCTGGAACTGTTAATTCCTTTTGTTCGTATACTCAAATAAGTCCTTGTATAGGCAATAATGTTTGTGAAGCTGATGAAAATTGCAATAGCCCAGATTGTCCTTGTAACACTGGTTATTCATGTATTAATAATTTATGTCATCAACAAAGTGAATATTGTGAGGATAATACAACTATAAATGAATGTTCAGTAGATAAACCACTTTATTGCGATTTTAATAATTTAACTTTAGTAAATAACTGCCAAAAATGTGGTTGTTCTTTTGGATATAGTTGTTCTAATGATAATTCATGTACTCAAGTTATGAATGATTGTGAAATAGACAATGGAAATTGTTTAAATTCATGTAGTGCAAATCAATATGAAGATACTTATTTAAGTTCAACTTGCGATCCTAATTTTAAATGTTGTAAAGAGAAACCAATAATTCAACAAGGAACATGTTCTGATAATTTAAAAAATCAAGATGAAATTGGTATTGATTGTGGGGGGATTTGTGAGAAAAAATGTGAATTAACTAAACTAGACTTTAAAATTCCTAAATTAACTACAACACAAAAATCAGGAATTCAACCTTATACAACTTCTATTAGAAAACAAAATTTAGTTCTTCAAAATTCAGTTGTGGATAAAGAAGATATAGTAATAAGCCCAGTAGCTAAAAAATTTAGTGCTTTGCCTAGAGAAGAAGTAACTATAAAAGCAGAAGTTGTAGAAAATAAAATTAAGGTTGATGTTTCTGATGTGAAAATGGAACTTGCTATAGTAGATGAAAAACCAAGATTAACTTTAAATATAAAAACAATCTAAAACACAATATTTAAAAAAGCCTTATTTCTTTTAATTTATATGTTCAAATTTTTAAAAGAAAAATTAAAATCAGCAATTAGTTCTATATCTAAAAAAATAGAAACTAAGGAAGAAGAAAAAGTAGAAGAGAAAATAAAAGAGACAAAACTAGAAGAAACTATAAAAGAAGTTAAGGAAGAAATTAAAGAGGAAAAACCAGAAATTACTGAGGAAACAGAAGAGCCTAAAAAAGAGAAAAAATCATTCTTTAAGAAATTTTTTACTAAAGAAATTGAAGATGAAATAGAAGAAAGGATTAAAGAAACAAAGCCAGAAGAACCTGATATTGTAAAAGAAACAATTAAAGAAGAAAAAATACAGGAAATTAAATCTCACGTAAAAAAAGAAACTAAAGAACCAGAGATTAAGGAAGTAATAGAAGAGAAAGAACATATTAAAGAAGAACATAAAGAAATTAAAGAAAAAGAACATAAAGGTTTATTTACAAAATTAAAAGAAAAAATAACTACTAGAAAAATATCTGAAGAAGAATTTGAAGAATTATTTAATGACTTAGAAATAGCTTTACTTGAGAATAATGTTGCTTATGAAGTCATTGTAAAGATAAAAGAAGACTTAAGAAATGATTTAGTAGATAAGCCCATAAAAAGAAATGAAGTTGAAAACTCTATAAAAAATGCTTTAAAATTATCTATATCAGAAGTTTTAGAATTTGAAAAACTTGATTTAATAAATTTAATAAAAGATAAAAAAGATAAACCATATGTAATTGTATTCTTTGGTATTAATGGCAGTGGAAAAACAACAACAATAGCTAAAATAGCACATTTATTACAAAAAAATAATTTATCTGTAGTTTTAGCAGCTTCAGATACTTTTAGAGCAGCTTCTATAGAACAATTACAACAACATGCAGATAACCTTAATATAAAATTAATTAAACATAATTATGGAAGTGATCCTTCAGCAGTAGCTTTTGATGCAATTAAGCATAGTAAAGCACATAATATAGATGTAGTTTTAATAGATACAGCTGGTCGTTTACACAGTAATATTAATTTAATAGATGAAATGAAAAAAATAGTCAGAGTTACTCAACCAGACTTAAAAATATTTGTTGGTGAATCTATAACAGGAAACGATTGTGTAGAACAATGCAGTAGTTTTAATGAAAATATTGGGATAGATGCGATTATATTAACTAAGGCTGATGTAGATGAAAAAGGCGGGACTGCAATTTCTATAAGTTACGTTACCAAAAAACCGATATTATATCTAGGAATGGGACAATCTTATGATTCTTTAGAGGAATTTAACTCAGAAAAAATAGTAGCTTCTATTGGATTATAAAATAACAAAGTTTAAATAGGCTTTATTAACCTTTTTGGTTATATAAATAAAAATCTAAATGATTTTTTATGATATAGGAGGATTAAATATGAGAAATTTTGAACATGGTGGTTTCAAAAGAGATTTTGGACCAAGAGAAATGCATAAAGCAACTTGTTCTGAGTGTGGTAAAGAATGTGAAGTTCCATTTAAACCACAAGAAGGTAAGCCAGTTTATTGCAGAGAATGTTATGCTAAGAGAAGAAAGTTTTAATAGAATATAATATATTTTAGATAAAATCTTCTAATTTTTTATTTTTTCCTAATTCTTTCATTACTATTGTATCTAATTTATTATTGTATAAACTTACTGTCATTATTTTTTTAAATCTAATCAATTCAAAAAATCTTATTGTTCCTTGTAATTCTTGTCTTATATCACCATAAATCATTCCAAAGTCTTTATTTTCTGCTTCAATTTGTTTCAATAAAAAATAACCTAAACCCCTTCCATTATATCTTGGATCAATTCTTAGATTCTTTATTTCTAATACATTTGATAATTCTTCATGTTTTTGTGTGATAATGTCTCCAATTAATCTATCTTCATGAAAAGCTAATATAGCATTTTTTCTTCCAGAATTAATTTCAGGAATACAAGTTTCATTTACCCATTTATTGTAGTTAGGATATGATATAGGGAAATAAAGTAAAAAATTATGTAATAAGTTTAAATCTTTATTTGAATAAATTTCTCTAATCTTAAAATCAATTTTCATGATTAATATAAGAAAGTAAAATATTTAAAACTAGCTGTCTAAAAAATTTTATAGTAAACTTTAAATATGGTTAAATCTTAGTAATTAAAATGAAAGTTGGAGTATTAGGATCAGGAATGGTAGGACAAACATTAGCTTCAGGAATAATTAAACAAGGTTATGAAGTAAAAATAGGAACAAATCATCCTGAAAAACTAAATGAATGGTTAACTAATAATGAAACTGCTTCAGTAGGAAACTTCTCAGAAACATCTTCTTTTGGTGAAATAGTTGTATTAGCTATAAAAGGAACAGAAGTAGAAAACGTAATAAAACAAATAAATCAAGATAATTTTAAAAATAAAATAGTTATTGATGTTACTAATCCACTTTTAGTTGAAAAAGAAGGACAACTCCCAAAAATGTCAGTTGCATATCCAAATTCACTAGGCTCAAATATTCAAAAATTACTTCCTGAATCTAAAGTTGTAAAAGCATTTAATGCATCCCCTTCTATATATATGACCAATCCTAAATTACAAGAAGGAAATCCTGATTTATTCATAGCAGGCAATCATAATGATGCTAAGGATACAGTAAAGAAAATTGCTTCTAATTGGGGATGGTCTGTTATTGATTTAGGTAGTATAGAACAAGCATATTTAGTAGAGGCATTATCTATGGTATGGATTAATTATGGATTCTTAAATAATCACTGGACACATGCTTTTAAATTACTTAGAAAATAAATAGCATAATTTAAATATTAGTTATTCTTAACTTAATTTAATGAAAAAGAGGTTGCAAGAAGTTGGCGTTCTATTAGAAATGACTCCTATGGAAATAGGATTTTTAATCATATTTTTTGTTTTTATTGTTTTAGGATTAGAAAGATTAGTATCTACTGGGTCTGATTATGCAAAAAGAACTTTAATAATTTTAACAGTAGGAATAATTATTTTTTTACTAGCTTTCTTAATAGGATATCAAATAAAAAGAATGTTGCGTCCTTAATTATCTTTCAATATAACCTAATTCTTTATCTACTTCTTTAGCAATAGTTCTAATTTTCTGTAAAGTTCTTAGGAGATCTAACTGCATTTCATCTAGTGATTTTTCTATGCTTCTTGATCTTAAATAATATTTATTTTTATCTCTAATGACAATTCCTGCTTTAATGTATTTACTTAAATGATGAATTACATTTCCTTTTGTAATTTTACATTCTTTAGCTATTTCTTCACTTTTAATACCATGAGAATTACTTCTTACTATTGAACAAAAAATTTTGGCTCCTGTTTTTTCAAAATCTCTATTAGAAATAAAACCTAAACTTTCACACAACCAATGCAAATCATTTTCATAATCTTGTTTAAGAGGGGTTTTAATTTCTCTTATCATAAATTCTTGTTCATTCATTTACTCACCATGGAGAGATAAGCAAAGCTTATATATAAACATTTCTATTCTGAACAATCTAAGGTTATTTATAAATAATATATAGTTTACTACAGAAAACTTTAAATATAAGTTATACTTATATAGTATGGTTTAGGGGTATTTATTTTATCATCAATACAAAAACTCATAGTCACGAAATGTAGGCTAGGTTTTTGCACCTCTTTTTACCTAGCTTACATTTATGACATTTTATTCTTTTATTTTTTTGTGTTACTAATTAATATTAACAATAAATTTATATATTTTAATGTATTAACTTAGTTATGGGGTTAGAGGTAAAAGGTAAAGAAGGTAATTTTAAAAAATTTATTTTATTAATTCTATTTCCATTATTTATAATTTTATTTGTTAATGCTGAAATTATTCCTGAGAACAATGAAGAAAAATATAGTTTAAATCCTACATCAGAATGTGCCGCAATAAAAGGCTTGATTAACTGGTGGCCTGGAGAATCAACACCAGCAGATATAGTTGGAGGAGTTAATACACAATGGATAGGAACTCCTAGTTATACTACAGGAATAGTTAACAGTTCTTTCAGTTTTTCAGCAAGTGGTTTGAGTGCATTTCAAAAATTTATTTTACATAATGAAATAAATGCAACAGTTGAATTCTGGTTAAATGTAGGAGATACTTTTGCAGACAGAGCAATATTTTGGACAAGACCTGATGATGCTGATGTAAACAGGTTTAATATTCATAATGTTAATGGAAATTTATATATTGATTATAGGGATCCAGGAGAGAACATACATTTTGTAGGAGGTCCGGTTCCAGTTAATGCAGGTCAGTGGTATCACATTGCTATTGTTAGGATAATTGATCCTGCTCATAAATATTTAATTTATAAAGATGGACAACTTGTAAGTTATGTAATTGACCAAAATCCTAATTTACCTAATGAAGCTTCTGAATGGCATATGGCATATAGAACATGTTGTAAATTTTTTGGTAGCATGGATGAAATTAGTTTTTTTGATAGAGCACTTACTACATCAGAAATACAAGAAATATATAATGCTGGATCTCAAGGAAAGTGTAGAGGATTTGCTATTGCTCATAAAGTTTTAGACACTGCTAGATTAGATGAATTTATATCTTATAATTTTGAAACTGTTATGGGAACACCACCTTACAACTGGTCATCAATTAATGGAACCATACCAAATGGAATGAATTTATATTCAGATGGTGTTTTAAATGGTACCCCAACTGAAGCAGGAAATTTTATATTTAAGTTAAGAGTTATTGATAGTTTAAATCAATCTGCTGAAAAAACTTTTACATTGAAGGTTTCTTTAGAATTACCTGAACCAACATTAGAACTCTTTAAAGCAGGTACGCGAACAGTTGTTAATAGGTTTGTTCATTATTTAATAATCCTAAACAACATTGGTATTTCTCCTGCAACAAATATTACAATTATAGAAGAAATAGATACTGAAAAATTTGAATTAATTGGATCTCCTAATAATTCAACAATTGTAGATCAAGAGGGAATTTCTAATATATCCCAACTAATCTGGAATTTTTCATTACTTGAACCAGGCGGAGTAATTATAATACATTATTTTGCATGGTTAAAACAGTCCGTGCCTTTAGGAACAACCGTGGTTGGTGGGCCTGTTTATGCTTTTGCTGATGGAATTGGAAATAATGATAAAAATTCTCTTTCTGTAAAAGATGAGGGATCCCCTACATCTGAATTTCCAAAAAAACCTGTACCCAATCCTCAACTTTGTCCTCCGCCACCATCTCCTAAACCACCAACAGATCCTGGATACAATTGCAATAGAAAAGATAAGAAAGGAAATGATCGTTTACATAAAGGGGCAGATATATCTGCAACTGAAGGTTCTAGTGTTAGTTCTGTTATGGACGGGGTATTTGATCACTGTGATACTTCAGGGGAGTTGGGTATAATGGCAAGAGTTAAGCATGATATAGATGGTAGAACATGCTTTAGTGAATATGGGCATCTACAGTCTTGTAGCAATACTGATAAATTAAATAAAAAGATTCCAGCAGGAACCGAAGTTGGTAAATCAGGCACGACAGGGAATGCTAAAGGAACTCATTGTCCTCATGTTCACTTTCAATGGAGATGTGATGGATATAAAAAGCCTGTATCAGATCCATGCATTGGCTTAGGAAATCCAAAATCCCCTACAGGAAGACCATGTAGCTGTGATCCTTTAACAGATGAAGATGCAACTCCTGCAAGTGGACCTGTTGACCCAAATGAAAAAGTTGTTTCAGAAGAGAGTTATATAAAATCTAACCAAGAACTTACATATGCTATATATTTTGAGAATATTGGAGATGCCGAAGCTTTAGATGTTTTCCTAACAGATAATTTAGAAGCCACCCTAAATGTTTCTACGCTGAAGGTTTTCTCACTAAATGGATCTTTCATTAACATTTCAGACGGACAGAAAGTTGTACTTTTCCAACAGAACAAGACTATTAATGAGACTCTAGGAAACTTTACTATAAATACTACAATAATTGAAGAATGGACAGTCAAACTTCAAGGAAACACATTAAGCTGGAACCTTTCAGGTATATTCCTTCCTCCAAATACTACAGACAATGTATTATTCTCTATAAAACCATTACAAGGTCTTACATCAGGAACTGAAATAAGAAATAATGCAACAATCCAATTTGAGATATTTGAACCTATAACTACTAATGATACTATTAACATAATAGATGATATTAAACCATCTTGTGTTATGAATAATTTAAGTAATTTAACTACTTCAGAAAATTTTATAATGTCTTGGAATGGATTAGATAATGTTGGAGAAATACAATCATATATAATTTTTAGTTCTGTAAATGGTAGTGGATTTTCTGAGATAATAAGTTCAACTGATACAAGCTTTAACTTTACTAGTAAAGCAGGTAACAATTATAGATTTATATGCATTGCAAGAGATACAGCAGGAAACACAGAAACTCAAGAACCAATTGCTGAAACGTCTACAATGGTTCAATTATGTGGTGATGTAAATGCAGATAATAAAGTCAATTTACAGGATATAATTTACTTGGTTAATTACATATTCAAAGGAGGACCTACTCCAAAATTAACGAAATTAATTGGAGACGTTAATAAAGATGGTAATGTAAATATTGGAGACTTAGTATACTTAGTTAATTATATATTCAAAGGAGGACCTAAACCTTGTGCTTAAATAAAAACACTTATAAATCCAATTTCTAAATTTAATTCTATGGTACTAGATAAACTAAGTAGTTCATTAAAAGAAACATTAAGGAAGATAGCTAAAGCTATATTTGTAGATGAAACTCTAATAAATGAACTTGTAAAAGACATCCAAAGAGCTTTATTGCAATCAGATGTTAATGTTCAATTAGTATTTGATTTAACTAAAAAAATTAAAGAAAGAGCATTAAAAGAAAAATCACCCAAAGGAATAGATCAAAAAGAATTCTTAATAAAAATTGTTTATGAAGAATTAGTTAATTTTCTAGGTAAAGAAACTCATGGAATTAAAATAGAAAAGAAAAAACCATTTAAAATAATGATGATTGGAACTTATGGTAGTGGAAAAACAACTACAATAGGAAAATTATCTAAATATTATTTAAAAAGAGGATATAAAATAGCTACCTTAGCTCTTGATATTCATAGACCAGCAGCTATAGAACAATTACAACAAATTTCTTCTCAAGTAAATATACCTTGTTTACATGATAAGAAAGAAAAAGATCCTGTAAAAATATATAAGAAATTTAAAGATGAATATAATAAGTATGATATTTAAATTATAGATACAGCAGGCAGACATGATTTAGATAATGAATTGATAGAAGAATTAAATTCGTTAAATAAAGAAATAAAAACTGATGAAAATTTACTAGTAATTTCAGCAGACTTAGGACAAGCCGCACAAAGAATAGCAAAGGGGTTTCATGAAAATTGTAATATTACAGGAATAATAATTACTAAATTAGATGGAACTGCTAAGGCAGGAGGTGCTTTAACTGCTGCTTCAGTTACAAAAGCTCCTATTAAATTTATTGGAGTGGGAGAAAAAATAGATGATTTAGAAGAATTTAACCCAGAATCATTTGTTTCTCGTTTATTAGGAATGGGTGACCTTAAATTATTACTTGAAAAAGCACAAGAAGCTATTACAGAAGAACAAGCTCAAGATTTAGGAAAAAAATTCATTAAGGGAGAATTTAATTTCATAGATTTATATGAGCAAATGCAAGCTATGAATAAAATGGGTCCTCTAAATAAAATAATGGACCTAATTCCAGGAATGGGTAATTTAAATATTCCTAAAGAAATGTTACAAGTTCAAGAAGGAAAATTAAAAAAATGGAAATATATAATGCAATCTATGACTAAACAAGAACTTGAAAATCCAGAAATAATTCATGGTAATAGGATAGATAGAATAGCTAAAGGATCGGGAACTACTACAACAGAAGTTAGAGAATTACTTAAACAATATAAACAAAGTAAAAAATTAATGAAAGTTATGAAAGGATCGGAAAAAGAACAAGATATAAATAAATTAATGCGTAAATTTAAAGGTAAGTTTCAAGGCCTGAAGTTTTAGATTGATTTAATTTATTTTTACTGTACTCATACAATCTCATAATAGAATTGATATATCCATGATTAGGGATTCCACCGTTTTGATTAAATAAATCCTGAGCTTTTTTTAGATAATAAGTGGCATTTTTCATATCTTCTGCTCTTAAAAACCTTTTAGTAGCATGCATATAACAATGAGCCGCATTAATGAAATTATTTGCTTTTAAATAATTATTTCCAGCTTTTATTTTAAGTTCAGCCTGTTTATAAAAATAAATTAAACGACTTATTTTTGCTGCACGATCATATGAGTAACCAGCATTTAAATTTAAACTTAAACTTTCATAGATTATTGCAGCATTTATTCTACATTTATATGCCTTATTTAAAAGACTCAAATCATTATTAAATATTTTTTCATCTAAGTCCTTGCCCATTATATCTAATTTATTAGCAATATCTTTAGTTTCAGTAACTTCATTTATATTTATATTCAACAAGTAACTTATTTCTCTTTTATATTTTTCATTTAATCTCATTTTAGTTAAGATATTTCTTAAATTTTTCTTTTAATTTATCAAAATCTTTAATATATCTTTCATACTCTTTTCTATGTTCTAAATAAAATCTTACTCTTTCAGGATCAATATTTTTAATACGAGAAATCTCTGCCATGCTTAAATTCTTATCTTTATCCTTTAATCTATAAACATCTTTTACTAATTCTATATTTATCTTCGGACCTGTTCCTTGACTAGGTAATTTTAATTTATCAAATGCTTTTCTGATAGGTCCTTTCCATTTTAAACCAAATTTTTCTTTGATATTATCTAAACTCTCTTGTTTAAAATAACCATTAATAAGTATTTTTTTATTTTCTTCATAAAGATTTATTTCTATACCAGGTCTTCCGGGTTTATGATTATACTCTAGTCTTTGCCTATCCCATAATACTCTAATTGTAGCGCTGTTTACTCCATGAAGTTTTTCTGCTTCATAAGAACTAAAACCATCAAAATAAGACTTAAATACATTAATTCTATCTTCTAAACTAAGGTCTCCATGAGTAGGTTTGCACTGTAAAAAATCCAAAAATCCCAATTTTGTTGGTACATTAACAGTAGATATTTTTTTTAATAAGATTTTAAGAAACTTATCAACTGTTTTATTATATTTATCTTGAAATTCTCTTTCAGCTCTATTGACTTCTTCTACCTTATTTTTATAGAATTTACTAATATCTTTTCTAGAATTTATAAAAAAATAAATATTTTTTCTTTTATCTCTATCCTTAAATAAATCATATGCTATATCAGCTAAACTTTCTATACCATCTGTACTTATTACCCTAGCTTTTATTTTTTTTTCTAGTTTTGGACTATATGGATTAGGACTCATAAAAAAAAAATACTAAATGTATTTATAAATCTTTCTATTTATACTACTAATAAGTAAATAATATACACTTTTAAATTATCTTTTCATATAAAAAACCATGAAAATAGTAGCACGAGGAGCAGAATCAATAATTTATATAGAAAATAATCAAATAGTAAAAGAAAGAATAAAGAAAAATTATAGAATTTCTGAAATAGACTTAAAATTAAGAAAATATAGAACAAGAAGTGAAACAAAATTATTAGAAAAAGCTCCTGTAAATAAACCTTCTTTATTTTATAGTTCTGATAAAGACATGAAGATTAAAATGGAACTTATTGATGGTAAATTATTAAGAGACATTACAGATTCATTAAATAAAAAACAACTAAAACAATACTATACTAAAATAGGACAACAAATTGCATTATTACATGATTCAGACATTATTCATGGTGATTTAACAACAAGTAATTTAATTTTAAAAAACGATAAAATTTATTTCATAGATTTTGGTTTAGGATTTTTCTCAAATAAAATAGAAGATAAAGCTGTTGATTTACATTTACTTAAACAAGCATTACAATCAAAACACTATAAAGTTTATGAAGACTGTTTTAAATATATTTTAGATGGATACAAACAAAATAAAAATTATGACGAAGTTCTTAAACGTTTAGAAGTAGTTGGAAACCGTGGACGTTATAAGAAAAAATCTTTAAAACAAAAAGGTATTTAAACTAATTATTTTCTTTAAACTTTATAGCCCCGTCGTCTAGTGGTCAAGGATAGCGGCCTTTGGAGCCGTTGGCGGAGGAAGTTAGTAGGAATTTTCCTTTAACTGCCGAATTCGAATCCTCCCGGGGCTATTTTAAAAAACATCTAAGTTGCGAAATGGAAAACTCAATATTTTTAGCTAAAGTAATAGGACTATTAGGTGCGATAAGCACTTTGATAATAATTATCCGCTACAAAAAATATCTTGAAATGGAAGAATATGCTGCAAAGAATCCAGTAATAATATATCTATCAGGATTTTTTATTCTAATTATTGGTATTTTACTAGTTATCAGTCATCAGGTTTGGACTTGGGGCTGGCAAGTTGTCATAACAATTATTGGGTGGCTGGTTTTAATTAAAGGAGTTATCCGTATTTTATTTCCCGAAACAGTTATACGGCTCATAGAGAAAAAGAAAAATAATCGTAAGTTTTTGTTGGCAGAAGTTATAGTTTTTATTGTTAGTCTATATCTAATTTATCAGGGATTCTTTGTTAACTAACCATTAAAAATTCAGAAATAGAAAAATATAAATATTAGAAACAAAATAAAATATAGGATTTTAATGACAGAGCAAACAAGAAAAATATTAAGATTGCTTACTTATTTACTAATTATAGCTGTAATAGTACAACTTTATTTTAGACTAACTTA
>ERZ1292623.2312-Hain-H51-01um-R1-2312-length-17238-cov-7_pt1 | contig 13553 bp, 15 predicted proteins | sample MGYA00564398_ERZ1292623 | MGnify/ENA primary metagenome ERZ1292623 (study PRJEB36523, sample SAMEA6512633) | groundwater metagenome | collected 2019-01-07 | study: AquaDiva: Metagenomics assemblies of 32 groundwater samples
TGAAAGTTTTGAGATCGGATAAAACAACTGAAGCCGCGGCCGTTCCTTTGGCCGCGAATTGTCCGCTTAAATTTGTAATTTTCTCAGCGGTGATTTTCGCGATTTGGGCGGCTTGCTTATTTGTTTGTTTAAAAAATTGAGCAGTTTGGGTAAAAACTTGATTGGAGAATTTTCTGAAATCTCTAAAACCGGCTGAAACCGATTCGGGATATTTATAGAAAAAAACCAAAAGAATAAAAATTAAACAAAAAACAATTGTTTTTTGTTTAAGAGCTTTAAAAGTCGGCGAAGCGATAGTATTTTTATTTACAGAAGGTCGCTCAACCGGAAAGTCATTAAACAACGCTTTATCCCACTCATCATGATTCTTATCAATGATAGAGATTTTTGAAGTCGGAAAAGCGATATTCTTTCCGTTTTTTGTTTTTGAACCGTTTTTGGAAGCTAAATTAAGAATATCTTCTTGGAATACCAGCCAATTATTGCCGATTTTTATTCCGTCAATTTTTTTCTCTCTGCAAAGTCGGCCGATATAATCTCCATGATAGCCGGTCAAGTCGGCTGCCCGACCAACCGGAATATAAGATTTATTGTTTAGAAAAATTTCGTTTTCCTTATCTCTCATTAGTTTTTATTATATCGCTAAACAAGAAATAAGTTTTTAAATTGCTGTGGATAACTTTACAGGGCAAAATTGTTCCGGCCTTCATCCGCCAGCCGGCGGACTCGCTGCCTTCCGACACGGAACAATTTTGTAAAAGCATTGCCAACCATCGCTGTGTTTTCAGCTTAAAAAAATAATGATTTGACCAATAATCGCAGTCTGATAAAATTGTTTTATTACTATGTCGGATTTAGCACGCATTCCTCCTCAAAATATTGAAGCCGAAATGTCAACGCTCGGCTCGCTAATGCTGGATGCAAACGCGATATTTAAAATCTCGGATTATCTGCGTCCGGCTGATTTTTACCATGCCCAGAACAAAATAATTTATGAAACTGTTCTGGAATTGGTTGAAAAAAGAAATCCGGTTGATCTCCTTTCAATGGCTAACCGGTTAAAAGATAAAAATCAGCTGGAAACCGTCGGCGGCAAAAGTTATCTGGCGTCGCTGGTCAACTCGGTGGCAAGCGCCGCCAATATCGGCCACTACGCCGAGATCGTCCACAAAAAAGGAGTGCTTCGCGAACTGATTGAAGCCTCCCAGCACATAAACGAATTGGGATACAGCGAAGAAAAAAGTCTGGACGAATTGATTGACGAAGCTGAAAGAAAAATTTTTTCAGTCTCGCAAACTTCGCTCCATCAGCAATTTATTCCGGTCGGCTCCACCCTAAACGAAGCCTGGGAAAGAATTGACCGGCTCCACAAAAATAAAGGGGAACTGCGCGGCATACCGACCGGATTTTCAGACCTTGATAATATCCTCGCCGGGCTCCAACCGTCGGATCTTGTGATTCTGGCGGCAAGACCGTCGCTCGGCAAAACGGCTCTGGCTCTGGACATTGCCCGCAACGCCGCGGTAAGGCACGGAATTCCAGTCGGCTTATTCTCGCTTGAGATGTCGGCCCAGCAATTGGTTGACCGCTTTATCGCGGCTGAAGCCCATATTGATTTGTGGAAACTGCGCACCGGCCGGCTTTCTGAAGAAAATAACGATTTCTTGCAAGTGCGCGACGCCCTTGAACGTCTGTCCAAAGCCACTTTATATATTGATGATGAAGCTTCCAACAATATAATGCAGATGCGCGCCATGGCCAGGCGCCTGCAAGCCGATAAAGGTTTGGGGCTGATCGTTGTTGATTATCTGCAATTGATGCAGCCAAGAGTCAATACCGACAACATGGTTCAGCAAATAACCGAAATTTCGCGTTCGCTTAAAGCGCTGGCCCGCGAACTCAATGTCCCGGTGCTCGCCCTTTCCCAGCTTTCGCGGGCAGTTGAACAGCGCCACCCGCCTATTCCGCGCCTCTCGGATCTGCGCGACAGCGGCAGCATTGAGCAGGATGCCGATGTCGTAATGTTCATTTATCGCGAGGACCGCTACCGCCAAAACAGCGATCGCCAAAATCAGGCCGATATTATCGTGGCCAAGCACCGCAACGGGCCGCTGGGCAAAGTCTCTTTATATTTCAACCAGCAAAAAGTAAGCTTTAGCAGTTTAGCCAAAGGCGACTATGCCGCAAATGAGGCCGGAACCGATTGAAAAAATTATTCGGATCTTCAGCCGTTTTCCGGGAATCGGCCAGAGACAAGCCGCCCGTTTTGCCTATTTTCTGGTTAACGCTGAAAAATCAACGCTGAAAAATTTAAAGAATCTTCTTGAAGAACTGGAAAGCGTCAAACACTGCTTAATCTGTTTCAAAATTCACGCCTTGAAAAATAAAGATATCTGTCCGATATGTTCTGACGGCGCAAGGGACAAAAACCGGATAGCCGTGGTGGAAAAAGAACTTGATCTGGAAGCCATAGAAAAATCAGGGGTTTATAACGGCTCATATCATATTTTGGGCGGGCTTTTGTCGGCTCTTGATGCCGGAAACCGCGATCGCCTGCGCTTGCGGGAGCTTCTGGACAGAATCAAAAAAAATTCCGGAATCAAAGAAATAATTCTGGCTTTAAGCGCGACCGCCGAAGGAGAATTCAGCGCCCGTTATATTGAAAAAATTCTTGAACCGTTTAAAAAGGAAAGGAATTTGAGCGTTACGCGGCTGGGACGAGGCCTAGCTTCCGGAACCGAAGTTGAATATTTAAATGCGGAAACCATTAAACACGCCTGGGACAGCCGGAAACAGCACTAATTTTACCAGCAAAACTCCGCAGGTTCAACAAGTAAGCGAATGCTAAGAACGCGGCAAACCGCGCTGAACGCATTATTGAATTCAGAACTTTTAATTTTTAAATTTAAAAAAACTTTTGTCCGGAAAACGAAGATCAATGTAATCCAGCCTGTCCAAGCGGTCCTTAATTGCCGAACCGATAAGAATTGAGAGATTTTCAAAAGCAAGCTCCAGATCGGTTTGGCTGTCAAGAATAATCCGCCAGCCGCCCGAAGCAGCCAGTTTAAAAAGCGAATCAGGATAAATTTCAATTGAATTTATCGTAATTTTCTGTTTTTCAGCCGCGATTTTGATGAAATTTTGAAGTTTGCTCAAAAGATCTTCATTTAAAATCCGGCCGCCGAGAGCGACCGGCTTCTCTCTATAATCTAAAATTTTAAAAACGAGATTCCCTGAAAATTGAGGAGCCGGACGAAAAATAAAACCCGAAGAATCGGCATAAAAGCATGTTTCCCGGCACCAAACAGCCCATTCTTCCCGCTCCAAAACCGCGATTTCCAGTTTTCTCTGCCAAAAATCGCGGCTGACATTTATTGCCGCCGCGGCGGCAAATTGCTTTTCGAGATGACGGATTAAATCGTCAACTCCAATTAAAAATATATTTTGGCGCGAAAAAATAAAAAACTTTCTTTCTCCCAAAATTTTTTCCGTCTCCTCCGTTATTTTTTGAAAATTGATGCGGCTGGCGCCCGAAACGGCAATTTCGGCAACCTGAAATTTCCTGTCAAACGCGATTAAAGCCACCGCCAAAAAAAACAAACCAAAAATAAAAAAAGAGGCAAATTTCCAGATCAAACGCGCGCGCTGGCGTCGTTTTGACTGATTAACAATTTTCAAAACCATGTCAATTGGCTTTAAAATTTATCTATCTGAAAAAACGGGCTTAATCAGATTAAATTTAGTGTATTTTTGCAAAATTTCCGGGATTTCCACCGAACCGTCGGCCCGCTGAAAATTTTCAAGAATCGCGATTAAAATTCTGGGAGTGGCGATGGCGGTGTTGTTCAAAGAGTAGCAAAAACGGCTCTTTCCGGTTTTGTCGCGATAACGGATGTTTAAGCGCCGGGTCTGAAAATCGTGATAATAAGACGAAGAATGGGATTCACGGAACCTCCTTTCCGAAGGAATCCAGACTTCAATGTCATAAGTCTTGACATGAGCCCGCCCCAAATCGCCGGAAGCTGCCGCGACAATCCGATAAGGAAGGCCCAAAGCCTGGACGATTTTTTCGGAATTTCCAGTCAGCTCCTCATGAAATTTAACCGAATCTTGATGGTCGGCAACGCTTAAAATCAACTGTTCAATTTTAAAAAACTCATGGAGGCGGTAAATGCCTTTGGTGTCGCGGCCGTAAGACCCGGCTTCGCGCCGGAAACAAGGCGAAAAAGCCAGATATTTTTTAGGGAGATCGGTTTCATCCAAAACTTCGCCGGAATGGAAACCCATGAGGGGAATCTCGGCAGTGGCCGAAAGATAAACGTCATCCTGAGTTTTATAAACATCTTCACGCGACTGGGGGAAGTGCCCCGAACCGAAAAGATTTTCTTCGCGGACCAAAGCCGGAGCCAGAATCGGCTCGTAATTTGAGGCCCGAAACTCGTCAAAAACAAATTGCCAGAGGGCCAAAGACAAAATAACCGCTTCATTTTTCAAAAAATAGCCGCGGAAACCCGACACTTTCGCGCCGCGCTGCAAATCGGCCAAATTTAAAGAACTTAAAAGCGATATGTGATCTTTCGGTTCAAAATCAATTTTTTTTGGCTCGCCCCATTTTCTGATTTCTTTGGAGTCGCGTTCAGTCTCTCCGTCGGGAACCGACGGATCAGGAATATTCGGCACGTCAAACATGAGTTTAGACCACTCTCCGTCAATTTTTCGGTATTCGTATTCCTTTTTGCTTAAAATTTCTTTGAGTTCCCGCAGATCTTTGGCGGCCGCGTCCTGCTCTTCTTCATTTTTAAGAGCGGCTATCCGTTCGGAGGCGCGGTTTTGCTTGGCCCGCAGTTCTTCAATTTCCTGAAGAATTTTTTTACGGTTTTCATCGGCTGACAAAAGCTGATCAACATTAAAATCAAGCCGTTTCCTGCGGGCGGCCTGCCGGATAAGGTCGGGATTTTCGCGGATAAATTTAATGTCGAGCATTATGATTTATTATACAGTATATTTTAATATTTTAATCTTTTTGCCGCAATTTTCATCGCGATTAAGCGGGGATTTTTGCCGGAGGCGGCCGATTGCTTAAGAACCAGATTAACCGTCTTTGATATTTTTCTTTTTATCATCGCGAACATCTTTTGCGGCGAATAGCCGCGAAGTTCGGCGTAAGAGGAAATAACGCCTCCGGCGTTGGCGACAAAATCCGGCACTATGAGAATCCCCTTTTTAAAAAGCTCATCTTCTATTTTTTCGTTCATAGGAATATTGGCGCCTTCAACGATTATGCCGGCTTTGATTTTATTTTTGTTTTTTTCGTTGATAACGTCGGTGGTTGAAGCCGGAATCAGAATATCTACCGGCAAAGAAAAAAATAGGTCTCGGCTGATCGCTTTTCCTTTTTGACATAGCGAGACCGGCAGCCGCCGCGATTTTATTTTTTTTATTTCATTAAAATCCAAGCCGTCTTTGTCGTAAATCGCGCCCTGCCGGTCGGCCAGCGCGACAATTTTGGCGCCGGTCTCCGAAAGATATTTGAAGGTAAAACTGCCGACATTTCCAAAACCGTCTATGGCAACCTTCGCTCCTTTAATATCCAAATCTTTGAATTTCGCGGCTCCAACCGCGGCCTCGGCCACGCCCAAGCCCGTGCCGCCCAATTCATGCGGCAAACCTCCGAGATTGGCGGGTTTGCCGGTCGCGGCTCTGCGATTTCCGGCGGCCTGAACAAACCACTTCATTTCTTTCTGGCCGGTGTTAATGTCCGGCGCGGAAATGTATTTTGACGCCAAAAAAGGCTTTATCATTTTAGCAAAGCTCTGAACGAATTTTTTTTTGAGCGCTGGCATCCCGCTTTTACCCGCCGAAGCCTTGGCGAAGGCGGGCGGCCATATTATTCCGGCTTTGGCTCCGCCGAAAGGAAGGCCGGCCAAAGCGTTTTTCCAGGTCATAGCGCGAGCCAGACGGAAAACTTCTTTGAGCGTGACATCCGGCGCCATGCGCAGGCCTCCTTTGCCCGGTCCTAGAAAAGTGCTGTCAATAACTAAAAATCCTCTCATATTCAATGAGGGATCATAAACCTCAATTACATATTCCGGACCGATAACGGAATTCACTTTATGCCGAGAAACTCCGACAATTTTTCTTTATCAAATCCGATAACCAAATTTCCGTCAATATCAATGACCGGCACGCCCATTTGTCCCGAGCGCTCTATCATATCTTCTCTGGCCTTTGCATCTTCGGCCACATTTTTTTCGGCGTACTGAATATTATTTTCTTCAAAAAATTCTTTGGCCATTTTGCAATAAACGCAGGACGGCGTGCTGTAAATAATGACATTAGCCATATTTTAAAATTATAGAGCTTGTTTATAATTATATCAAATTTATTTTTTTGCCGTATTCTTTCAGTATTTCCGAGCTGGAGCGTATTTTGCCGCTTTTGCCGACGTTAAAAATCATCTCAACTCCCAGCTTCCTGCAAACTTCAGCTTCGGGAATGGAAGCTTCGTCTTTGCGGTCTCCGCCGTTGGCAAACACATCCGGACGGAATTTTTCTATTGCTTCGCCGACGTCGTTCCGGTCGGTTTGAAGGATATAAACATCGTCAACATATTTTATGCTTTTTATGATCTCGGCGCGGTCGCGCTGATTCATAAAAAAATATCCTTTTTTCCGAATAAGCCAGTCATCGCAATTGAGAACCGCGATAAGCCTGCCGCCAAGCTGTTTGGCTTCCTTAAACATTTCAAGGTGGCCGATATGCACCGGATCAAATCCGCCCGAAACCATAATCAAACGCTTTTTCATTCCATTAGAAACTGTATTCATAATATAAATTGTAATAAATCATTATCGCGCCGTCAAAGTAAAGACGCGGCCCCAACGGGATTTGAACCCGTGTTTCAAGGTTGAGAACCTTGCGTCCTTGACCAAGCTAGACGATAGGGCCATAAAACTACTCTTTATTCAACCATTCCGGCTCCTGTCTGACAAGCAATTTTTCTTTTTCTTCGGGACGAGCCATTATTTCTTCAACGACCCGCTCCATGCGCATCGCCTGCGAGCCTTTAACCAAAATCAGATCTCCGGGCTTGATTATTTTTTCAAGTTCTTTGCCGGCCGCGATTGAATCGGAAACGCTGTAAAGCCGGCCTGATTCAAAACCGCTCTGAATCAATTCATCGGCGATAAATTTTGATCGCGGGCCGACCGTGATTACGATATCGGCGATGCCCCTTGCCTGCCCGCCGACTTTGCGGTGAGCCTGAATCGTAAATTGCCCCAGTTCAAGCATATCGCCCAGAACCGCGATTTTCCTTTTGGCCGGCAGATCGCGCAAGAGGTCAAGCGCGGCGTGCATGGCCTGCGGCGAAGCATTGTAAGTATCGTCCAAAATCCAGGTTTCTTTTTCGCCTTCAATCAATTTCAGCCGTCCGGGCGGAGCGGAAAATCTCGCAAGCGCCTCGGCGATTTCAACCAGATTCATCTTGTAAATTATCCCGATGGCAACCGCGGCCAAGGCGGCGTAAACCGCCTGCCGGCCAAAAACATTAAAAAGCCTGATCGGAATGCTTGATCCGCCGTGATCAACTTTGAAACTTACGCCTTCCGGAAAAAACCGGTTTTCTTCGCGATAAAGAATGAGATATTCCGAAGCGCGGATGTCGGCGTGCTCGTCAAAACCGTAAGTCAGAGTTTGAGCCCTTGTCTTTTCTTTCATATCTGAAACTGCGTCATCATCGGCAAGAAGCACCGCCCATCCCAAAGGTTCAAGGATTTCCACTAACTTTGCTTTTTCTGCGGCCAGCTCTTCGGCTCCGGCAAAAAATTCAACATGGACCGGAACTTCGCCGATGGCCGTAACAACTCCAACTTTCGGCTGAATATAGCGGATTAAACGGGATATGTCGCCCGGCCGGTCGGCTCCAAGTTCCAGAATTATCAACTTGGGATAAGATTTGTCGCGGCTGATTATCAGTTTTATTCCCTGAAAAATATTTTTGAGCCATTTGACCGACGAATACCAGGCATTAGCGGCGCCGATAAGCGCCAAGGTAACGCCGAGTTCGCTGTTATAGCTTTTTTCGCTTTTCCTTACTGAAAATTTTGCGGCAAGAACCGCGAAAATAGCTTCTTTAACCGAAGTTTTCCCGACTGAACCGGTGATCGCGATGATTTCGGGCTGATATTTTTTCAGAATCAATTTGGATTCCAGTTCCAGAATAAAAACAAGAATTTTTTTGAAAAGTTTTTTAAACACGTAATTTTATATTTGAATATTTAATATTTTATTTTTATCTGTCCGGAGGCACATTATAATAATTTAACAAAAATTTCATTATTTCCATAAACGGTTCGGCCAGCGACTGCGAAGCGTAACGAACCTCCCGCGGTTTTACTAAAAATAAAAATACTGAAAATCGGGCGTCATAAGCCGGAGCATAGCCGAAAAAAGAATGAAGATAATCTTGAGAATAGCCTTTGCCGCCGGGATTCGGAATTTCAGCCGTGCCGGTCTTGGCCGCGATGCTGTATTTCTCGTTTTTTACCGATCCTCCGGCAAGCGCTTCATCAACCACTTTCACCAGCATCCGCGTCATTTCTTCAGCCGATTCCGGCGAAATGACGGGCTCGCTTATTGACGGTTTTGTAATTATATCAGGAGCTCCGTCGGCCATAATTCTTTCAATGACAAAAGGCGTTGCCAGCCGGCCGGCGTTCGCAAGCGCGCTTACCGCCCGCAGGAAAGCCAAAGGAGTAACGGCAATCCCTTGCCCGAAAGAAGCGGTCGCGTATTCAATCTCGCGGCGGCTAGAAAGATTGGAAAAGTCTCCGGCGACTTCCCCCGGCAAATCCACTCCGGTTTTTTTATTAAGGCCGAAATTCTCAAAATACTTTTTTAAATTATCCATACCGAGCCGGCGCATCGCAAAAACGGCGCCGGTATTCAAAGATTCGTTGAGAACATGCTGCATGTCAACCGAACCCCGGCCTTTCCCGTCATAATTTTCAATCCGTTTGTCCCCAAAGTCAATGAAGCCGCTGTCAAAATAAACGCTCCCGGATTTGAGTTTCCCGGCGTCAAAGGCGCTTACGAGCGTAAGCGGCTTGAAAACCGATCCGAGTTCATAAATATGTTCAATGAGCGGATTGACAAAAACATTCAGAGACTTGATTTCATTATATTTGTTCGGATCAAAAGCCGGCCGGGCGGCCATTGCCAAAATCCGGCCGCTTTTCGGATCGTAAATGACGCCTCCGGCGAGCTCAGCATGCCATTTATTGAAGACTTTATCCAGTTCTTTCTCAAAAAAAAGCTGGACCTGCGGTTCAACAGTTAAAACCAAATCATAATCCGGCCTGACATCCGGGAATATTTTTTTGCCCCAATCAAGGAAAATTCCGGCAAGAGTACTTCGGCCTTCCAGAACGGTTTTCTTTTCGCCCAAAACTCCTTCTTGCGAATATTCAACGCCGTAGCGGCCGACAATTTGATCGCCCTGATAACCGGTAAAACCGATCACGTGAGCCGCAAGTTCCCGGCCGGGATAAAATCTCCATTCCTCGCCAAGAACGCCCGCGCCCGACAAATTTAATTTCTTGATTTTGTCAGCCGTTTCATTATCCAGCCTTCTGGAAATAATTTCAAAGGGGTCGTCTTTTTTTGACGCTTTTTTAAAAAAATCTTCCGGGTTAAGCCGGGAAATGATTTCAATCAAAAGATCGTAGGCTTGCCGGGGATTTTTCAGCTTGGCGGGATCAATATAAGCCAAAAAGCCGCTTTTGGTGAAAGCGGCGCTGAAAAGGCCACCGTCCCGTTCGCGAAGATAAATATTGCCCCGCCGGGTTTTAAAATTATAAGAAGAAACATGCTGGCGGGAAGCCAGATCTTGATAGTAATTATGCGATATGACTTGTATAAAAAAAAGGCGCGCGATAATCAGCAGGCCGGCTAAACCCAAAAAAGAACCGGCAATGAACATGCGCCGATTCATACTTTCTTTCATAAACCCGACCTGGCCACTTCCTGGTAGCGTTCAATAAAAAGATTTTTTGAAGACGCGCTAAGTCCCAATGTCTTTTCTCCGTCAGCCAAAAGGCTTTCCAATTTGGCGATATACGATTCCTGAAAATTTTGATAAGCAAGGTCGATTTTTTTAATCAAACGAAGCTCGGTTTCAATTTTATAAGACAAATGAATGGAAGCATACGTAAAATAGACGCAAAGGAAAATCAATATCGCTGAAATTGCGCATAAAAACCAGAAATATATATGTAAATTATTTGTTTTAAAAATCATTTTGACTAAATTTTTTCCGCCGAGCGCAAACGGGCTGATCTCGCTCTGGGATTATCTTTGATTTCGGCCACCGACGGCCTTACGGCTTTTTTGGTCAGAATCCCGACTTGCGGTTTTTTTTCAAGGAAAAATTTTTTAACAATCCTGTCCTCAAGGGAATGGAAAGATAAAACTGTTAATCGGCCGCCATGCACAAGCATATCCCAAGCCTGATCCAAACCCGTAGCCAAAGCGCCAAGCTCATCGTTGACCGCGAGGCGCAGGGCCTGGAAAGTCCGGGTGGCTGGGTGTATTTTTTGATGTTTATAAAACCGACCCGCCGCCGTTTTAACAATGTCTGTCAACTGACCGGTAGTCAAAATCCTTTCTCTTCGGCGCGCGGCGACTATGGCTCTTGCGATCCGCCCGGCAAATTTTTCCTCGCCATAATTCCTTAAAATTTCGGCTAATTCATTTTCCGGCAGACTGTTTACGATCTTGGCGGCATTTAGCGTGTTTGGTCCTGAATCTGATTCGTAGGTCATTAAAAGCGGCTCGTCTTTTTGGAAAGAAAATCCGCGCCCCGACGATTCAAGCTGAATTGAACTCAAACCCAGATCAAATAAAATTCCGTCGCATTTTTTTGCAAACTCGCCGGCCAGTTCCCCGATATTGCGGAAATTTCCGGCTTTCAGTTTCAAACGCGCCTCGCCGGCAAATTCCTTTTGCAGACGCGAAATCATTTTTTTGTCCCGATCAATTCCGATCAGGATCGCTTTTTCTCCCATTCTTTTTAAAATTTCGCGGGCGTGGCCTCCGCCGTCAATCGTAGCGTCAATAAATACCCTTCCTTGATCGGGACGCAGCAGTTTTATAACTTCATTTAAAAGAACCGGCTTATGTTCCATCAATATGCTCCAATTTCGCCTAACTTCTCAGCCAAAACATCAGCTTGCTTTTCAATTTCATTTTTATAAGCTTCCCACCGTCCGGCGTCCCAAATCTCAAGCCTTTTATAAACTCCGGTTATAACTACTTTATCCGAAAGTTCGGCGTATGATTTTAAATAATCCGGTATCAGAATTCGGCCGAGCCGATCGGCGCTGACATTGGCCGCGCCGGCCAAGAATAGACGCACAAAACTTCTGGTTGACGCTTGTCCGGTCGGAAGACTGGAAAGCGATAATGCCACTTTTTCCCATTCTTTGAGCGGATAAACAAAAAGACATTTATCAAGTCCTCTTGTTACGACAGCCGTTCGCCCGAGTTCATTTCTGAATTTAGCAGGCAAAGCGACCCGTTTTTTACTGTCTAAAGTGTGTTGAAATTCGCCGATAAGCATTGAAAAATCGCGGTAAAATTGGGACTTGTCCACACTATCCACAGATTTATCCACAATTCACCACTTAATTACTATTTTATTCCACTTTAATAATAAAATCAACCAAATCCCACCTGTGGATAACTATTAAAATCTAAAAACCCCCGCGCCAAATTTTGGCGCGGGGATTCAAACAACTTTAAAAATTTATTATTTCGGCCTTAATGTCGGAAAAAAAATAACTTCGCGGATATTGGAACTATCGGTAAAAAGCATGACCAAGCGGTCAATCCCTATCCCGAGGCCGGCTGCCGGAGGCATGCCGTATTCAAGAGCTTCAAGAAAATCCTGATCAAAACGGCTGGCTTCTTCGTCGCCGGCCTTGCGCATTTCTTCTCCGGCTTCAAAACGGCGGCGCTGTTCCAAAGGATCGTTCAATTCCGAAAATCCCTTGGCGATTTCAAGCCCGCCGACAATCAATTGGTACATATCGGCAAAACCGGGTTTAGTTTCGCTGGCCTTGGCGAGCGGCAGAATTTCAAGCGGATAGTATGAAACAAATGTCGGCTGGACTATCTTAGGCCGGCAAATTTTGGCAAAAATTTTCTCGGCAATTTTGCCCTTGCTTTCCTTATCTTGCGTATCTATTCCGAACTGCTTAGCTTTGATGTTCAAATCGCTGCGGGGAATTTTCTGATAATTGTTAATCAAGGCAAAACGGCTCAAAACTTCTTCAAAAGTAAGCGCTGAAAATTTTTTAGAGAAGTTTATTTCAGAATCCTGATATTTTATTTTAAGCGATTTTTTAAGAGTTTTAGCCAGATGGCGAATCAATTTTTCAAGAAACGCCTTATGCAGTTCGGCCCGGCTGAAAGATTCATAAAGTTCAAGCATGGTGAATTCGGGATTATGGGTGGCGTCTATGCCTTCGTTTCTGAAATTCCGGCCGATTTCATAAATTTTATTGAATCCCCCGACCAAAAGCCTCTTTAAAAAAAGTTCGGGCGCGATTCTCAAATAAATATCCATCTCAAGGGCGTTATAATAAGTTTTAAAAGGATTTGCCGCGGCTCCGCCGGCCAAAGAATGGAGTATCGGCGTCTCAACTTCCTGAAAACCGTCTTTATCCAAAAAAAGACGAAGTTCGGAAAGCAGGCGCGATCTTAATTCAAAACGGTCCCGGATTTCGTGGTTAGAGAGCAAATCCAGATAACGGCGGCGAAAACGTTCTTCAACGTCCTGAAGGCCGTGCCATTTTTCAGGCAGCGGCCTCAAACTTTTGGCCAGCATCCGCCAATCGGCGGCCAGAAGAGTTTTTTCTTTTTTCTTGGTTAAAAAGAGTCTGCCGGAAAATTGGCAAAAATCGCCGATATCAACCGTTTCGGTAAAAAATTTATAAGACTCGCTGCCGCAATCGTCGCTTTTGAGATAAACCTGAAATTTATTTTTTCCGTCGGAAAGATCGCAAAAGAGCGAATTGCCGTGGCTGCGCATGGCTATAATCCGGCCGGCTATGGCTAGAGATTTTCTTTTTTTTAACGCTGAAAATTTATCTCTGGCTTCGGCAATCGCGATAAAACCGGCATCAGAAACCGGATAGGGATTAACGGCCGCTTTGTAAAAACGCTCCAATTTTTCAACGCGTCCGGACCGTATTTCCTCTAAAGATGCCATTATTATATGATATCAATAATTTTGTATTTTATCTCGCCTTTCGGAGTGAATACTTTGACATACTCATTTTTTTTCCGTCCCAGCAGCGCCTGTCCCAAAGGAGATTCGTAAGAGATTTTAAAACCGGCCGGATCGGTTTCTTTCGGGCCGACCAGAACAAAACGCATGGATGCGCCGTTATCTTCCCGTAAAACCGCCACCGTTGATCCGGGCGAAACAAAACTGGTGTCGCTAATCTTAGTTAACAGAACCGAGCGCGAAAGAACGTCTTCCAATTCCA
>ERZ1292623.3415-Hain-H51-01um-R1-3415-length-13547-cov-5_pt1 | contig 13547 bp, 11 predicted proteins | sample MGYA00564398_ERZ1292623 | MGnify/ENA primary metagenome ERZ1292623 (study PRJEB36523, sample SAMEA6512633) | groundwater metagenome | collected 2019-01-07 | study: AquaDiva: Metagenomics assemblies of 32 groundwater samples
ACTCGTCGAGGGCGGCGCATTCGTCCCTGCAAACCCGGCAATACGCCGCGTTCCCATGCCCTCTTCGGGAAGCGTTTTCCTCGTGCGCGGCGGTGGGCTAGCCACGGCCTACCCCGGTCTTGATGTATGGCTCGGCCTCTACTGCCAGGCTTTCGAGGATCGCATAGGTGCTGCCGGTCGAGGTGCCGATGGCCTGAAGATTCAGCACATGGCAGGCAGCATTGCGCGGGAACCTGACGCCGTTCCTGGAATGGTAGTTGTCGTTCCACGTCACCAGCGAGGCGTAGGCCGTGGTTTCCCACTCCTGGACAGCCCGGTAGCTCAGCGCCAGCGACGGAGCCGTCGCCGCCAGTCCCATCGTCTTCGCCATTGCCCGCAGTAGCCTAACGGATTCCCATTCATCGCCGAACGTGACGCGCCCGTACTCCACGGTCCAGGCCCCGTTCTGAAGGATCACGTTCGCCGCATCCGCCATCTGAAATTGCGGCGGCACCGTTACGAAATAGCAGCGCCGCTGTTGGGCGTCCGCCGCCTCTGAGTCGCCGGAACAGAGATAGAGGTACGAGTCATCCTCGTCGAACCAGGCGTAACGCAGCGGGTCGGTGCATTGCAACAGGACGCCGTGCCAGACCATCTCTTCCGAACCGGTCTTCGGGTTGGGCTGATAGCGTCCGGCCCAGAGGTCGGAGTTTGCGGTGAAGGTGTTCTGCAGCAATGCAGCGCCGCCCGGCGCATTCGTCACGTTCTTCAGCGTCGTCGGGTTCTTGGTGCCGAGGAAGGCCAACAGATAACCGCCGGCGCTGGCGAGCGCATTGATCGGCAGATGCATGCGCGGAATCTGCGGTCCGGCCCACCGGGGCGCCAGGTACGGATTCCATGACCCGTGATAATATTCGCCGATGTCGTAGCCGCCGATCACGTAGTAGGTCCGGCCTGCGATCTGCGTCCAGGCCTCGAAGTTGTTGCGATCCGATTGTCCTCCGGCATCCAGCAACGGATCGGGATAGTCGGGCGTGAGCTTCACCACGATTCCGGCAGAATCTATCGAAAATAACGCATGGCGCTTGCCGATTAATCGAACGCCATTGTCGTCTTCGGTGATTGAGGTAAAAAAATCCTGCGCAGTTTGCGGGTCGCCGACAGTGCTGGAAGTGGTCGAGGTGCCGCTATTGGTGAGGTCTGTCGTCGTGTAGAGCTCGTTGGGATTACGGACGTAGGCAACCAGCGGATTCGATAGCCCATTCTGTTGCAGTAGGAAGTAGTTGGCGAACTTGGCGTTCCCGGCCTTCGTGCTGGCGGTGAAGGTCCAGGCGCCCGCTCCTACGCCGGTGGTGAACTGGTAGGCGGTTGACGGCCCAAACGACACCGCCAGCACGGCGTTGTAGCTCACGAGGTCTATCCCGACGGCGGCGACGATGGCCGCCTTCTGCACCCAGGTCGTTTCCTGGCGGTAGATGCGGGTATCGGTGCCGTCCGTAGCCAGCAAGACCTGGGTGTCGGCGTGCCGTATCTGCTTCCTAACCCTGAATCCCGCGGCTATGCCGGTGCGGTCCACCACCTCGCGGGGACCCGGTATAACGGCGCCCCACCGGCCGTCAGCGTTCTGCATGACGCCGTAGTAGCCCGGCACGTGGTCATAGGCTCCGGCGCCCAGGGAACAGTCGGGGAACTCGGCTCGCAGTAGTTTGGGACGGGTTGCCGTAATTACTGCCATCTTCGACTTGTCCACATCATGGACAACCTCACCACGACCATCCGGCCGGGCACTCTACGGCCTTCCGCTGTAACAGCTGATAGCCCTTCTCCTGTTTCACCACCCTAACCTCATAGCAGACGGCCTTGGTCTCCGTCCGGCAGCCCGACAGGAGCACCAGCAACAGACCGGCCGTATACCAACTACTCACCCTCATTTTTAGTACGCATACATCAGGGGCCGCTGCGGCTTCGGCATCCGCAGCTTGTCCCGCAGCATGGTCGCGGAATTCGCCGCCTTGTCCGCCATCCGGCTGTAGTCTGCGCGTGAGGCCGGGTCAGGATTCCAGGCCGGTTCCGACATCAGGTCGTACAGCTCGGCCTTGGCGTACTCCATCAGCAACCGGAAGGCCGGGTCCGTCGTCTGCACCTCAAGCGCGGCCGTGGTGTCGGAGGCGAGCGTCCCGAAGGTCGTGTCAGCGCCCAGCTCCGACAGCGGTGCTCCGCCCTCCACCTCGAGCAGCGCGCTATTCCACAGACCGTTATAGGCTCCGATGAGGCCGAACGAGAGGTCGCGCAAGTCTGCGCTCTGTCCCCAGTCGTGGTGATCGGTGTACGCCTGGGTGATCTTGTAGGCCCGGTAATCATCGACACGGGCCGCCGTGGCTGGCGATCCGGCCTTGTCCCACCGAACGCCGACACGCGGGAACGTCAGATACTTCTGATTGAGGCCCAACAGGTTATAGGTGATGAGTTCGATATCATCGACAAACACCCTGATCAGCGAGCCGGTGTAGATGACGCGTAGCAGATAGTCCACGCCGTCCGATGTTGTGAGCGTGGCGGTCGTCAGGCTGCTCTCGGTGCCGCCATCGACCTTCCGAAGGTCAACGACGCCACCCAGGAGCCGCACCAGTAGCATGTTGTTGGTGTCGATGGCTCCCAGGTAGTCCTCCCGGATGTGGAAGCACAGCGACGGTGAGCGGTAGACGGTGCCGCTGGCGAGCGTGCCCCGAACGATGGCCTGGACGATCCCGTCCTGGATATCGGGATCCTGTGTCAATAGGTTGCCGTCCGTATCCGTTACCGAGTACAGACGCTCTGAGCTGATGCCCCAGGTCGCGGACGTCGCCGTCCAATCGCCGCCCGCAGACGTCGTGGAATCGGCGCGGTCGAACTTGTCCTCAATCTTGGCGCCCTGACCCCACGGCAGGCTCGCCCGCCATACATCGCGCATGCCTCTCGGCACGCTGTAGGCGCTGCGGGCGGAGTCCGCTAGGATGTAATCGATCTCCTGTTTGTAGACGGCGGGGTAGACGGGATAAATGACCCGGTTGACCGCCAGCGTGAACAGGTGCGGCGCGATGGTGAAGACTTCGAATGTGACGGCGTTGGCTATCTGCGCCGAGAAGGCGGGTGAGACGGTAAAGGTGCCGGTCCCGGAGGCAAAGTCATCGATCTTGCGGAAGTTTCCGGCGTCGGTACCGGACGTGATCAGCAGCCACTTATCCCGCCAGTGGTCGACCTGCTTGTTGGTCGTGCTGGTAGAGACGACGGTGGTGCCGCCGGCATTGCCCGCGGAGGTCGTCGAAAAGAACTCCCGGTCACTCCCAGCCAGGAAGTTCCGGCAGTTCGCCTTGGTAGCGGAGGCCTGAGCCGTGCTAATAGCACACCCTAGACCGCTGTGTTGGCGCGGATATCCACCAGCGTCTCGGCCATCTCCTCCAGCGTGCGCCGGATAAAGGTGAGCTCGTTCGGCTGTGAATCGTCGTTCTGGGCCTTCGGCTGCCAGGCGCCGCCCGCGACGTAGAACTCCCGGCCCGTGTCCGTCTCGATCAGTTCGGTCCCGTCCGAGATCGATTTCGGCGTGGGCTTCGCGTCGCTGGACAGCCCGTAATATTTGACGCCATACGGCACTGCTACAAACGCCATGTGCTGCTCCTGGGCCCAGGGGAGTTATCCCCTGGGCCACGCTCTTATTGGGTCGTGCTCTTACTCCAGGTCAGCCTCTACCTCGGCCCAGATGAAACCGGCACCCCACAGCGGCGTGGTGCCGGCGGGGGAGAGGACGGTCAAGTTGCCGGTGTACTGCGGGGGAATGACCAGCATCCCCTTCGCGTCCGCCGTGATAGCGGCGCCAACCTCAATGGCCGCCGGGACGTCCCGGCCGGCGAGGTGAACCCAGGCCGGAGTCCCGACCAGGGTGAGGCCCTGAGCGAAGATCGCCTTCGGGCTGGTGGGACCACCACTCAGGCTCGACATGATCGAGTTGGCGTAGGCCGTTGGCTTGGTGCCGGCAACGGGAGCGATGGACACGGAGCCCAGCAGCGAGGCACCCAGGCCTGCCGTGCCCGACACGAGCCAGGCAAAAGCTCCCAGGACCACGTAGGCCTTGCCGCCGGCGTCTTCTCCGTTGAACAGCGACCACGCTGCCGCGGTCGTCGGTACGGCGGTGACGGGAGCGATTGCCGTGCCGGTCGCGCTGGAGACGCCGAACACGCGTCGAGCCCGTGAGAGTTCGTAGTATTCGGGCTTTGAGGTCGAGACCCGGAGCTGGCCCAGGTCATCGTATCCGGCCATCATGGAATTGTTACCAGCGCCGGCCTTTACGAGGCGTCGGACGATTCCTTCAAGAAGTGCCATCTGCTTGTCTCCTTACGAATGTGTTACCTAAAACGGCTTCATCTCGTACTTGCTGCACCGCTGGCAGACCCGTTCCTGGACCAGCCAGGCCATTGGCAACGCCAGCGGTGTGGACCGCCAGCGGTGCAAGCCAAGTACGCATAGAAGCCGCATCCTACAGGTTGTTCGGCAACAGGAACACGCTGACCGTGGTGTCGATAACGGCGGTCAGCGTCCCGGATGACCGCATGACGAGCGCATCGCCTGGGATCAGCACCCTGTCCGCCGCCGTGGCGGTCGGGCCCAGCCAGACCGGAGTATCGGCCGTCGACTTCAGGTCGAAGGTGGTCGTCAGCACGTTCACGCCGTTCGCTTTGGTGGTGCCGCTGGTGCATTTGACGGCCGTGAGCGTCACGGCTCCGGTGTCCGACCCGGCAACCGAATGCCGCTCCATCGCGCCGTACACCCGGTAGTTACGGTCAGCGACGAAGAAGGCCGAGAACTCGGCGGTGGTGACCAGCGATGCCTCATGCGCCGAACCCGTTGCCACCTTGTAGGGCAGCTCAGCGGACAGGTACATGAGCTCCGTGACGGCGCCCTTGACCACCCAGCCGATGGGCTGGGTCTGATCGCCGGTGGCGCCGACCACGGCGTCGGCAATCCGCCCTGCCGTTGCCGACAAGAACAGGAAGCTGCCGGTCGTGAGGTCGGTCGTGGTCTGCTGGACACAGGTCTTGCAGGCCTCGATCATGTCGCCGGATACACCGTCTCGAAGCGCGAACGCCATGCAGGAGATTGGCTGCGCTGGGTCGGAGTCGGCCCGCACGTAGCCGGTGGCGTTGTTGCCGATGGGGTCACCCCGCGAGACCGTGCCGTTGAGCAGCACTTGGAATGGGGAACTGTTTTCGAGGATATCGCCTCTTGCTACGTCCGCCATGTTCTTTCCTTTCTAGTGAGCCTGAGCGCTGCCGAAGCCGCTTATCTCAGGAGCACACCACCACTAGAGTTATGCAGTTAATGCAGCATCGGAGCAGCCATCCATGATGCCGAGGCCGCGGGTGCCGGCCAGTCCTGACGCTATGTAGGAGGTGATCCGTACCCACTGGGCATCCTTGGTCGGATGGGAGTGTGGTCCCTCGACGTTGAAGAGCTCTTCGCCGATGGCTAGGAACACGCCGCCGACCTCACCGTTCTCCGGGAGGCCCCAATGAACACCGAACGCGCTGGCGCTGGCGCCGCCTGTCTCCGCGGAGTACACGCCGGAGGCGATGGTCTCCTGGAAGACGCCGGTGTTGGCCGTTGCCATGTAGTCAGACCGCCGGATTTTGACCTCGCGCCAGAATCCGGTCAGATGCCCCTTGCGCATGCCTTCGGCGGCCGCTGCGTAGGTCAGTGCCGAGCTGTTGACGCCCTGCTCGGTCTGGTCGAACCGCTGGCCCAACCGGTACGGCACCAGCAGGACATCGGCCTTTGGCCGCACCAGGTCCAGCATGCGGTTGAGGTTCGTGACCGTGGCCGCTGCCTCGGTCGATCCCGAACCCTGGCTGAGCGTCTGATTGCTGGTCACGAGACTGTGGAGCCCCGAGAAGGAGACGCTCTCGTAGAGGAGGGCCCGCTCGATCCGGTTCTTGAGGCCGCGCATGGTCTGCGCCATGATGACGGCCGTGTGATCGTTGGGATCGCTGTAGGTCTTGGCGACGAACTTGTCGATGTCCTTCTGGTCGCCATGGATGGCGAGCGTCAACGTGACCTTCGTCACGTCGATGTCCTCAGAGGCCGTCCATGTATCGGCGATGGCGTGGAATCCGCCCGAAGGTTGCACGTTTTCTCGGACGTATGCGAGGTTCACCCCGCGTACCGTCCTGGTCGGTATGAGGTCCAGGATGCCGCCCTCTCGGACGACCTCGTTGACAAGCCCGGCGATCAAGTCGTCAGTGCGTGTCATGGCCTGGGCCTCGGCGAGTGATGCGTAGCTGCCGGCAACCGCCATTTTTACTCCTTACGCCCCTCCAAACCGCGTTTGATGAGGCTGATGTTGTCGATTGGTTCAGGTGCGCCACCGCCGCGGGCCGCCGGGACAATGACCTTGGCCTGCGCTGCCGCATGACGCTTATCCGCTTCGTCCGTGATGTACTTCTCGACGGCCTGGTCCCATGCCTGTAGAGCATAGGGGTCTTTCGCCGATGCCTTGACCTCTAGAGCCATGGCGGCGTCGCGGATCTCATCCCAGGGGATACCGTTACGCACTGACAGACGTTCGGCTCGCGGGACGTTTTCCTCGGTAAACCGACGCGTCGCGTCCTGCACCGGCGTAATCTGGGCAGCGGTCATTGCCCTAGCTGCGGCCTCCGCCTTCTCCGCTCGCGTCTGCGCCTGTTGCAGCTTGGTGGCCTCGTCGATGTAGCGCTTGTCTTCCTCGGTAGCGTTACCGGCGAAAATCCGCTCGACCATCTGCAGGGTGTTGCGCGTGCTGCCCAGCAGCTCTTCCAGTTGTGGCTGGAGCATGTGCAAAGGCGTTATCTGGCTTTGAAGCAACTGGAAAGCCGGCGTCAGGCGCCGGTCAACCGCTTCCTCGATCAGGGTCCCCAGTTGATCGTTCGTCCGCGTATCACTCGATTGGACGTCTGCCGCCGGTGCCGCCGCTGGCGTTGCACTGTTCGGAGTGACGTCTTCTGTAATGGCTTGCTGCGTCATCTGGTACCCTCCTTTCCGATAAATACAAAGAGCCCCTTCGGGGCGCAATGCCCAAAGAGGCTCGGGTTGTCCGGTCGCCTGTGGTATTCAATTCAAGGGCCTGTTGGCTGCGAGGCCTTCAGCTTACGTCACAAGGGCAGCGACCCCCTTGCAAACCCACTTCAGCTACTTAACTACAATATCACTCCTGCTGTCAATCGCCGCAACGTTCTTCTCGTGCTCCCGGATATCCCAGCTCTCGATCCGGCCACGGTTCAGGTTCAGTGAGATAGTCCCGGTACGGCCCTGTTCTATGAACGCCTGCACCCGCTGCCAAAGCATCGCCGGGAGCTGCATCATCTCACCGGAGCCAACGGCATCAGCGGCGTTAACGGCATCCGAGGCATTCCGCCGGCCGGCTTGAACGGCTCGTAGCGGTCGCTATACCACTTCACCAGCGCGGCATCGATCCCGTTCTGCTTATTCGCCCTGAGCCGTTCACGTTCCTGCTTTAGCGCCCGCTCATAGTAGCGGTAAGCAAGAGACCGCTCCACCGCTTCCTTTTCCTCTCGTGTCGCTGCGGCTTTGTGCTGCTGGGCAGTGGCAATCCAGGAAGGCTGAGTCTTAGCAACGGTGGTGCCGGCCTCCCAGTAGGGGCTCAGGGTCTCCTGTGCGGCTTCCCACTCCAGCATCGTTGCCCGCACCACCGGATCGGTGTACCGCTCAGGGTCGCGCGTGGTGATGTAGGCCTCTGTTACACCGGCCGCTCGCGCCTGCACCAGCACCGCCTCACGCGTGGCCTGCTGCGCCGCGCGGTCCAGTTCTATCTCGCCGTTCACCACACTTTCGGGAAGGTCTGCGTCCCAATACTGGTCCCGTAGCTGGTCCTTCACCATCTTGGTCTTGCCTGCCGAAGAACGGTCAAGCGCCGCTTTGTTGGCAGGGTTGTTGAAGATGGCGTTAGAGGCGCCGAATGATTGCTGCTTGAACGTCTTGATGGCGTCCCGCAAATCCTTGCCCTTGAGCCCAGCCTGAATCTTTTGGCTCAGGCCCATCGTTACCTTGCCATCCTCTCCAACATAACCGGACTCGAGTTGCGACTTGGAGGACGCCAGCTCATCGAAGATAACCTCAAGCCGTTGCTTGTCGGACACCACCGTATCGGGGAACTGCTCGGCACGATCCTTCAACCGCTGGTCGCCGCGTACCGCTTTCTGTTCGGTCCTCCCCACGTCTTCATAGCCGACGCCATCAGGGTAGACGCCGCCCTGGCCGTCAGGCTTGCCGCCGAACATCTCGCGGGTCACGATATCCCGCACGTCGCTGTAAGAAATATCGCTGGCCTTACCGCCAACCAACTGCCCGAACGTCGCCACGGTGCCAGCCACCGTACCGCCAACATCACCGGCGAACGCAGCCTGGGCCGTGGGAAGCGCGGCCTTGCCGAGTGCAGGCGCACTCATGGGCGTGAAGTGTCCGGCGATCCAGCCCGCATAGTCCAGCGCGGTGAACTCGCTGGCGGGCTTGCCTCCCACCGTTCCCTTACTGAACAGTTCGATGGCGTTAGCCACGTCGCGCTGCGCGCCCGATCCGAGATTGTGCATGATGTCCAGAGGGGTCATGGCGCGCTCTAAGAACGTGGCTTTCGATGTAGGGTCGGCAGCCGCCCCGATCTGAATGATGATGCGGGCCAGCGAGTCCCACGGACCCAGCAATCCCCAATCCTGGTTGTTGAACCGGACCTTCATGAAGTTGGGATTGGGCTTGGTGCGACCCGCAGCGTCTCTCATGAATGGCCTAAAGTCGGTCGATCCCTGTCCGTCGTGACCACCGCTCACCTTGTTTGCCGCCACGGTCAGCACCACTGCCCCGCCTACGGTTCTCAGTAGGGCATTGCGTGCTATCCGGGCCTCAAGGTCGTTCGTGGGCTTGACCGCGTGCACCAGCGTCTCGAGGCGGGCCTGAAGGAAGCGTGGCGCGAACAGCACGAGATCCCCAATGTCGCCAATATTGCCGCCGACCTTCACCGGGGACCATCCCGTCATCCGGTTCATCGACTGAGCAATCTTGTCAAGCTCGCCGGTCTGCGCGAGCTCCTGCCAGGTACGACCCTTGAGGTTAGTCCGTAGTTCGTTCTGAGCCCACTCCAGCCGGAGAGCGTCGCCGGTGAACCCGAAGGCCCGGTCAGCGCCCTTCATGGCACCGCCGAGCACTGGCACCTTCCCGATCTTATCCTGCACGCGGGTCGAGAATGATGCGCCGATCTGGAACTCCGTCGAGGTCCCACCAACGTGAAGATTCGCCCGCACCCAGTCCGCTGCCAGCGGCATCCCCTCGCGCTGGGCGTTGCGGTCATAGTTCTCGATCATCTTGCCCAGCGCCTTCTCGTCACGCCACGCGGCCGCATTTACCTTCAGGGCAGATCCGTAAGCCTTCTGGTCGGCACCCAGGCCCAGGAGCGCCTGAATCCCCAGGTAGGAATTGTCCAGCGTGGACTTGAAGCCTCGATAGAGGTTGTTCAAGGCCCTGACCGTGTTGAGCGTTCCCGCCCCCTTGCCGGCCAGGGGGCGCTCGCTATTCAAGACCATATTGGCCGCGTTCGCTAGGGCGTCGGGGAAGTCATACCCGGTCAGTTCGACCATCCCGATCTGACCCGCGGCGCGCGGGGTATTCTTTGCTACATCCTGTGCTCGCCGATAGTGGCCTCTGAGGTCGAACAAATCTGCCTGAAGGCGGTCAAGTTCCTCAATGGTGTTCTGGAACTTCGCCCCCTGTAGTCCAGCCTTATCGCCCAGCACTGTGGCCCGCTTAAAATCTCTCGTCGCCTCACGCCGCAGGATCATGAGCTCGCGCTCGGCAGCACTGATCACGGTATCCGTACTCCCCTTGACGATGCGCTCCATCAGCACAGTCTCGGCTCGGGACGCGAAGCGTTCTACCGAAGCTGCTATCCGCGCCGAACGGCCTTCACTCGCAGCGGCAACCTTAGCCATGCCGGTCAGTTTCCCAATAGCATCAGCCAACACCGGGTCATTCCGGGATTTTCCAGAGAGAATGAGGTCGAGCACCCGGCTCTTCGCAGCAACCACGAGATTATCGTTCTTAACAGCGGCCTCACCTTGTAGGTTTGTCGCCTTCCTGACGGCATCCGCGAGTCCTTCGACCGCGTTCTGGATCGTCTGCGAAGGCTTGGTGGTTACAACGCCTGTCGCGATGGCACTGTTCAGGCGACTCTCCGCAGCCTGCACCAAGCTGGCGCTGCGGGTAACGTCCCGCTCTGCCGGACCCAGCGTCCGCCCCATCGCATTCGCCGTGGCACGCTGCCGGATGGCCGTGACCCGCTTCCCTGCGATGCTGGCCGCGGTCTTCTGAACCTGTGCCCGAAGTGTTGGGTCAACCCGGTCCGCCGCCGTCTGCGCGTACTTGATGCCGTTGGCGTCGGCCAGCTCCAAGAGACGGTTCGCCGCCGCTCGATCGTTGATCTTCCCGCCAATGTCCCGAACATAGGACTGCACCGCCTCATTGAACGGCGCGTACTCGTACCCGTTGTCGATACCCTGCGCCATGCTGTCGAACACCGCTGCCTTGCTGAACCCCGCACCACCAGCGCCACGGCCCGCACTAATGACCTTGACCGGCGCATCCACGCCTTCCTCGGCAGCGCGACCACGCGGGATATAGAACCCGCCTTCAATGATGTCCCCGCGGGTGTTCAGTTCCTTCGCCGGCCGTTCTGCGAGGGTGCCTGCTGCCTGCTGTACCTCGTCCCACTGCGCCCGGAACTCACCCAGGGTGTCGCGTAACCACACCAACGCTCCCTGCTGTTGCGGATTCAGATACGGCTCGTACTGCGGTAAGCGCGCCGCCACATCCTGAATGGTTGGCCCGTTCGGGAACTCCGGTGTTGCGAGGTTGGTAATCCGGCCCTGCTTGTCAGTGGGGAACGTCGCTGCCTTGGCCTTCGATTCCTCGCCGGTGATGGCCGACAGGGATTCGATGCTGTTCCGGGCCCGCGTCCGCTCAGCCATGATCGGCGTCGCCAGCTCATCGGTCTGCGGTTGGTGCAGCATTCCCCGCACGTTGTTCGCGGCCCGCTCGTTCCATGAGAGAGGCTTCGGGATAACGTCGCGTAGGCCGGTCGGGTTAGCGGTTGCTCCGCCTTCAAAGGCTGGGAGTAGTTCGTCAATCTGCGATGGCGATGCTTGAGCGAATGGGTTGATGCGCTCCATCCCCATCTCATCGGCCAACGCACCACGCACGGCACGGCTGGCAACACCGCCCGTATCCAGAACCTGACCGCCAAGCGCCTCTATGCCCACTCTTGCGGCCGTAGACGCTGGCCCCGCACCCTTCAGGATGCTGGGTATCATTGCCAGTCCCGGCGCTACAGATAGCCCACCCAGCGCAGCCTGCAGGGGATCGGACTGAAAACCCACCGGTGGCGCCGTTAGGTTCGATGCCCGGCTCAGCACGTTCGTAACGCCACCAACCACCGGTACGTCTCGCAATGGGTACTGTTCGGCACTCCGTTGATACGGGTCTTCAGCCCCGGTCGGTGGATTGGTCAGGTTTGCCAGGTCCATGCTCGGCGCAGGCTGTGCTCCCGGCCCAAACGCCGTCTGCGAGTACGGCCGCACGAACTCCGGCTGGAAGACCGTCGATGGCGCCGTCCGTGAGATATCGGGTGCCCGAACGTCCAGGCCATCACCACCGAAGTATGGTTCTGGACTCGTGTACTGATCGACCAGCTCACCCAACGTTGGTTCGACGAGTTCACCCAGCGTGGGCTCAGTCTGACCCGATGCCACCAGCTCGCCCAGCGTCGGCTCCTGAGCGTTCGGTAGAAGCGGCGTTTCGGGATCGCCCAGGAGGGGGTCGTACAGCCGGGGCAGCAGGCCGTAGGCCACTGTTGTAGCCTACTACGCCGCCGCGTACCGTGCGGTCCTGGGCAATGCCTGCCGGACCGTCCTGGGTGGCGCTCCCGTCTCATTCATCCGCTGGCGCTGCCACGCAGCATCAGCGGGATCGGTGCCGGTCGCCAGGTATGCGGCGTTCAGCCCGGACCGTTCGGTCGGAGCCAGTTGGTTGTAGTCCTGGTTCGACAGCACCGGCAGCCGTGATTGCACTCCGGCCTGAGCGGTGTCGGTCAGCGCCGCACGTATGCCGGGTGGCGTATAGGGGGAGCCGGTGACATCCGCCGCCGTGAGCGGGAGGGTCTGCCCGGTGTTCGGCATTCCGCGGAGTTGCTGCGTCTTGTAGATGTAGGAGCCGGGATTGAGCGATTGGGTGTACTCCTGCTGCTGCGTTGCCAGCCCCAGCTGGCCTCGACCCTGCTCTTCGGCGAAACCCTGCTGCCGGGTCCGCAATACCTGCGCTTGGTCGAATTGCCGTATCTGTTCCTGGAGCTGAGACTGTTCCAGTGCGCTGCGGGCATTCGCCAGCCTGCCCTCGAGGTCGGCCCGCTGTTGCTGGATCGCCAGCCCACCACGGCCGAGCTCCGCCTCAAGCCCAAACCGCTGTCCTGCGATTCCTGTCGCTGCCCTGCCCTGCTCTTCGGCGAAGCCTTGCTGCCGAGTCGAGAGACCCAACTGGCCTCGTTGGATTTCAGAGGTCAGCCCAAACTGCTTCTCCTGAAGCTGTTGCGTGAACTGCCGTTCGCTGTCCTTGTACTGCTGCGAGATGTCGAACTGGCGCCGGGCCTCAGCCTGATTATTCTGCGAGAGCGCCACCTGCGCGGCCTGATAGGCGCGGTCGCTCAGACTGCGGGCATTGGCGATCTCCTGCTGGGCTACCGCGACCTCACGGTCCAGTGTCGGCCCGCCCGCAGTGTAGCCGCGGGCAACATCGGCTCGCAGTTGACGGTCGGCGTCCTGCCCCCGGATCGTCTTGTCGAACTGCGCAGCCCTGCCCTCGAGGTCGGCCCGCTGTTTCTCCAACGCCACCGCCTGCTTGTTTGCCGCGTCCGCGGCCTGAAAATCAAGGCGGTCCTTCGCGATCTGCTCCTGCTGCTTGTAGTGCTCGATCTGCGCTTGCATCAGATCAATCTGGGCCTGGTTCTTAGCCTGCAAGCCCTCCTGTCCGATTGTCACGGCGATGTTCGGCATGGCCGGCTGGCGTTCTGCGGGTTGGCGCGGTGCATCTTGCAGATGCCAGGCCGTTCTTGATCCATCGGCATACTGTGTGACGGTTGAATTCCACGTCTTACCTGGTGGTGCCGGATAGGGGGGTTGGGTCTGATCGCCTTCATCGTCTGGAACATTGGACAACAGCCGACGCTGGGCGCCCGTGTTTGGGAGTGCCCCTGACTGAGACAACTGAGCGTTCGGCAGTCCATACTGCCCGCCCTGACCCGACAGCGCCAAGTACGCCCCGAAGGGATCGGACGCGCTCACCGCCGGGCCGGTCGCCGGATTATAGCCCTGCGAGAGCCGCGGGATGTCGTACCCGGTCGGAGTTACGGGCAAGACGCCGGGCTGTGCTCCTGGCCCCGGCACCCACGGCGCCATAGGGTTTGCCGGATTCGGCACATAGCCCGGCTGATCGCTGTTCGCTGGCCCCGC
>ERZ1292623.3416-Hain-H51-01um-R1-3416-length-13545-cov-9_pt1 | contig 13545 bp, 22 predicted proteins | sample MGYA00564398_ERZ1292623 | MGnify/ENA primary metagenome ERZ1292623 (study PRJEB36523, sample SAMEA6512633) | groundwater metagenome | collected 2019-01-07 | study: AquaDiva: Metagenomics assemblies of 32 groundwater samples
GTGCAATCTGTCCTCGCTTCATGCCCTCGTCCATCATGGTATCGAGTTCCGTGGTCCCCCAGATGGCAAAGGGTTGACCCCCCGCTTCAAATGAATAGAGACGGGAATCATTCGGACCCACCTTTTCTTTCCAACCCAGGAATGTTCCGCCGACAAAGTTTCCAGGATTGACCCACTTGACCGTGGGTTCAAACCCAGAATCGAGGGTTTCCAATTCCTGCCCCTGGAATTCTTCAGGAAGCAAGGATTCAGCAATTTCCATTTTGGTACTCACTCCCACCACGCTGGCGGGAGACAATCCCGACAAGGGTTGAATCGCGTTAGGTTCAATGGTCGCCACTTGCGTTTCTTCTGTCACAGTACGTTTTGCCATGATGTCTATCTCCTCTTGAGTTAAAGACCCATATTTTCTCATAATGAGAAATCCTAGCTTAATTCTTTGACCACAAACGTCAAGAAGGTCGCCAGGTTTTTCAATTCCGCAACCTTGACCTCGTCCACTTTTCCATCGGGGTGTCCTTCCTCAATGGGGGAACAATAGCTGCCCAATTCCGCCAACTGGTTCGGTCGCTTGCGACGGAATTCCTCATTGAGGTTGGTAATGGATTTATACAAGGCGGCAGCTCTCTTGGGTTCGTTTGTCTTATGCGCCTTGCTTGCATGAGTCCCACTCTTGACCCCTGACTTGCCTTCGCCCTGAGTCCCTTTCAAGATCCGATCAACAGAGGACGTATGCAGATTGAATAACTTCGCAATCTTCTCCAACGTCAATTTCGGGTCCATCTGCTTGAGAAGCACAATCCGCTTGTTCCTCTGTCCCTCTGTCAGCGGAATGCCATGTTCCTGGTTCGCCGTGACCATGTAGGCGAGGGCCTCCGGGAGCGTTAGAAACTTGATCGACTCGACAGGGAACTCGTCCATCTTCGCATACGTAGCCCCAATAAACCGATGAACCCCATCGACAATGCCCTTCTCCCCATATTTTTCCGTCTTGGGCCAATAGCCCACCTTGATAGACGGAAACTTGGCACCGGCTAACATGGCTTCACCGTACGCTTCCGCTTTCTCCGCATTGGGAGAGCGCAATTTAATCGCTTCGTTCAGATAGCCTTCAAGTTCTTTGAGTTTCATACTTTCTCCATTCCAGCGGTAAAAGATTTTCCCTTCGCCAGACCCATTTCTAAACGCATCTTTTGATCTATTTCACGAAGGGCTATCGCATGGTCTTGTGTCAATACTTCCGTCGCTTTCACGCCAGCAAGCCGATACACGATAGACCATTCGTGTGAGTCATTGACGTGAATTTCAATCATACGAGACCCCCTTTCGATGACAGGTACAGACACAGAGATAATGACATCCGGCTACATGGGAATAACATCCCTCGCGACATGATGAATGCTCCCCACTTCGGCATTCATAGAATACAATGGTTTTAATAAGGCCCTGGGCTTGTTGTTGGTGGGCTTGACGAGAGATCCGCCTAATCACGGATGTAAACGAGTTTCGACGCATGCTAGACCCCCCTGGTAGATGATTTCTCATAATGAGAAATCCGATAGTGGATTATTTTTTTTTTTTACCAGTCCGAACGGCTTTGTTGTTTTCTTGGCTTTTGTTGGTCTACGTTTGCTCATACGGTGTTAGTCGGCATAGGCCAGCACGGCCGGGTTGTGATTCGCCCATCGCTCAAACGCCTGTTGCTGCGACGGGTGGACATCGACGCACTGGCGGTACTGCCCATTGGCACAGAGTTGGGCATGGTAGATGGCATCGGCCATCGGGGGGCGTACTGGTGTCTGCGTATCGAGGTGGTAGCGTGTGATGATGGTGGTCGTCGTCATGGGATCCTCCTGGTGAATGGTTGGCTGCATGCCTGCAATGTATTGCATGCGCCATGCCGTGAGATGTATTGCGGTAACCCATTGAAATCCTGTGAGTGTACAAGACGGACGCGTGAGGCACTGGGGCGGAATGGTACGCCAGACTGCCACAGTGGGGCAGAATGGTACGGGCCTGTCCGTGTATGTTTCTCTTCACCTGACTGAGAAAAATCTTGCATCTTAATATTGTATCCATTGGTTCGTCGTGGTACTTCTCAAAAATCGAATGACTTGACCAACTCCCATAGCGAGGTTTGCCCCCGCTGCCATCACAAAGGTATTTTGCGCACCCCCTAATGCCGTATGATTAACTGTGAGGTTCGCATTTGTGGCTTCTACGATCAAATCCCCGTTTCTATCATAGTCAGACGTCACGCCCAACGTAGCCACAAACGTCGCGGTAGAAATACTAGCAGCAGCAGCAGGAGTCAGTAGCCATTTCGTATTCCCTGTAACCACAATGGCTTGAGCAGCCCCCACAGGAGTGAGCGCAGCCGACACTTGATACCGGACCATTTTGCACGTCAATCTGGTCGGCATGAGACTACTATATGTCAGCGCAACATTTTGGAATGCTTCTCCAGCATGCCCAGCCGTCATCAAGGGATACAGCCCCGCTACCGGCACGGAGTACACTCCCAAAATTCCTTCCCCTATAAACGCTCCACTTTCATCAACAATAGGTGCCCCAACTACGCTATGTATCCACGCATTCGTTAATCCTGCATCCCCATTGGGTACGCCAGCACCTTTAAATACATACCCTAGATTAAATCTTGCCGGATGCGGACGTGAGCTATTTTTCTTAAAACTCACCAGCGAATGATACGCGGTCGCAAACGCAGAGCGATCGATTTTACCGCCTGTCATAGTAAACTGATTATAGGACTGGCACACATAAATACCGCGTTTCGTAAACGCCTCGACATTACAACCAATCAACGTAATATCGGGGTACGCGATATTAGGGAAATCATTTTCAAATCCATCAGCAACCCCCCCTGTATCCGAACCAAAGATGCCCCAATAATCCGTAGTATTCGCACCATTACAATTAATCATCACAATGCTACCAGAGAACCGATAGCCACATTTGTCTGCCCCTCCAGAAATCACGTAGCAATCTTGCCATGTTACACACGGCCCCATATGTGCAAAAAATACATGATTATTAAACGATTTCCCATAAACGCTTGATACTTTAAAACTAAATAAATTCGCGTCAGTGGCCTTAATACACGCCCCGCCACTCGTAATATACAGCCGATTCAATTCACCGTTATAGGTCTGTAGAATAATGTTTGTAAAGTCAATTCCATGTCCAGAGCTACTATCCCCCTCTAGCATAAAATCCTCGAACATAGGACGACAATAATTATTTGCCGCTGCAACAATACAACCTCCAGCTACCCCATTAAACCATATTTTTGATTGAAACACCCCAACACCTTTAATGACCACATCATATTTTGTAATACTCAACGTAGCGGTTATACGATAATTGCGAGCTTGCAAACGTAACACCCCCCCACCGGCAATGCTCGTATTCGAATTTTCTATGGCCCGCAACGCCGCTTGTAGTGCCAGGGTATCGTCATTTCCGTCATTACCATTTGTGGTATTACCAATCGCCCCAAACATTTCCGGCGTCACTTCCACGCCGCCCCGAATATTAATAATCGCGGTTCCTTCTAAAGAAAAAATCTGTTTGTCTGTCAATGCCGTAATCCTAGACTGAATAGTACACGTCACGCCAGTTAGAATTTGTAACAATCCATTGTCCGCAAACACGAGGGAAACATTCGTAGGAACAATTACGGTACTCGTTACCCGATATGTTTCATCAATCACGAGTGTAATCGGTTTATTTCCAATTCGTAATACCGCTTCATTCAACGAACTATAGGCATGTTCTAATTCTAATGACATCTAATTACACCTTTTCTCATTACGAGAAATTTGCTTAGTGAGGTTTGAGAGACAAGGCCGACTTGCCGGTAAAATAGCCCGTCACAAACAACGTTGCCCCTTCCAGCAATTTGAGAATCCCATGGGCGATATCCTCTTGCTGAAAGTATTGAATCGCTTCAATGAGTTCTGCGACGCCCCCCACCGAGCCAAACAGATTCGTCACCCAATTAATGACCTTCAACGTCCACATCTTAGTCTTGCTCCTCTTTGTCTAATGCCCGTTGTCCGAGATACCATTCATACATCACTTCATGTTGACAGAGTTTCTTCTTGATTACAAAAAATAAGATCGCCAGAAGGATTGTGTTAGTCGGCCCAAGATTAAAATGAGTAAGCAGGCTTGTAAGATCTCCCACACGCAACACCTCCCCTACAGTATTTGTAAATGGATATGATCGGACTCGACGACCGCTTTAAAGGGCCAGACTGCCATCAATTGTTGCAATGGTTTGTTCTGAGGAATCACGTCAAAGGCCCATCCTATCTGATGTAACGAAAACCATGTGCCACCGATTTCATAGTTCTTCCACGGAGACCGAAACCAACTCGTCACCTGGACATTCTGACTATAGAGCAAGGCTCGCGCAGCAAAGGCGACACCCAACAGAATACAGAGAGTAAGAATCACAAGACGTTTCATTAGTCGTAGTATCCCAAAGTGCGACTAATAAAAAATGATACCCCATTCGTAGAATAATTATAATAAAATCCATTTGTAGAGACAGGTAGAGTAATAATAGCATTTGCAGCTAAAATTTGTGTACTCGGTAAGGCTACAAATTCCTTTGCCTCAAACTGAATACCATTCAATATAAAATTTGTACATCCGCTATCACTAAAAAAATTCGCTGTCACAAAGTCAAGAGCATTCGGAACATTAATGGAATACACATTTCCAATTAAATTCAAGACTACCATACGGGCGGTAGCGGGAATGCTTAAATTTGCTACGGTCTTATTTTGACACCCACCAGCGGCATACGCCGAATCTGTAAACCCTGCGGACGTATTATGACAATAATGTGGAGACATGCGCGTATAGCCCACTGCGCATGCCACTGCATACCCATCCGGTGCCGTGATCCCTACCGTACTTTCCGCTTCTTGCGCAGGAGGGGCACACGCAAGAAGAACAAGCAAACCTATGGCTACAATATATTTTTTCATCACCTCACCGATACGTTTCATTAAAGGTGAGCGTCTTGGCCACGGCGGTTGAGGACATACACACGACTCGCGTACTCAACACGCCAGGGGCACTATCAGAAGTGGCTTGTCCTGGCTGCAATTTCCAACTATTTGTATTGTTTAACGTAGCGGTTCCGGTATCGAGATAGCCTAACAAAATCTGTGTATCAGAGATATTATTAAACAACATCGAATAGCGAGAGGTACGAGCCGGAAGAACCTGAATACTCGTTCCTGTTGCTGGACAGAGTACATCGCCGGAATTACTCTTATTCGCTTGAGCAAAGACCTCGTTTCTCATAATGAGAAATGCCGCTATCAGTAGACACCCTATGAGTAATTTATTTTGCAAGTTGTGTTCCTTTCGCAGACATATAGGACATGCCAAATAACACCATGGCCCCCACAATGACGACAAGTAGCAACACCTTCAACAGCGTGGATTGTATCCCCTCGCTCACCGCCCCCGCTGCCGCACTAATCCGCCCTGGAATATTATACCAAGCTGGACCTGTATCGGACGGTTCCCCTTGTTTCGCGGCAGGAGCATTCGACGAAAACAAGAGCCGTGATTGATTGGAGACCTTTGACGCAATCGCTGCGGGATAGTCCCACACATTCGACCATTCATCGTGAAACGAGGACGGAGCAGGGAGATACGGGCCAAACATGGAGGGATCTTTCATCGGCATAGCTTCAGGGGGTTCGATCACCGTATAGCCCCATGGCACAACTGGGTTAGGCATTAGCGTATCCCTCCCTTGTCACTCATCAATGAACCAGTCCACCACGCTTGTGCTTGTATCCCCACAGCGCCCGCAATGGCAGACGGTTCAATGGTTGTCAACATGCCGGAAATATTAAAGCCAATGATTTCAATTTCACCAGGGGTTAAAAACAACCCTAAGTCAATTTGTGGCTGATATTGAAATTGTATCCCTGGAATACGGTCCATCCCCGCCTGAACCGGAGTCCCATTTTTCATCACAGCAAAATACACTTGGTCAGCATTGCCCAAATCGACCACTTGAGCAGACCAGAGCTTGAGAAAGGCCGTGGCTCCCGCTGGAATGGTGCGACGGACTAACGAGACTCGACCAGGTATCGAAGTAGTACCCACAGGAATCGTAGTAATCACTCCCGTTGCACCAAAATCTCCCGCAATATTCAATTGAGACAATAACATATTACGCCTTCTTTCTGAAAAAATACCACAGCACACTAATCAATAGTATCACAATCATGAAGGGGAGTATAACAGTAGAGGTAGTGGATTGTCCAGCATTCTGACTAGGCAAATACCCTCCCCCACCCCCTCCCCCACCAGTCGGACCAAACAATAGTTGATCCTGGGGAACACCACCAGGTCCACCCCCACCAGGTCCACCCGTAAAGGTCTGTGCCGCGCCAGCAAAATCCAATGTCACAAGCTGTAGGATACCCCTCCCCACATCACCCGTCAATTTGATAAATTGTTGTGCCGCCCCTTGTAACAAGAGATTGCCACCTTGTCGGCTTAAAAAGGTTGAAGGCCCCCCTGTGGCCACGCCTACCGTATTCCCTAGAATCTGCCAGGCATTCGCAAAATTCCCGTGCCCCACACTCGCCCAAAACCCAGGAGAAACAGGCCCCAAGGTGCCAGCCGGTAACGGAGTACTGGCTGCCGTTCCCGCGGAAATACCTTGTGTCACCCCTTGCACACCATACGCAAACCCTATATTGGCAACCGTATTGACACCGGATTGAATACCCAGACGTTGAAAATCTACTGTGGGAGCGTTAAAACTTCCCTCAATAAATTGTGGTAAATCAGACCCCACAGGTTGTCCAAAGCGTTCCACCACATTCGTAATCGCTGAAATAGGATTCTCCACAAAGGTCTGAATAAAACCCGTACTAAACACCCGATCAAAGAGTCCTCCAAATCCACCACTTCCTGTTGATTGTGGAATATACCAATTACGACTACCACTCAATAAATCATTACGAAATGTAGATTCCCCCCCTACTCCGCCATACAACCGCGTAAAATCCGGTATCGTGACAGGACTCCATCCAGTATACTCATTGGGACTATTGACCCTTGACAAAAAATTAGGAGTCGTGAGCACAAAACCAGAAGGCCCAACCCCCGTAGTATTTTGAAACACTACCTTATTTAATTCCGTTCGCCACGCATCGAACCCCCCGAATGTAATAATATAATGGGCGTCTCGGTAGGTTTCAAACGGCACACTACTAAGACCATATTTATTAAAAATTGGACTAAATTCTTGCGCTTTCTGTAGATAATCGGCACGGGAAGGATCAAAGTCGTATAGTAACGTATTCCACGGTTTATATTGAGTTCCTCCAATCGTTCCTACCTGTACCCTATTCGTCACCTTCGCACTTTCATATAAATAGGCGGCATGTAGAAATTCATTCACATCCGTTTGTGAACGAATAGAACGAATCTCATTCGTCGGTTGGAGTGTCTGTCCTGTCCCTAGATAGCCAGGATCAACCGTTTTTGTGGGCAAGGTCTCTAGCACAGAAGGCATGTCAGCGCCTCACCACAAAAAAGAGAATGACTCCCCCTACCAACGCAAACCAGACCATCGGATTGGCAAAGAAATTTTGAATCGAAAAGGCGTGTGCACCGGCATTAATTTGTGCCCCTGTTGCCGTAGAACGAAAATTCTGTGCCCATGAAGTCAACAAATTATTCGACTTCCCATTAGCCGCGCTATTAATACTGCCGGCTGCCGCTTGTACGGCACTTTTCGCCCCCGCTTGTACCACTGAGCCTAACACATCAGCCAATGACGCCGTAATCTTCGATTGATCCACTCCCCACCATGTATTATTAGACCGATTCGCTAAGTCAATAACCCCACCCGTAGACAATCCTGGCGGTTGATACCACGGCACTTCAGCGACATAGGGAATATCCCACGATGTATTTTGTTGAGGTGCCAGCACCCCCACACCCCCCATATCCTGAGATACGGGAGTTTCACCAAAAAATGATGGTACCGAAAAATCAAAATAGCCCATAGTTCCTTTCAGAAAACCCCCTATTTCTCCTAATGAGAAATAGGGGGAATTCTTCTGTTTTTACTTCAATCCTCGAATACCTTCATGCACGACCGTAATGTTATAATTCGCTGCTACACCCGCTTGATTCGTCCACTGATACTGTAACAAGGTTTTTCCCACCGTCGCTAAGGCCGCTTGAGTTGAGCCTTCTTGGACAAAATCGTGAACTTCTACACCAGTCAGAATTGATTCAAGACTAAAATCCATTTGATTCGATTCTTGAATCATCCGATGTACACGATCTTTGGTAATGAATCCGTTCTGATCTTTGATTGACACTAAATTCTGAATCGCATCAGAATTGACACCGGACATCGGTACACCCGCCGTAGCCCCTGTTGCACTGTGTACGTACAAATACTTATAGCTCAAATCTGCCGCCCGTTCCAGAAACACTTGCTGCGCGACTGAGGCATCCACCGGATTACGATAATCATAGGCAATAATGCCCGTAGGCTGACCCTTTTCAGGCATAATGCCTTTGGTCCTGACAATTTCCATGTCAATAGTACACGTCACAGAGGATGTTCCCACGGTTCCCAACAAATCCGCCACGGTTCCCAGCTGGACTTCTAACGTGAGTGAAGAATATCGTTTCGTATCCAGTACCGTATCCTCTGGCCGGTCTGTTTCACTGTAATGTGACGCAAAATAAATAGGCAGATTGATGTAATACGTTGCGGAGGCGGCTGCTATCGCATCTTTTCTGGGTACCACAATTCCAGCCTTGTAACTGGCAATCTTATACAAGGCGCGCCCAGGAAGATTACAGACAATTTCCCCTCGGTCCGTCTTAAACAACACATTCTTGATAAAATTCAATTCCCCTTCCACAATTGGCGTGGTGCCAGTGCCTACCACAAAAATCAATCCAACACGGATATGCGCTCGATACCACGCCTCACCCACCGGCAATGGATCTGAGATCACCGTTTTGCCGTTCACGTTTGCCGCTTGTCCTGTCAATACATTCACAAATTCCGCATACCCTCGCATAATTACCTTTCTTACTCTACCCACGTAGATATATACGTGGCCCTAGAGTGCTATTGTAATTGTATTTCAATTACAAATTCAGAGTTATTGATATCAGTTCCCCCTAAGGTTAATTCTTTGCCCAAATTTTCCGCAAAATCCTCGCACTCTTGTTGATTCTGTGAAGAAAACTTAGGCATTTTCCCACTTGTCACAACATACGTATCACGAATACGCTCAGGTTCAGGCTTTGGTATCTGGCCTTGAAGAACCACTACTAACTGCTCTAGAGCAGTTACCTGGTCCTCTAACAATTTCATTCTCTCTTCATCCATATATTCCCTTCCCTATTTCCAGCATAGGAATTAGGCCCCATAGACCAACGTCTTCAATACTCCAATCCGATTAATAATAAATGTTCCCACGGCCACCATGACCAACGTCCCTGCTACCCATTTCACAATGCCCATCAGACTGCCCATATGACACCTCCCTATTATTAATGTTACCCCAGAATTAAAAAGGGCACGCAAGGGGGGGTCTAGACCCCTGCATGCCCAATCTCTGCGCCGATGGCGGAGAGTCCATAGTAGGGTTCACCTACTAAGGAACTATATGAACGTAGGATATTCACTTTCTATGCGTTTGTCAAGTGTTATGCCAAACTCTTGCCGCACTTTATCGACAATCGAATACTCATACACGACCCCATCATGGTAATCAAAACAGGAAAACTTTGGGAGTGTCAACAGTCTGTCCATTCGTTCCTTCCCATAAAAATCCTTCATCCAATCCATGTCAGCCCCCTCATGCTGACAAAAACTTACTACACGATTTGCTTGAGACCGGAAATCTATCGGCATGTACGTAGGACGTTGAGCAATTAAGACTATTGAACAAGATTGGTGTCTGCCATAAAACACATGCCGCTTCCCCCATTCCGGCAATCGTGCTAACCCCTTTTCAAACACGGTCGCACATTCTTCCACAATCAAGAGATTACCCCCTAACACAAACAACGCTCCCGCTGCCTGTGGAATATCGTCCGGTTCGGTAAATCCAAAATTATATTGATTGGATTCTCGTTGTTCATCTAAAATATCTTGAGTAATTTCAGCTATCGGTTTGTATTCTTGTACCGGAAAGGTTGCAGACGGATCATACACTAACCGCCGTAGAAACTGTTGCGAATACACCTTCGTCCACCACGATTTTCCCCATCCCGTCATCCCCATAACCAACACAATTTCCCGTACCCCTGGACTATCATGTTTCATAGAATCGTCAATTTCTTTCCAAACCCCTTCAACAACCCATCGCAACATGTAGTACATCGTAAATACGTCTCACATTGACTCCCTTTTTCTACCCATACAATCGAAAAACACCCCACACAAATAATCTTCTTGATTCGATTATCAGTTGGATCAATATATTGAGAATGAATCGCCATTATTTCACCAAATGCGTCGGTTGTAGGGGATTCTGAGCCTCAGCTAGTGCTTGCTCTTTCTTCGCCTCACGCGCACTTAAAATGAGTTTTTCTCCAAAAATCATGGCCCAGGTTGTCACACACATACCAATAGCTAAGATTTTGGGGTCTGTAATCGCCACATATTCCATCGCCGTTGAGGTCATCGTCGAAAGCGTATCGACTTCCTTTTTTGAAGGCTCCCAACACTCCCGCCCTGTCATGGCTTGCATAAACGCAAACGGAGCTTTCACAATCGGTTCCCAGGCAGACGGTTGGAACAATTTTTCAAGCTGTTCTTGTACCTTTGTAGATAAATTGCTCCCACTATCCTTTTTTCCTGCTTTTTTCGTTCCCGTCGCATCTCCAGAATCATGTGAAACGTGACCTTTGCGAGCATCAGCAAGGGCACTCTTAAGCGTACCAGCCCACGGAGTTGATTGTTTTTCTTCTTCGCCCACCGTTTTATCCTCCCCAAAACCAAACATAACATGACCCCTTTCCATTTCTCATAATGAGAAATTACTCAAACATACCGCCGAACATACCTTCTGTTTTATTCTTTTTTGCTTCCTCTTCCCTTGCTTTTTCACGCTCTTTTTCCCGACGTGTCATAAAATAATTGACAGCCTTCTGGATATTTCCAGCTTTCGGATCTGCCAATAATTTTTCTGTTTCCTCGTCTAATTCAATCCCTAAATCGTCCACCTTAGCCATAATTGCCCCCTTGATAGATAGTGAGTTTAGACCAATCGACATTCAACGAACGTCGCTGTTTAGAAAACACAAACGGCAACACTTCAGGATCTTTTCGTTTTGCGGCTTCTTTTAACCGCATCATACGCTTGACCACATAATTCGTATTCTGTCCCTTCCACATATTCAACAGCATTTGTATAGAACCAGAAAACCCATGTGTCGCATATTTAAGGACAACCCCCCCACACGATAGACACTGAATTTTGTCATCCTCACTCAATGTGAATATATGTTGACATAGTGGGTTGATCTTGTCAAAGATTACGTACACCTTTCCCCTTACGATTAACACATCACCTTGACATTCTTTCACCACTCCTCCAAGACCATTCACCCCTGGAAACACTCCATCAAAATCTTGTCGTAACGTCATAAACGAATCGGTGGCCGTATGTAACGACGAACACGCATGTTCGATTGTGTGAGCATATCCCCGCACAAATCCCGTAATCAATGACGCAATTAAGGGATGAAAAATCACTCCCCCACGCCAGCTTTCTAGTAAGTCTACCTCTTCAGAAATCTTACTAATAAACTTCCCATAGAGGGTATTCATCGCCAATTTATCCCACAGATATTCAGTGATATTTTTCTGTTGTTTGGCCTTTGCTTTTTTCTTGAAAAAATCCCAAATATATCCTGCTAACCCATTCGATTTCTCATTATGAGAAATCATCAGAAAACCCGTATGAATCACCCCCTCAAAACATTTATGCTCAAGAGCACTATTCAATTCATAGCCAGTGACCCATTGACGGTCTAAGTATTTTACCCTAGAGAACTTTTCGTCATACATCGGATGATACCCACATAAAATATCCCCACTCACTTGATAGACTCCATCATTCAAAATCTGGGAAAAACGTGGTACATATTCCTCGATTTCATAATCAAAAAAGTTTCCAATTTGTGTCATGGCATAGGGATACGCCGAGACAATATCAAAATAATTGATATTCTGAATTATCATCGGACCCTTGACGTAGCATTCCGTTTTGCCCCCATGATAACTTGATAAGGCTGCTAACGTCACATCAGCATGAGTTGCTTTAATCGGACTCTCTACGTATTGCTTACGAAAAATTTTACCGCACAAATCCGCTAATGACACTGACAGCCCCACATTAAATTGTCGATGTATCCCCAAAATCCAATAGACCAATTCCCACAAAACAAGTACATCCCCTTCCGCATAATCCTCAAATTGTATTTTTTCTTCTTGTGTGAGTGGTTTTCGTTCCCCTAACCAGGACGGTCGAGGTTTTTTATTCACACTCAATTGTAAATCTTTTGCGACTTTTTCCAATCCTCGAAATACATACTGAAAAGCATCCCGTTCGCACCATGCCTGCTTTTTATAGTAATGATTACCAAACCATGTTTTTCCTGTCACATACTCAAACTTAAAATGGCCCATGTGCATTTTATGACCATCATAGGTAAAATACTCTTTATACGGATAATGAATAATGGGAATATCAAATTGACAATAAAAAAACCAAACCGACAAATTTGGTTTCATGTGCTTCGCCACATACTCACAATACACATCGAAAATGGTATGTTCATTCACATAAATCAGTGAGACCTCCACCCCATCATAAAACTGTAACAGGTGCGGTTTCCCTTTAACGGTTTCTGTGTCGCACACCAGAATATTTTGTTCTTCGTATATGCCCTTGTACTGGCTGATTTCTTGACATTGTAGACCGTATAGATTTTTTGTGTCCACGTTTAGACCCCTTCTTATAGATATAAGTAAACTTGACTCCTCCCTCTAGTGTTTCCTCTAACGTCACTGACTTTCGTTCTTTCAAGAGTTTGGCTTGAATACGTTTTTCCACTTGTGCAACGGAAATTTGTTGTTTACGTTTTCGCAATCCGGTTGAATACTTCTGAATTTTCACAGGTCTCAAAACTTTTTTATAAGTCTTTTTATCCACGACCTCCCGCTCTGCAATGACTTCCATTGAGAGCTTTTTTCGTTTGTCAAATTTAGAGAGTCGGCCCTTAGAATCCCGATACTGGATTCTCAAGACTTGCCAGCTAAAAGACTGACCTTTGATACGTATTTCTACATAACGAGGGGATTTTGTACCCATAATAGAGTATCAATATAAACCCTTAGTCTAAAAATGTCAATAAAATCAATGACTTATGAACCTCTTCTACCCCATTTCTCCTAATGAGAAATGCCCCCGATGCAGCCCACGAAAT
>ERZ1292623.3417-Hain-H51-01um-R1-3417-length-13545-cov-6_pt1 | contig 13545 bp, 9 predicted proteins | sample MGYA00564398_ERZ1292623 | MGnify/ENA primary metagenome ERZ1292623 (study PRJEB36523, sample SAMEA6512633) | groundwater metagenome | collected 2019-01-07 | study: AquaDiva: Metagenomics assemblies of 32 groundwater samples
AGGGCACTATTCGGGCAGAAATAACCAAAAAGATCTTAGCCGCTAAGGAATTAGGCGATCTTTCGGAAAATGCTGAATATATTGAAGCCAAAGGAGCCCAAAGTTTTAACGAGGGCAGAATTGCTGAACTCGAGGAAACCATCAAAGAGGGCGTCATTATTGGCCACAATGAAAAACAAGGCATGGTGACCGTGGGCTCGACGGTGGCGGTTAAATCCACGCATGGCGAGCAAAAATTTACTATTGTTGGACCAGCCGAGTCCGATCCGATTAAGGGTTTTATCTCTAATGAATCTCCCTTGGGCAGTGCTTTTATCGGGCACAAAGAAGGCGCGGAAGTGGAAGTAAAGATTCCCAGCGGCATCGTCAAATACAAAATTGTGGAGATAAATTAGCCGGCGAGACAGATTATTATTTTTCTCTCTCTTTTTACCTCTCTCATATCTCTATCCTTTCTGGGCGGTTTTTGGGCCACTGCCAGGGCTTGGCAGCTTCGTGTCCCTGTTATAGCAGAAATATGGTGACTGTCAAGTCTGTCATTTCGTGGTCTTTTTGATATTATTTGGGTAGTTATGCCCCTAAACGAAATTCGCCAAGCTAGATTGGAAAAACTGAACAAGCTCCAAAAAGCTGGAGTTGATCCTTATCCGGCTAAATCTTGGCGCACGCATGAAATTAAGTCAGTGTTGGCCGATTTTGATAATCTGGCGGCAGACAAGCGCGCTTTTGTCTTGGTGGGACGGATCATGGCCCGGCGGGAACACGGTGGCTCGGCCTTTTTTGATATTCAAGATGAATCGGGTAAGATTCAGATTTTTTTGAAAAAAGATGTATTGGGCGATAAGAATTTTGAATTTTTTATGGAAACAACCGATGTTGGAGATTTTATTGAGATTAACGGCGCACTTTTTAGAACCAAGCAAAATGAGCCTACCCTGCAGGTTGAGAAATACCGAATGCTTGCCAAGTCGCTTTTGCCCTTGCCGGAAAAATGGCATGGCTTGCAGGATGTTGAAGAGCGATTTCGGAAGCGCTATTTGGATCTAATTTTCAATCCGAACGTCAAAAAGAAAATTGTTACTCGCGCTAACATCATTGAGTTCATCCGGCAGTATCTAATTAAGGATGATTTTATTGAGGTGGAAACGCCGGTATTGCAAACCTTGGCGGGCGGCGCCAATGCCCGCCCGTTTATTACGCACCTCAATGCGCTTGATATCGACCTATTTTTGCGCATCGCGCCGGAACTCTACCTAAAAAGATTGCTGATCGGGTGTTTTGAAAAAGTTTTTGAGTTCGCCAGAAATTTCCGGAACGAAGGCATGGACCGTGAACATCATCCTGAATTTACCATGCTCGAATTTTACGCCGCCTATTGGGATTATGAAAAGATGATGACTTTTGTCGAGGGCCTGCTGGCAGGAGTAGTAAAAAAATTATTTGGTAGCAGTAAAACTAAAATTCAGGCTGGCGAAGTGGATTTCAAGGGACCTTACCCACGAGTGACATTTAATGATCTTTTTCAAAAAAATTCCGGTCTTAATTATGATGAGACGGACGAAGCGACTCTAGCTAAAAAAGCCAGGGAATTAAAGATTACCATTGAGAAAACCATGACCAAGGGCAATATTGCCGACGAGATTTATAAAAAAGTAGCTCGGCCGAAAATTATCCAGCCGACCTATGTTATTAATCACCCACTTGATATTTCGCCATTGTCAAAGAAATTAGATAAGGATCCAGAGCACGTTGCCCGCTTTCAGTTAATTGTTGGTGGTATGGAGGTAACTAATGGTTTTTCCGAATTGAATGACCCAATTGATCAGAAAGAAAGACTTTTCGAGCAAGAAAGAAACGTTAAAAAGGGCAACAAAGAGGCCCATCAGTTTGACGCTGATTACATTGAGGCAATGGAATACGGTATGCCTCCCGCCGCCGGTATTGGTATTGGCATAGATCGTTTGGTCGCCCTCCTGACAAATTCGCATTCAATTAGAGAAGTAATTTTGTTTCCATTAATGAAACCAAAGTAGTAGAAACGCTACACTATCATTTTACCACGATTCTCGTCGAAGGTTTCAATCCTTGGCGGGGGACCCATTCCGAAGGAATGGGGCGCCAAAGGATTGGAATCGCTGTCGTGGTAAAATGATAGTGATCACTTTGGTGGTTTCTTATATAAATTTCTGTTAGTTTTCTAGCCATCAATGCTCGATATTAAATTTATCAGACAAAATCCGGCGCTGGTTAAGAAGGCCGTTAAAGACAAAAAATCCGCTGGCGATGTGGATAAAGTTTTGGCGTTGGATGAGAGACGCAGGCATATATTGGTTGAAGTTGAAGGAAAAAAATCTGAGCAAAATAAAAAGTCAAAGGGGAAACCCTTACCGGAGCTAATTGAAGAACTCAAAAAGCTAAAAGAAGAAATAAAAATCCTCGAAGATGAACTAGGGAATGTGGAGGCTGAGTTGCAAGCTGAAATGTATATAATTCCTAATATCCCGAGCAAGGATACGCCGGTTGGATCTAACGAGTCTGGAAATAAAGTTTTAAGACAAGTGGGAAAATTGCCAACGTTTAATTTTAAGCCCAAAGAGCACCTTGAGCTTGGTAAAGACTTGAATTATATTGAAATTGAGTCAGCTAGCCAGATCGCTGGTACAAGGTTTGTCTACCTAAAAGGTGATTTGGTCCACTTGCAATTTGCTTTAATTCACCTCGCTTTAAGTATTTTAACCGATAAAAAAATCCTCGAGAAAATAGCTAGAAAAAATAGGTTGATTATTAAAGTAAAGCCTTTTATACCGGTTATTCCACCGGTGTTTATTAAACCAAATATTTTTAATAAAATGGCGCGGCTGGAACCCAAAGAGGAAAGGTATTATATCCCAAGCGATGATATATATTTAATCGGCAGTGCTGAACATACGCTGGGGCCGCTTCACATAAACCAGGTGATTGACGAAAAAGATTTGCCGATACGTTATGTCGGTTATTCAACTTCATTTAGACGAGAAGCCGGTTCCTACGGTAAGGATACTAAAGGTATTTTAAGACTTCACCAATTCGATAAGGTGGAAATGGAATCATTTGTTGTACCGGAAGATTCAATCAGGGAACAGGATTTTTTTGTGGCAATTCAGGAATATTTGATGCAACAGCTCGAATTGCCTTACCAAGTTGTTATAATCTCAACCGGTGATCAGGGTGATCCAAATGCAAGGCATATTGACATTGAAACTTGGCTGCCAGGCCAAAATCAATATCGTGAAACGCATTCAGCTGATTTGATGACTGATTATCAAGCTAGGCGTTTATCCACCAGACTGCGCCGGCCAAACGGCCAGCTGGAATTTGTTCATATGAACGACGCTACGGTTTTTGCCATTGGCAGGACGTTGATTGCGATTATGGAAAACTATCAAACCTCGCAGGGGTCGATTAAAGTGCCAAAGGTTCTCCAAAAATGGATGGGCATAAAGGAAATTAAAAAGAATTGAGGAATAGGTCATTGATTCTATTTTTTTATGCTAAACTAAACTTTGGCCATTTATAAATATCGGGATCAGCTAAGGCAAAAAAAAAGAAAGCAGAAGTTAATGAAAGTAGCGTTACTGCTGGTTATTTTTTTATTTGGCATAGCCGGCCTGGTGTACTTACTATTTTTTGCCGGCCTGTTTGAAGTGAAAACGATTAGTGTCAGGGGTAATACTATTGTGCCAACAACCGATATTGAGCGTCCAATCAGGGACTGGTTGGATCAAAAAAAGTTTGGTATTGCCCGAAAATCGAATTCTCTCCTTTTTTCTCTAGAGAACCTTAGGGCAATCATTTCTGCAAATATTTCCACAATTGATTCCATAAAATCCTCACGGACTTCGCTGCATGAAATTATTTTCGAAGTCACGGAACGAAAGGCGGTAGGAATCTGGTGCTTTCAACCTGCCTCCGCCTGCTATCTATTCGACAAACATGGCACAATCTATGGGCAAACTTTTTTAACGGACGGGCTGATTTATATAACGGTAAAAGATTTTCGTAGCCGAGAGATTAAAATCGGCGATTCAATCGCTGACGAGTTTTACCGAAATATCTTATTAGCCAAAGAAGAATTGGTGAAGGCGGGGTTAACTGTTATTGAGTTTTCCATACCGGAAAACTCATTCGCTGAATTCCACGCCAAGGTTATAGGTGAGAATGCGCCGTTTTTAGTAAAGTTGAGCCAAATGACAAATATTCCGGAACAAATCAACTCACTATCACTATTCCTTAAAAAAACATCTGGTTCTACTCGGGCTCTTAATTTTGAATACATTGATCTACGCATCCAAGATAGGATTTATTATAAATAGGACTTACGCGCTTGAGCCACGAAGCCCAAGGCTATTAGGGCTTATCGTGGCTCAAGCCACAAGGGTTTGGCCAATTTCTTTGTTAAAATCTACGTTTGAGACTCGCCGTACCTGCTAGTACGTCTCGTCTCAAGCCTCGATTTTGCCTCGAAATTGGCCAAACGCGTAAGTCCTAATAAATAAAAAAGGCAGTCTTAACGAGACTGCCGTGTGGTGGAAAGGCCTGATACAATCTAGGCCAAGGTACTACTAAAACGAACCCGGGAACAGATCAGCTGCGGTTGATCGCTCCCGGGCCGCCTGGCAGAGGATTTGCATCCGGGGATGCCAGACGGTGAATATCTAAAGACCAAACCAAGCAAATCTCCCGAACGAGTTACCTCGTCCATGCCCCTTGACTGTTGGCTTGGACTTTAGACAACTAAGCCTTAATGGATGGAAACCACAAAGCCTTCCCCCCAATAACCCTCACAGTACGTTTGAGAATCACACCCCGAGAACCATTTTCCTTACACTGTTGCATGTAAAGTTTTGCATGGTCCTCGCAGGTGCAGGCGTCGTCACTGAAAATCTTGACGATCTGTCCTGACTGAAAGTTGTGTTTACAAAACGCGCAACTGCTACAGGACGACATTTTTCCTGTCCCTTCCGATTTTTCGTCTAGAACAACTCCCGAAGCGCACATTAGCCTCGGTTAATCCCATATTACTCTAAGATAAAGAAAGCACAAGACCTTATTTAATATTGTAAACAAATATTGAGTTACCGATGATGGTTATGGGTTCGAAGGCCTTAAGCCAATTATTGTAATTAACGTTATTGTGATCGTCGGGAGTGCCTTGTGACCCCTGCAAAAAGGTTGCCGATACTGCCAACCACCCGTCACTATCGCTGCGTTTTAGAAAATCAGCAGCATTTTTATATTTGGTGGAAGTCAGCCAAATAAACCTATCTTTTAAATAATAGGCCGGATCCGCCCAGCCAAAGTAATCCACCTCGATTCTCTTTATATCATTTGCTTCTACCCAACGACTTAGACGCAACAAATCCTGACCCCAGTCTAAATTGGAATCAACCACATAACGATAGCCGCCCGCCGGTCCACCCGCGATTTGATTAAAATAGGAAAGATAGTAGGGGAAAACTTTTGCATTTTCGTAGAAGTGCCACGACAAAAGAATGGCCACCGCTGTTGGCACAATTACTGAAACAAATGTTGCCCGATTTAACTGGCCGGCTTTCTCATGTACTTTTTTAATTAATTTAGAAATCTGACCGCTAACCAATAATATGGCGAATGGAAAAGTCGGCAGTAAATGCCGCACGCCGATATTGAGATTGCTTTTGATACTGGTCGTCCAATAGATCACTAGCCAAATAATCATAGCAAACTCATCAAAGTGATTTCTGATCCAGTCCGCGATGCTTTTCGCTTTAAACTCTGAACTTTTAACTTGAGTACCAATCATAAGAATTGCAATCAGTGTGAGTATCCACCAGGCCAAGGTTTCCTTGAGGAAATAAACAATGGGGAAATACGATCGCCAGCCCGCGGCTGAGACCTCGCCCAGGAAAAAAGTAGTGTTACCGCCAGTCGAGCGTTGAACAACCATAAGGAGGCCAAGAAAATATTGCCCCAAAGCTCGCAGATATGGTTTATCGGCCAGCCAGATCACTGTATCAGCCAGAGCGCGGTTGCCAAAGGATCCGAGGAGAAACTGTGTGTCATCCATCTGTCGTTCTACTGGATATCCGTGGACGTGAAAATAATAAACGGGCCAAACCACTATTACTAAGCCAATAATGGCCACCAGCATTACCCGCGTAAACTGCCGCGCCACCGCGTTTATTTTCTCTGTTAGTTGGCTACCAGCCATTACCCACCCATAGATTATCGCCAAAATCATAAACAAAGGCCCAACCAGAAAAGTGGAAAATTTTGTCAGTAAGGCCACTCCCAATGATATTCCAGAAATAAATAAATTTTTGCCGCTTGGGACCCTTAAATACTTAATAAAAAAATAGAGGGCAAACAAAACCCCAAATAAGGCCGGTACGTCCGTGGTCACAAACCGGGCGTGGGCGATAACGGAAGGTGAAAATGCGAATAGCACTAAAGCGATAATAGCGCCCAGGTACCCATACAAACGTTTTCCCCAGAGGTAGATCAAAGTGGCCGAAAGGGTAAAAAATAACAGCATTGGAAACTTAACCCAATGCTTAATTGTGTCCGCGTCATTGTCAGAATTAAACATAAAATAACGGCCGAATTCCCACTGACCATTAATATCAGTTTGCCAAAATTTTTGTTCGAAAACTGACTGCTTGAAGTCTAAAAATACCAACGGCAGTGCCGCTAGATCTTTGGCCAGAGGCGGATGCTCTGGGTTTAAGCGCATATCTTGCCTGGTCAAATAGGAATACCCGGCCCCAATGTGAGGCACCTCGTCCACAATTACCGAATCATCCCAGGCGCTGGTGATCGCCAAAAAAACGGCAAAAATAATAACAAAAATCGCGAACCAGTCTAGCTTATTTATTTTCATTTTCCAGTAGAATCACTACCGAAGCTTTGTTGTATTGGCCGCTTCGATGTTGTTCCTCGGTTAAATAATAAATATTTTTTTGCGCTTGCTTTTCCGGGGTATATGTATCGGTAATGTACATAACGGTTTGAGCCGACATGGGGATATTGTTTATAAGAACGCCGTCGACGTTTACCACCACATATTTTTTAATACTTCTGGGCAATTGTTCCACGTAATTTCCAATTTCGACGTAGCGGGCACTAAAGGCGGGCGGTACGTTAGGATTGAGGGCCCATTTAAAAAAGTAGCGGTCAAATTCGAAGACCATGCTGGCTATGAGAAAAATCACTATTACCAAACCAGCAATAAAATTTCCTTCATGAACGTGAAGCTTACCGAGTCTCAAGTCATGAAAATCTCTTGCCCCGTACCATTTTCTGACAAATTCATAAATCCACCATAGACCTTCACCGGCAAAAATAAACACCACCGGTGCAAGAATAATAGCTCGCAGAGCGTGGGGCAAACCTTCGTTTGACAATATAACCGGTAAAAGGCCCAAGAAAAACCATGAGATTAGCAACACTCTAACGGTGGGCAAATGCCTATGTTTATCGTAGTCATCCGCCAGTTTGATTAAGTTGCGAGTAAAACCGATGATAAAGAAAATACCGACTGGCCAGAAGAGCAGGGGATCGCCAGAGTAATTGTGACGCCAGTTATAATCACCTACGAAATTAAACATGGCCAAAGTCTTCGCCAAATTTACTGTCAGACTGACTAACGGATTAGCGGAAGTAAAGATCGAGAGTTGACCGGTTCGTCCCAGGAAATCCCCTGGGTTATTGTAGTAGTAGAGTCCAATCGGCAGCGCCACGATAATTACCGTAATCATAAATAGGGCCATTCCTTTTATAAGCCGATCGCGAGTGTATTGATATTTCCCATGCGAAAAATCTTTTTTTAGCGAATACCAGTAGGCGAACAACGCCAAAATCATGGCTAGGGGCATAATCCGAAAAGCAATATAAGTATAAAAACCTAATCCCCAAAAAATTCCACTGACGAAAAAATAACGCAATCGGTTTTGTTCAAGCCCGCGCCAAAAAAAATAAAATCCCCAAACCAAAAGAAACGGCGCCATGATGGCCCGAAAGCCAATGCGCGAGAAAAGCGTATGCCAAAAAGAGGTCGCCATTAGAAAACTGGATATGGCCCCGATCTGCCAGTTGAATAATTGCCTAGCCAGAAAGTATGTCCCTAATACCGTGAAAACGCCAAATATAGCCGAGACAATTCGCAAAGCCCAAGGATGATTGCCAAAAGTTTTTAGGGACAGCGCCTGAATATTTATGAATAATCCTTCACGGCCGTTGTTCTCCGGATAAAAAACTTTGAATTCCCCGGTCTGTAGCGCCTCCAGCGCATTATTGCCATTCATGGCCTCATCCGGATAAAGTCCAGGCGGAATAGATTGGATGCGATAAAACCTAAACACCACCGCTATCGCGACAATAACAAAAACCAATAAAAACCTCTTTTTTAACATATTTAGGACTTACGCGCTTGAGCCACGAAGCCCAAGGCTATTAGGGCTTATCGTGGCTCAAGCCACAAGGGTTTGGCCAATTTCTTTGTTAAAATCTACGTTTGAGACTCGCCGTACCTGCTAGTACGTCTCGTCTCAAGCCTCGATTTTGCCTTGAACTTGGCCAAACGCGTAAGTCCTAATGTTGTTATTCTAACACAATACTTGAGCTAATTTTATGCTCGTATCCACAACCACTTTATTGTTTTTTAAATCTATGATACTTTTCTTGTGCCAGCTCTTTTAAAGTGAGGTGGAATATGTCGCCAGCCTACAGAGATGTAGACCCCAGTAAATCATCACCAGTAGTGGACAATCTCCGCAGATCAATGCGAGAAAGAGTGATCGGTCAAACGGAAGCGATCGAGGCAATACTCCGAATGTATAAAAAAAACCTCGCCGGTCTTAATATACCGGGGAAACCGCTGGGTAGCTTCCTGTTTTTGGGACCTACCGGGGTCGGCAAATCAGAATTGGTTAAAGCTTTCGCTGAAGGCATTTATGGAGATAGCAGTAAGGTCTTAACCATAAATTGCACTGAACTGTCAGAAGATCATTTTATTACTAAGCTGATCGGATCGCCGCCGTCGTACGTTGGTGATGCTGTCGAGCCAATTTTGAGTCAAGAAAATCTCGATCGGGGCCATACCGATAAGGTCAAAATTAGTATCATGGTCTTCGAGGAATTTGAGAAAGCCGATTACAAGATTAAGAAGCTGCTGTTGCAAATTTTGGAAGAAGCAGTACTGGTCACGAATAAGAATAGGAAAACCAACTTCGAGCGTGCCTTTATTTTCATGACCTCAAACATTGGCTTAAGGGAGATTGATGTTTCCAGTCAGCCTGGTTTTAAACCAGCTAAAATCACGTCCGATAGGGAACGTTTTGAAAAAACACTGTTAAATGTTGCTCGGCGTGAATTCTCGCCAGAGCTGGTGGGTAGAGTAAACGAAAAGGTTATTTTTAAACCACTGTCGCTGGCTGAACTCCGCCTAATTCTTGAAGTCCAGATTAACAACCTCCGCCGACTAATTCTCGGGCAGGCAAGCACGCGGCAGGGGTTTCCCCAGTTCAGCTTATTAATTACAGAAGAAGCAAAAGAATATATCTTAGGCCTTGGCTGGAATCCCAAAGAAGGCGCCCGACAACTGCGCCATGTAGTTGGAGATATACTGCTGGCAGATATCAGCCAGCTGGTAATTACCGAGCAAATTCAGCCAAACGATACCCTGCTGGTCAATCTCGATTCAAGTAAGCTTAAATATTCGATTCAAGCAGTGGGAGCTTTCCCGGAGGCATTGTTCAAAAATAGAAGATCAGTCCGAAGCTAGTCTTTTCATCAGGCATTTTCACGCCTGGTTTTTTATTGTTTAGAAAAGTGGTGTATAATCATGGATATGGAAAATATCGGTTTGGAAAATGAGATTGTCCAGATTCAGCAGTTATTAGAATCTAAAAAAGCCCAATTAAAGGAGGGGGGTAATGTTGTTGAAAAATCCAATGAAATATCGGAAAAAGAAATCATCCGAGACGTAATTGGCCAAAGAATTAAATTTTTCCGAAACCAGTCTAGCCAAACTGAAACTGAATCAGAATCAAAATCTAACATTTCCCCAGTACCCCCGGTGGAATCTCCCGCCTACTTATCACCGGAGCTGAAAGATAAAGTTCAGGAGCTGGTAAACATTTGTTTTACTGATTCGATTGAGCAAGCGGTAAAACAAGCCAAGGCTCTTGATAATCCCGCTCTTATTGACGCTTTGCACGATGCCCTGATCGATGAAGTCCACGCTGCTCTAATCGAAAGGGGTAAACTTCAAAAAGTCGTCTAATGCCAATACTTACACTATTAATTCTTTTCGGGGTTTTAATCCTCATCTTTATTGCCGGTTTAGTGGTAATCATTCCCTTGCGTACCCGCGGTCAGTTGCACCGAGCGTTAAACATGTCGCTTTTTTTGATTCGGATTCCGCAGCATTCATTGAACCAACCAGCCACTAATCAGACGCCGCAAAATAATAAGGATCTAATTGGGGTGGGAGAGCAGCTCTTGTCTAGCTTTACCAATATTCATACTAAAGGTTGGAATAAGTTTATCTACGGTGAACCGTATTTGTCTCTGGAGTTGGCCGTTCACCACATTGGCGAGGAAACTCATTTCTACCTGGCGGTACCATCAACAAGCCAAGACATTATTGAAAAACAGATTTATGCTTACTATCCGAATGCTGAAATAACGCCGGCAAAAGATTACAGTGTTTTTAATCCGGATGGCAAAGCGGCCGCGAGTTATTTTCAATATGCTCGAGAACATTTTTTGCCTTTTAAAACTTACCAAGGCTTGGAAGCTGATCCCTTGAGCTCGATCTTAACTTCGATGTCTAAACTGCAAAACGAGGGTGAAGGCGTCTCACTGCAAATTCTAATTCGACCCAGTCACGCCTCTGGCTTAAAAACACTGGCAGCTAAAGTGGTCAGAGAAATGCAAGGCGGCTATCAGTTCAAAGAAGCATTACAGCGCGCCAAGCATCCGCCTAAATCCAAAAAACCGGATCCCAATAAACCGCCAACGCCTGAAAAACCGAGAGTGATAACGCCCATTGATGAAGAAATCATCAAAGCGGTAACCACAAAGTCGGCTAAACAAATTTTTGATACCAATATCCGTCTCGTTTCGTCAGCTGCTTCCCAACCGCGCGCCCAGCAAATTCTGTCGGAACTTGAGAGTGCTTTTGTCCAGTTTACCTCGCCTGACCTTAATTCATTAAAACCGGTGCGTTCGTCCGGCAGAGCATTAAATAATCTAATTTATAAGTATTCTTTCCGACTGTTTGATGACCATCAACGGCTGATGATGTCAACGGAGGAAATTGGGAGCATTTATCATTTTCCCATTAACGCGACGGCGGCGCCGAAAGTTAAATTTTTGAAATCCAAGCTGGCTGAACCACCGGCCAACTTGCCGTCAGAAGGAATAATTATCGGCAAAAGCATCTTCCGCGGCCAGGAAACCATGATTAAAATGGTTGACAACGATCGACGGCGTCATTTATATGTCATTGGTCAGACAGGTACCGGTAAAACTTCGTTAATGAAAGAAATGATCCGACAAGATATCGAAGCTGGCGCGGGCGTGTGTGTGATTGATCCACACGGTGAGTTTGCCGAATATGTATTGTCGGTGGTGCCCTCATCTCGTGCCGAGAATGTGATTTATTTTAATCCTGGAGATGTAGAGCGACCGCTGGGACTTAATATGCTCGAAATTGATCCCTCCAAACCCGAACAGAAGACTTTTGTGGCTAATGAAATGTTGTCTATTGTAAAATCTCTTTATAAAGATCTGCCGGAAGCGTTTGGCCCCATGTTCGAACAATATTTCAAAAACGCTATTTTATTGTTGCTTGATGACTATGCCGTTGAGATCCCGACCCTGGCGGAAATACCGAAGGTTTTGGCCAATGATGCCTATAGACGCGAGAAATTAAGTCGTGAGACCAATCCGTTGGTGAAAAACTTCTGGGAACTGGAAGCGGAAAAAGCCGGCGGCGAAGCCGCCTTGGTAAATATGGTACCTTACATCACTTCAAAACTAAATCCATTTTTAGCAAATGACTATGTCAGGCCGATTGTTTGCCAAAAATACAGCGCCTTTAATTCTCGCGACGTTATGGATAACCGTAAAGTTTTGATCGTGAACTTATCTAAAGGCCGGATCGGTGATATTAACGCCAACCTTTTAGGCATGATTATAGTGGGCAAACTCTTAATGGCGGCTTTGTCGCGAGTGGATATCACTGACGAAAACCAACGCAACGATTTTTATTTGTATATTGACGAATTTCAGAATTTTACTACTGAAAACATTGCCACAATTTTGTCAGAGGCGCGCAAGTATCGACTTGATTTGATTATCGCTCATCAATTTATTAAGCAATTGAGGGAAGACATAAAAAATGCGGTCTTTGGCAATGTTGGCTCGATGATTTCTTTCCGGGTGGGCGCGGAGGACGCTGAAGTTTTGAAAAATCAGTTTGAACCAGTATTTTCTGCCCAGGATTTGATGAATATAGACAATTTTAATGCTTATGTTAGGCTGCTTATAAATAATCAGACGGCAAAACCGTTCAATATTCAAACTAACAAAGAAAAAGCTGGACGCTTAGAAGTTGGCCAGGCGATAAAAGAAATTTCACGACTGAAATACGGTCGGCCAAGGGAAGAAGTAGAGGACGAAATCCGTTCGAAATTTAATCCGGCATGAATTTCACTAAAAAAGACTTTGTTTCATCAATAATCACTGGCCTGACGGCAGGATTACTTGGCTGGTGGATACTGGTATTTTCTGGTGTGCCTGGATTTTTTGGTTTTTCCCACGCAATTTTAGTGATCGGCGTGCCCGTCGTTTGGATCATCGGCGTTAGGCTGGGATATTTTCTTAGTCGCTGGATCGTTTTTTTTAATCAGTTTGGTAAATTTGCGGCGGTGGGATTTACTAACTTTGCTGTTGATGCCGGTGTTCTCGATGGCTTGCTTTTTTTAGCTGATATAACCAAAGGACCTAAATATACAATTTTTAAGTTGGTATCATTTATTATCGCTTTGACACACAGCTATTTTTGGAATCGGTTTTGGGTGTTTGGCAGTGTTAATCAATCGCGTACCATGGAGTTCGGTAAATTTGCGGTCGTGGCGGTGGGAAGCGCGATTATCAACGTCAGTGCAGCCTCGATCGTTGTGAATTTAATTAATCCACAATTTGGCCTTGATCCCAACGCTTGGGCCAATGTTGGTTCGGTGGTTGGTTCGGCCGTGGCCTTGATTCTAAGTTTTATCGGCTTTAAGATCGGAGTATTTAAGAAGTAGTAATTGATTGTTGGTGGCGGTTAGGAATGATTTTAAGGACCGTTGAGCAGACCGGCAGCATGGTTTTGTTATAGGTTGTGGCATAGCCACGCACCTTGACAAATGACGGTCTGCTCACCGGATGAAGAAACCACGCTGAGGTTTCTGAAGTTCCGTGAAATTATTCCCAACCGCCACCAACGCGGACATCAATGAGTCTAACTCTCTATCG
>ERZ1292623.977-Hain-H51-01um-R1-977-length-28587-cov-9_pt2 | contig 13537 bp, 15 predicted proteins | sample MGYA00564398_ERZ1292623 | MGnify/ENA primary metagenome ERZ1292623 (study PRJEB36523, sample SAMEA6512633) | groundwater metagenome | collected 2019-01-07 | study: AquaDiva: Metagenomics assemblies of 32 groundwater samples
AAAGTTATCGCCATTGGCGAGTGCGGATTGGATTTGTACAGACTGCCCGCGGACAGAAGCAAAGAAGAGGTGTTGGCCAAACAAAAATTAACTTTTACAGCTCAATATAAATTAGCGCAGGAATTGGGTCTGCCTATGGTAATTCATGTGCGGGAAGCGCATGAGGAGATGGTTGAATTGCTAACCGGCTTAGCAGATAAAACTCGCGGTGTCATCCACTGCTACACCGGAAACTGGCATTACGCGCAAAAATATTTAGCTTTGGGACTAAACCTTGGTTTTACCGGCGTTATTACTTTCCCGCCCAAAAAAACTGATCCGCAGATTCAACTGGACTTGCTGGAGGTTGTTCGCAATTGCCCTTTAGAAAAAATGTTGGTGGAAACTGACTCGCCTTATCTGGCTCCGCAAGCATACCGAGGAACGCGCTGTGAACCGTGGATGGTAGAGGAAGTAGCTAAGAAAATAGCCGAAATAAAAGGCGTATCTCCGGAAGAAATTGCCGCTATTACCAATAAAAATGTCAAAAAACTTTTCAGTAAAGTAGTCTAACTAATTTACCCACATTCTTAAATTCAAAAATCCTTGACTTTTCAAGGTTTTTTGTGTAAAGTAGTGGCGCAATTTATGCTAGAAAACAACCCCAAAAAAACCAGCAGTCGCGAGTATTATTTATTTGCTTTTAAAATGCTTGGTGATTTTGGGGCTTCCATTGCTGTGCCGGTTGTTTTGTTTGTGTTCATCGGGCAGTATTTAGACGGAAAATACGATAAATCGCCTCTTTTTACCATTTTGGGATTTGTGTTGGCGGCGCTATTGTCGGCAAAAATTATATATAAAAAAGCTAAGGCCTACGGCAAAGAGTATAAAAGGATGAATGAGGCGGGTGAAATTAAAAAAGATTAGTATGGAATTACACATACCAACATTAGCGCCGGAAACATTATTTCATATTGGCAAACTTCCCATAACAAATACCATAATTAACACCTGGCTGGCGATTGCTATTTTTTTTATTCTCGGATTAGTTTTAAGAAAAAGAATTCATCTCAAACCGAGCAAAATTCAAAACTTCGCGGAATTCTTTTTGGAAAAATTACTCGGATACTTTGATCGGGTAACCGGGGACAGAAAAAAAACCATGCAATTTCTTCCCATCGTCGGTTCTGTTTTCTTTTTTATTTTGTTATCAAACTGGCTCGGTCTTCTACCCGGTACCGGCAGCATCAAGATCGGCCACAACATGTTACTTCGGCCCGCTAATACGGATCTAAATTTAACCTTAGCAATGGCTCTGGTAGCGGTTATATCTTCGCACGTATTTGGACTCATAACCGTGGGCGTCTTTACCCACCTCAACAAGTTTATCCAGATTGGCGCTTTTTTAAAAAGTTTAACAAAAGGTCCGGTGGCGATATTTACGGCGGTTATTGAATTGGCTGTCGGGGTAATCGAAATTGTTAGTGAAATGGCCAAGGTTTTATCATTATCGTTAAGGTTATTTGGTAATATTTTTGCCGGCGAGGTGCTGATTTCGGTATTAAGCAGTCTGGTGGCGGTAATAGTTCCCGCTCCGTTTATGTTATTTGAATTGCTGGTTGGCTTAATACAAGCGGCCGTGTTTACCATATTAACATTGGTGTACTTAACAGTAATGACGGCACAACCGCACGGACACGAAGAAAAAGCGCATTAATTTTTAACAGATATCATTGGCACGAGGCTAAATAACCAACCCCCTCGCCGGCAATGATGTCAGAAAGGTCAATAGTATGGATCACGAATCAATCGTTACGCTGACAAAAGGTCTGACGATGGCCATCGGCGGCATGTTTCCCGCTTTAGCTATCGGCAGGCTGGTGGCGAAAGCCATGGAGGCCATCGGCAGAAATCCGGAAGCATCGGACAAATTGTTTGTGCCGATGTTGCTGGGCGCGGCTTTTGCGGAAGCAATCGCCATTTATGCTTTGGTGGTAGTGTTTACTTTAAAGTAATTCAACTCATTGGGTTCACTAAGAGCCCAATGGAATTGAATTATTTAAAATGCCATAATAAAATTATATGTTTTTAACAGACTTTGCTTACGCGGCGGAAACAGCCGCCGAAATGACCGCTGATGGAGGAGTGCTATCTTCGCTCGGCATTAACGGCACGCTTTTTGTTTTCCAACTTATAAACTTTGCGATTGTGGCCGTAATTTTATGGTATTTAATCTTAAAACCGCTTACCAAAAAAATGTCCGAACGGCAAAGAGTTGTGGAGGACAGTCTAGAGAACGCGAAGAAGATAGAAACTAATCTGGGCATGAGTGAAAGAAAGTATCAGGAAAAAATAGATCAAGCCAAAGTTGATGCCAACAAATTTATCGCTAAAGCTCAACAGGAATCTTTGCGGGCCGCGGAAATTATGAAGGAAAAAACTAAAAAAGAAATTGAACAACTGGTAGACCAAGCCAGAGAAAATATTAAAACCGAAAGGGATGAATCCATAAATGAAATAAAACAACAAGCCGCGAATTTAATTATTTCGGCCGCGGAAAAAATATTATCCGCAAAAATTGATGTGGCCAAAGATAATAAGATAATAGACGAAGCGGTAAAAGAAATGAGGTAGTATGCGAAAGAAAAGCAATTTACAATTCGCCAAGGCTTTATACGAAGTAACCAAGGATTTATCCAAAAGCCATCTGCCGGAAACAATAAAACAATTTGTTTTGATTTTACAAAAAAATAATAAACTAAAAAAGGCGGACTATATAATAGAAGAATTTATAAATTATTCCAAAAAACAAGGGGGGATAAAGATGGTGGAAATTACCACTGCCAGAAAATTGGATAATTCAATATTAAATAAGCTAAAGAAAATATTCGGCGAAAAATCCGAAATTACCGAAGTAATCAACAAAAATTTATTGGGCGGAATAAAAATAAAAGTTGATGATTTGGTTTATGATGCCAGTTTAAAATTACAATTAAAAAATTTAAGAGAAAAAATAATTTCCTAATTAAAATATGTCCACAAACAACATTGTTGAAGAATTGAAAAAAAATATCGCGTATTTTCAAAAAGAAGTTGAGAGAGAAGAAGTTGGTAAAGTTATCGAAGTGGGCGATGGCATTGCCCGCATTTCCGGACTAACCAAATGCCAAGCGGGAGAAATGCTTGAATTCCCGGGTGACGTTTTCGGTTTAGCTTTAAATTTAGAAGAAGAGACTGTCGGTTCGGTGCTTTTAGGCGATTTTGAACATATTAAAGAAGGGGACATGGTAAAGAGAACTAACAAGATACTATCTGTACCCGTGGGAGAACAATTGATTGGTCGTGTTGTAAATTCATTAGGAGTGGCCATAGACGGGGGAAAAGATATTAAAACTACAGCTTTTTATCCTATTGAAAAAATCGCTCCGGGCGTAATGACCAGAGAACCGGTGGCTGTACCGATGCAAACCGGCATAAAAGCCATTGATGCTATGATTCCGATTGGACGCGGCCAGCGCGAACTTATTATTGGTGATCGCCAAACCGGTAAAACCGCTGTCGCCATAGACACTATAATCAACCAAAAAGGAAAAGATATGATTTGCGTGTACGTGGCTATCGGCCAGAAAGAATCAAAGATTGCCCGTATCGTGGCCAAACTAAAAGAAGCCGGCGCTATGGACTACACAATCGTAGTCGTGGCCGGCGCGTCTTCGCCGGCCGCTCTTTCCTATATTGCCCCGTACGCGGGGGTGGCCATGGCCGAATATTTTATGGATAAAGGCAAAGATGTGCTCTGTGTTTATGATGATTTATCCAAACAGGCTTGGGCTTACCGTGAAATTTCTTTATTGCTACGCCGACCACCGGGTCGAGAAGCTTATCCGGGTGATGTTTTCTATTTGCATTCCAGATTATTGGAACGCGCTTGCCGTAGAAATAAAGAATCAGGCGGTGGTTCTATTACTGCTTTGCCGATTATTGAGACGCAGGCCAGCGACGTAACTGCTTATATTCCCACTAATGTAATTTCTATTACTGATGGTCAGATTTTTTTGGAAACAGATTTATTCTATCGCGGTATTCGCCCGGCCTTAAACGTGGGTATTTCCGTATCCCGCGTCGGCGGCGCCGCCCAAATTAAACCAATGAAAAAAGTTGCCGGGAAATTAAAATTGGCTATGGCTCAATTCCGTGAAATGGAAGCCTTTGCCCAATTTGCGAGTGATTTAGACCCGGAAACAAAAAAACAAATTGAACGCGGCCAGCGCATTACCGAATTATTAAAACAACCGCAATACCAGCCGGTAGCGGTGGAAAACCAGGTAGTTGGTATTTTCGCCGTAAATAACGGTTATTTTGATAATGTGGCTGTAAAAAATATTTCCGAAGCTGAAAAAAAACTGACTGATTTTATGAATAAATCAAAGCGTTCACTTTTGGACAAAATTGCCGCGGGCGAATGGGATGAAAAAATTGAAACCGAATTAAAAGAATCTTGTAACGAATTTTTAAAGGTTTAACAAGCGCTATGGGAGTAAATACCAAGGCAATTAAACGCCGCTTAAAATCCGTGGGCAGTACCAAAAAAATCACCAAAGCCATGGAGTTAATCGCGGCCGCCAAAATGCGCAAAGCGGTAAACGCGGCGCTAGATACCCGCACCTATGCGACGCTTGCTTGGAATTTGTTGGTCAATCTTTCCAAAACGCAAAAAACACTAATTCCTTTATTGGCGGTTAGGCCGGTAGAAAAAATTTTAATGGTTATAATTACGTCCAACAGGGGATTGTGCGGCAGTTTTAATTCTAATATCATAAAAAAGACGGCGGTCCAACTTAAAGCAGAAAAAGCCGGCGTGGATGTTATCGGTATCGGCAAAAAAGGCGCAGATTTTGCCAAAAAAATGGGATTCAATTTGGTTGCCGCCTTTACCAACCTGACCGACACTCCTGGTCTGGACGACGCTCTGCCAATTGCCAAAATGGTTATAGATGCCTACGAAAAAAAATCTTACGATAAAGTAATCGTTGCTTACACGGATTTTAAATCAGCAATTTTTCAAATAGCAAAATTACGACAAGTCTTGCCGATTTCGGAAGTTGATCTGGAAAAAATGATAACCGGAATAGATGATAAAAAAATATCCGATAAAATAAATTTAAACGAATACTTATTTGAACCAAACAGGCTGGACGTTCTGCAAATAATTTTACCCAGATTGGTAGAAACACAAATTTACCAAACCATGCTGGAATCCGCGGCTAGCGAACACAGCGCTCGTATGATGGCTATGAGAAGCGCCTCTGATGCCGCCGAAGATATGATTAAAGAACTAAATTTAAATTTTAACAAAGCCAGGCAAGCCGGCATCACGCAAGAAATTGCGGAAATAGCGGGCGGCGCGGTAGCTTTAGAATAAAGAATTACTTATGAGTACAGAAAAAAACAAGGGCAGTATTTCCCAAATCATCGGCGTCGTTGTGGACGTACATTTTCCGGAAACTTTGCCGGCAATTTTTAATGCATTGGAAGTCAAAATGCCCAATGGTTCTACATTAACATTGGAGGTGCAACAACACTTAGGCTCCAACACAGTTCGTACCGTGGCTATGAGCACGACCGACGGTTTACAGCGTGAAACCGAAGTTGTAGATACAGGTAAAGCAATTTCCGTTCCGGTTGGCCCGGGAACTTTGGGTAGAATGTTTAATGTTACCGGCGAAGTCATAGACGGACTAGGAGATGTAAAATCAGAAAAAAAATACTCCATCCACCGCTCGGCTCCAACTTTTAAAGAACAATCCACCAAATCAGAAATTCTGGAAACCGGCATTAAAGTTATTGACTTAATCTGTCCGTTCTTAAAAGGCGGCAAAATCGGTTTGTTTGGCGGCGCCGGTGTGGGAAAAACCGTTGTTATCCAGGAATTAATCCGTAATATTGCCCAAGAACACGGCGGTTATTCTATGTTTGCCGGCGTAGGCGAAAGAAGTCGTGAAGGAAACGATCTTTACCGAGAGATGAAAGAGTCCGGTGTGTTAGCTAAAACCGCATTGGTATTTGGCCAAATGAATGAACCACCCGGAGCCCGCGCCCGTGTAGCTCTTACCGCGTTATCCATGGCCGAGTACTTCCGCGATGAAGAAGGCAAGGATTTGTTGCTTTTCATAGATAATATTTTCCGTTTTACTCAAGCGGGTTCCGAAGTTTCCGCTTTGTTGGGCCGCATGCCGTCCGCCGTCGGCTATCAACCAACACTCGCCACAGAAATGGGCGCTTTACAAGAACGCATCACCAGTACCAACAAAGGTTCTATCACCTCTGTACAGGCCGTTTATGTGCCTGCAGACGACCTTACCGATCCGGCCCCAGCTACTACCTTCGCACACTTGGATTCAACCGTGGTATTAAACCGCTCGCTTTCCGAATTGGGCATTTATCCGGCTGTAGATCCGCTAGACTCCAATTCCACCATGTTGGATCCGTTGGTTGTTGGTGAAGAACATTATCGCACCGCCCTTGAAGTACAGCGGGTTTTGCAAAGATACAAAGACTTGCAAGATATTATTGCCATTTTGGGCATGGAAGAACTTTCCGATGAAGATAAACTTGCCGTGACTCGAGCTAGAAAATTACAAAAATTTTTATCCCAACCGTTCTTTGTGGCCGAAACATTCACCGGCACCGAAGGAAAATATGTAAAATTGGCCGACACTATCCGCGGATTCCGAGAAATATTAGACGGCAAGCACGACGAAAAATCTGAGCAGGCTTTTTATATGAAAGGTTCCATAGACGAAGTGAGGTAATTTCCCCTCCTGTCCGAGGAGGGGCTAGGGGTGGTGGGAGCATCAATTAAAATTCTATGATAAAATTCAAAATCGTCACGCCAGAAAAAGTAATTTACGAAAACGAAATTTTTCAAGTTTCCATTCCCACCATGAGCGGCGAAATTACGGTTCTGCCAAATCATATTCCTTTGGTTTCTGTGTTAAAAGCGGGGGAGTTGAGAATAAAAGATAAAGACGGCGAACATAATATGGCCGTATCGGGAGGATTTTTGGAAGTGCGCGGAAAAAATGAAATTATAATTTTGGCCGACCATGCCGAAAGAGTGGCGGACATTGATATTGCCAAAGCTGAAGAGGCAAGACAAAGAGCCGAAGAACAGATGAAAAATATTAAAAATGTACAGGATGTGGATTATGCCAGGTTGCAGGCCGCTATTGACAGAGAAACTAATAAATTAAAGGTAGCTAAAAAATACCGTAATTTGCCACATCAATAACAAATGAAATATATAAGCAAAACAACATATTTGGAATATTTATCCTGCGGCAAGAATACCTGGTTGAAATTATATAAATCAGAAATAATGGCAATGTTCAAACCATCTGATTTTGAAAAAAGTTTATTAACCAAAGGAAATTTAGTTGAAACTTGGGCGCGTAAACTGTTTCCTGATGGTGTTCTTATAAGAGAAGGCGGGGATGCGGCTGTGCAAATTACCAAGGAACATATAGCCAAAAAAACGCACGTTCTTTTTCAATCCAAATTTGTTTGGGACAAATTTTTGGCAAAAAATGACGCGCTCGAATACGACAAAGAAAACGACTGTTGGAATCTGTATGAAATCAAAGGTACAAATTCTTTGGACGAAAACGCAAAGGAAATTGATCATGTGGAAGACGCTATGTTTCAGACGATTATATTAAAAGCTTTAAATATCAAAGTTGGCAAAATTTTTATTATCCATCTTAATAAAGAGTATGTAAAAGATGGAGAAATAAATGTGGAAGAACTTTTTATTAAAGACGATATTATCGAAGAAGTGAAGGAGCGGGAAGAATCCTCTAGATTAAAAATGCAAAAAGCCGCGGAAGCGTTAACTCAGCAAAATGAAAGCGCTTTAGTGTGTCAATGTTTATACGCGGGCAGAAGCGCGCATTGTGAAACTTTCGCGTATTCATATCCGGAAGTACCAAAGTACTCGGTTCATGATTTATCAAGAATTGGGGCGAGCAAAAAGAAATTGGAGTCGCTAATTGATTCACAAATCTTTGACATTAATGATATCCCGGAAGACTTTGAACTTAGTCTTAATCAAAAAAATCAAGTTTACGTACACAAGAGACAAAAACCATTAATAGATTTAACCGCCATAAAAAAAGAACTGCAATCGCTTGTATACCCTTTGTATTTTTTAGATTACGAAACATATCCGCCGGCGATACCTTTATTTAATGGTTTTAAGCCATACCAACAAATACCATTTCAATTTTCTCTGCATATATTAAATGACCAAGACGGTGAGTTAACACACTTTGAATATTTGCATGAAGAGGCCACAGATCCATCCTTGTCCATTATAACCAAACTACGAGAAACGATCGGGCCGGAAGGCAGTATAATTGTTTGGAGTAAGAGATTTGAGAAAGGTATAAATTCACAATTATCCGGGCGTAACCCTGAACATAAAGATTTTTTAGAAGATATAAATGATAGAATTTATGATTTGATGGAGATATTTCAAAAACAATTTTATGTTCATCCTGATTTTAGAGGCAAGGTTTCAATAAAAAAAGTTTTACCTGTTATGGCTCCGGGACTAACTTATAAGGAACTGGAAATAAAAGAAGGCGGATCCGCAATGGAAGCGTGGTGTGAAATGATATTTGATTCTAGCTCACAAACAAAAAAACTCAAAATAGCCGATGATTTGCGAAAATACTGCGGCTTAGATACATACGCAATGTATGCAATTTGGAAAGAATTAATGAATACTGTATGGCCATGAAATCACTCGGAGAAATTTTAAAAAAACAAATGAAACAACAGGTACCTGGTTGGAAACATGTTGAGGCTTCTATTGTGGTGGAAAAAACAAACGAAATTATAAAAGAATTTTTTGGCGCGGAATCAGTCAGGTTCGCGCAGGCTGTATATTTTAAAGATCGGACAATTACCATTACTTGTCTAAGTTCGGTTATGGCGCAAGAGATAAGGTTAAATGAGAAAAAAATAATCCTTACACTAAATAACAAATTAGGCGGCCAGACAGTGGAAAAAATACGATATTTAGCTTAAAAACTCCTCTTGCATAACTATTAAAAAAAGGCTAAGATATTAAGACTATGACCCTGCGTCAATACCTTGTTTTAATGTCCGTGGGAGCCGCCATCTGCTGGCTGGCTTGGTTTTTTGTTTTAGGAAGCGTGGATCCAAGTCAAGCCGGATTTTTTGGTTTTTTATTCTTTTATTCCAGCTTATTTTTGGCTTTGGCCGGCACTTTTTCGGTCATCGGCTTTCTTATCAAGAAAATTGTTTTAAAAAACGACCAAATAGTCTTTCATCATGTTAGAAGCACTTTCAGACAAAGTCTGTTGGTGGCAACGGTAATTATTCTAGGATTAATTTTACTCCAAATAAAACTGCTCGCTTGGTGGAACGGGATTTTATTAATTCTGCTGTTTGCGGCGATTGAAGGGGTAATTTTCACAAATAGAAAGTACAACAACAGATATGTTTGAGAACCTGCTGGGGAAATTAAGAAAAGACATCGGCATTGATCTGGGCACTGCCAACACCCTTGTTTATGTTAAAGGCAGGGGTATTATTATAAATGAACCCAGCGTGGTGGCCATAAACACCAAAACTGAACAAATTTTGGCTGTGGGCAACGAAGCCAAAGAAATGTTGGGGAAAACCCCCCCCCACATCCTTACCACCCGTCCGCTCATCAGCGGTATTATTTCCGATTTTGAAGTAACCGAAAAAATGCTTAAATATTTTATTGATAAGGTGTACGAAGACAGCATGAATTTTATGACCCGCCCCAGAGTGGTGGTGGGAGCGCCCTTAGAAATTACTGAAGTCGAACTAAAAGCCATAAATGATGCTGTCATCAATGCCGGCGCCAGAGAAGTAATTGTGGTCCAAGAACCAATGGCCGCCGCTATTGGCGCTCGCATGCCCGTCCGAGAACCGGTGGGAAGTTTTATCGTGGAAATCGGCGGGGGCACGGCGGAGATCGCTGTTATTTCTTTAGGCGGCATAGTTACTTGGCGCTCTATTCCCGTGGCCGGAGATGAGCTCAACAGAAATATTATGCAGTACGCCCGAGACAATTTTAATTTATTATTAGGAGAAAAGCAGGCTGAAGAAATAAAAATTAAAATCGGATCGGCTATAGAACTTCATGAGCCCATGCATTTTCCTATGCGCGGCCGCGATCTTGTTACTGGATTGCCGAAAGAAATCATGATTGACGACTCTCAGGTTAGAGAAGCTATTACAAAATCATTGCGGACTATTATCGAAAATATAAAAGGAACTTTGGAAATTACGCCTCCCGAATTAGTCGCGGATATTCACGAAAGGGGCATTGTGCTTTCCGGTGGCGGCGCCTTGTTGCGGGGCTTTGATCAGCTTATAAGCCGGGCCATAGAAATTCCGGTGCGCATCGCCGACGATCCGTTAACCTCAGTGGTTAGAGGCACCGGTTTACTTTTAGATGATGAAGAGCTGCTTGCCGAAATAGCTGTTAAAACCCAAAACCAAAGATCCGCCTAATCTTACTTTGCTATGCTTCATTTTAAAGCTAAAAATTATTTCTTTTTAGGATTTATATTTGCGTTGCTGATTTTTTTTCACTATTTGGGCTGGCTTAGCGCGGTAGAACGCGGCGCGCGCTTTTTAATTATTCCTATTTCCACCCAAATAACTCACTGGCGCGTCGCTTCTCAAGACGCATATAATTATTTTGCCAATCAAAAAATCATGGTGGAGGAGCATAATAAGCGCCTTAATGAAAATCAAAACTTAAAAGTAGCCGACGCGAAATTAAAAGATTTGGAAAAAGAAAATATTGAGCTTAGAAAACAGCTCAACTTTTTTCACCGTCGAAATTTTATCAGCGTGGCCGCGGATGTCGTGGGACAAAATTCGGATAGTGTGGAAAAGATGGTGATAATTGACGCCGGCGAAGCTGTGGGAATAAAACTTGGTCAGCCGGTTGTCGCTGGAGACGGAATACTGGTGGGAACGATCGCCAAAGTTGAGAAAAATATTTCCTTCGCGCGTTTAATAAATGATAACCAAAGTAAAATAGCGGCGACCATTCTAAATAAAGACGGCAGTTTGGGAGTGGTGGAGGGTGGTTACGGATTAAGCGTGCGGATGAATTTTATACCGAGAAATGAAACCGTGATTATCGGCGATACAATTATTACTTCTGGCTTGGAACAAACCATACCGCGCGGTTTGCTAATCGGCGAAGTGGCAGTGGCTGAAAACGAGGCCTACCAGCCGTTTCAACAGGCTGTGCTGACCACCGCCATCGACCTCTCCAAGCTTACTATTGTCAGTGTTCTTATTTCTAACTAAATTTTGTATGCGCCTACTCTGGAGAGCGCTGCGGTTTTTTATAACTATCTCGCTAATACTGGTAGCGCAAATTTTTGTTGTAAACTTTTTACCATTTCCGTTTAATCATATAAATATCACGTTTTCTTTATTACTCCTGTTTTTAACAATCAGCTCAGATAAAAAAATTATTTGGCTTGGCTTAATTATCTCTTATTTTTCGGAGTTATTCAGCGGCGCGCCTTTTGGAATCGGCATGGCCGCCACTATCATAAGTCTGCTGATAATCAATTGGTTTCAGCTCAATATTTTAACCAACCGATCCGGCTATATGATTTTTCTGTCGCTTCTTTTGGGAATCGCCCTGTACAGAATTTTATTTGTAATGTTTCTAGCCGTTAATAAATACTTTTTCCACCAAAAATCCCTTTCTTACAAAGAAATTATAGCAACAGCTGGCTGGGAAATCCTGCTTTCGTCAGTTGTGGTATTTGTACTATATTTTTTATATCGTACATTTCTAAAAAGATTTAACCCGTTGCGAAAACCTCCCAAAATTTTATATGGCTGAACTATTTAACATTCAGGAGGACAAGATACCGCATAGAAACTTAGCGGGAAAATATAACCACAATTGGGTGGAAGAATCTTTTAATTTTGAAGCCGGGGCGGGAAAACAAATATCCGTAGCGCATACTAAAACATATCTCGGAACCAGTATTTCAAAAAAAAAGATTTTTATTATGAGCCTGGTGATACTAGCTGGACTTGCTGCTATGGCTGGAAGGACTTTTTACTTGCAAATAATTAAAGGTAATTATTATCGCAGTTTGGCTGAAGGCAACAGAATCCGTCTCCGGCCCATATTTTCCGAGCGGGGGATAATTTACGATAAATTTCATACCGAATTGGTGGAAAATGTGCCTAATTTTTCTTTAACCATGATTCCGCAGGATTTGCCGCGCGACAAAGAAAAACGCGTGGTTATTATTGATAAAGTTGTCAGTTTAAGCGGGGTGTCCAAAGAAAAAATTGAAGATTTGTTAAAAAAATACAGCTCCTACAGCTACGCCTCTCTGGTTGTCAAAGAAAATTTAGATTACCAATCGGCTTTAAAGTTGTACATTCAAAGTTCACAGCTGCCCGGCGTCTCCATTGAAAAAGGAAGCAAGCGAAAATACATTACCGGCGGCAGTTCCAGCAGTTCGCTTAGCATTTCTCATTTACTCGGATATTTAGGAAAACTTAATGATGAAGAAACGGGAAAATTAAAAGATAAGGGCTATTTAATTTTTGATAGTATCGGAAAAACCGGTTTAGAGAAAATCTACGAATCGGAGTTGCGCGGAAAATACGGCATTAAAAAAATAGAGGTCAACGCTCTGGGTCACGAACAAACCGTTTTGGCCGAAGAGCCGCCTCGGCCGGGAAAAAATTTATTTTTAACCATAGATTTAGAGGCACAAAAAAAACTTGAGGCACTAACTAAAGAAATGTTGGCCAGAACCAATAAAAAAAGAGTGGCGGCTATCGCCATGGACCCGCGCGACGGATCTATTTTAGCCATGGTCAGCTTGCCGGCATTTGATAATAATGAATTTTCCGGAGGCATTACTCAACAAAATTATAATAATTATATCAACAACCCCGACAATCCTTTGTTTAACCGAGCAATCGGCGGCACTTACCCTTCCGGTTCTACCGTTAAGTTAATAATTTCCGCGGCCGCTTTGCAAGAAAAAATAATTACCCAGCGTAGCGCCTTTTTAAGCGTGGGCGGGCTGCAGTTAGGCGATCGCTATTTTAAAGACTGGAAAGTTGGTGGACATGGCATGACCAATGTTAATAAAGCCTTGGCTTGGTCTGTTAACACCTTTTTTTATTATATCGGCGGTGGCTACAAAGATTTTGTGGGTTTAGGTGTTGATAGAATAGTAAAGTATATGCAAAATTTTGGCATTGCCCAAAAAACCGGCATAGATTTATCTGGTGAAGCAACCGGGTTTGTGCCCAGCAAAGATTGGAAATTTAAAACCAAGGGTGAAACATGGTACGTGGGTGATACATATAATTTATCAATCGGTCAGGGAGATCTGCTGGTCACGCCTCTGCAGGTGGCTGTCTGGACAGCGGCGGTAGCGAACGGCGGCCAGGTAGTCCAGCCGCATTTGGCGGCCAAGCTGGAAGAACC
>ERZ1292623.3418-Hain-H51-01um-R1-3418-length-13535-cov-5_pt1 | contig 13535 bp, 18 predicted proteins | sample MGYA00564398_ERZ1292623 | MGnify/ENA primary metagenome ERZ1292623 (study PRJEB36523, sample SAMEA6512633) | groundwater metagenome | collected 2019-01-07 | study: AquaDiva: Metagenomics assemblies of 32 groundwater samples
GTGAAATTCGTTTTTGCGCCAAAATTCGTACCATTCTTTTTGTTCGCCGTACAAAGCGTAATTGCCGTTAAAAATCCTCTCAATTTTGTGGTAAATTCCCGCTTCTTTCATTGAAAGCGGAATCGGCGGAATGATGTTGGTGAAATATAAAATATTAAATAAAACGTAAATTGCTCCGATAGTAAAAAACGCGCCGGCCTTGCGGCGCTCGGAAAATTTTCCCGGGGCTGTCTTTTTTACCAGATACATAAGAACCGCCACAACTCCCAAGCTCAAAAATCCGCTTAAAATAAAAACGTCGGTGCCAAGCCTTCGCAATAAAACCGGAAGAGAAAATATCGTGTACGAAAATACCGCTACAAAAAATACTCCCAAATTAAAGTTGAATCTTTTGTATTTTTCGCGGAAAAATTCGTTGCCCACAAAAAACACCGCGAGCATCAAAAAGAACGGAAAACTCGCCGCAAGCGAAGCGCTCCGCGAATAAAAAATTATGTAGCCCGAAAAAAGGCCTCCAAAAGCAAACTGCGTGGCGTAGGAAACCAAGTTTTCGTGCTTGCCGGCGCGCAAATTTATCGCCACAATTCCAAGCGCGACCAAAAAAAGATAGAAAAGCAGAACCAAGTTGTCCCAAAAAAGATCAACCCGCTGGAGCGTAAGGCTGTCGAAAATAAAACCGCCCGCAAGAAACGCAAACCCCAAACGCCTCTCGTGCTTATGAAAAAAATTTTTTAAATAAATCAGCATCTATATTTTTGTTCTTGAATATTTGCCAATCCACTCGGCACGGGCAATCACCCTGCCATTTTCATCAACAGCTTCAAGCTTAAAAAAGTATCTGTGTTCTCCGCTTCCTGGGCAAGGTCCGCCGTAGCCCGCTTTCCCAAAAGTTGTAACTTCTTCCACGGCCCCATATGGCACAGAATTTTCCGGAATTTCTTTGGTTTCCGGAGGAATATTTTTTATTATCCAATGCACCCAAGTGCCGGTTGGAGAATCTGGATCATCCACAACCAAATTTAAACTCGTTGCTTCCTTTGGAACGCCCGAAATTAAAATTTTTGGACTAATATCTTCCCCGTCGCAAGTAAATTTTTCAGGGATTTTTCCCTCGTATTCAAAATCCGGGCATTCTATTTTCATTTTTTTTATTATTGATGTTTTTTGGTAATAAAATAATCTTCTCCAAAAATCCAACGCATGTATTTTAAATCAAAATAATGCCCTATGTGTATCAAAAACGCGCTGATGCCGATTACCAAAAGCACCCAGCCGGTTGCCAAGGAAACTTGGCTTCCCCCGACAATCAGCCACCCCAAAATAGCCAGAAAAATTCCCATCAAAATCCCCGAAATATCCAAAAATTTAAAAAATAAGTGTTTGAGCATGTGCTTATTATACCACGCGCGACTTTTTTAACTCAACATTCTCACATTCTGCAGAATGTGAGAATGTTGCTAGATTTGGATTTCAATTGAAAAATTTATAGTATCCCATGAGGATATTTTTTCTTTTTTGCGCACATCGGCCTTGAGAGGCAAAATATACGCTCCAAGCTTGTTATCGTAAAAAATTGAAGTTTTCCAAAGTGTTTTTCCCACAGCTACCAAAACCCTGAGCGACCTCCACCCGCGCTCCAAAACCCCGAATATTTTTCTTATTTCTCTTGATTCTTTTTTCGGCAAAGTGGCCATATGCCAAACGCTAGTTTCGCCAGGATACACCCACACCCTCGCCCGCATTTTGTATTTTGTTTTAACCATTTTTAACTATATAGCGTTAATTTTTGCAGCTGCAATAAAATCGTTCTCCGACAACCCGCCTATCGAGTGCGTCCAAAATTCAATTAACACTTTGCTGTAAAAAATGTGGATATCCGGGTGGTGCCCTTCGTTTTCCGCAATATTTGCCGCCTTATCCACAAAACTCATAGCCTCTTTAAAATTTTTAAATTTAAATTCTTTTTTGATTTTCTTTCCGCCGGAAACAATCTCCCACCCGGGAGTTTCCGCCAAATACTTTTCAGCCTCCGCGCTCGAAAGCGGATTTACCCCGCCCTCGCAAGGCGCGCATTTTTTGTTTAAAAGATTTAATTTCATATGTTTTTAAATTCTAACATTCTGCAGAATGTTAGAATGTTGTTTTTTTATTTATAACAAATAGTATTCGTGCCAATCGAATTATTTCATAAGATACGCGTCCTCCAAGAAACTCAAATACCGGTTTGAGACGTTCGACTCCAATTTTTTGAAACGCTTCACGTATTTTAATAATTTCCTGTTCTTTGCCCAAAGAAAGGTGAACGATGTCTTCCATATTTAATTTCTCGAGCAAATACAATTTTTCTAAATGATCTAAAATTGTACCGATAGTTCTACCTCGCAAATTAGCAATTTCTTCAATTGTTTTTCCCGATCGCAACATATCCAAAGTGTATTGCCATCGTTCTTCTTTTTTAGATTTTCCTCCGCATGCGCGAACAAAATTTTTATGCATCGTTTCAAGTTCAGAATCCGTAATTTTTGAAAAAATATCATGTGCTTTTTTGGATAACTCCTGAAACTCAACATCTTTTTCTATAACCTTCGGATGCACACAAAGAGCCTGTTTATTAAATCCCGCAAGCGAAAGTCCGGCAAGGCTTCGAACTCGTGAAAGCGCAACATACCCTTGCCCATATTCAAAAGCGCCAGAAAGATCCATATGCGCTGCGTCGAGCGACATCCCTTGACTTTTGTGTACCGTCATCGCCCACGCAAGACGCAAGGGCACCTGCGAAATTTCTGCAAGCACGCGGCCACCGTCTTCCAATCTCCATCCCATTGGTTCCGCAAAAATACTTTTGTCAGAATTTGTTTTTACTATTGGGCAATGATCTGTTTTAGTAAAACCAACCACTACTCCCAAAGTGCCGTTCACAAACCTATGTTTGACGGTGTCATTTTTGGTAAACATTACCCGAGCTCCAATTTTCAAAGATAAAATTTCCGGAGATAAGCATCCATTTTTAAGAGCTGTCACAAGCTTTTCCGGACCCCATCCGCGCATTTCAAATATTTCATTTTTACCGGCCAGTTTTGAAAGCTCGGTGTCGTTAATTGCATTCACGTCAGCGTTGTGAGAATAAAGTTGAGTTGTATTTCCATGGGGAATACTAGCATATTGCGCGCGGAGTAAATTAAGGTGTTTTTCCGAAAAACTCGCGCCGCGAATTGCAAGCAATAACTCAAGAAAATTAGCATCCTCTTGCCTATGCTGTTCTGAAAGATAACAGACAAGCGGATTAAATTTTTGCCATACTGCGCCAACGAAGGCAAAATCGCTTTCATTTTTATTTTGAACCACCGGCGGCAGTTGAAAAAAATCCCCCACCAAAATTACCTGCAAACCTCCGAATGGCAAGTGACTTCGGCGAATTTCGCGGCACACCGCTTCCACCATCGAAAGGGTTTTTGCCGACAGCATTGAAATTTCATCAATAATAAGAACTCTTGCGTTCGCCACTCGTCTTACGACCCGCCTATTTTGCGATATGCGGTCAATATCGTACTTGGAAAGTTCGTTTTTTACACCTATGCCGCTCCAAGAATGGATCGTATACCCGCCAATATGAGTGGCGGCAATGCCAGTCGACGCAGTTACGGCGGGCTCGATTCCGCAACCGCGCAAATACGCCACATACTCGTTAATGGTATGAGTTTTACCCGATCCTGGCTCGCCAGTTAAAAAAACATTCGCTCCGGTTTTTAATATCGATAATGCTTGAGCTTGAGTCATGTTAAATTTTTCTCATTAAAAAAACTACACAAATCAACATTCTAACATTCTAACATTCTGCAGAATGTTAGAATGTTCTCATAAATTTTATAAATCTTTCTCCAAACGGCGAAAGAGAATGGGCAACCTGCCGGCCTTGGTATTTTTTGTTCAAAAGCCCGGCATGGACAAGCGACCTCGTATGCTGCGAAATAGTTTTAAAATTTCCTCCTAGCAAATTTGAAATGTCCTCAAGAACAATTCCGTCGTTTTTTTCTACCAAATTCAGAATAGCAATTCTCCAGTGGTTTGCCGCGCCCTTGAAATACCTTTCCAACTGTTTTGGCGTTTTCATAAGTTAATTATACCCAATTTTGGCTTTTTGCAACATTCTCACATTCTGCAGAATGTGAGAATGTTGGGAAAAGATTAAAGATTTTTATTGAGGAGGTTTTGGAGGGCAGAGAGGTCTTTTTTGTTTTGGTCGTGGAAAAATGAGGCAATGCCCAGGAACTCCGCGCTTTTTACGGCACCGGGGCTGTGTTCGAAATATATAACATCGTTTGCGCCCAGGCCGAAATGCTTGAGCATTATTTCAAAATATTTTGGGTCCGCCTTTTCCGGATTGTGCTTTAACGTAAACACTTCGTACGGCATTTTATCCAAACCCCATTTTTTAAACTACTCGTCGTCCGCCCCCGTAAGCAAAATTTTCCTGTTTGGATACTTTTCCAACAGCTCAAACATCTCCCGAAAAATTTCTCCGGTATCTGATACAAATGTATACACCGCGTCAACTAAAATTGTTTTCATTGGTTATGAATTTTGTATATCACTAATTAACCGACCCAAGTCACTTTTGTAACCCTTAACTTGATCTGTTAAAAAATAAATTTGCTCGTAATAATCCTTAGCAACTCTGTACATTTTTAAATCACAGGTTAAAATTTTAGCTTCCAAAAGCATTCCTTCTGCAACTACATAAAAATCAACGGCGGATAATTTTTTACTTATACGAATTCTAGAAAAAGTTTTAAACTTATGTTCTACTTCTCCTAAATCAAGACCAGTTTTATGTTTATAGTCAATACTGGAAATAAATTTTTGAACTTTATCATAACATTTTTTAACAGCAAGATTATTTTTTGTTATGAGACGAGATATGGTTTCTAAATAAACAATTGGGGCAACATAAAACATTGGTTTATATGGTTTCATGGCACCCAGTGACGATAATGCGGCTTTGTGGTGAGAATCTTTGTCGTCTATCACAGCAATAAGCCAAGAAGAATCTGGCAAAACTTCTAATTTGGCACTCTGTTTTTGTTCCTCTGTTTCCATAGGTAAAAATTTTAGCGGATTTTGGGGTTTTGGGCAAGTATTTTTGGATTTAGTAATAATTATTCGATTTTGGCAGATTTTGCCAAGTTGTGTTTCATACAAAGCAGGCGAACGTTTTTAGTAGAAAGACTTGTACCGCCCTTTGAAAATGGAAGGTCGTGGTCAAAATGTAAATTTTTAACTGCCCCACATTCCACACACTTTCCCCCATCGCGTTTCCAAACTTCTTTTTTAACCTCAGAAGGTATTAGTCGTGTATGTTCAAGCTCTTTCTCGGCAGGCAAAATGTTTTCAGTCTGAGAAGACAAAGAGAGAAAAAATCTAAATACATTCCGATTGCCGTCGTGAATTATTTTATAATCCAATAGATCAAAAAATCCTTTTAGCGACCAGACTCCTGTAAAAATTTTTTCATAAACTTTTACCAATTCTAGATTACCTTTTAACTTTTTAAATTCGTCAACCGTCTTCATAAATAAACCATTTTGAGTTAAACGACCAGAAGGCAATTTTTGCGGCTGATTCTCTAACTTAGGATTATTGGCGTGAGGCTTGCGCAAAGTGTCGTGCCCCTCGTATTCTATAGTTTTTCCATCGGAATGAATTTTGTCATTATATGGCGCATTAGATCTTTGCGACATCAAAATTACAGAATAGGTTGGGTTTAATCGAAAATTCATTCCACGTTGCAATGTTTGAACGTTCTCAGCATCACACATTTCCCGATAACTTAAAATATCGTCTCTCATTATAAAAAGTTGATCAGTAATTTATAGTATTTCTGAAATATTGATTATCTACAAGAATTCTAAAAATGTTAGCCATATTAAGCTAATACTCCCAGAGATTTGGATTAAAATCAAGTGAAAACCCCGTAAAAAATTTTGTCCACGGGGCAAACAAAAAAGCCGGAAAATAGGCTAGTTGATAACTTATTAGCGTGATAAATCATGAAGTTTTGATTTATCCCCATCTATTGATTGCTGAGCGCTTGGCATGGTATATTAGCAATGTAGTCATTTCGGCTACCTTGTCCGTCTGAGACGGATCCGATATCCAAACCACGCCCCTAACGGGGCGTGGTTTTTATTGAAGTAATTGAACCCTTCACATCTTGGGCATTAATATAAAGATCTGCCAATTCTTTTAAAGTGTGAAAAACTTGTCCGGACGCAATGACAATAAATTTTTTCTTTTTTTATCGAATTTGTGTCGAAACGGCCGATGGCAAAAAAATCATCGTGTTCGGTTTTTTCTTTTATCGTAAATGCCGAAATAAAGTTATTTTTTTGGAGAATTTCGGGAAGCGATCCGCTGTAGTCGCCATAGGGATAGCTAAACGCCCAGGGGCCGTCGCCTAGTTTTTGCAAACGACTCGCGGAAGCCTCGACTTCCTTTTTCTGCTCTTCCGCGCCCAGAGACGACATCCAGCGGTGGTTTACCCCGTGCCCGCCGATATGAAATCCTTTTTCTCGCATTTTTACCAAATCGGAGTCGGATAAATATAATTTTTCGCCCCATTCTTTTTCTTGGCCGATTTGCTCCAAAAAAAGAGTTTCGAGATACGGCTTTGCTTCATCAAACATATACCTGCCAATAACCCGCTTGAAAGTCCTGAATTTTAGCGAGTCGTGTTTGCTTGTAGGAAATTCTACTAGGCACTCTTTTTCTTTTTTAAGAAATAAATCGCGCGTCGCATCGCTACACATCTCAAAAAAGGCGGATTGAAATTCAGCTTCTCCGAGCTTTGCGGTAAGTATTTGGACTTTGTGCACCATAGCGACGCCATCGCCAGGCTGCCTGCCCATTACAAAAAATATCGCCGGAATTTTTCTAAAATGAAGTTCGGGCAATACGATATCAAAATGGTCTTTGGTGCCGTCGTCGAAAGTGAGAACGCAGGAATCCGGCGGAAGGGGGCGTTTGCGCAAAATAAAATCAGAGAGATCGTTCCACGAAATCATGTGGTAATTTGTCTCCAAATGCCGCAACCGCGCTTTGAAATCCGCCAAAGGCAAAGTCTTGAGCCCCGGAAAAATCGGGTCTCCTACAAAGTGGCACATTACTGCCGTAAGATTGAATTTATTCATAGTGTATTGGGCCTGTCTTGGTCGCCATCGCCTTTTGTTATATTCCAGTCAGCCGGATTTAGAAAGAGACCGCTCAATGACCTCCCGTAAGCAATCCAATTTATCGAGATTCTTTTCCTCGAAAGAGGGCTCAAAAGCGCAGGAACCGCGCCGTATCCGTTTGCCATATCAGAAAATCCATTCGCAAAAAGAGCGTCTTGATGGACCAGAGACGAAGTATAAAAATCCGCAGCGCAAACTCCCCCGCCCGCCATTTCGGCAACGGCTCCCGCGATAAGATTTTCTGCAAAATCTTTTTCGGATACAATTTCCAAAATCCTCCCCAACGCAAACTCTGCGCCGGATTCGTCGCGAGTATTTTCGATTCGAAAAATTATAATTCCGCGCAGTTCGTTTTCAAAAAATATTCCGCGCAATTGGTATTTAAAAATCGGATGCATTGCGTACCGCCAATTCAGATACGAAGAACTGCGCTCCTGCGAAATTCCATATTGGTTTTTTATTTTTTTCCACAAATCATCCGCTGAGAAATCAAATTTTTCTATAACTTTTAAATCCGCGGATTTCGCGTTTGAAATAATGCTTTCAACTCTTTCCTTGGCCAAAAGCGAAGCCTTGATAGAATCTACTATTTTAACAAACCTCCGCAAGTTACCCATCTTGGCCCAACCGCCAAGTTTTTCGTACATAGGCCAGGTATCGAGCTTGTAGCCGTTTATATAGAGCGCCGGGAATTGGTTCATAAGCGATTTCACCAGCGCAGCCCCAAGCCCAAACGCCCGAGCGCTTTTATCTACCATCAAATTCGCGAGGCACGCTCCATCGGTAACTTTTCCTCCAGCGTTCAACTTCGCCGGCACATACCCGCAATAGCCCAAAACTTTGCCATCGTTATGTGCGATTTTCATATTGCCTCGGTATTGCCAGTCAAAAAATTCTTTGTTCAACAAAATATAGTTTTCATTAAATTGGCGCTTAATAAAATCTTTAAGCGCCGGCAAGTGTTCAGATTTTAAGTCGGTTATGAAATCCATCAAACAATTATTATATTCTCTCCGTTAATGTTTTTGGCTTCATTCGAACAAAGCCATGCGACTTTTTCGGCCACGTCTTTGGGTTCGATAAGCTTTCCGCTCTTGTATTCCGAAGAAATAATTTCTTTGAGCTTTCTCGGCAAATTCGACGTTAAATTTGTTTCCATAGTGCCGGGCGAAACCGCGTTGCAGGTGATGCCGAATTTTTTGTATTCTTCGGCAATGCAGCGCGCAAGCCCCAGCATGGCATATTTTGCGGAAACATAATCGGAAATTTGCGTTGGCGGAACGCCTTCTGTATATTCAGTAGCAATTGGAATAATTCTTCCCCATCCTTTGGCTTTCATATGCGGAAGCAGTTTTTGCGCTATTAAAAAAAAGCTTTTTAACTGCAAGTTTAAATGTTTTTCAAAATCGTTCCAGCTTTTTTCTTCCGCGAGATTGTGTTCGATTGGCGCGGAAACAGAGTGTATAAAAATATCAAAATCTGTGCCGGATTTTTTTAAAAGTTCGCCTACTCCATTTTTGTCTGACAAGTCAGCAATTTCGCGGGAATGCAAAAAAAGCCCAAAGTCTTCTTGCTTCAGCCTTTCGGCAATCGCTTTTCCCAATCCGCCGGAAGCCCCTGTTATTAGCGCTTTTTTGACCATATCTTAATTTAACTCTCTATAAAGAACTTTGGCTTCGCCCTCAAGCGCTATTTCGCCCGTTGATTTGGAAACAGATATTTGAATAGTTAAAACTTTTGTTGATTCGGATGTTGCCGTAATTTTTCCCTCGACTCTAAGCACATCGCCGGCGCGAACAGGGTTTTTAAAATTTAGAGTTTGCGAAAGATATAGAGAATTTCTGCCGGGCAAATACATGCCGACAAAGCGCGAAAGAAGCGACGCCAAAAGCATCCCGTGCGCTACTCCATGTTCAATATGCAAAGAATTTTGGTCGCCCGAAAGTTTGGCAAAATTTACTATCATTTCTGGAGTTACTTCAACTTCGAAACTGTCTGAATCGCCGATATTTATTTCTTCAAATTTTCTAAATTTTGATTCCATGGTTGCGCAGATGCCTTTTAATGTCGCCGACATTTTTTACGTCCATCACTTCATTGAGAGTGAATTTCACATTGAATTCTTTTTCGAGTTTGTCCACAAGCATTAAGCCGGCGAAAGAATCCCACTCTTTTATGGTTTCGGGCGACGAAGAATCATTTATGGTTTTAATATCTGCCTTAAATGATTCTCCAAGAATCCGGTAAAGTTTTTCTTCCATATTGTTTATGCTACCTCAAATTTGAATAAATTATTTTCGGACTCGCCGAAACCGCAATTTTTGTAAACATCTTTGCAGATTGAATTTTTGGGGGTAGGAATGTATTGCCCCACTATTTCGCTTGCTCCGCGCTCTTTGGCTTTTTCTTTAATGAATTCGACCATTCGATTTTCTATATTGCGCCCGATTACCCGGCAGCTCAAAAGAAAAGTGTCCACAACTATTTTGCTCCCCTCGTTTTTGGCGATAAACGCCCCCACAATGCCATGGTCGCCAAATTTGTCTTTCACATCAACTGAAAAAACCTCGAAATCCTGATTTTTTGCAAAATTCCTAATGTCGCTTTCGGCATATCGTTTTGTCGTAAGGTTGAATTGGTTAGTTTTTTGCGTAAGCTGGGCGATGCGCGGAATCGTAAAATCGTTCGCTTTTTCTATATTTATTTTCATTTCCAGTGATTTCAAAAAATCTTCCATGTTGGAAAATTGACTTTTTAGCTCATTCGCCTTTCTTTGGGCAACATACATCTCCGAGCGCTTTAAGTCCTCTTCGGTAAATATTCCCCGCAGGGACTGAAGGGTTTCAAAATCATTTATTTCCTTCAGGGCCCGCAGATACAGCGCCGGGTCTTTCGGCATATCCGCCACCAAAACTTCCGGCAGCGCTTGGCGCACAAGCTCGCGGTTGAGCGCATCGTCGTCAAAAAAAACAATCGAATCCAAACCGATATTAACTTCTTCGGCAATTTTTTTAATTTGTGCTACCTTATCGCTCCAGTCTATCTGGATAGAGGCAAAATTATCCTCGCGCAGTTGCATATACGGATGTTCGCGGACAACTTTTATGGCATCTTCGTAATTGTTGCGGCTCGCGATTGCCAAAATAATTCCGCGCTTGTTTAATTCAAGAAGACTCTTTTGAAACTCCAAGTACGCATTGCCCGGGGCCTTGGTATCGAGAGCGATTCCCTCGAATCCGTCCTCTCCCACTATTCCGCCCCATAAAGTGTTGTCCAAATCCAGCGCTATGCATTTTCTGTTTTTAGAAAACTTCGCTTTGACATACGCCATAAGCTCGTGAGCCAGCTTCGGAAGATATTCCGGTTTTACTACTATATTTCCAATATATCTCAGCTTATCGTCAACAACATTATATTTGCCGTATTTGAAAAACAAATTTTTAAGGTCATAGATAAATATATCTTCTCTTTCCGGCAAGCGAGAATCCCCGCTTTCTCCATCCGTAAGTAAAATAGAAATATCCGGCATAAATTTTTTTAGATCGCTCTGGGAGCTTAAAATTTCTTCGTAAATTTTTTCATACTCGGCAGTAAAAAATTCCGCGTCCAAGGCGATTTTTTTGCACTCTTCATATAAGGCCTTATCGAGCCCCTTTATGGTAAAGGGCGCTAAAAGAGCTATCTTGGCTTTATTTGGCAAACTCATTATTTTATTATAACCGCAAAAGCGATGGCTTTGTCGCTGGTATGAGAAAGGGAAATTAGCGCTTTTTTGGCGTAAACCCGCACATAGGGCTTTTTGCCTTTCATCAAAATCTCGATTTTGTGGAAGTTTCTGGGAAGCTTCGGCAAAGCTTTAATAACCGCTTCTTTGGCCGCAAAACGAACGGCAAACGACGGATACGGATCCGCTTTTTTGAGGCAATAGTCAATTTCTTTTTTAGTAAAAATCTGTTGGTAAAAAGACTTGTTTTTTTGGTAAGGCAGCTTCCTGAATCTCCCGATATCGGCAATATCCACTCCTATTCCAATTATTTTTTTATTTTTCATATATTTTTCAAAATATGCGCTACCACTCTATCGCCGGCTTTGCCGTCTGCGCCGTTGGCCAGGCGAAGCATCATCCGGGCTCTTGCCTCGTGGTCCAAATCCGGATTTTCCAAATAATTTTTTAAAATATTTTTTAGGTCTTGGAAATTTTCGGCTGTCCGCACAGCGCCGGAATTTAAGACATCCTGAAAGTGTTCGCGTATCATAAGCCTTTTTATTGATTGGCGGAACGGCCGAACTCTATAGCCGTCGAATCCAATTCCGACCAACGGCTTATCCAAAGCGGCGGCCTCTATTACAATGGTTGAGTAAATCGAAATTACAGCGTCCGCATGGCGCATGATATTGAAAAACTGGATGCTTTTTTCCAAGTCTCCCCAAAATTCTTTTTTATAAAACCGTGCCCTTGGATGCTGTTCGAAGCGGTTGAACTTTGCTTCGTCGAAGTCCTTATCGGCCCCTCTGCCTCCAAGATACGGACGAATTACCAAATAAGTGTCCGCGCCTAATTCGTTTTTGTCGGCCCATTCCAAAATTTTCTCGATTGTATCCGGTTCGTCTGAACAATAGGCGCTTCCGGAAACATATAAAATAAATTTTGCGTCGGTGGGAAAACTAAGTTCGCGCAAAACCTGCTCCCGAGGCACGGCATAAGACTTATCCGTAATGAAATCAAAGTGCGGATAGCCGACTACCGCTATACTTTGCGGTTTGTAGGACTGGTATTTGAGGGCAAAATCTTTTACTTGCTCGCTTTGCGCCAAAAGAAAATCCGGCCGAAGTGGAAGATAATATTTGTCGAAATGGTCCCAGTTCGACGCCATGCCGATTGTTTTTATTTTTCTTTCCTTTGCTTCGCAGATAAGCCGTAGATCGTACTGCCCGTAAATATGAGCGGCAAAAACAAGAGTTGGATTGTATTTTTCAAAAATTCCGGCAAACGGGCGGTCAGAAAAAATTTTAGGGTAAAGCCAGGGAACAGCCTTTTCGCGCAAAAATCCGATTTTTCCAAAGGTTTTGGCTATAAAAATCTTAACTGGCGCGAGCCAACGCTTGCCTCCGGCCGGAGGTTCATCGGGACGGACTCCCAAAGTGGCCAAGGTGCGGGTTGTGCCGGTATATATAAAATACGAATAAAAAAAGTAAAAAAGTTTTTGGACAAAATTTTTAGGAGCGGAAACTTTGACCGCCTCCAAAACAAAATTTTCGCCAAGGTTCGACCCGAAAAAATTGCGGTATTTTTCCAAATCTTTTTTTTGTACCAAAAACACAAAACGCAGATTTTTGTCCAAAAAAACAAGTTTTTTAAGTTTATCAAAAACGCTTCCTGGAAAGAAAAAAAGATTCCGGTAAACAAGCGGAGAAGAAATTGTAAAAAAAAATGTTTTCATGTTTTGCATAGTATGTTTGTCCAGCCTTTGCCGCCCTCCCTGTTACGGGAAACATTTATAATATCATCCGGCCTTTTTTCTTTTAGTATCTGGTTTTTAACATCTAGAACAAAAAATTTATATCCCAAATTTTTTAGCGTATTTAGCAACTCCAAAGGATCTGTGCCGTTATTTTGAAGCCCGTAGGGCCAAAATTCTGTTAAAATAACCGGCTTATGGTTTTTGAGCAAATTGGCAGCGCCCCAAAACACCAAACCCTCCGCTCCCTGTACGTCCATTTTGATGAAATTTATTCTGCCGTTTATTTTTTTTGCGTAATCATCGAGCGTTTGCGACTCCACCTCCACTTTGCCTCCCAAACTCCTTTTTGGTATGTTGGCCGGAGAAAATGACATATTCCCAAGGTTGTCGTTGTCCAAAAAAAGATTGGGCTTTCCAGCGGCGGAAGACAGCGCTAAATTTTCCAAAACCACGTTTTGGAATTTATTCGCTTCAATGTTTTTTTTGAGAATCGAGAAATTTCCCGGTTCAGGCTCAAAAGCATAAACTTTTCCGCGCTCTCCGGCGGCTTTCGCCAAAATAAGCGTGAAGTACCCAATGTGCGCACCGATATCCAAAGCAATCCCCCCGCTTCCAAGACTTTTTTGCACAATATCAGTCTCAAGCTTGTCGTACACGCCTCTAAGCAGGATGTCTTTGACCTCGCCCTTGTCTTTTGAATTTAAAAACATTTTAAACCCGTTTACCTCCACAGCAACTTGGCCCTTGGGCTTTAAAGAATTGTACAAAAAAGAGTGTAGAGCGCGCGCTCCAGGTATGCGCCCCAGGTTTCTGCCGAACAAAAAAGAATTTATTTTTTTGAAAA
>ERZ1292623.2472-Hain-H51-01um-R1-2472-length-16501-cov-13_pt1 | contig 13531 bp, 15 predicted proteins | sample MGYA00564398_ERZ1292623 | MGnify/ENA primary metagenome ERZ1292623 (study PRJEB36523, sample SAMEA6512633) | groundwater metagenome | collected 2019-01-07 | study: AquaDiva: Metagenomics assemblies of 32 groundwater samples
CGGCCCCCGATTGGGGAGCGTGCGATGACCGGGGCGGAGAGGACGAGGCGGTGGAGGACGAAGCGATAAAATGAGCGGTCTTGTTTACGAGCCGGACGGGGAGACGCTGAAGAAGTTTCTTCTTTCTCCTGGGATGGTGAGGTTGATTCAGGGCCCCCGGGGGTCAGGAAAATCCCGGCTGGCCTGTATTACTTTGTTCATGGAGGCGTTGAAGCAGGAGAAGGCTCCGAACGGGATGAGGTACGTCCGAACCTACGTAGTGAGACGGACCTACGACGAACTTCGCAGAACGACCGTCAACACCTGGTTGACGTGTTTCCCGGAGGAAAAATACGGACGTTTCACGTGGAGCAAACCGTTTGAACACCGCATAAAGGTTGGGGATTTGGATTGGCAGGTGGTGTTTCTGGCTCTCGATCAGGAGAAGGATTTGGAGAAGTTGAAATCGGCCGAAATCTCCCACGCCTGGATCAACGAATTCGGGGAAATCTCAAGGGATGTCATAACCGACATGATCCCTTGTCTGGGAAGATACCCGGAGCCGGATAAGGTCAGATGTACCCGTAAGATGCTGATCGGGGACACCAACCCATCCCATGAGCTTCATTGGTTCACCCTGATGTCGAAACAATCCCCCATCCCCTCGGGGTTCACCAAGAACCAGATCATGGAGACGGTCAAGCCCCCGACCTGGGATATATTCATCCAGCCCCCGGGGATGTTTCAGGTGTTCGACGCGGAAGGAGAAACAACTGGATATAAGACCAACCCGGACGCGGAAAACCTCAAATGGGTCGGGAAAACCTACTACGACGACATGATCCACGGCATGCCCAAGGCCAAGATACTCAGATTTGCCTGTAACAAACCCTCATCCGACATCTCGGGAGATCGGGTCTGGCCCGAATACCAGGAGCATTTTCATGTTGCTAAATCGGGAATGCAGGTTTTCCAAGGGCATCCGGTTCTTGTCGGGGTTGACTTCGGACGAACCCCGGCGGCGGTTATCGGGCAAAGGGTCTTCGACCGATGGTTCATCCTCTCCGAAATCGCCGAATCCAACTGCGGAGCGAAACAGTTCGCCGGTATCCTTAAACGTCATCTCGCCCAGCATTTTCCCAATTACCGATATCAACTCTGGGGCGACCCCGCCGGAGACGCATTGGCTCAATCCGACGATACCTCTCCATTTTTGATGTTCAGGGCCGCCGGGCTTCATATCCTCCCCGCCCCCTCTAATGATCTCAGCGTCAGATTGGGGGCCGTCCGGGAAATCCTCAATGCCGTCGTCGATGGAGCCCCAAGGATTCTCGTCGATCCCTCCTGCACCAGATTAAAAACCGCCCTCGGGGGAGGGTACTGTTATGCCGACAGGACCGTGAACCAATCGGAAGCCGGTATCCCCTTGAAAAACGAACACTCGCATATCGCAGACGCCTTTCAATATCTCATGTTGGGAGCGGGAGAAGGTAGGGCCCTGTTGGGCCAAACCCGGGGGGAAAGAAAAGTCGTCTCCGCCCCACCCCCGCCTTCCGTGTTCAGGCGCAATCTGTTCCGAAGGCCGAATTTTCTCAGGCGCAACCCCTGACGGTGCCTTGGCCCGCCAGAAAGCATATTCTCCCCGAATGGGCTTCCTCGCCAGCATATTCAGCCCCCCCAAGCCTCCCGCGCCCGATCCTGGGATCGCCGCCGCGCGCGCCGCCGCCGAGGCGAAAGCCAACGCGGAAACCGCCCGCCTGAAATCCGAACAGGAAGAAACCGAGGCCGATATCCGCAGAGGCAGAAGGGGACGGAGATCATTGATCGCCCCCGAGGGAAGCGAAATCGGATTCCCCGGAATCCTAGGAGGCTGATCAAAAGCCGTGGCCGCTGACTATACCGATACCCCGAGTTCGGACGACAAGGGGCTCGACCTGTTTTTGCGCCGGTATCAACGAGCGCAGAAGCGGAAAGACCTGTCCCAAACGATCATAGACCAATGTTACGAATTCGCCCTCCCGGTGAGGGAAAGACCGTATTCAGACAAGGGGCTGGAAAGGCCGGATACGGATAACCTGTTCGATTCCACCGCCCCCGCCGCGCTCCAGGATTTAGCCTCACAAATGCTGGATGATGTCTGGCCGGTGGACGCCAAGCCCTTCGAGTTGACCTCGGGCCCGGACATTCCCCCGGACATGGCCGAAGAGTTGAACAAAAACCTCTCCCCGATCACCGACGACATCATATCGACGGTCAATAATTCTAATTTCAGGAACGAGGCCCACGAAGCTCTTCAGGATTGGGGAATCGGAACTGGTGTTCTGCTCCCGGAAGAAGGAGATGCGCTCGATCCAGTCCGCTTCCGCTGCCTTCCCCTCCCGGAAGTGTGCCTAGATACCGGACCCTTCGATACCGTTGACGCCATGTTCCGCCCCCGGGAAGTCAAGGCCGCCGACCTGAAAATCCTCTGGCCGGACGGAACCCTCAATGAAGAAATGACCCAGGCGACAAAGGAAGCTCCCGAGCGGAAGTTTCTCGTCGTCGAGGGCTCCATGCGCGACTGGACCGCGAAAAACACCGAAACCTGGACGTTCTGCGTCTTCGCTCCCAAGGAAAAATACAAAATCCAGGACGGAAAGTTCACCGGCGACGGCTCGAAGCCGTTCGTGGACTTCTCGTTTACGCGAGTCGCCGGAGAGGTCATGGGCCGGGGTCCGGTGATGATCGCCCTTCCAGACATCAAGACCTTGAATCTCGTCAAGCAATTCGTTTTGGAAAACGCCGATCTTGCCATTGCCGGAGTGTGGCAGGCAGAAGACGATGGAGTCCTGAACCTCGATACGGTGAGAATCGAGCCTCGGACGATCATCCCCAAGGCCCCCGGCTCGAAGGGACTTGAAAGACTCGACATCAAGGACGCGGGATTCAACATCGCGGAGATCGTCATCGCCGATCTGCAAAATTCCATCAAGCAGATCATGTTCGGGGACGATCTGGGGGAACCCAACAAGACCCCGTTCACCGCGACGGAGGTTTTGGAAAGAACGGCGAACAGAGCGAGACGGAGAGCCGGACCCTATAACCGATTGGTCAATGAACTCCTGTTCCAGGTCGTTCGAAGGGTTGCGTACATCCGAATCAAACAGGGGGCGTTCAAACTCCCCGCGCTGGATGGACGAGCGATAAGGATTCGCCCCCTGGCCCCCATCACCAGGGCCCAGGCCCAGGACGAGATATTAAGACACATGCGGTTTATGGAAATGATGCTGACGACTCAAGGTCCGCAGCAGACGGCCATGCTCGTCAACGGCGAGGAATGGGGCCGCTGGCTCTCGAAGAAAATGGGAGTGGAGCCGAATCTCATCCGAGGAAGGATCGAAGCCAAGCAGATGCAACAGGCGGTCGCCGCCATGTCCGCCCTGTCCGCCGCCGGGGATGCGGGTTTGACCAAGCAATGATCTGCAAGGCTTCTTCTCAATACAAGAATTTCGGTCCCGAGTCGCTTTCCGGCTCTACTTCTCACGGATGGCTCTCGAATGTGGGGGACATGAACGGATGGCTTGAGATAGACTTCGGGCAAGCCGTTTCTTCTGTGACCATCGAAAGTGGATTCCATGAGTTCCCGGATCGGGAAGATTGGGGTTGGCACGCCCGGCCGAAAAGAATTAAACTTGATGACGGAATCGAGCATACTCTTGAGGACAAGATGGAGGCTCAGACGTTGACTTTGGCTTTCCCCAGGCCGAGGGTGAGGATCGAGATTCTCGAAGTCTATCCTGGGTCCAGATTCAACGTCGTCGGGATAAGGCGGATCGTTCCAGAATGAGCGTAACCAACCGGGTCGCGGAGAAGATCAGGCTGGCCCAAGGCAAAAGGATGGGGCCGGACGGGATACTCAGGCCCGTCGAGAACGAGGATGAACTAGACAGATTGGCCGCCGCGACGTTCAAGGAAGCCCAAGCGCAGAAATTCTTAAACTACCTCAAGTCGATAACGCTCAACAACACCCTCGGGCCTGGTGCGTCGAACGAAGAACTGAGACATCTTGAAGGCCAGAGAAATCTGGTCGCTATCATCGAAAGGAGAATCGAGCATGGCAGACGCAAGTCCTAGCGGAACAGCAGCCGCCACGACCACAACGGAAACCACGGCTGCCACGGGAGGCACCGCCGCACCTGTCCGGCCCGATTGGGTGCCGGATCAGTTCTGGAATACCCAAAAAGGCGAAGTCGATGTCCAGGGAATGGCCTCTGGATTCAAGGACTTGGCCCAAAGACACGCCAAGGGCAAAGAGGCCCTTGTCCCGGAGATCGAATCGGAGATCACCAAGAAGATTTTTGGAAAACGTCCAGAGAAACCGGAACTCTATCAGTTCACCCCCCCCAAGGAAGGACCATTGGCCGAGCGATTGGCGAAGGGAAACTTGGCCCTTCTGACCGAGAAGCCAGGCCCCGACTTCAAGCCGGAGCAGGGAAAGCTCTATTACGTCATCGACAAGGACGGCCCGACTTTTAAACTTGGAAGGGAACTCGCCCATAAAGCCGGGATGTCCAACGACGAGTTTGTCGAACTTGCTACCAGATTTGCGGAAATCGAGGCTCAGAAGGAAACCTCCCGCCAGACCTCGCTCTCGACCCAGATAGCCAACAATCGCAAGGCATTAGGAGATAATGCCGATAAAAGGATTGAATATGTCAAGGGTAAGGTTAAAGTCATAGCCGGGGACAAGGCAGCCGAAGCCCTGGACCTTGATTATCTCCCGGCTTCGGGGATCGAGGTCATTGAAAAGATTCTGGAAAAAGCGGGCGAGCCGAGATTTTCTGTCGGTTCGGCGGCACCCGAGAAAAAGGACGCCTCGGAACTCCGGGCCGAACTCAAGACCCTTCAGGAGACCATGGATTACTACGATAGCCCCGAGAAACAAAACCGGGCCTATGAGATCGCGCGCCAGATCGCCCTCTCCGAGGGACCCGCCCAACTCAAGAAGAAAGCATGACTGCTAAATGGATCGGCACCCATAAGGGGCTGTTGGAAGTCGTCGATCCCTCGGGATGTTGTATTCTGAGGGATGAGGACGGGAACGCCCGCCCTTTTCTGCCGAAGGAAATCCGTGGATATGACGGCCGGGACACATCCGACCTCTGGAAGCTCGGATTCCGCAGAGGCGCAATCGTGAGATTCGATCCCACGGGAAAGGGCGCTGAAAATGTCGTGGTGGTGGACCCCAACCCCACGGAACAAGTGAAGAAATACTACCTTCCGAAGCCTATCAAACTGATTCTTTCTCCCTCATCCCTACCCTGACGGTGCCAATCCTTCGGGGATCGTCTATAACCGAATCACTCGACGCCACGGCCCTGAACGCAAGCCCCCGGCCCGCAAGGACACCCGGACGGCCCAAGGAACGGACACCCGGACGCGACGACGGCAAGTTCACCGTTGAAGTGAAAGGGTACGGTCATGGCAAACGACATCGACGACGCATTCGTAACACTCTACGATTCCGAAATCAAACTCGCCTATCAGCGCATGGGTCCGCAGCTTCGCGGCACCGTCCGATCCTCCAACGAGGTCGTAGGCAGTTCCGTCGTGTTCCAGAAAATGGGCAAGGGCGCGGCCAACACCAAGGGCCGGAACTCGGACGTGACCCCGATGAACCCGACGCACGCCACGGCGACGGCGACCATCGCGGATTACTACGCCCCGGAATACATCGACAAGCTCGATCTTCTCAAGGTCCGGCACGACGAACGCCGGGCGGTCCAAGAAACTTCGGTCGCCGCCATCGGCAGGCAGGACGATTCCCTGCTTATCACGATCTTGGAAGCCGCGACCACCAACCAATCAACCGCCCGCGCCCTCACGGCATTGGGCTCGACCGCCACCGCGGCGGTGGCCGCTGGTATCTTCTCCGATCACATTTCCCAGTTGGGACGAAGGGACGTTCCCCTTCAAGACGGGAACCTATTTTCCGCTGTCTCGATGCAGGTCTGGGACCGGATGTTGACCCTCGATCAGTTCGCCCGCTCGGAATACGTCGGGGCCACCCCCCTCGCCGCCTTGCCTTGGGCCGCCCGCAGGTGGATGGGCTGCGAATGGCGCACCCACACCGGCCTGACCCTCTCCGGCACCACCGCAAGATTCATCCTGACCTGGCACAAGAACGCCGTCGGCAAGGGTGTAGGCTTGGAGATCGGCACCGAAATCAGCTACGTCCCCCAGAAGGTCGCATTCCTCATCAATTCGATGACCTCTGTCGGATACGTCACCATCGACACGGACGGAATCCAACAGCTTTCCGTCGATGAAAGCGCATAAGGTGGTATCATGGCCGTAACAGCAACCAACCTTCACAACCTCAGCGTCTCGTCTCCCCTGCGGCAGTTCTTCTATACTTCCACGGGAGAGGCGATGGCCACGATTGTCGCGGCGAACTACTTCACCGCCGCATCGCTTACGGGCTCCGGCACAACCGGGATGCTGAAAACCGGGGACTTGGTTTACATCAAAGCCTCGGACGGCGACGGGACGTTCAAAATCGGGGCGAGCGGCACCACGGCCGCCCTGATCCCCGTGGGGTGGGTCAATACCTTCGTGACCCAAGCATCCTCGGGTGCCCTCAACGCCTTCGGGACGAACTACCTCACGTCCACCGGGAACGTGAACTATACCCTCACCGTCCCGGCCGAGACCAATCAGATGGTCCGGATCATCAACGGCAACTCGACCGGCCATACAGTCACCACCACGGGGTCGCTTTCCGGGGATACCGATACCGTTCTGACCCTGAACGGGCTTGACGACGTGGCCCTGCTTATCGCAATATCCACCTCGAAATGGATTCAAGCATCCGTCGCCGGCGCTACGGTCGGCACGACCAACACTTCCTCGGTGTTCCACGCCACTTCGTGAGGCTTCATGGCTGACAACGATCCGACCCCCCCGGAGCAACCCGGGGGGGTTCCTTTTAGGAAAACCGCCATTGTCGGAACGGCCCCTTCGTCAAGGCCGTCCGCGCCCTTCCCCGAACCCGGCTGCCCGTTCGATCCCAAGGAGTGGGATGTCTGGTGCGTCGGCATGGACCCAACCAAGATCACGATGGGCTGGAGCCGATGGTACGAAGTCCATCATGTCGAATACCTGATCGACAAACAGAACCCCGACTACGCCCCGGGGAACGAAATCCATGTCAGATGGTTGAAGGAAGTCTCGGAAAAAGGCGCGCACGTCCGTTTGCTCAATCCCTCCCCCCTCATTCCCAAAGGTCAATTGGTCAACCGCGAGGCCATAATCAAGGAATGGCCCGGGCCGTTCACAAGGGAATTCCGTAATTCGACAATAGCCTGGATGATGGCCGAGGCCATAATCGAAGGGGCGACGGAAATCGGATTGTGGGGCGTGGATATGGCATTGGCATCGGAGTATCAATCCCAAAGATCGGGCGTGTTCTTCTTCCTGAACGAATGTTATAAACGGGGAATCAAGATCAATCTTCCACCGGAATCGGATATATTCTTCGGGACCGGGGAATATCCCGAGTGCGGGGAAAATCCCATTGCCAGGAAGCTCCACGCGAGACGAAGGGAAATCATGGCTCAACTGGGCCAAGCCCAGATGTTCAAAATGCAGGCCATTATCAAGGAAGCCACGTCAGCCGGGGCCTTGGAAACCCACGACTGGTTCACACGAACCTTCATCACCAAGGGGTAATCATGCCGTTCTCTCACAGAAACAAGGAACTTCTCGGGGGCGGTCACGCCCTCCGGTTGTTCGCCTACGCCACGACCGATTTGACCGTCGATGTGACCAAGAAGGATTACTTCCAATACTGGTCGGAGATCGAAGTCAACGACTTCATTCTCGTCAAGTGCGCGGATTCCGCCTTCATCGCCGTCGTCAGGTCGAAAAACCCGACCGTGATCGAACCGCCCGATAACCCCTGGGACGAGGAAGGGGGGGATCAGCCGATCAAAACCCTCGGGAAACTCCGCAAGACCGCGAAGGAATTGGGAATCAACAGCTACGGCATGGGAATCAAGGAACTTTCCGAGGCCATCGCCAATAAATCCGCCGGGGTCAAACTCTAGGCCCCTGACGGTGCCCGCCGTTTTTCCATGCCCCATAATGGGGTATGGCCTACACCAAATTCCAGATTTGCTCCCGAGCGTTGACCCGGATCGGGGCGAATCCGATTTCGTCCTTCGACGATTCCTCGGCCCTAACCGAATCCCGGGTCGCCGGAAGAGAATGGGACATTCTTGTGGAGGCCCTTCTCTCCGAACACAGATGGAAGTTTGCCCAGAAGGAAAAGTCCATCAATCGCCTGACCACGGCGAACAACGTCAGGTTCACCGACCTCTGGCAGCTTCCTTCGGACCTTCTCGATCTGCACGGGATTTTCCTCGTCAATTCGGCCGGGGACGACATCCCCATTCCATTCGAGAGAATGGAGGACAAGATCGCCTGCGATTACGACGTACCCAGCATCCTCTACGCACGCTATACCTACAAGGCCACGGAATCCCTATGGCCCCCGTACTTCATAGATGTTGTAACGGAGGGATTGGAGGCGGTGTTCAGGGGGGCGATACGGAGGGACGCGGAGGGCGCGGAGAAGATACGGAAACGATGGGAGGAAGTGACGAAGCGGAGGGCCCGTAATCTCGATTCCCAGGGTCAGACCGCGCGATCCTTCCCCGAATCCCGCCTTATCAGCGTGCGGCGATGACCAAGTTCCACTTGGCGCAGACGAGTTTCCACAGGGGGGAACAATCCCCTCTCATGGCCGCGCGCTTCGACAAGACATTCGTTTCCAATGGTGCCGAATCCCTCCTGAACATGGCCCCCCTTGCCCAAGGCGGGGTGAGAACCCGTCCAGGTTCTTTGTATCTCGCCACCTTGGGCTCGACCTACGGGGTGGAGATAGACTTCGTGTTCTCCCCAACCCAGAGATATTTCATGTTCGCCAGGGTCGGGGCGATAGACATTCACGGTACTACGGGGGAATTACTAAACACCCTCACGCTTTCGACCCTGACCTCGGGAATGATAACCGATGGAAAACTGACCTGGGCGCAATCCTACGACACGATGATTTTGTGCCATGAGGACCTGGAACCTCAGAAGATTCTCAGGACCGGAACGACCACTTTCACCATTGCTGATTTGACGTTCGACAGTCAGACCACCGGGGCCGTCGCCGGCTACCCGATATGGCAGCCGTTCTTCAAATACGCCGCGTCGTCTGTAACCATCTCATCCTCGACCATTAACGTCGGATCAACCGCTACCCTGACGACATCGGATTCGTTCTTTACGACCAATCAGGTCAACGACATCATCAGGGTCAAAGGAAAGCAGGTTCTTATCACCGCGACTACGGGTACGACGGTCGCCACCGGACAAATCAAAGAAGCCCTTGCCTCGACGAACACGACGGACGATTGGGATGAGCAGGCATGGTCCGCTTACAGGGGATGGCCGATCAGCGTCGAGTTCTTTCCTGACAGATTAGTATTTTTCGGCGCGAAAAACCGCCCTTCGGGACTATGGATGTCCAAAGTCGGGGATTATTTCAATCTCGATGTCGGAGCGGCGGCGGACGACGATGCGATATGGGAGGGTGTCGCTGGGGCAAGAGCAAGATATGTCGTCGGTAGCCGGTTTTTAACGTTGTTCGGGGATCGGGATTTTTACTACGTTCCGACCTCGGCCTCGAATCCGCTGACGCCGGCGAATTTCTCGGTCGTCAAGCAACAGCCCTACGGATGCGCCCAGGTAAAACCCCAGTTGTTCGACGAAGCCTTTTTATTCGTTCAACATACTGGTTCGGTGGTGAGAGAGGCATTGTGGGAGGATGTGCTGCAACAGTATTCCGCGAATCCCGTGTCCTTGTTGTCCCCTCATCTTGTGACGGGAGGCTCGACATACACCGCACCGACTTCGTTATCGGTATTGTACGGAAGGCAGGGGTTTTCCGAGCAATATGCTTTACTTCTGACTTCTTCCGGGCAAATCAGTTGCTTCCATTCCGTCCGGGATGAAAAACTCGCCGCTTGGGCTCCGTGGCAAACCAGCGGAACGGTCAAGGGAATCGTGGGGCTGGATACGGAGGTGTTTTTCACCGTCGAAAGAGCATTATCGACCGGAACGGTCCTCACCCTGGAAAAGTTCACCGACACCGGAGAGGCGTTGGATTGCCAGATTGCCATCAATGCGGCAAGCACGGCGGCGACATCGACGTTTTCGGGGGCCACTCAATTCGCCGATTTGGACGTGCATATCGTTCATCAAGGGCATTATCTTGGAACAACGACCGTTACCACATCGGGGGCTATTACCCTTCCTTCTCTCGCTCCCAACACCACGGGGATCAACGTCGGATTCAAGTTCACCCAGGAGATCGAACCGATGCCAGCGGCGTTCGACATGCCGGACGGAACTTCCAAGGGGAGAATTCTTGGAATGACCAGGGCCTTTATCCAGGTGGATTCATCTCATGGGTTCACGGTTTCCGGTACGGACGTTTACCTGGATCAGGCGGGAGACGCCTATGGTTCGCCCGCTCCCACGAAAACCGGGATCGTGGAGGTCAATTTCCTGGGTTATGACACGGACGCGCAGTTCACGATCAATGTCAACAACCCTGCGAAAGTCACCGTTCTCGGTGTCACTCGGGAAATAGAGGTCAACGAGTAGTATCATGGGATGGTTTTTACCGGCTGCGTTCATAGCGGAAGAAGCCGCGATAGGCGTTAGCGCCCTTGCCCTGGCAGAGGGGGCGGTCGTCGCCCCGGCGGCAATTTCCGGGGCGATGGCGTTGGGCGCGGGGGGGTTGTTCGGCTCTGGGATTGGAGTTGGCGACATATTCTCCGGAATTGGGGCGCTTTCCTCCATCGGCGGGGGTATCCAAGGTCAAGCGGGAGCTGAGTTCGAGGCGGCTCAATTCCGCGAGGAACAGGCCAATGCACGGGTTGCAGCCGCTCAAGACGAAGCGCAGAGACGGAGGCAACTTTCCCGCACTCTGTCCTCGATCACCGCCATCCGGGCGGGAAGGGGAGTTGAATTATTCGGCGGCGGTACGGGAGAGGCCATCCGCAGGCAAGTCACCACCGAATCAGAGGAAGATATTGAAACCTCGCGGATCAACTTCTTGAACCGCTCACGAAGGTTCGGCTTGGCGGCCGGTCAAGCCGAAGCCAAGGGAAGAGGGGAACTGTTGGGAGGCTTCGGAACCGCCGCCGCCGTTCTCGGAAGAGGATTTACGAGGACATAATGCCTCTTCCCGAAATCAGAGCGAAAGAGCTTATCGAGAACGTCGGAATCGTCAAAGCGGGCGACACCGGGGCGGGCTTGCGCCAGTTTGGAATTGGATTAGCCAATCTTGGCGCGAGAATCGGGGATGAAGAGGAAAGAGCGGCCGTCGCCAGGGCACGGATAGAAGGCGGTAACGCGGTAACGCGGGATGCTCAGGGGCAAATCCAGATCGAGCCATTGGATTTTTCATCTCCGGTTTCCAGGGCGCGAACGGAAGCGGCGATAAAAAGATTCGAGGATGAACATGAACTTGACGCCCGCAGGGTGGCGGCGGTCAATCGGACAAGATTTCAGACCGACCCCGAGGGATTCGCCAACTTCGCCAGGGGGCATAAAGAAGGAGTGCTGCAACAGGTCCCCCAACAATTAAGGGGACAAATTGCCGCAAGGTACGACAATATTTTCGGCCAGACCTTTTCCGGCTTGCTTACCTCCAAACAGGCCCGCGAGGACGCGGTTGCGCTCGGCACGTACAATCAAGTCGCTCAAGCCCTATTGGATGACATCTGGGCACTTGATGCTCAAGGAATGTCGGGCTCAAAGACCAAGAATGATGCGGTTTTGAAATTCGAAGATCACCTTCTGCGCGGAAAAGCATCAGGATACCTCAATGACGAGGGAATAAACCTCGCGCGCCAGAAAATGGCGGACGTTGGAGAAGTCAAGGCTCTGTCTTATCTCGCCACACAAGAGGCAAAGGTCGCATATTACAAGCAGGGAAATGCGTCGGATGCCCTAGAAGCCCTTGAGCGGGGGGTCAACCGGCTCAAGGACCCCGATTTGAAAATCCCTGAGAAGATCAGGGAAGAAGCAGCGGCGGACGCCAAGCGGGAGTTCGGCCAATTCCTGACTATCCAAGGGGCGCACAAGGCCGAGGCGGAAAACAACCGTATCCTGACCGACAGAGTGAAGCGCGAAGCGCAGGAAAAAACCTCTACTGCTTTCCAACAGAAACTTCGGGACAGAACATTGGCCGTTCAGGATATCGAGAGTTCTAACTTGGATCCGTTCGGACAGGGCTCAAGACAGACCTTTTACGAGATGCTCGACAGACAAGCCAAGGGCGCGGATTTGAATTTCACCCAGCCGGAAGTCTATAAGCAAGTGAGACAGGAGATTTTCGATGGGAAGATCAAAACCCCGGCTCAACTTCTTCCTTTAATCGGGAAAGGATTGAGCATTGACGAAACACAGAGGCTTGAAACCGATATTTCTCAGATGAACACCGCTCAAGGGCGGGCGGACATGACGGTCAAGAAATCGTTTCTCGATATGGCCGAGAAACTCATCAGCCCGAAGGGAGGATTGTTGGGGAACATCCCCGATCCGGCGGGGGAAGAAGATTATTATTTGTTCCAGAGAATCCTGGATGATGTTCTGGCAAAGGGAACCGAGGAAGGAAAAACCCTTCAATCCATGCTTCACCCACAAAGCAAGGATTACATCGGAGGGATGATCGAGAGATTCCGCAGCACTCCCGCCGAGAGAGCAAAACGTCAGATGGATCAGTTTCGCAAGACGACCAAGGAACCCGAGGCGAGGAAAGAAGGCGAGTCCATTGCGGATTGGAAAAAGAGGACCAAGCAATAATGCCTCTCCGGGAAGAATTGATGGCGGCGGGGTTTTCTAAGGATGAAATCGGAGCCTATCTTGGTTCCGAGAGAAGGAACCTATTATCCGCCGGATTCTCCGAGGATGAGATTCAAACCGAATTGGGCATTGGTCCTTTCCGCGAAGGCCCTTTGAGACTTTATCTCTCCGAAAATTCATCTATCCGGGCGGGGGCGGAATTGCTCGGCAAGAAAGAGCAATCTTCCCTTTCCTTGGCAACCGAAGGGGCGGCGCAGAAACATGGATTACCGACCGGGATTGCAAAGCGCATCGCGGACACGGCGGACGATTTTATGGTTTCCGTCGAAATGGGCAAGGAAGCGATGGAATTGGGATTCCAGACTTCAATCGCTGGATTGTTGGACAGACAGAAACTTCCAGAGACGCCGCTTCGCAAGTTGAATATGTATGAGCGAGCGATGTCCGGGCTGGGTCAGTTAACCGGGGATATGCCCGCGATGTTCGTCGGGGGATTGGCCGGTTCGGGTGGTGGTCCTGTAGCTTCGATGGCGGGGGCGTTCGCTCTTCCTTCCGGCTTGAGAAAAGTCCTAATGGACGCCTATGAGAAAGGAGAGATTAATTCCTTCGAGGAATTCATGGAACGGTCTCTAGGGGTCGCATGGGA
>ERZ1292623.3419-Hain-H51-01um-R1-3419-length-13531-cov-21_pt1 | contig 13531 bp, 13 predicted proteins | sample MGYA00564398_ERZ1292623 | MGnify/ENA primary metagenome ERZ1292623 (study PRJEB36523, sample SAMEA6512633) | groundwater metagenome | collected 2019-01-07 | study: AquaDiva: Metagenomics assemblies of 32 groundwater samples
CTTACCTTCTGACCGGGAATACCTTACAAGTCGGAGGGTTTGCTTCAGTGGCGTACTCAAGATTCGGGACTGACACAACTGGCTATACTAATTTTATAACCACTACCAATGACCTTCTTATTTCCGGCGATTTAGAAGTCAACGCAACTTCGCAGTTTGATTCTTTTGTCAGAGTTTCCAATGGCAGTACCAGAGCTTTTGTAGTAACTGACGCTGGAGGCACTAAACAAGATATATTTATAGTAGATACTACGGCTTCAGCTTCCAGCTCGGGCTTGACTGTAACAGCCGGACCTTCGCAGACTGCAGGATTATTTATCCTCCAAAGTTCGGGAGAAACAGTATTATCTAAATTCAGCGATGAGGGCGGATTTATCATGAATATTTCCTCAACTTCTGCTTTTATGATTACTCATCCTGACAGGGCCACTAATGCATCCGCAAGCTTCCGGATTAATACATTGGATTCCGAAACAAAAATATCGGCTTTGTCTACAAAATCCCTAGGATTTGAAGCTTATGGCATAGCATCTGTCTCCAACACTTTATTAGTCGGACCCCATAGATTTGATACGATCGCTAGTGTTTCCAGATTCTTTGGCAAAGGCGGCGCATGGATTACCGGTACTCTCTGCGTAGATGACGGCGAAACATCTACCACAGATTGCGGAGACGCAACCAGGACTGCCGGCACAATATATTCATCAAACGCGTCAGTAGACATTGGAGACGTGGGTGAAAACTTTCCGACATTAGACGCTACAATTGAAGCTGGAGACGTTGTCGGTCTGGATTATCAGCAGAAAAACATAGCCAGTGGAACTTTCGTCTTTGAAAGCGAGTTCGTTAGAAAAGCGTCGGCCAGTAACACGGTAATAGGTGTAATGTCTAAAAAGCCGGGATTACTTTTGAAGGGTTCCGGAAGTAAAGATTCTAGATCAGTTCAGAATGTTGCCGTAGCTTTAGCTGGCCGTGTTCCAATCAAAGTTTCTCTTGAAAATGGACCCATAGAGCCAGGCGACAGACTTACTACCAGCTCTATTCCCGGTATTGCCATGAAAGCGACTAAGGCTGGGATAGTGATTGGTATGGCCCTCGAATCATTCGATGGCTTGGCTTCCGGATCATTCACATACTTGGCTTCCGGTTCATTTACATCTACATCCTCGAGCTCCACTTCTTTTGAAAGCGGGCCAGTTAAAATCGGCAAACCCCTCATGCTAGTGAACCTTACTTATTGGATGCCTAGTATTGATGAGGCCTTGGCTGATACGGCTTCAAGTTCTGCTTCTTTCAAGAATGATCCCGGCGCATTTGGGAATATTTTCAATCATGAATTTATCTTCAGGATTGTAACAGAAAAGTTCAAAAATTTACTTGGCATAGTGTTTGAGAAGGGATTATTGAAAATAGCAGAACTGATTACTGATAAGCTTACGACAAAAGAGTTGTGCATTGAAGAGGTCTGCATCACCAAAGACCAGTTGAAGGCCCTTCTTAACCAAAACGCGATTCCGGCAAGTACGCCGAGCCCATCATCTATGCCCACTCTGCCGATTCAACCCGAGCAAAGCCCGGTTGTTGAATCGAGCATCCTCGATTTGCCAGCTTCGTCTTCTGACGCAGGGCAAATCGGGACAGAACCAACCTTAACGCCCACACCAGAGATAACCGAAAGCCCAACACCGCAAGCTACTCCCCAAGCTACTCCCGAAGTAACGCCACAAACCAGCGAAAATCCAACCCCAACCCCAATCCCTGAACCGACAATTTAATGATTTATGAAAAAAATTAATAATAAAAAAATAGTAGTAGTCGGATGCGTAGTGGCGATTATTGCCGCCGGTGCCGCCGGTTTAATATACTACTTATCCAAGAATCCAAATATTCAGGAAGAAGAAGAATATATCGGCCTTCGTGTTCCGGGAATAGAAATAGACGGGCAAACAATTGAATTCCCATATACTGATGACAACTCAAACGAGAGTATTATTATAAAAACCGATAAGAAAACATACAACTCATTTGCCGGGTCAGATGTGTATTATTCTGTAACAAACACAAGCAATATGGCTGAAAAAGTTGTTCTTCTGGCCTATTTCTCAAAAGATCAAAGCGATATCAAAAATGTAAAAGTCCGTCAGCTGGGGGAGTGGCAGGACATGCAAATTCAAAGAGAGGGTCTGCAGTTAAACTCAACAAAACTAGCTAAGGCCTTAACAAAAAGAAAGCCTATCCCCGAAGATTTTACGGTGAAAGGGGGAACGCAATTTGAAATTCCTGCCGGCCACACCGCTTACTTTAAATCAGAAATTACATATCCGCCCGGCAAAGACGGGGAGTTTTGGATCGAAGCTCTTGGCACAAACGGCGGATACGGATTGCTTGATCCATGGTATAGTTCGAGCTGGTCATATAGAAGGCAAATTGATATTGATTTCACGAAAGTAGCCAGCTCATCAGGACTCTCTAATTTCCCGGTTTTAATAAACATTACCAATCCTGATATAAAGCACACCACCTTTGGCGGCAAAGTCGCATCTTCCTCGGCCGGAGTAACCGGCGGAGGAGGAGACTTTGTTTTCACCTCATCTGATGGTACGACCAAGCTCGACCACGAGATAGAGAAATACGCTTCATCATCCGGAGAACTCTGGGCCTGGGTTGAGGTGCCGACGCTAAGCGTATCAGCTGATACTACATTGTATATGTATTATGGCGGGCCGTCATCTGGAGCGACGAATCAGAACCCGACGGGAGTATGGGATAGTAATTTTGTTGGTGTATGGCACATGAGCGAAGATCCTACTAGGACATGTGCTGGAACAAAAGAAATGTGCGACTCCACAAGTAATAATAATGACGTTGATTCCAATGGAAGCCAAGTCGTGGGTGATCAGCTTTCGGGTAAAATCGCAGGCAGTTTAAATTTTGATGGAACTAATGATTACCTTGAGGGAGCAGACTCAGATAGCTTGGATGTAAGCAATGCGGTAACGGTTTCATTGTGGGTCTATCCTCGCGAAGATGGCAACGGCAATGAGATACCCATATTTCGAAAACAAGATGCAAGCGATAGCTGTGGAGCATTTACCCTGTTCCTTTACACTCAATGGGGACTTTTAAGTACCGATAGTTGTAATTGGGCTAATCGGGGCAATAGCTCGACACCGACTCTCAATAAGTGGCAACATGTGGTTGCTACATATGACGGCACTAGCATTCGTTATTATATTAATGGAGATATAAGAGACACAAAGAATCTAGATGGTGTTGGTGCTCCTAATACGAGCGTGTTTTCAATCGGCGGCCCTACCATAACCGGATGGCTCACCTCGCAATACCTTAACGGTATATTAGATGAGATAAAGATTTCTAACACTGCACGTCCAGCTGCCTGGATAAAAACCGAATATACCAACCAGAATAAGCCTAGTACATTTGCAACCCTAAGCGGAACACAGGTTCAGATAAGGACGGCGGCGGGTTTAAAAATTGGCACAACAGCAAGCACAGACACAACTCCTGGTTGGTATCAAAATGGCGCTACTCCTTGGGATTATAGAAGAGCAGTCACGGTAGATAAGAGCAGGGTTTCCGGGACATCTGATTTATCTAATTTCCCGATGTTGGTTTATTTATCAACATCTGACCTTAAACACACCTCTTTTGGCGGCAAAGTCGCATCTTCTTCAGCCGGTATAACCGGCGGAGGGGGAGATTTTGTTTTTACCTCCTCTAACGGAACGACCAAGCTTGATCATGAGATTGAAAAATATGCTTCTTCTTCCGGAGAACTCTGGGCTTGGGTGGAAGTGCCGACATTGAGCGTATCGGCGGATACAACACTATATATGTACTACGGTGGGCCTTCATCGGGGGCGACGAATCAAAATGTAAGCGGTACCTGGAATTCAAATTACACAGGCGTTTGGCACATGAAAAATGATCCCACAAAGACGTGTAGAGGTACTAAAGAAGTTTGCGATTCAACTGGAAATAATAATGATATGGACTCAATCGGCGATTTTACATCAGATTGGGTTGATGGATATTTGGGTAAAGCCGTTGAGTTTGATAATTCCGATGTTACCGCTGATTATCTAACGGGTTCTGTAACCGGAGGCAGTGATTCTACGAATACGGTTACCATGCAGGCTTGGGTTAAGTTAAGATCAAGAGCGTCATACGACGGAATATTTGAAGGCGATGATAACGCTAATGGTTTTTCCCGTGGCATATTGGTTGGCGGCGCTACTGATAAACCACTGACTTTTAATTGGGATAATAATGAGGGCGATACAGCAACTGGTTTATTCGTTGCTCTCGATCAGTGGTATTACTTCGTTGCGGTACTAAATGGTAATACTGCCAATCTTTATCTTGGTGACCGGAATGGTAGCCTAAAAACTTATTCTGATAGTAACACTAATACTGCCCGCACTATGAATTTAACTTGGAATATCGGAAGAGATCCGAATGGCTTTAGCGCTCGTTACTTTGATGGACATATTGATGAGGTGAGGCTAGTGAAAGCAGCCCAAACTGATGGTTGGATCAAGACCGAATACAACAACCAGAATAAGCCGGGGGTATTCTATAGCGTCAGCGGCTTACAATATCGGACGCCATCTGCCCCTATAAAAATTCGGGGTGGCGTTAAATTTAAATAATAAGCCCCAGTCTAGGAGCTAAGCTTCTAATAAACAAGACATTTCTTCGAATGATTTTATGCTGGCCATGATTTACATCCTCTCCGGAGCACTGATACCCATCAAACTAAGAGATTCTTTTAAAATCTTCTGAACCGCTTTAGCCAAGGAAAGCCGGGCTTGGGTTAGTTTTTCGTCTTCCAAAATAATTCTTTGGGTTTCGTAAAATTTGTGGAACCGGCCAGCTAATTCAAAAACGTATTGGGTCAAGTGATGGACTTGATAATTCTGGCTAATGCCGGAGACGACTTCCGGAAAGCGAATAAGATGGCGGATTAAATCAAGTTCTTCTTTTTCTTTCAGGTGTTCAAGATTATATTTTGGTGTATTGAGATCTCGAGATTTCTCAAACACGCTGTTTATCCTGGCAAAAGCGTATTGGATATAATAGACCGGATTTTTTGATGACTGCTCCTTGGCCAATTCTAAATCAAACTCCAAATGAGTATCCAAAGACTTTTCCAGAAAGAAATAACGGGCGACATCTTTCGGGATCTGCGAAAGTAAATCATCAAGAGTCACATAAATCCCTTTTCTCTTGGCCATTCGCAAAACCTCATCTCCCTTTTTTAAAGCCACCAGTTGATGAAGCAGAACTACGAATTTTTCTTCCGGAAGGCCAAGGGCCTTAATGCCGGCCTTGAGACGTTTGACATCGTCGTGGTGGTCGGCACCAAGAAGATATATAGAAACATCAAAATTTCGAGATATCTTATTCTTGGCATAAGCAAAATCAGACAAAAGATAAGTGCCCTGGCCGTTTGATTTCACTAAAACCACATCTTTATCCAGCCCGAATTCAGTTCCTTTAAACCACAGCGCCCCTTCTTTTTTGTAAGTCAAACCAGAATGTTCAAGATGAGTTAAAATTGACTCTATTTCGTCAGATTCTTTTAAGCCTGACTCTTTAAACCAAACATCAAATTTTACGCCAAATTGAGCCAGTGAATTTTTAATCTCGACTAAATTTTTTTCCACGGCAAATTCTTTCAGACGCTCTTGCGGAATTTTTTTTTCTTTCGCTTCCTTAGCTAAATCAATTATGTAGCCGCCCTGATAGAATTCTTCCGGAAAATCAACATTCTCACCCTCTACTTGCTGGAGCCGTCTTTTTACCGATTCAGCCAAAAGTTCAACCTGATTCCCAATATCATTAATGTAATATTCACGGATAACTTTGTGGCCGACTTTTTCAAGAATGTTCGCCAAAGCGTCGCCATAAGCGGCTGACCGGGCGTTGCCCAAAGTAAAAGGCCCGGTGGGATTGGCGGAGATAAATTCAAGATTGATTTTCTGCTTTTTAATTTTGGGAAATTCAATTTTGTCGCTCAAAAACTCTTCAAGCTTATTTAATAAAAAATCTTTCGCCAAATAAAAATTCACGAACCCGTTTTTGGCGATTTCAATTTTTTCGAATTCGTCTTTGAATTCTTTTTTCAGGTTTTCAATAATGGCCGAAGCGGTCTTTCCAGGATTCTCTTTTTTTTCTTTAGCCAGCATAAAAACAAGGTTGGTAGAATAATCGCCAAAGCCTTCAGGTGGATGCAAGACGTCAAAATCAACGCCGGGATATTCTTTTTTAAGAAAATCTTGAATTTGTTGTTTTATTATATTTACAATATACTAAATACTGGCTAAAATAAAATAATGTTAAACGAAGAAAAAACAATCATCGATGCGGTTAAAAAAGTTTCGCCCTCGGTAGTAAGCGTTATAATCTCCAAACATCTAGCCAAAACCAAAAGAATGAGCCTCTCCCCTTTTGGTCCTTTTCAGTTCCCGGGGCTTGAAAGAAATGAAAAGGTCCAAGAGCAATCAGTCCAAATCGGCGGCGGCTCCGGATTCGTCGTTCACTCAAACAAAGATTACAGCCTCATTTTGACTAACAAGCACGTGGTTCACGACCGCGAAGCCCAATATTCTATTTTAGCAAATGACAAAGAATGCGAAACAAAAGTTTTATCAAGCGACCCGTTAAACGACATCGCCATTTTGAAAATAAAAATCGCTTCCCTGCCTGAAGCCAAGCTCGGCGACTCATCCAAAGTTGAAATCGGCCAGACCGCCATCGCCATCGGCACAGCTCTCGGTCTTTTCACCAATTCGGTTTCCAAAGGAATCATTTCGGGCCTGTCGCGGCGGATCGCCGCCTCTTTGGACCAAGGCGAAGAAACCGAAGTTTTGCGGGGCGTGATTCAAACTGATGTGGCTATTAATCAAGGCAATTCCGGCGGACCGCTCATTAATACCGAAGGCGAGGTCATTGGCATAAACACGGCTATAATCTTCGGCGCCCAAAACATCGGCTTTGCCTTGCCCATCAACTGGGCCAAAAAAGACATTGAAGACATTTTGAAATACGGACGGATTGAAAGGCCGTATCTGGGCCTCCGCTATGTAATGCTTAATAAAAAATTGAAAGAGCAATACGAACTGAGTGCGGATTCGGGCGCTTTAGTGATAAGCGATCATCTGCCCAACTCCCACGCCGTAGTCAAAGACAGCCCGGCTGACAAAGCCGGAGTAAAAGAAAACGACCTGATAATTGAGGTCAACGCTAAGAAGCTCGGCGAAAAAGACGAGCTGGCTGACTTGATCCAAGAATACAAAATCGGCGACGAAGTGGAGTTGACCCTCTTGAGAAACGGGAATGAAACGACGAAGACGAAAGTGAAACTGGAAGAAATGAAATAAGATTTCACTCACTAAAACAAAAACAGCCCCCCGGGGGGCTGTTTTTGTTTCTATGGAACGTCTAGGGACAACTGCTGTATCCTCCGAAGCCTTGGCGCAGGAGGAGAAAACTCTGGTTGAAGAGTTGTACAAATATTTTGTTAAAAATGAAGTTTTTCAAACTTGACGCGAAAATGATTGTTTGATAATAAATAGTCAGAGGGAGGATACTATGCCTGAGTTCAAAAGCAAGATTGACCCTGAGATGCTTCGAGAGATTGCTGAGAAAGGCCAAACGATCTATGACCGCCTTGTCAAAGAAGAAGGACTTGAAGAAAAATACCATGGTTTCTTCATTGTTATCAATGTGGATACAGGCGAGTACGTACTTGGCAAGACGGACCTCGAAACTTTTGACCTTGCCAAAAAGAAGTTCCCGGGAGCCCGTCGTTTCCACGCCCAGGTAGGAGTTCCTACCTATGTCTAATCGAACAATGGAAGGTTGGATTGATGAGCGCGGACAACCGGTCATCCCAGTACAACTAGAGAGATTGGAAGATTCAGTAGTTGCGCTTATTGATACCGGTTTCAACCGCGAATTCATCATTTTTGAAGAGCATGCTCGTCAAGCGCAATTAATGATTGAATCAGATACTCAAATAGTTGCACTGGCGGACGGTTCTCAAAAAAGATTCTTGAAATCTGGAGGGACAATTGAATGGCTTGGTGAACAGCGCCGCGTAAATATTTTTATCATTCCTGGCTCAATGCCTCGACATGGCAGATGGCAAGTTGGGACCCAGCTCCTTCGAGATTGCCGGCTTGAGATTGATTTTCGCGAAAGGAGTGTTCGCCTTTCTCATTGAACATAGTAGATATATCTGAACCTTAGTCACCTTTTACCGCTGACTGCCTCGCGCTTCAGCGGTTTTCGTTTTGATAATTAATTTTGTGGAGCCTCTAGGGACAACTGCCGTGTCCTTCCGAAGCTTTAGCGCAGGAGGGGAAAACTCTGATAGAAGAGATTTATCATTATTTGGTGAGGAATCCGATAAATGTAGAATTAGGAAATTTATTGTTTTTTCAGTAAAATATAGGAATGCCTACTGAATCAAAAATAGGGCTTAAACAAGGATTCAAAATTGTTTTCAGCTACTTGGGAGGTCATAAAAATGAGATAGTAGCAATTTCTACTCTGGGAGTGATTGGAGCTGCGCTAGGCGCAGTTGTTCCTTTTCTTGGCGGGAAAATTATAGATTCGATACTTACTGATGAGATTTTTAGATTCAGAAATTACGAAATCGGCGCTTTGTACTTTTTCGTAATATCTTTTTTCACAGTAAGAATTATTCAGGAACTATCAACCTGGCAGTTGGATTTGAAGAATGAAAAAATGTACGCACTGGTTGAAGCTGAATATATGGTTAAAAATAGTTCTAAAATTTTGGAACTGCCAGTCTCTTTTCATAAAAAACATAAAATCGGCGCGATTTCTGATAGGATTAACCGCGGATCAAGTGCCTTGGAAGTCATTCTAAATAGAGTCGTTATCAGCATCGGGCCGCAATTTCTCGAAGTTATATTTTCCTCAATCTTGATTTTTAGCATCGATACTCTTCTTGCTTCAATCATCGTCGGTTCAGTTTTAATCTACGGATTATTTTTGATAATAACAGCTCCAAAGGTTGTTCCTCTGCAGAAGAAGATGCGCGAATTCTACAACAAAGCTTACGGCAACTCTTATGATGCGGTAACAAACATCCAATCAGTAAAACAAGCCACTGCCGAAGAATATGAAAAAAAGAAATTAAAAAAGAACTTTATAGACCAGGCCGCAAAGTCGTGGGCTAAATACATCGAAATCTGGCAAAGTTTGACCTTGTCTCAAAGGATAATAATCATTTTCACCCAGTTAGCCATTTATTTAATCTCTTTTAATTTTATCAGACGCGGTCAAATGACTATCGGTCAGTTAATCATGTTCAATGGCTATAGCGTAATGTTCTTTGGACCATTTGTTCAATTAGGCAGAAACTGGCAATGGATACAGAATGGTTTTATAAATCTTCAAAAAGTCGAAGAACTTCTCAAGCAAAAACCGGAAAACTATAAGCCAATCAAGATAATAAAAGTTGATGATATCAGAGGCGATGTTGAATTCAAAAATGTAAGTTTCAGCTATGCCGATAAAAAGAAAAGAATGATTTTGGACGATGTAAGTTTTAAAGCCGAAGCCGGAGAAGTTATAGCTCTTGTGGGGGAGTCAGGAGTAGGTAAAACAACTCTTATTGATTTAATTTCTTTGTATTATCTGCCTAATAAAGGGAAAGTTTTCGTTGACGGAATAGATAATCAAAAAATGGATTTAAAGTTTTTGAGAAGCAAAGTCGCGATTGTGCCTCAAGATATTACTCTTTTCAATGATACCGTAAAAAACAATGTTAAATATGGAAGTTTTGAGGCGACCGACGAACAAATAGTCTGGGCAGCTAAAATGGCTCACGCTGACCATTTCATTAATACTTTTTCTAAAAAGTATGACCAGATTGTCGGTGAAAGAGGAATTAAACTTTCAACCGGCCAGAGGCAAAGAATTGCTTTGGCTCGAGCATTTTTGAGGAACCCTAAAATCTTGATTTTAGATGAACCGACTTCGGCTCTTGATGCGAAGTCGGAATCCTATATTCAAGATGCTTTGGCTAAGTTAATGAAAGATAAAACTACCCTCATTATTGCTCACCGTTTAAGCACTGTCAGAAAAGCAGATAAAATTATTGTTTTGGAAAAAAGCCGAATTGTCGAAATGGGAAGACATGAGGAACTAATGACTAAAGCAGGTGGAATTTACAGAAAGCTCTACGATTTACAGATTGGATTGTTTAATAAATAAAAGAACGCCTCGCACTCCAGATGAAGCACGAGGCTTCTCTGCGGTGTGCGAGGTGTTGATCAATGTGCGTGGGGACGGGGATTACTTTTTGACTGTAGCCCTTTTTCGCCTTTCTTCAAGAAGTTCATGGACGATGTGTTCGTCTGAATTGATGGGTGGCGCCTCAAAGAAAGAATCGGGCAGGTCGTCGTCGAAATCAGCCGCCAAAATGGCTGACCTTTCTTGGTTGATTTCGTCGCCCATTTGTTCCAATTTCTGGGTCGGTAGCTTATTGAGTTCAGCCCGGCGAAGACGGTAGCGCTTTACCCTTTCTGCGCCGGAATAAACAAAATTTTGGCGATAACTGAGGTAAATCCAGATATCTTTGCTCGAGGCAATTACTTGATCGAGTTCTTCATCGGTGAGCTCCCTGGTCTCGAGGCAGAGAAGCGCGAGCTGACGAATTCTTTCCTGTTCTTTTTCATACGACATAGAGTCACTCCCTTCTACTAAAATGAACTAAATGGTTGAAAAACCGAAATTACAATACTAAAAATATAAGAAAAAATCAAAGAGAGGTGGGGGGGATTGCCTACAAGTCAAATTAATCTTTTTCTTGCAAAAGCAAAACCAGAACCTTGTTTTAAATATTTTTCAAAACCCAAAGCTTTCTTTTTATCTTTGAAGGCACAATACCAAACTAATTCAAATGGCGCTTTGCTTCTGGTGTATCTGACCTCGCTTGTACTGCGTAGCTTTAGCGAAGCAGTGGAGGTGGGGAGATTGAACCCCCGTCCGGGAATCGCTTTAGAAAAACGTTTAGCAGGTTTAAATCGGTTTAAATCAAACCCGAAGTGAGAAACCGACAAAATCCTCGGGTGCCTAAAGAAAGTAAAAGGTGCTACAGAAATTCACTAGGTATAAACTTCTGTGTTTTCTCTCGGTGTATGACGCTCTATTCTGCTACCGAGAACCTTGCAGATAGAACGCGTTTACGGTTTTTAGGCGTAAGCGTAGTTAGGTGAATAATTTGCACCTATTTGATTAGCCGATTTTTTAATGTGGTAGCGGCCACTCACAACCTACCGTTTAACTTCAGATGATTCCGTCGAAACTCGCACCCCCGTATTCAAATTTTTTATTTTTGTTAATTAAATTCAATACTGTTTTAAAACTCGCTCTATCTTTCTTTGTTCTTCCTTTTTTCTTATAGAAGTTCTCTTATCGTATTTCTTTCTGGCTTTGGCCAAGCCGATTTCAAGCTTGACTCTGCCTTTCTTATCATAAGCCCTCAAAGGCACGATTGTCAAGCCTTTTTCTTCTGATTTCCCGGTTAATCCGGTGATTTCTTTTTTATTTAAAAGAAGCTTTCTGGTCCTCTGGGGGTCGTAATCTTTAGGTGTGTTTTTGGGCTGATAAGGAGAAATTACCGCGCCGATTAAAAATATTTCCCCGCCTAAAACTTTTACGTAAGAACCCCTAACCGACAACTTGCCGCTTTTAACCGCCTTAACTTCGTAGCCTTCCAAAACCATTCCGGCCTCGTATTTTTCCAAAATTTCGTAATCGTAGAAAGCTTGTCTGTTTTCGGCGTAAACCATAGATCGATTCAATTAATATATCATAAAAACAGAACGGCCGCCGAGTTTCAAGGTGAAACTCGGCGGCCTCACAAACTGAAAAAAGAACTAATCCGACGCACCGCCAAATTCCACCAATGGCGGCTGGATTCAATCTCCTTAACAACCGGAGGAAATTCTTCTACAGGATACACCCGCAATGAAACATGGCAACCGTATTCTTCCTCAAGAACCTCCCTTCTATCCATCAATTCCAAAATGATGGTGGCTTCCTTAAAATCTTCAGGCGTATAGAAGTCCTTGGAGCCGACATTTGCATCACCTGCCAAAAACATGGCTCTATACTTTTTCATCACTTACCTCCTTTTTTATTATAGCACAAATCAAAATAAAAGCAAAAATAAAACTATAAAACAAACTCCTTTTATTTTTTTAGACTTTATGATAAACTTAAAATATTGATTACTTTCCGACGGCCGCGGTCAAATTATCAAATCAGAACGCCCCAGGTTTTGGTAATTGGCGAAGATGGACAAAAACTGGGTGTTTTAAATACCCAAGAAGCCATAAAGATCGCCCAAGACAAAGGCCTTAGCCTGGTTGAAATCGCCCCCCGGGAGAATCCGCCGATCGCAAAAATTATGGATTTCGGCAAGTGGCTTTACGAAAAAGAGAAAGCTGAAAAGAAAAAAACAAAAGGAGCCAAAACCGAATTCAAAATAATGAGGGTGGGCCTTATGACCGGCGACCACGATTTGGAAGTTAAAGCCAAGAAAATAGACGAATTTTTGAAAAAAAACGATAAGGTTCAGATTGAACTTCAATTGAAAGGAAGGCAGATAGCCATGAAAGATCTGGCAAGACAGAAAATAAGAAAGTTCATGGAATTCGTCAAAGAGCCATTCGAGCCGGAAAGCGATATTAAATCCCAGGGCCGAAGACTGGGAATAATAATAAAAAAGAAATGACCCTTACTATGTCAAAAGGATTCAGACCAAAAAAAGCGCTCTTAAAGCGTATCAAAATCACCGGTAAAGGGAAGATGCTTCGCCGCCAAACGCGGCTTAATCATTTTAACGCCAAAGATTCTGGCAAAAATACCAGGCGTAAAAGGAAAGAATCTTTAATTACCAGATCAGACAAAAAAGCATTAAGGCAGTTATTGCCGATTTAGAATTATCAAATATTTAAAAGTTTAAAAATAATGACCAGAGTAAAGCGCGGAACCATTGCCAATAAAAGAAGAAAAAAACTGCTTAAAGCAGCCAAAGGTTTTAAATGGTCAAGAAAAAACAAATACCGGGCGGCCAAAGAAGCAATCTACCACGCCTGGAAAAACGCCTTTATCGGCCGAAAGCAGAAGAAAAGAAATATGCGCCGGCTCTGGCAGATAAAAATTAATGCCGCAGTCAGGATGGATTCGAAAAACGGAATGAATTACAGCCGATTCATCAACGACCTGAAAAAAACCAATATTGAATTGGACAGAAAAATTCTCGCCCAAATCGCCGAGAACCACCCGGAGATTTTTAAAAAAATACTCTTACTGTCTTCGGCCGGCGAAAAGCATCCAAAGAGCGCTTAAACCGACGAGTGAATAGACTGCTATGGATTTATTGAAAAATTAGAGAGATTAGTTATCAACAGCGCCAACGGGATTTGAACCCGTATTCTTTGCTTGAAAAGCAAATGTCCTA
>ERZ1292623.3421-Hain-H51-01um-R1-3421-length-13531-cov-7_pt1 | contig 13531 bp, 10 predicted proteins | sample MGYA00564398_ERZ1292623 | MGnify/ENA primary metagenome ERZ1292623 (study PRJEB36523, sample SAMEA6512633) | groundwater metagenome | collected 2019-01-07 | study: AquaDiva: Metagenomics assemblies of 32 groundwater samples
GACAACGCGCAGAGCCGCGCCGACAGCGCTCATCCCACGTTGCAGAACCCGCGCCCGTTCGCCGCGGGACGGGGCGGCGGCGCGGCCAACAATCCGCAGCAGATCTCGCGCTTCTGCAACTCACCGGACCGCGCGTCCAACCTTCCGCCGCGACTCGTACAGGCGCCGCCGCAGGTGGTGGACGAGATCACCATGGGCACGCCGACCGACTGCGTCCAGGCGTTGACCCAACTCATGCAGCGCGCCCAGCAGCCACAGCGCGGCCTGAACGAGAATTACGCCCGCGAACTGATGGAGCTGCACACGCTTGGCGTGGACGGCGGCTACACGCAGGTGGACGTCATCGAAGTGGCGCGCGCGCTTACCGGTTGGACCATCGATCAACAGCGTGGATCATTCATGTTCAATCCCGCCTGGCACGACGCGGCGCCCAAGACCGTGCTCGGCGTTTCCCTGCCAGGCGGACGCGGCCTGGAAGACGGTGAGAAAGTGCTGGACATTCTCGCCCGGCATCCGTCCACCGCAAAGCACGTCGCCACCAAGCTGGCCCGCCGCTTCATCAGTGACAACCCGCCGCCGTCAGTTGTCGACCGGTGCAGCAAGGTGTTCACCAAGTCCGACGGCGACATTCGTGAAACTCTTGCTTGCGTCGTGAAGAGCCCGGAGTTCATGTCGCCCTCCGCGTATCGCGCCAAGGTCAAGACGCCATTCGAGGTGGTGGTGAGCGGCATCCGCGTCACGCAATCGCAGCTGGACCTGCGTCCGGACGCCGCGCAGGCAGTGGCGTTCCTGGGCCAGCCAATCTTCGGACGACAGACACCCGACGGCTGGCCGGACGTGGCCAGCGAGTGGATGAACGCCGGCGCGATTCTCAATCGCATCAATTTCGGCATCGCGCTCGCGGGCGATCGCCTGCCGGGCGTCGTCACGGGAACCGTCATGGAGCTCGAGGCGACGCGCGACGCGTCGCGTGAGCGACAAGTGGACGCGGTCGTGCGCGTCCTCTTCGGCGGCCAAGTGTCGCCCGAGACGCGCGAGATGCTCATGTCGGGCGAGAATCCGTTCGCGTCGCGCGCCACCAGTGAACCGGACCCGGGCGCCAACATGGGCGGTGGAATGGGGCCCGGCGGACGTCGCGCCGGACAACCGGACATGTCAGCCGTGCGACTCACCGGCCTCGATCAGGTCATCGGTCTGGCGCTCGGCGCTCCCGAATTTCAGCGCAGGTAACGCCATGGACAGACGGTTCTTCGTGAAGTCGGGTGCACTGGCGCTCGTGACTGGTGGGTTAACACCGACGTTCCTTCGGCGCGGCGTGTTCGGCGCTGAGTTGTTCAACGGTGCGGCGTCACTGGGCAACGCGCGCGGCAAGGTGCTCATTTGCCTCTTTCAGCGCGGTGCGGCAGACGCGCTCAACATGATCGTGCCGTTTGGCGAGCAGGCGTACTACAGCATGCGGCCAACGATCGCGATTCCCCGCCCCAGTAGCGGCCGAGCCGAAGCCGCGATCGATCTCGACGGATTCTTCGGGTTGCATCCGGCGCTGTCGCCGTTGAACGACTTGTGGAAACGCGGCATGCTCGCGCCGGTGCACGCCGTAGGCAGCCCCAGCTCCACGAGGTCGCACTTCGACGCGCAGGACTACATGGAGAGCGGCACACCGGACAACAAGGGAACGCGAGATGGCTGGCTTAACCGGTACTTGGCCGTGCGCGGCACGTGTGACGAGTGCAACGCCGCGCCAAGTCCGTTCCAGGCGGTAGCCATGGCGCAGCAGACGCCGCGCATCCTGCAGGGGCCGGCCACGGTGGTGGCCATGAACTCGCTGGACCAGTTCGCCATTCGAACACCGGCGTCCCAGGTGGAGCGCATCGAGGCGCTGTATCGCACTGGGTCGTCCGACGTCGTACACGCCGCTGGTGGCGAGATGGTGGGGGCGATCAAAGCGCTGCGCACCGCGAATCCGCGGCAGTACTCGCCGACGAATGGCGCCGAGTATCCGCGGACGCAGTTTGGCCAGCACCTGCGCCAGATCGCGCAGCTGATTCACTCGGATATCGGGCTCGAGGTCGCGTTCGCTGACGTGGGCGGCTGGGACACGCACATCAACCAGGGCGCGTCCAACGGCCAGTTGGCGCAGCGGTTCACGGATTTCTCGCAGAGCATCGCGGCGCTCGTCACCGACCTCGGCGATCGCATGGCCGACGTCGTGATTCTCACGATGAGTGAGTTTGGCCGCACCGCGCGTCAGAACGGCAGCGCTGGCACGGACCACGGGCACGCAGGCGCGCTCTTCGTGATCGGCGGCAACGTGAAGGGCGGCAAGGTGCACGGCAAGTGGCCGGGCCTCGCGCCGGAGCAGCTCAACGAAGGGCGCGACCTCGCGCTCACGACGGACTTTCGCTCGGTGTTTGCCGAGGTTGCGGTGAAGCACTTGGGCGCCCAGAAGCCTGAGGCGCTCTTCCCCGGCTTCAGTTCGCCAGCAGCGAACTGGCTCGGACTCTTCTAGATCGAGAGTTCGTTTTTCGGGCCTTTCGCGCTTCGCGAGTCCGGTGAGTTGCCCCAGTCCCCGATCCTGCCAACTATCATCACTCAATGGGGACTCCGCAGCCAGAGCCAGGGCCAGTGCGCCATGCCGCCGCACGACCGCCCCGGGTAATCGTGATCGGCGCGGGTGCGGCGGGCACCATGGCCGCCATCTTTGCGGCCCGATCAGGGGCAGAGACGATGCTCCTTGAAAGCACGCGCGACGGCGGCCGCAAGATCCTCATCAGCGGCGGCGGACGCTGCAACATCCTGCCGACGCGCATGGACGAGGGGCGCTTCGTCACCGACTCGTCGGTGAACACGCTGCGGAAGATGCTCCGCTCGTGGCCACTCGCCGAGCAGCGCGTCTTTTTTGAGCACGACATCGGCATTCCGCTGGTGGATGAAGCCGAGGATCTGAAGGTATTCCCCGCGTCGCACCGCGCGCGCGACGTGCGCGACGGTTTGTTGGCAAACGCGCGAGGTCAGCGCGTCCAGGTGCGAATGGAGTCGCCAGTGATTGGACTCGCGCGGGCCAACAAGGGCTGGCGCGTTGAGGTTGCCAACGCTGTACCACTCCCCGCCGACTCCGTGATCATCGCGACCGGCGGGCTGTCGGTTCCCAGCACCGGCAGTGACGGCTTTGGCCTGCGCACGCTGGCGGCACTGGGCTTCGAGGTCAAACCGACATACGCCGCGCTCACGCCGATCACCGACCAATCCGGCGCCTTCGCATCGCTGGCGGGCATCTCACTGACCGTCACGCTCACGGCAACGTCCGCCAAACGCAGTGCTGAGCACACCGGAGGATTCCTCTTCACTCACCGCGGTTACAGCGGACCGGCCGTACTCAACGTCTCGCACGTCCTTGTGCGGGCCGGTGTGGAGAGCGCGACCCCCGCGAAACTCACCGTGTGCTGGACGACGCTACGTGATGGCGACTGGAAGTCGGCGCTCAAGCCGTCTGGCGGGCGCACCGTGGCCGGCGCGCTGCGCAACGAGATGCCTGAGCGGCTGGCCGTCGCCCTGTTGGACGTGGCGAAGATTGACCCGCGGCGACCACTCGCGGAACTGCGTCGCGACGAGCGCCTGCGTCTCATCGAGACGCTGGTGCGCGGTGAATTGCCGTGGACCGGCGACGAGGGCCACAAGAAGGCTGAGGTCACCGGCGGAGGCATTGCGCTGAGCGAAGTGGATCCGCGCACCATGGAGAGCCGACAGCACAGGGGGCTTTTCCTGTGCGGCGAAGTGCTCGACGCCTTTGGCCCGATCGGTGGCTACAACTTCGCGTGGGCGTGGGCGACAGGACGCGCAGCGGGAATCGGTTCGGCTACCGCCCCGCCTCAACGCTAAGACTACGCCGCGGGTCTCACGTTCACGTGTATACTATAGCAGGAAGAAGATCCAACCACCCGTCTCGTGACCCTCCGTCGCATCACAGCCCTCGCCTTCGTCGCATCAGCGGCAACCTCCTGCGCCCCCTTCGGGCCGCGGGGCACAGCATCCCCCTCGATCAAGGTCGGTCCGCCCAATGGCGGCTCAGTCGTCGTGGTCGGCGGCGGCACGCTGGGCCCGGAGATCTACAAGAAGTTTATCGAACTCGCCGGCGGGCTCGACGCGCTGATCATCGACATCCCCACGGCGGGTGGCATGGCCGCGACGCCGGCGATGACCGGCACCAAGGCGCAATTCGAAGCCGCGGGCGCCCGCAACGTGGTGATCATGCACACCAACGACCGCAAGGTCGCTGACAGCGACAGTTTCGTGAACATCATCAAGAAGGCCGGCGGCGTTTGGTTCGATGGCGGACGACACTACCGCCTGGTTGACTCCTACGGCGGCACGCGCAGTGAGCAGGAGTTTCATGCGGTCCTTGCCCGCGGCGGCGTCACCGGCGGCTCCTCGGCCGGCGCCTCGATCCTCGGCAGCTTCCTGATCCGCGGCGCGCCGTCGAGCGACAACGGCATCATGGAGTATCCGGGCTACACCAAGGGCTTCGGCTTCCTGCGTGGAACCGGCATCGACCAGCACGTCGTGGCGCGCGAGCGTCAGCCCGACATCGCCGACTCGCTCCTGCCCCGTCACCCCGAGCTCCTCTTCATCTCCGAAGACGAAGGCACCGCGTGGGTCGTGCAGGGCGACAACGCCGAGATCATCGGCCGCAGCAAGGCGTTCGTCTACAACGGCCAGGACAGGAACGACGACGGCAAGCCGTTCCTTACGCTGCGCCCCGGAGACCGGTACAACCTTGCCAAGCGCCGTGTCACGCACCGGGCCATCGATGGGTCTTCGCTGACGCAGGCGTGGGTGGACACCGTGTTCCGTTCGGCCGTCGGCGCGACGCGCGCCACGGTGCTCGTCGCGCAGGCCGGCAAGGTGCTGGTGAACACGTCGTACAACGTGCCACCACAACGTCGCTACATGCCCACGACGACGATGCCCAACTTCGCGGTCGGCGGACTCTCGCTTGCCCTCCACGGCGCGGTGGCCCAATGGCTCGTGACCGATGGCCGCATGGGTCCCGACGCGCCGATCGACTCTGGTACCTCCGTCACGGCACACCAGTACTTCACGGAGTCGGCGCAACTGAGCGACGGCAGCCGGCGTGTCGCCTCCCTCATGTCCAAGCGTGGCGGGCACACGTACTCGCAGCTGCTGAATCAACGGGTGCTGTCCGTGGCAGGGACGCACAAAACCGTCGTGGACACCGCGGACTGGACATTCCAGTCCAACGTGGACGAGCTGTATCGCCTGGAATTGGCGGTGTTTGGCGCCGGAGCAACGTCCAACGCGGCACTCGGCTGGCGCATGGACACCTACAGCGGCTCACGACGCCAAGCGGTGTACGGCAACCGGAACGGCATGCGCAACGCCTACGTTCGGTTTCCCGACCACAAAGCCGCGATCATTATCCTGACCGACAGCGATGCGATTGATGCTCGCGCGTTAGCCGAGAGTATCGCCGGGAAACTGTTCGGCGCGAAGTAGCGTAGAGTCAGGAGTTCCCGAGGTCCGACCGTCCGAAGCCGAGGTCCATTGCACATGAAAAAAGGCGACGCGCTCGACAAACTCGATCAGGCCGGCAACACGATCAACTCGCTGTACGGCAGCGCGTGGAACACTGCGCTCAACCCGACGCGTTACGGTTGGGGTTCCAGTCTTATTGGCGTGCTGAGCATCGCACCGCTCAGCTTCGCGTCACTCGGTCATCTGGTCGGCTCGTCCGTTGTGCGCCAAGTGCCCGACGAGACGTTCGAGAAGATCACGACCCTCGGCGCCGGCGACCCGCCCAAGAAGTCCGAGTAGAGCCTCAATCCGCCGCGCGGCGGCGGCCGAGAGCAGTTCTACCAGGCTATCCCAAACGCCTCGCGCCGAAAGTCCGAACCCACCATCCGCGCCTTGGACGCCGGGTGGATCACGATCGCGGACGCTCCGCCGAACGCGGCGCCGGGCTGCTCCTCGCGCATCGTGAGTCCCCTGACACGCAGAGCAGCCCCGGAGTCCACGAACATCCCGACCTCGACGCTGGCGCGCAGGCCGACCGCTTGGAGCCGGCGGGCCTCGATGGCTGCCTGCGGCTCCATGCCGAAGAGCACCATGTTGTTCAGCACCTGCACCACCGTCTGAGGCTGCCCGTCGCCACCGGGCGAACCCAACACCATGTACGGCGATCCGTCTGCGTTCAGCACCATCGCCGGGTTGAGCGTGTGAAACGGCCGCTTGCCGGGCGCGATGATCTGCGGATGCGCCGGGTCCAGCACATACAGCGAGCCGCGGTTGTGTAGCGTGATGCCGGTGCCGGGCACCATCTTGCCGCTTCCGAACGCGGCAAAAAGACTTTGGATGTACGAGACGGCGTTGCCGTCCTTGTCCACAACGCAGAGATAGATGGTGTCGCCGCTGCCGTCGTGCTGCGCCGACGCATCCGGCAGTCCACCGGAACCGGCCGCGCGAATCTGGTTGGCCAACTCACGGGCGTACGACTTGGACAGCAGCTTGTCGAGCGGAACCGGCGTGAACGCCGGGTCCGCGATGAACGCATCGCGGTCGCGATACGCCAGCTGGCTGGCCCGCGTGAGCGTGTTGATATAGTCGCCGCTGTTGTGCCCCATCGCCTTGAGGTCAAACTGCTCGGCGATATTGAGCAGTTGCAGCATGGTGGCGCCCTGCGTTGGCGGCGCGAACGCCAGCACGCGCAACCCGTGGTACGACGTCTCGATCGGGTCGCCCCAAGTGGACGTGTGCCTGGCCAAATCATCCGCGGTGAGCAACCCGCCTTCCTTCTCCATGTACGCGACGATGTGCCTGGCGATGTCGCCCTTGTAAAACGCCGCCGGCCCCACCGACGCAATGGCGCGCAGTGACTTGGCCAGATCCGCCTGACGCAGCGAGGTGCCCACCGCCGGTACTGCGCCGCCAAGCGTGAATGTGCGACTCAATTCTGGATCGGCCGCGACCTTGCGGCTCGACTCGCGCAGGTCGGCCGCCAAACGCGGCGTCACTGGAAAGCCCTTCTCGGCGTACATGATTGCCGGCTCCAGCGCCTTGGCCAACGTGATGGTACCAAAGCGATCCAACGCATCGGCCCACGCCTGCACCGTGCCTGGCACCGAGACAGAGAGGATGCCGGAATTGGGGACTTCTTTCAGGCTGCGCGACACGAAGAACGCCGGAGTCGCCTTGCTGCCGGCGCGCCCACTGCCGTTCAGCGTATAGACCTTCTTCGTCTTCGCGTCGTAGTAGATCATGAAGACGTCGCCGCCCGGGCCGTTCATGTGCGGACGCGTGACGGTGAGCACCCCCGCCATGGTGATGGCGGCGTCAATGGCATTGCCACCGCGGCGCAGCACGTCGGCACCCGCCGCGCTTGCCAGCGGGTGGTCGGACGACACCGCGGCCTCGAGGCCGGACACCTGAGGGCGGCCCTGGGCATCGCTGCTCATAACAGGAATCGCGAACATCGTCGCGATGATGGCATGGCGGTAACAGACTCGGATCGTGGTCATGGATGGAATGCTCTCTAGTACCGCCAGCTCCTCAGGTCTGCGCCAGCGGGTGCGGTGAGCAGCATGCGCTCCACCGCCCACGGCAGCATCATCTGCGGATAGCGCAGCCGAGAGTATGCGTTGCTGCGCGTGTGGTCGCCGTTCCAGCAGTGCTCGTCTCGGTCGCCGTAGTCCACCACCGCGTCGGCGGGCGGGTCCGCGCGCTTCAGGAACTTCTCCACCTCGTAGACGGCGTTGTTGAGGTAGTAGTTGTCCATGTCGCCCACGTAGATGCGCAGCTTGCCGCGCAGCTGCGGGCCCAGCGTCTTCCAGTCACGCTGAAGGATGTGCGACAGATCGTAGTTGTCGCGCCAGAACTTCGCGACGTCCTTGTCGATCTCACCAGTGAGCTTGTTCCAGATCGGCTTGGGATAGCCGTTGGCGCCCACGGGCGAATACACACTCTCCCACACGTCCCACTGGTCGCCACTGCGGCTGTTGGTGGCGAGCGCCAGTTCGCGGTGGTTGGTCTGCTCCAGTGTCGTGCTGATGTGCCCCAGGTAGTTGCGTTGACCGGGCCGCGCGACGCGCTTGAACGGACCTTCGGTATAGTACGCGTTCTTGTCCTCGTACAGGTTCACCACCGTGTAGCGCGTGAAGTCGATCGGGTCCGGGCACGCGACCCACGCACCGTTGAACTCGGTGGGATAGAACATCTGCACCGCCATGGCTTCCCAGCCACCAGTGGAGCCGCCGTAGGTGAAGCGCGCCCAGCCGGCGCCGATGCCACGGAAGCGGCGCTCGATCTCGGGCACCAGCTCGCGCATGATGGCGTCGCCGTACGGACCATTGTTCGGGGAGTTCACGGCGTACGAGTCGTCGTAGTACGGCGTGGCGTGCTGGATCTGGAGCAGCAGCACCCGCGGGAATCCGGGGCCGGTCCAGTCCTTGTAGAACTGGTACGCCAGTTCCTGTTGGACGCGGTTGTATCCCGCCAGTGAAAAGCGCGCGGAGTAGTCCGGCTTGAGGTCTGCCTCCGGCGGCGTCTCGCGGAATCCGTCAACGCCGCTGGGGAAATGCCCATGATTGATGACCAGCGGGTAGCGCGCTTGCGGGTGTGAATCGAACCCTTCGGGCAGCAACACCCACGCGCCGAGGAACATGTCGGTGCCCCAGAACTTGGACAGCAGCTCGGAGCGAATGCGCACGTATTTGACGTACTTCGTCTCCTGCTTGGCAAAATCCGGCGCCGGCGGATTCTCCTGATCCAGCACGAGCGAGACCGTGCCAGTTCGTGTGATGCTCATGGTGGCGGCGCGCGAGTACAGGTTGCCCGGCTTTCGGGCGTACTGCTGCCCTTCCCATTTGTCCGGCGGCAGCTTGACCGTGTGGCCGTCGCTGCGACGGAAGGTCTGGTACCGGTTGACCATGGCCTGCACGCGGTAACGTCCCGGCGCCAAATCCGCGAGGGAGCGAATCGGGTAGCCGAACGCCTTGGCGTCGATGATCTGTGGCGTGCCCGGCCTCCACCCGTCAACGTCAACGCCGAACACCTGCGCCGTGGCGACGTTGTCGCTCACCTGGAGCCGCGGCTCGTCAGTGGTGTCCACGGCGATCATGACGAGCAGCCGACCGTCAATCGGCGCCGATGATCGCTCGGCCGGAAATGTCACCGAGAAACGGACCTGCGCGGCAGCCGGAGCGGCAAGCGCAACGGCAAGCACCAACGCGGACTTCACAAGCGTGACGTGCGACACGGATGCTCCTGCTAGAGTGCGGTCTATACTATAGGTTCGACAGGCTCCACGCACCGTGCCGGAAGCACCCGTTCGCCGAGGCTCATCGAACTTCCGGCCGGCTGAGGGACGCCGGCAGGATGCCCTTGTCACCGTACTTCTCTCGCACGCGATCCACTGCGCGCGCCAAGCTGCGGTCCCTGTCCGACTCGTGCAGCGGACCTTTCGCCTCGAAGAGCGCCAGCTGATCCGCCATCGGGTCCGGTTCCAGCCCTGACAGCGACACGCCCAACAGGCGGGCTGGCACGCGTCGCGTCTGGCGTAGCTTGAGCAGCAGCGCGCGCGCTGCCTCCAGGATCACGCGATCGCTCACCACCGCCGTCGGCATCGTTTGTTGTGCCGAGCGCGTCTTGAAGTCGTGATCGCGGAGCTTCACGGTCACCGTGCGCGCCGTGAGCCCGTCGCCGCGCAAGTCGTTCGCCGCGCGCGTCACCAGCCTCACCAAGTGCTGTTCCAGCTCCAGGTCGGAATGCAAATCCTTTGGGAAAGTCCCGTCGCGACTCATGCTCTTGGCCTTGCCGCGGCCCTCAACGTGCGCCTCGTATTGCCCACGTACGCGGTTCCACAGCCAAGCGCCCGCGCGGTCGCCCAGCCACTCCTGCAGTGTCTCCCTGTCGTACTGGAGCGCGTGGGGCACCGTGGTCATTCCCAGCCGCGCGAGCTTCTCCTGGAATTTCGGCCCGACCATCGGCAGCTCGGCCAAGGTGAAAGTCTGGAGAAACTCAGCCTCCATGCCCGGCGCTACGATATGTACGCCGTCCGCCTGCGTATTCGGTTTCGGCTTGGCCCGTTCCACCGCCAGCTTGGCCACCAGCTTGTTGATGCCTCCGCCGATCGACACACCCATCCCGGTCTCGTTGCGTACCGCCGCGCGGATGCGATGCGCCGTGACGGACAGGTGCTCGTGCTTGTACAAACGCTCGGTGCCCGACAGGTCCATGTACCACTCGTCGATGCTGGCGCCCTCCACCACCGGCGCGTGCTTCTTGAGTACCTCGCGGATCTCCTGGCTCTTCACGCCACAGGCCTTCATCGGCACCGGCACACACATTGCCTGCGGACACAGCCGCAGCGCCTGCGCGATGGACATCGCCGAGCGAACGCCGAACTGCCGCGCTTCCCACGAGGCCGAACAGACGACGCCGCGGCTCTCGCGCGTGCCGCCGACGATCAGGTACCTGGCTTTGCCGGCACCCTCGGGGTCAACCTGACGCGCAACGGCCGCAAAAAACGCGTCGGCGTCCGCGAGCAGAATTCTTGGCGCGACAGACATGTCGGCTCTCGGCGTCGGCTCTCAGTTGAGGCTCGAGGCTATCGGGGCGGCGGCGCGAGTCGGGCCACTTCACCGCCCGGGGCCCAGATCACCAGTACACGCACGGAATCCGCGGACGTCACCCGGTGCATCACTTGGTCGCCCGGCCGCACGATGCCGGCCATGCCGGGCTTGAGCGGATGCGACACGCCGTTCACCACGTGGTCCATCTCGCCACTCAGCACGTAGAGCACTTCGACGCGGCCGTGCGTGTGGCCGCGCGGCGTGACCGCCGGGTTAGCCGGTGGGAACGTGAGGTGCGCCAGCTCCATCTCCCTGCCGCCAAGCGTCGCGCTGTCGATCAGCACCTTTACAGCCGTGGCGCCGAGCTTGAAGTCGCGAACGCCTGTGGTGGAGCGTTGGTAGCGCAGGGTGTCGCCTTGCGCGCTCACGCACGGCGCCAGCAGGACCACGAGCAGGATGGCGAAACGGTACGTTCTCATGATGTCACTCCTGACGATCGACGATGAGGTCGCCGCGCATGTTCGCTTGGTGTGGCAGGCAAAACACAGGCGACGAGTCATTTCGCGAACCATGCCGCCAAAACTAGCGCGATTGCGAACTACCGGGCCCGCTTCCTCAGCTCGCGCAGGGCTTCAAGCTCCATCAACTGCTCGACGTCCTTCTTGCGTCGCACCGCCTGCTTCGATGCAATAAGCGCGTCCAGCGTCAGCACGCGAAACGCGACCTTGCCGATACGCGCAGTTTCGGACGCCAGCATTGCCGCGGAGTAGTCACCAACCCCCGGCACCCGATCCAACACGTCAATGTCGCCGACATCCGTCGTCAGCGTCATGATTGGCGTGGTGCGGAACGCGCGTACATCCATGATGAAAGGCAATCCGCGCTCAACGCCGCGCAGATACGCATGCCACTTGGTCAAGATCGCAACCAGCCGTTCCAGATTGTCGGCCGCGGTGTCGTAGCAGATGTCGATGTCATTGGTGAGCCGCGCCGAACCATGCACTGTTGCGGCCACGCCGCCGATGACCACGAAGCGGACGCGATGTGCAACCAGCGCGGCAAGGATGGCCTCGAACACGCTAGGTCAGGCCTCGGCGCCACGACGGACGTTCCGACGAAACGCGATCATGGCGTCCAACTGACGCACGCGCTGCGCCACGGTGCGCTCCAGGTTGGACTGCATCAGCGACACATCGAGCCCGTACGCCACTGCGTCCCTGACAGGATCCTGAGGACGGCGACGCCGACCCCGCTGACGCGGCGCATACATGGAGTTGAGCTGGGAGTGGCGCACGTTCACCTCCGAGAGCAGCCGTCCGACATCAACTGTCAACACGACAGCATCCGAATCATGGGGAGCAAGCGTCACCGGCGCATCTTCGCCGTGGTACCGGCTCAATGCGTCACCGGCCGAGGCCCATGCCTTGGGCAACGTCGCTCCCGCCGCGGACTGGATCGCGCGGGTCACGGCAAGCCGTCGCGCCACGTCCAGGCTGTAGCGCCGAGGAACCGGCACCACGGCGGCGGCATTCAACACCCATTTGGGGCTGGCGCCGGCAAGCAGAGCCAGTTCCGCAAGCGTCATGCCTAAATATAGTCTGCTAGTCAGACATATTTCAAGCCCGCTGCGAGAATGCCGGTACGGCGTATGTTTCCTGTGCCCGGAGTTCCCGACGCTGGCCTCCCCGGACCCGAAATGAACGTCCTCGATCAACTGAAGTCCTCGCTCGCCGATCGCTACGAGATCGAGCGCGAAATCGGCGCTGGCGGCATGGCGACCGTGTATCTGGCGCGCGATCTGCGCCACGACCGCCCCGTCGCCGTCAAAGTGCTGAATCCGGACCTGGGCGCGGTACTCGGCGTCGAGCGGTTCCTGGCCGAGATCAAGGTCACGGCCAATCTCCAGCATCCCAACCTCCTGCCCCTGTTCGACTCGGGCGAGGCCGGCGGGCTCCTCTTCTATGTGATGCCGTACGTGGACGGCGAGTCGCTGCGCGCCAAGCTGATGCGCGAGAAGCAGCTGCCGATCGATGAAGCCGTCCGCATCGCCATCGCGGTGGCCAGCGCGCTGGACCACGCGCACCAGCACGGCGTCATTCACCGGGATCTCAAGCCCGAGAACATCCTGATGCAGTCGGGCCAGCCGGTGATTGCCGACTTCGGCATCGCGCTGGCGGTGAGCAAGGCCGGCGGCAACCGCGTCACGCAAACCGGCATCTCGCTGGGCACGCCCCAGTATATGTCGCCCGAACAGGCCACCGGCGACCGCGTGATCGACGGCCGCAGCGACATCTACTCGCTGGCCGCGATGACGTACGAGATGCTCACGGGTGAGGCGCCGCACACCGGCAACACTGCGCAGGCCATCATTGCGCGCGTACTGACCGAGAAACCGCGCAGCATCCGGCTGGCGCGCGAATCGGTGCCCGAGCACGTGGCCGCCGCCGTGGAGCACGCACTGGAAAAACTCGCGGCCGACCGCTACTCCACGGCGCGTGAGTTTGGCGAAGCAATTCAAGGGCGTGGTGTCGCCACAACTCAGACGTCGGCCCGTTCCGTCCAGCGTGACCGGAATCGCAGTTGGCGTTCGCGCCTCGGCGATCCCCTGACGCTCGGCCTCGGCGTGGTCGCAGCAGGTGCACTCGTGGCAATCGTTGTACTCGTGACGCGCGCACCACTGGTCGACACAATGCCTCCTATCCGGTACGTGCTGTCGACGCCGGACAGCGCCAAGCCGGTCGATTGGTTCCCGTGGCCAGCCGCCATTTCACCCGACGGCGGAACGGTGGTGTACTCGGTCGGCTCGCCCACCGGCGGTAGCATGCTCTATTCCTTGCGCACCGACCAGCTCGAGCCGCGACCGATTCCCGGCTCGGCCGGGGGATTTCAGCCGCTCTTCTCGCCGGACGGGCAATGGCTGGCGTTCGAGATCGGCGGCAAGGAAAAGA
>ERZ1292623.2219-Hain-H51-01um-R1-2219-length-17685-cov-10_pt2 | contig 13529 bp, 12 predicted proteins | sample MGYA00564398_ERZ1292623 | MGnify/ENA primary metagenome ERZ1292623 (study PRJEB36523, sample SAMEA6512633) | groundwater metagenome | collected 2019-01-07 | study: AquaDiva: Metagenomics assemblies of 32 groundwater samples
ATCGCCCACAATCCCTCGTGCCGAAAATCTTCGACATCTCGGTTCCGCTGACGACCGGCGGAACAGTGTACCCGGGCAATCCGGAAATCCGTATCGACCCGGCATCCGAGCTCAGCAAAGGCGCCAGTTCCAACGTGTCACGCCTGTCCTTCGGCTCGCATACGGGGACGCACGTGGATGCGATGAAGCACTTCTTCGACGATGGCAGCGCCGTGGACGCCCTGCCGCTGGATTCGCTCGTCGGACCCGCGACCGTGATTGCGTTCCCGGACGACGTAATGAGCGTGACCGCAGCGCACTTCAAGCAGCACCGCCTGGACGGGGTGTCTCGCCTGCTGATCCGGACGCGGAATTCCGGCTTCATCAAGGACGGGACGTTCCACAAGGACTACACATACGTCGCGCCGGACGGCGCCGAGTATCTCGTGTCGCTGGGCGTGAAGCTGGTTGGCGTGGACTACCTGTCGGTGGAGCAATTCCATTCCGGGCACCACAAGACCCACCGCACGTTGCTGGGCAAGAACGTGGTAATCGTCGAAGGACTGGACCTCTCGGCGGTCGCTCCGGGCCAATACGACCTCTACTGTTTGCCGTTGCGCCTGGCCGGGCTGGACGGCGCTCCGGCGCGAGCCATCCTCATCCAACACTGAACAGCCATGCAACTCGCGATGATCGGCTTGGGCAAGATGGGCGGCAACATGACCGAGCGACTGCTACGGGGCAGCCACAGTGTCGTGGCGTTCGACCGCGACGCAGCGACGGTGCAAAAGTACGCCAAGCTCGGCGCCACCGCCGCGACGTCGCTGGCGGACGCGGTGAAGAAGCTGGCCGCGCCGCGTATCGTGTGGATCATGGTGCCGGCCGGCCAGCCGGTGGACGACACCATTCATGAATTGCTCCCCCTGCTGACGGAGGGGGATGTGATCATCGACGGTGGAAACTCGAACTTCCACGACACGATTCGGCGCTCCACGGCGCTCGCCACGAATGGCATCGCCCTCATTGATAGCGGCACCAGCGGCGGCATCTGGGGACTGGAGAACGGTTACTGCCTGATGGTGGGTGGCGAGAAGCGCGCAGTGATGCGCTGCGAGCCGATCTTCAAGACCTTGGCGCCGCCGAACGGCTACTCGCACGTGGGTCCGTCCGGCGCGGGCCACTACGTGAAGATGATCCACAACGGAATCGAGTACGGGATGATGCAGGCCTACGCCGAGGGCTACGAGATCCTCCACGCGTCAAAGACGTTTCCAGGCCTGGACCTGGCCGCGATCGGAGATCTGTGGCAACACGGCAGCGTCGTGCGTTCGTGGCTGAATGAGCTCGCCGTGAGTGCGTTTCAGAAGGACGGCGATCTCGACAAGATCAAGGGCTGGGTCGCCGACTCGGGCGAGGGACGCTGGACCGTGCAGGAAGCGATCGACCTCGACGTTCCCGCGCCGCTGATCACGCTCTCCCTGCTGACCCGCTTCCGATCGCGGCAAGACCAGTCCTTCTCCGCCAAGGTGCTCGCTGCGCTGCGTAACGAGTTTGGCGGCCACGCGGTGCACAAATCGTGAGCGACGCGCCGCGACGGGTGTCGGCGCGGCCCAGCCAGATTCTCCGGGCGCTCGGCGACCAGCGACGCGAAGCGGATCCTTGCACCGTCGTGATCCTCGGCGGCGCCGGCGACCTCGCCAAACGCAAGCTTCTGCCCGCGCTGTATCAACTGGCGAAGGATGGTTTGATGCCGGACGGCTGTGACATCCTCGGCATTTCGCGCGAGGACTTCACGGACGAATCCTATCGCGCATTGATGCGCGACGAGGTGAAAGCCAGTCACGAGATCACCGAATTCGATGAGACGGTCTGGTCTCGCATGGCCGCGCGCATGTTCTATGTCTCCGGCAACCTCAGCGACCCCGCCGCCTACGTCGAGTTCGCCAAGCGATTGGAGGGCGTGGAGACGCACCGTCCGCCCGAGCGGAAGAATCGCATGTTCTACCTGGCCGTGCCTCCGAGCGTGTTCGAGCCGATCGCGCGCGCCCTGTCGGGAAGCGGGTTGGCGCCGCGCGTCTGGGACGCCAACCAGCGACCGTGGCATCGCGTGGTGATTGAAAAGCCCTTTGGCCGCAGCCTGGAGACCGCGCGCGCCCTCAACCGACTGGCCCTCGACCTCTTTGCCGAACGCCAGATCTACCGCATCGACCACTACCTTGGCAAGGAAACGGTTCAGAGCATTCTCGTCTTCAGATTCGCTAATGCGATCTTCGAGCCGATCTGGAATCGGCAGTCCATACAACACGTGCAGATCACGGCGGCAGAGACGGTTGGCGTGGAGAAGCGGGGCCGGTACTACGAGGAGGCCGGAGTGGTCCGGGACATGTTCCAGAACCACTTGCTCCAGTTGCTCACCCTCACGGCGATGGAGCCGCCGGTCACCATGTCGGCTGACGCGGTGCGCGACGAAAAGGTGAAGGTGCTGCGGTCGCTGCGCGCCTGGCGCGACGGGGACTTGGAGGCCGCCGCCGTGCGGGCGCAATACTCAGCCGGACTCATGAGCGGCGCGCCAGTGCCTGGCTATCGCGAGGAGCCGGACGTGGCGAAGGATTCGGTGACACCGACGTTCTCCGCCGTTCGGTTCTACGTCGACAACTGGCGCTGGCAGGGCGTGCCGTTCCTTCTGCGCAGCGGCAAGCGCATGGCGCGTCGCGTTTCGGAGATCTCGGTGCACTTCCGCGAACCACCGGTGTTGATGTTCAAGCAGTCGGCCCGGGAGCAGATCGCGCCCAATCTCTTGACGCTCCGCATTCAGCCGGACGAAGGCGTGTCCCTCTCGTTCCAGGTGAAAGCACCCGGTGCGGCGTATCAATTGTCGCACGGCGTTGAGGTTGCGCCTGTGGCGATGGATTTCAGCTACAAGCAGGCGTTCGGCGACGCCAACCCGCCGGCATACGAGACGCTCCTGCTGGACGTGATGCTTGGGGACGCCACGCTGTTCACGCGGAGTGACGAGGTCGACGTCGCCTGGTGCGCGGTCGACCCGCTCATCGAGTACTGGGAAAAGCACCGGCCCGCGCGGATGCCGTCGTATCCCGCCGGCTCGTGGGGGCCAGTGGAGGCGGACCGGTTGATCCAGCAGCACGGCGCCGTGTGGCGTGAGCCCGAGTAGAGCCATTCAGCGCGCGTTGATGATCGTGAACCCCGCCGCACGGAGCGCGGCGGCGGCTCGCGATGAGGCTGTGCGGGCGTTCGCGGCGGCCGGCGTCCTGTGCGACGTAATGGTGACCGAGCGGCCCGGCCACGGTGGCGAGTTCGCTCGCGCCAACGCAGCCCGATACGACGCGGTCTTCACGCTTGGCGGTGACGGCACTGCAGTCGAGGTCATCGGCGAGTTGGCCGACAGCGGGCCGCCCGTCGGCGTGTTGGCGGGCGGCACTGGCAACGTATTGGCACGGTCGCTGCGGATCCCGCTCAGCATCCGTCGCGCGGTGCCCGCACTCCTCAACGGTACTGAGACGCGCATCGACCTCGGCCAGCTCAGCGACGGCCGGCACTTCGTCATCGGCGTCGGCGTGGGCGTGGACGCCGAGATGATCTCCGGCGCATCGGCGACGATGAAGCGGAATCTCGGGTTCCTGGCGTATTTCGTTTCCGGCATCACAGCCGGCCTGCGACTGGAGCGCTTTCGTTATCGCGTCATTGTGGACGGCGTCGCGCACGAAGGCGAGGCCACGTCCGTATTGGTGGCCAACCTTGGCGAGGTCCTCGGCGGCCTCATCAAGCTGGGCAAACAGATTCGCGAAGACGACGGCGTGTTGCACGTCGGCGTCTTCGCGCCGCGAAGTGTGTTCGCCGCCACGCGGGCGTTTGGCCGAATGCTGGCGGGCGACTTGAGCATCGATCCGAGCGTGACCTACATCGCGGGGCGCAGCATTCGGATCGAAACGGTTCCGCCGCGCCGCGCACAGGCGGATGGTGAGATGCTGGGCGAAACGCCGCTCGACATCACGGTGCGGCCCGGCGCCGCACGCCTCCTTATGCCCGCCCGCTCCCGGCTGTCGGCATCAGTCGAAATCCAGCGCGAGGTTGAGAGCGGGCGCTGAGTGCGTCAGTGCTCCGATGGAGATGCGGTCCACGCCGGTCTCGGCGATCGCGCGGACCGTGTGGATGGTGATGCCGCCGGACGCTTCGGTCATGGCACGCCCCTTCGCGATGGCCACCGACTCGCGCATCGCGTCGACCGGCATGTTGTCGAGCAGCACGATGTGCGCACCGGCGTCCACGGCCGCTTTCACCTGCGCGGGCGCCTCGCACTCAACCTCGATTTCCGAGCCAGCCGGGGCCATCTCCCGCGCGCGTTTGACGGCGATGGCCACATCACCGTCGCAGGCGGCCAGGTGGTTGTCCTTGATCAGCACGCCGTCGGCCAGGTCCATGCGGTGATTGAACCCACCTCCGGCGCGCACCGCGTACTTCTCCAACGACCGCCAACCGGGCGTTGTCTTGCGGGTGTCCATGATGCGGGCGCCCGTGCCCTCCACGAGATCCACGAATCGCGCCGTGAGCGTAGCGATTCCGGACAGGTGCTGCGCGAAGTTCAGCGCCACGCGTTCGGCGCCCAACAGAGCACGGGCGTGCCCCGTGACGTGGAAGAGCGACTCACCGCCTGCCACGCGCCACCCGTCTTCGCGATCGACGCGGATCGCGACCTTGGGATCCAGGAGCCGGAACGCCTCGATCGACAGCACCATGCCGGCGACCGTGCCCGAGTCGCGCGCCACGAATGAGGCGCGCGCGCGACGGTCGGAGACAACGGTGGCGATCGTGGTGATGTCGTTGAATGCGCGATCCTCATCGAGCGCATCGCGCACCAGCCGCAGCAGTTCCGGTTGGGCGAGCGGGAACCTGAGCGCCGAGTCGCGGGCATAGATCGGCATGGACATCGGCGTGATCGCTCTCGGAAGACTGCGCTCCTCCGGCCGCTTTTTGTCGGGCGCCTTCATTTCCAGCCCTCCTTGCCGCGCGGACTCACTCGCCCGGGTCGAACGTCGCCGCCGGCGAAAGTGCCGGACCTTTGTACGCACCGCCGACGGCGATCATCCGTTCGATGGCCTTTCGGGCCCGCGCCGCGATGCTGGCGTCAACGGTGATTGGATATTGGTTGAGCTCGATGGACCGCAGGATTTTCGGCAGCGTGGTGACCTTCATGTACGCGCACGTCGCCCGGTCGTTGGCGGCAAAGAACTTCTTGCGCGGATTCTCGCGGCGCAACCGGTACAGGATGCCGACTTCGGTGGCGACGATGAACTCGTCCGCCTCGGACTCACGCGGCCGATTGATCATCCCTTCGGTCGAGAGGATCTGGACACCCGATTTGTCGATGTCGCCGGCGGATATCGCCTCGATAACGCTGGTGGAGCAGCCGCATTCCGGGTGGATCAGGAACTCGGCGTGGGGATGCAGGCTCCGCTGCAGCCGGATGTTCTCGGGATCGATGCCGGCGTGCACGTGACACTCACCCATCCAGACGTGGATGTTGTCGCGCCCGGTCACGCGCCGCACGTGCGCACCCAGGAACATATCCGGCAGGAAAAGAATCTCCTTGTTGCGCGGGATCGCGTTCACGATTTCGACCGCGTTGCCCGACGTGCAGCAGTAGTCGCTCTCGGCCTTTACCTCAGCGGTCGTGTTGACGTAGGACACGACCACGGCCTTGGGATGTTCTGCCTTCCACGCGCGCAGTTGGTCGGCATCGATGGTCGCGGCCAACGAGCAACCAGCGGCCATGTCCGGCAGCAGCACCGTCTTCTTCGGCGAGAGGATCGCCGCGGTCTCTGCCATGAAGTGGACGCCGCAGAACACAATGGTATCCGCATCCGTCTTGGCCGCTTCGCGTGAGAGGCCCAGCGAGTCACCCACGAAGTCCGCAACATCCTGAACCTCGGCGCGCTCGTAGTTATGCGCGAGGATGACCGCATTCTTCGTCTTCGCCAGTTCGCGGATCTCAGCTTGAAGGTCGCCGAACTCCGCCTGACCGGGCAGGTCTGCTACTGACGCCATAGGCTGAATTTAGCTTCACCGCCAGGGCCACGGAGAAGCGCAGTTCCGGATCACAGTTCAACGTGTCGTCCACGCCAAGAACCCTTCGGGCGCGGATAATCCGACCTGTAGTGACCACCGCGAGACTCACGCCGGCGCAAGGCGCCCTCAACAATCAGTCGCGCCGTCTGGACGAGGTTCTCTTCCTCGGTCGCACCCACGGGCAGGCGCTCCTCGATGTGCCGCAGGCGATCGCGCGCGTTGCGCAGCCCAGCCGCCGAGCGAATGACGCCGGCTCCGTGCCACATGATCTCGCGAACGAGGTCGGCCGCCACCTGCGCCGCGCCGCGGTCCGCGAGCATTGGCACGCGCCAGCGTTGTTTCCTGGGCAGCGACGCGAGTGCGTCCACGTCCGCAATGTCCCGCGCCGCGCGTTCGGCGAACACCAGCCCTTCCAGCAATGAGTTCGAGGCCAGTCTGTTTGCCCCATGCACCCCGGTGCGCGACACCTCGCCAACCGCATGGAGGCGATGCATGCTCGAACGGCCGCGAAGGTCCGTCACGATGCCGCCCATCATGTAGTGGGCGGCCGGCGTGACCGGGATGAGGTCGCGACGCGGATCGATGCCGCGCGCCAGACACAGCGCCAGGATGCCGGGAAAGCGACGCGAGAACGTGCGTGACTGCCGGCGCGCGTCGAGAAACACGCTATGCCCCGAACGCTGCTGGCGCGCGATGGCACGCGACACGACGTCGCGCGGCGCCAGCTCTGCCATTCGATGCAGTTTGCGCATGAATCGAACACCGTCGTTGTTCACGAGCGTGGCGCCTTCACCGCGCACCGCCTCTGAGATGAGCGCCAACGGGTTCTCGGGGGTGTCCAACGCCGTCGGATGGAACTGCACGAACTCCATGTCGGCGAGCGTCACACCCGCGCGGTGCGCGATGGCGTAGCCGTCACCCGTGGCCACCACCGGATTGGTCGTGTAGCGGTAGACCTGGCCGCAGCCGCCGGCGGCAAGCACGGTCGCGTCGGCGATGATCTCGGTAGCCACACCGCGCACACTGGCCGTCACTCCCGCGCACGCGCCGCGGTGCACGATCAGGTCCAGCACGCGCGCCTTCTCGATCACGCGAATGCGCGGGCTGCGGCGCACGCGTGACACCAGCGTTCGCGCCACCTCCGCGCCGGTCTGGTCGCCATGCGCGTGCACAATCCGCTTTCGGGAATGCGCGGCTTCGCGACCCAGCCGGAAGCCACCGGTTTCGGCGTCGAGGTCAAACTCCGCGCCGGCGGCCTGAAGTTCGCGCACGCGGTCCGGTCCCTCCTCCACCAGGACCTCGACCGCGGCCGCGTCGCAGAGGGCGGCGCCCGCGGCCAGGGTGTCGCGGCGATGCAGCTCCGGCGAGTCGCCGGCGCCGAGTGCGGCGGCGATGCCGCCCTGGGCATACGACGTGGCGCTGTCGAACAGCGAGCGCTTGGTCAGCAGCAGCACATCGCCGAATTCGGACGCGCGCCAGGCCGTGTGCAGGCCCGCAACGCCGGACCCGACCACCAGAAATCGCGTGCGAATGCGTTGCACCGGCATCGCTGGAATATGGGGTCCCGGAGCCACATCTTCCTGCCCCATGCGAAAGTTGTGGACCGTGCTGTCCGTGCTCCTTGTGGCGCACGTCGCATTCCTGTTCGTGACGCCCACGGGCGCGGAGCCCACGCCGGCCGACGGCGCCGTGAAGGTCGGCGTCGTATTCGACATGGGTGGCCGCGGAGACAAGTCGTTCAATGACGGCGCATACATCGGCGGCGAATTGGCCGCCCGCGATCTTGGGGCTCACGTGCGCTTCATCGAGCCCGGCGACGGTTCCGATCGCGAAGCAGGCCTGCGCCTCCTGGCGGCCGAAGGCATGGACCTGGTTTTCGGTATCGGGTTCATCTTCTCCGACGACCTGACCCAGCTGGCAAAGGAGTACCCCAACACCAGGTTCGCGGGCATCGACTATTCCGTCGGCGTCGACGCAGCCGGCAAGCCCATCGAGCCGCCGCCGAACCTGGCCGCGCTCAAGTTCCGCGAAGAAGAGGGCTCGTTCCTCGTGGGCGCCCTGGCGGCACTCGTCAGCAAGACCCAGAAAGTCGGCTTCGTGGGCGGGATGAACTTCCCACTCATCCACAAGTTCGAAGCTGGCTTTCGCGCCGGCGTGCGCTCCGTCTGCGCCAAGTGCACGATCGTCTCGCAGTACGCTGGCGTCACGCCGGAAGCGTTCCGGAATCCGGGACGCGGCAAGGAGCTCGCGCTCAGCCAGTACCAGCAAGGGGTGGACGTCATCTATCACGCCGCCGGTTCCACGGGACTCGGCGTCTTCGAAGCGGCGCGCCAATCCAACAGGCTCGCGATCGGCGTGGACGCGGATCAGTTCGCGGAGGCGCCCGGGTTCATCCTCACATCCATGGTGAAGGGCGTGGACGTCGCCGTCCATGAAGCGATACGCTGGGCAAAGGAAGGCACGTTCAAGGGCGGGATCTACGAGCTTGGATTGAAGGAACAGGGCGTCGGCTACGTGTACGACGACAACAACAGGGCGCTGATCCCGGACGCGGTTCGCGCCCGCGTGGAAGCCCTGAGGCAGGAGATCATTGCCGGTCGCATCCGCGTACTCAGCACCCTGCAATGAGTAACGGTCCTCGGCCGCGACTGTGCCCCGGATTCTCGTGCTGATGATTCGACTTGCCGGAATCGAGAAGCGTTTCGGCCCCGTACTCGCGAATCGCGGCGCTACGCTGGAGGTTTCTGCCGGCGAAATCCATGCGCTTGTTGGTGAGAACGGCGCCGGCAAGTCCACGCTGATGCGTATTCTGAGCGGCATGTTCCAACCGAATGCCGGCCGCATGGAAGTCGCCGGCAAAGACGTCACTGGGTGGAGCACGGCGGAGGCGATCAAGGCCGGCGTCGGGATGGTGCACCAGCACTTCATGCTCGTGCCAACGCTCACCGTTACCGAGAACATCACGCTCGGCGCCGAACTCACCAAGGGCGGCGGGCGCCTGGACCGGGCGCGCGGGCGCGCCGAGATGCAAGCGCTCATCGAGCGCACGGGACTGCACGTGCCGCCAGAGCATCGCGTCGCGGACCTCACCGTGGGCGAGGCGCAGCGCGTGGAGATTCTCAAGACGCTCTACCGCGGCGCCAAGGTGCTCATCCTGGATGAGCCGACGGCCGTGCTGTCGCCGGCGGAGGTGAACGAACTGTGGCGCGTGCTCCGCAAGCTGCGCGATGAAGGTGGCACGATCGTGCTCATCACGCACAAGCTCGACGAAGTGATGGCGATCAGCGAGACCATCACGGTGATGCGGCAAGGAGAGACAGTCGGCCGACTGAAGACTGCTTCCACATCGCCCGCGGAGATCGCGAAAATGATGGTAGGCCGCGAGGTTGTTTTGGCGCAGCGAACGGCGGACACAAGACCCAAGGCCCAAGACCCAAGACCTCAGGCGGTCGCTGCGCTTGAGGTGAAGGACCTCACGGTACCAAGCGCGCGAAAAAAGAACGCGGTGGACGGCATTTCATTCTCCGTCGCGCCAGGCGAGATCCTCGGCATTGCCGGCGTCGAAGGCAACGGACAGACCGAACTCATCGAAGCCATCGCCGGACTGCGCGACGTCGCCAGCGGCAGTATCACGATGGCGGACACGGACATCTCGCGATTGTCGGTGCGCAAACGCGGCGACCTCGGCCTCTCGCACATCCCCGAAGACCGGCACGAACGCGGACTGATTCTCGAGTACTCGGTCGCGGCGAACCTCATTCTCGGCCAGCAGCATCGCTTCACCAAGCGCGGTGCCCTGGACGTCACCCGCATCGCCGAACATGCCCGCCGCCTGATTGCGGCGTTCGACATCCGGCCGGCCGACGCGTCGCTCCCTGCGCGCGCGTTGTCCGGCGGCAACCAGCAGAAGATTGTGATTGCCCGTGAAATGGGAGGTGCGCGCGATTTCAAGATCCTGCTCGCGTCGCAACCCACGCGCGGCGTGGACGTCGGCGCCATCGAGTTCATCCACGCGCAATTGCGTGCCGCGCGCGACGCCGGCAAGGGCGTGCTGCTCGTTTCGGCGGACCTCAACGAGGTGTTGGCGCTCTCCGACCGTATCGCGGTGATGTACGGCGGGCGCGTGGTCGCCATCGTGCCGGGCGCTTCGGCCACGGCCGAGGCACTCGGTTCGTTCATGACGGGGGCCGCTGCCTGATGCGCGCGAAGCTCGAGGAAGCGCTGCTGCCGCCGATTGTCGCGCTACTGATCGCGCTGATCGTGGGCGACGTGCTGATCCTGAGTTTTGGCCAGTCGCCGGCGGCGGTCTTCCGTTTGCTGCTGGAAGGCACGTGGGGCAACGCGTACGGCTTTGGGCAGGTGCTGTACAAGGCGACCATGCTCACGTTCACCGGACTTGCCGTGGGACTCGCCCTGCGGGCGGGCCTGTTCAACATCGGCGCGGAGAGTCAGCTCGCGGCCGGCGGATTCGCCGCGGCGCTCGTGGGACTGGTCCTGCCCGCCGGCCTCCCGGCCCTGCTGGTGTTGCCCGCCTATGTGCTGGCGGCTGCCGTTGGCGGTGGTGCGGTGGGCATCGTGCCCGGCGTCCTCAAGGCCAGGTTTGGCGCGCACGAGGTGATCACGACGATCATGCTCAACTTCATCGTGCTCGCGCTGCTCAACTACCTGATTGCGGAACGCTTCAGCGTCCACGACACGCTGCACACGGCGGAGATCAAGAGCGGCGCACTGCCCCGCCTGGCGGATGTGTTCCCGGCATTCCATGGATCCGCCGCAAATACGGTTCTGTTTTTGGGTGTACTTGTTGTGGCCGCGCTGTGGTGGTTTCTGTTCCGCACGCGCGCCGGTTTCGAGCTGCGCGCGGTGGGCCTGCAGCCGCGCGCGGCCGAATATGGCGGCGTTCGCGTTGGCCGCGTCTGGTGGACGTCGATGGCGCTGGCGGGCGCAGTGGCCGGCATCGGTGGACTCAACTACGTACTGGGCTACAAGCGCTACTACGAAGAAGGCTTCGGCGCCGGCGCCGGATTCCTCGGCATCGCGGTCGCGCTGGTCGGCCGCAACCACCCCGTGGGCATCGTGATCGCGGCCGTCCTGTTCGCGACGCTGTCGCAGGGCGGGCTGGCCGTCAACGCGCTCGTACCAAAGCAGATGGTGGACGTGCTCCAGGCCGTCGTGATCATCTCGATGGCAACGGCGGTGCCGGAAGTGCGCCGGGCGTTGCTGGCCATTCGACCGGCAGCGTCGGCCAAGGCCACCGCATGATGATCTTTGGATTTCTGGCGCAGACGCTCCGCATCGCGATGCCGTATCTCTTCGCGTCGTCTGGAGGAGTGATATCCGAGCGCGCCGGCATGATCGCACTGACGCTCGAGGGCTACATGTTGATCGCGGCGTTCACCGCGGCACTCGGCAGCCACTACGCCGGACCGTGGGTGGGCCTGTTGACCGGCGTCGCCGGGGGCGTGGCGGCTGCGTTGCTCTATGGCGTCTGTTGCATCCGCTACCGCGCGAATCAGGTCGTCGTAGGCATCGCGATCAACCTCTTTGCCATCGGCATCACGCGCTTCTTTTTGCGGCTCATCTTCGACAGTTCATCCAACTCGCCGCGTATCGCCGGGTTCACCGAAACCGGCACGGGCTTCGCGGCGCTGGCACTCAATCCACTGGTGTGGCTCGGCCTGCTCTCGTTGCCGGCCGTCGGTTGGATCCTGTTCCGCACTCCGTTCGGCCTGCGACTGCGCGCCGTGGGTGAACATCCGGGCGCGGCGCTGTCGGTGGGCGTCCCGGTGCAACGCGTTCGCTGGATAGCGGTGGCGATCTCGGGCGCCTTCGCCGGGCTGGGTGGCGCGTATCTCGCGTTGGATCAGCACCAGTTCACGGACGGCATGACGGCCGGCCGCGGGTTCATCGCCATCGCCGCGACGATCTTCGGACGCTGGCATCCGCGCCTCGTCGCCATTGCGTGCGTCCTGTTCGCCGGCGCGGAGACGCTGCAGATACAGCTCCAAGGCGCGCAATTGGTGCCGTCGCAATTCGTCGAGATGATACCTTACGTCCTCACGATCGTGGCGCTCGCTGGCGTCGTAGGACGCGCGGTGCCGCCCGCCGCACTCGGCAAGTCCGAGGTGTAGATGGACGCAGTAGAGACAAAATCGTCGGCCGGGAAACTCGTCGTCCTGATGGTGACGGCCTTCATGGACATGGTCGGCGTCCTGATGGTCGTTCCGTTGTTGCCGTTCTACGTGAAGGACATGGGGGCCGGTGGCCTCGTGGTGGGCCTGCTCGTCTCGTCGTTCTCCGTCGCGCAATTGCTCATGGCGCCGGTCTGGGGGCGCCTCTCCGATCACTACGGCAGGCGGCCCGCGCTGCTCATCGGACTCACCGCCTCCGCGATCGCGTTCGTGATCTTTGCATTTGCCAATGCGCTGTGGCTGCTCTTCTTGATGCGCCTGGTGCAGGGAGCCGGAGGCGGCACGGTGAGCGTGATTCAGGCATACGTGGCCGACGCCGTGGAGCCAAAGGACCGCGCGAAGGCGCTCGGCTGGCTCTCAGCGGCCACCAATGCGGGCGTCGCACTGGGCCCGGTGCTCGGCGCACTGGCACTCACTTTTCTGGGAAAATCCGGTCCTGGCCTCATGGCCGCGGCACTGACCGTGTTGAACATCGCGTTCGCCTGGCGCTACCTCAGAGAGTCGCGCGACATGGTCGAAGCCGCTGAAGTGCGGAGCAAGCCGAAGGTGGCCGGTCGCTCGCGGCAGGCCGTGTGGCGCGTGGCGTCGCATCCGGCTGAGCCAGCATCGCGGCTCATCTGGATCTACGCGATCGCGATCGGTGCTTTTCAGGGAATCATTTCGATCCTCGCGCTCTTTCTTGCGGTTCGGTTCGGCGTCACGGCGAACACCATTGGATATTTCTTCGCCTACATCGGCGTGCTGTCCGTCGTGTCGCGCGCGCTGATCCTCGGCAAGGCCGTGGACCACTTTGGTGAAGCGCGCCTGTCGCGGATCGGACTGTCGTTGCTGACGCTGGGACTCGCCGTGTTGCCGTTCATGCGGCCGGCGGCGAATCCGCTGCTCACCTACGTGCCGCTGGCACTGGCCGTGGCGCTCTTGCCGCTCGGCACGGCGTTCACGTTTCCATGCGTGACCGCGCTCCTGTCGCGGGTGGTGCCAAGCGCGGAGCGCGGTCTGTACATGGGCGTGCAGCAGACGTTCGGGGGCGCATCGCGCGTGGTCTTCCCGATCGTCTACGGATTCCTGTTCGACCGCGTCGTCGAACTGCCGTTCCTGCTGGGCGCGGTGCTTGTGGCGCTTACGATCTACCTGGGCCGCGGCATGGGGGAGTACGCGGCACAGGCAGAAGCAAAGCCAGCCTAGTACTCCGCCGGCTCGCTAATGCTAGCCGGATGTACGTCTCTATTTGGTTTCCGCTCCCGGCTCCGACGCCAGGACCGCCTTCGCGATTTC
>ERZ1292623.3422-Hain-H51-01um-R1-3422-length-13529-cov-4_pt1 | contig 13529 bp, 12 predicted proteins | sample MGYA00564398_ERZ1292623 | MGnify/ENA primary metagenome ERZ1292623 (study PRJEB36523, sample SAMEA6512633) | groundwater metagenome | collected 2019-01-07 | study: AquaDiva: Metagenomics assemblies of 32 groundwater samples
ATTATAATCGTCCAAACAACCCTGGGATCAGTCATAACTTGTTCCCCTATAACTTTTGTAGGGACCCCGAAAAACACAAAAAAGCTAATAATAAACAAGCCAACTACAAGCATGATGACAAACCAAGGAGTTATGAAATTAACAAATTTAATAGCATCTCCCGCAAACATAAAAACCATAGCTATAGAAAAAGCAATTGCAGCATGAATTCCTTTATTATCTCCAACTAGCTTAAATTTGTCCATGACCGCATAAACAAGAGTAAAGATAAAAATAAAGGAAAAAATAGGTGCAATTAGATTCAACAAACTAATATCTAAAACGGTTGCCATGACTATTTACCTTTCGGACCTCTTCCAAACATAAGCTCTATCGCATTATGTGCATCTGCAATAGAGTTCTTATCTGTTTTACCACTATTGATTACAGCAAAAATTATCACCATAATAATGAGCAAAGCGATTATAGTAGCAGCATTATCTAAAACCCAATAAGGGACTCTAAAGTCTAAACTTGGTCCTAATGCCCAGTAGGTTGCAACAAGTGATGCCAAAGCAGCAATCAATAATAAAAATCCACCAAGACCACTCTCCACATTAGCACCAAATAAACCAAATAATATCAAAATCATTAATGACACAATAATAAAAAATGATATTTTAGGCAAGAAATTATTTAAACTCTGAATAATTTCAAACTGGTTAATAATAACAAGTCCTAGGATAAGAGCAACAACTGCATTAATATTTCTCTTAGATTCTCCACCAGTAGTCTTCCCAAAAATATAAGTTTTCTCTAATATAGCAAAAACAATAGTAAAAACCAACAAAAAAGGCAGTAAAAAATCATAAAGCCCTATATCTTGCAGTTGTGCAAAAACATCTTGTATTTGTGAAACCATAATCAATCAGCTCCTTTTTTATTTTCCTTTCCTGAACTAGGAGAATTTGTAACATAAGCTATTGCTCCCAATATTACTAAAAAGATAATAATAGAAGAGAATACAGCGCCGCTCCATTGAGTTAAGACAAAATCCCAGACAAAATCCAGCCAGCTTTTCCCAGAATCAGTAGGAATTGCATCTAAAAACACTAAAACAACCCCTAAAAACATTACAAACAAGATAAATTTGTTCGCAGAACTATGACTTTCAGAAAATTTGAATTCTCCAGTTCCAACAAAGATACCAATAAGTAACAAAAACATCAATGAAACAACAAGTAATAATATAATATTCGGCAAAGCAGTATTAATAATGCTTACAATCCTAGTGCTTGCAATAACCAACATAGCAATAACAAATGCCATTGAAGCATTCAAGTTCTTATTAGGGATATCCTTGCCGCTAGCGCTTTCTTTCCCCAAAATCATAGTTTTCTCTAATACTGCAAAAACAAGAGAAAAAACCAAAAGAAAGGGTAAAACTACATCAAATAAACCAAACTCTTGAAAAAATTGGATAGCATTCTGCAAAGATGAAACCATAAAAATCTTTTGGTTTCAGAACTATATAAATTTTACTCTTCCTCTTCGCTTTGCTCTTGTTGAGGAATAGCATCTCTACTTATCAAAACAACATCTCCAAAGGATTTAATCATTTGATGTGGAACAATAACCCCCTTAGCCCCGCCTAAAACCTTGTTTAAATGCGAACCTTTAGTTGCTCTTACCTTCCATCCAAAAACTTTGTTAGAAGACAATATACTTTCCTCAATATCCCCAAAGTAGTTTCCATCATCTGTAAAAACTTTCATATCATAAACTTCAGTAACTCTTTTTGTTCTTAACATAGTTTTCTACACTCACTTTATATATTTAAAGATTTCTCTTATGATATGCTATCTTACAGAAATATATATCTGCTTGGAACCTCCCATATAGCCCAAGAATCAATTGATCAGGTAAAAGAGTTTATAGAAGCAAAAAAACCGGAAATTATAGCTGTAGAATTAGATCAAAAAAGGGTATATGCACTATTTCATAAAAAAAAGCTAAGTATAAAAGATATAAAACAGTTAGGTGTAAAGGGATTTCTCATAAATTTAGTAGGAGCTTATATTGAAAAAAAACTAGGAAAATTAGTTGGAGTTCACCCCGGGAGTGAAATGAAGACTGCAATAAAATTAGCAAAAAAACACAAATTAACAATGGCTCTAATAGACCAAGACATATCTATAACACTAAAAAGATTGTCAAAAAGCATAACATGGAGAGAAAAATTAAGATTCATTAAAGAAATAATAAAAGGAATAATAACAAGAAAACAGCAGATAGAACCATTTGATCTCAAAAAAACTCCACCTAAAGAAACAATAGAAAAAATGATTCAGATGGTAAAACAATCTTATCCAAATGTTTACAAGGTTTTAGTAGAAGAAAGAAACCAAGTTATGGCAAAAAACTTATATAGCCTAATGACTAATAACCCGGATAAGAAAATATTCGCAATAGTTGGCGCAGGGCATGAAGAAGGAATCATTAAAATTCTCAGGGGAAATTCTAGATAGTTTAATTGTAATAATTTTATTAACATTAATTTTTGCTTATAATGACAGAAAAGATGTTACAACTTTAGGTTCTTGGCTGATAAACCTTTTTAGAACATTCATAATAGTAGCAATATCAATCAAGGCTCTTATCCTGGGCTACAAGTTAGCAGCAAAATATTATAGAGTTTCGTTAAATTTCAACTTGTGGAAAATTCAAGAATCAGAAAAAAAGATTTCATTAAAAGCATTTCACATCCCTCTACCAACATACTTAGGGCAGATAACAGCGTTAATTATAACATTGATTACATCAGGCTTGCAATACCTTACAGCAATATCGAGCTTTTCTTTAGATACAAAAAGAATAGACAGAAAATACAAATATATAAGAGATCATGAAGCTTCAAGAATCACAATAGCTGGATTATTGTCAAGTTTCATAGCCTTAATATTCTTTATGTTATTAGAGTCAGAAACAGGAGTTCTAGTAAATACGTGGATAATAATTGGAAATCTAATCCCATTTTCAACCCTGCCTGGAAACTACATCGCAATGCACTCAAGAACAACATATATTTTTACAGCATCGATAGCAGGTATATTCTTAATTTTAATAGGTTTCTTATCAGTAAAAGTGGCATTAATTCTTGCTTTAATCGCCGCATTAATACTTACACTTGTCTATTTTAGGCATATAGAGTATGGAAAAAAGATATTCTCAGATCGCTTTTAAAAAAAAGAAAGAATTCCTTTTTGTAACAGCCACAATGCAAAAAGTAAATTAAAAATAGTGTAAAAATTAAATAAAATTAAAATCATGAAAACAACAGCAATCAAATCTATCCAACTAGACCAGTTAGTTAAAAAAATTAAGCTCTTTAACAAAAGCAGAACAGCAATAATGATAAAAACTCCGATAAAAATAATATCAACTCCCGCAAGTACAAGAAAAGAAGCTGCTAAAATATCTATAATTCCTAAAATTTTAGTTAACATAAGATAACACACTTTAAATATACTTTTAAATCTTTATATCTATGTTTGAAATTAAAAATTACACGCCAAGAGAATACCAGGAAAATATAGCAAAAACAGCATTGCATCATAACACATTAATTATCCTTCCAACAGGTTTAGGAAAAACGAAAACAGCAATATTGCTTGCAGTAAAAAGATTAAATGATTATAAAAATACACAAGTAACATTTCTTACACCAACAAAGCCTTTAGCAGCTCAAATTAAAAAAGAGTTTCAAGAAAACACAAATATAGAAGAAGAATTTATTCAAATGCTAACTGGAATAATCTCTCCAAAAAAGAGAGCTGAGATTTTCAAGCAAAGCAAAATAGTAATAGCAACGCCTCAAACTATTCAAAAAGATTTAGAAAATAAAAGAATAAGTCTAGAGGATGTTTCTCTTTTAGTCATTGATGAAGCTCACAGATCAAAAGAAAATTACGCAAACACAAGAGTTGCATTTTTTTATAATCAACAAGCAAATCATCAAAGAATAATTGCCTTAACAGCTTCTCCAGGTAGTACAAAAGAAAAAATAAATGAAGTCTGTAAAAACTTATTTATAGAAAAAGTAGAAATTAGGGAAGAGCAGCATAAAGAAGTAGCCAAATATGTAAAGAAAAAAGAAATAACATGGATAGAAGTGGAATTGCCGAAAGAAATGAAAGAAGTTCACAAAATAATAAAAAGTGTTTACAAATCAAGATTAAAAGATCTTGCAAAACTCGGATTTCACAAGCCAATAAATGTTATAAACAAAACAGATATTCTAAAGCTACAATCACAATTTAGAAGGGAAATAGAAAATAAAAGCCAGATAGCATTTTATGGCATATCCCTAACATCATACTTGCTTAAAGTAGATTACATCCTGGAGCTTCTTGAAACTCAAGGGTTAGAAGCAATACAAAAATACTGGGAAAAGTTAAAAAGTGAAAATACAAAAGCTGCAAAAGCGTTGGTTGACAACAAAGAAATAAAAAGTGCAATTGAAAAAAATGAAGAATTGATAAAAAGGGGAATAAAACATCCAAAACTGTTAGCATTAATAGAGATACTTAAAAAAGAACAAGAAAAAACGAAAATTATTGTATTTGCAAATTATCGTGATACAATAGATGAGATAATCAATTTTCTAAGTCAAGAGCCAAAAATAAAAACATTAAAGTTAATAGGGCAAAAGTCAGGTCTATCGCAGAAAGAGCAAATCAGTACAATAAAAATCTTTGAAGAAGAAAACTATAATACACTTATTTGCACTTCTATTGGAGAAGAAGGACTTGATATTACAGGAGCTTCATTAGCAATATTTTATGATTGTGTTCCCTCGGAAATAAGAGCAATTCAAAGAGCGGGCAGAGTAGGCAGGTTATCTTCTGGAAGAATAATCCAGTTAATGACAAAAGATACAAGAGAGCAAGGATATTATTGGTCAGCAAAGAAAAAAGAAAAATCAATGAAACTTATTTTAAAGCAAATGCAATCAAGCAATACGCTAGAAAGGTATCAATAATGGAGATAATAGCAGATTATAGGGAAAAAAAGATTATACTGGAATTATCTAAAAAGCATATAAAGGTTAATACAAAAAGCCTCATTTCAGCAGATTTCATAATTCAATCAAAAACAATAGAAGATAAAGAAGTTTTAGTTGGAATTGAAAGAAAAACAGTAATTGATTTTCTGAACTCAATTATAGATAAAAGAATAATAACGCAGTTAATTTCCTTAAAAGAAAATTTTGATATCCCGATATTAATAATAGAAGGGGAAGAAAACATATATAAAATAAGAAATTTCCATCCAAATTCAATAAGGGGGATGTTATCTGCAATCGCAATAGATCTCCAAATTCCGACATTATACACGAAAAATGAAAAAGACACAACATCTTATATAGAGACAATAGCTAAAAGGTTAGAAGGTAAAAGAAAAAATATTAGCTTATTAAAATCAAAAAAACCAATAACACAAAAGGAACTGCAAGAGTATATTATAGAATCGTTTCCTGGTATAGGCCCAACAATAGCTAAATCTTTGCTTAAAAAGTTTAAAACAATAAAAAACATAGTAAACGCAGATGAAAAAGAATTACAAGAAGTAGAAAAGATAGGAAAAAAGAAAGCTAAATCGATTAAGGATATCTTAGAAAATGAATACCCTTAAGTTTAATAAAACACTCATCAAGGTTTATTAAATAAAATATCTTTTTTCTTCATCCCAAGAAATTTTATCTTCTAACATAATCTATCAAAAAAGTATAGCCTAAAAATTTAATGAAGAGTATTCAGTTACAAAGATTTTAAAAGATTACAGTTGCATATTTAAAAATATAATCAAAGTGTAGTTCATTTCAGCATTTCTTAATCAAAAAATAAAAATAACTACTAAGATTATTATTCTAGAAAAAACTAGAAAACGATTACCTTTAAATAACCAAGAGATGTATACCTTTTAAGAAAAAAGGTGGTATCAAAAAAGAGGTTTTTTAAAAGCATAATTTTCTTATTTCTCTCTATGTCTTTCTTCTTATTAGTCGCTAGCAATGCCTCTTCATCTTATGTTGCCGATATATATTTTACACTTCCAAAATCGGTATACACAACAAATGAAGGAATAGAGCTAAAAGGATACTTATACCAATCAAATTATTCAGCTAATGGAAGTTTAGTTTCATCCTCATCTCGATTGCAAAATACAAGTATAAATCTAACAATAAGGTTTACTAATGGAACTCAACTAAACAATTATACATTTACAACAGATTCAGCTGGTTCTTTTTATTCAAAAAGCACTTTCTACCCTACAGCTACTCCTATTAATATTTCATCAGTGGGCAACTATTATATCAGGACAGAATATAAGGATCCAAATAATACAACCTGGTTCTCAGAAGTCCAGATTAATGTTGTAAATCAAACATTAGACTATTTTGTAGTAAAACCTGAAAAAGCAAGGTACAATCCTTCAGAGACTGTAAAAGTAAATGTTGAAGCAATAAGGCTTATAGGGGATGATATAATCTATGTAAGCAATGCTTCTATTAACGGCACATTAAGAAATTCAAGCAAAAGTTCCTTGCAATCATTCAACTGTACTACTACTAGTAATGGAAAATGCTCCACAACAGTCACAGCCCCATCAACCTATGGAGGCTATATTCTAGAGTTAAATAACTTCAAGGCCTTTAGCTCATTCTCAGTAATCCCTTTTTCCGCAAATACCTATATGAAAGATGAGCTGGGGAAATCACTGAAGAATGTTTTCGCAATAAGTGAGCAGGGAAAAGTAGAAGTCAGTATAACAAATACATCTTCATCAGATATCTACACTTTTTCAGGTTATATAGCAAATTCTTCAGGCACCAACATCAAAACAATCACCTCAACAACTTTAAACAGCAATAATTCATTCACTAATACTTTTTTATTCACAATAGATGCTCTAACCTTCAGTTATGGCTCATACACTGCGTATCTAACAATAACAAAAACAGGAGATGGCAGTATAACATCAACAGTTTCCTTTGAAGTGAAAGATTGGAAACTAGCCATCAATAAAAGAATAAGCAACTCAGGGTTTGAATACGAGTACAGTGCTTTTCCAAACAAAACACTAAACTTTGAAGCCTATCCAACTAATCGCTCGGATGGCTCTGTAATAGTCAATATAAGCTCAGCGTTTTTCTCAATATATCTAAAAGATAGTTTGAATAATGTTATTTCTTTTGGAAATGCTACATGGAATACATCATGTGGCAAGAAAGGCTGCTATGAATTCTCAATAAATGCCAGTTCAAATACAGGCAAATATACATTATATGTAGCACTGGCAAATGAAGGTACTATTCAAACAGAAACCCAAGTAATAAATGTAATAAGCACAGTTATATCAGCCCAATCAACTGACAAAGATGGAAATCTAAAAGAACTATTTGGAGCAAATGAATATGCCTATATTAGCCTGACAAGCTATAATAAAACTGCCTCGTCTTTAAACCTCACAGAAGCAGAAATTTTCTCTGTCAACTACATGAATGGCTCAGAATTTACATATACCCAAGTCAACAATTTTGATGTAGTTAATACCTCTAATTCAGTTTATGAATGGGCATGGAATTCTACAAACCAAAGATTAAAATTAGATGTTCCAAAAGCAGGAGGCCTATACAACATTTTCGTATTTGGCAATAACAGAACAGCTGGAACAAATGCAAAGTTTATCGTTAATCCCTATGATATATGCATAGCCCCAAAAGACACTCCCGGCTCAGTTACTTCTGGTTATTATTATGTCTGGCAATTCAAAACATCAGATACCATCTACTTTGAAATAAAATTGAATCAAGCAAATAATCCTTCAGGAAGAGCAACAGCCATAAATTCCACAGCAACAAATTCCAGTTCTTACGGCACAATCTCAGGCTGCACAATTGACACAGCAAAGAAACAAACAGTCACTAATGCAACATTAACAGTAATGGAAGTAAGAAACCTAGAGTCTGGAGCATTGCAAAATTTAAACACCACAGATTCATCATGTCAAGCATCTGACAATTCAGGCACATATACATGCACAGTAAAGCCCTCATTAAAATGGGATTCTGGTGCCAATATGGCTAAGTTTAATATTCAGGGACAGGATGGCATCACTTCAATTGCCTATGGTAAATTTGAGGCAAGATCCTTCTATTTATATGGCTGGAGTCAAACATGGCAAAACAGTCCTTCAAGCAACATAACATTAAATGTGCAACTTTACGAAGCAGGCGGCAGTTGGTGGAGCACATCAAGCAGTTCAGGGGGTTTGTCAGGAACAATAACAGTAAAGAAAGTAGAATATCAGGGAAGTGACGGTGAATGGATATGGCCACCAATTAGCTATAATTACAATGTTAGCAACATAAGCTCAGCAACTATAACATCAGGCACAGGTTCAATATCACTTCCAGCTTCAAAAGCACCAGACGGCACATGGAGAACTGGCTATTATCGTGTTATTTTACAGGCAACAACTTCTGGTGGAGACACAGATTATGGCTATGCTTGGTTTAGCGTTAAATTATGGGATGTTTACGGCCAGCCAGTTGAATGCATAACAACAGGATGCAACTATAAAAATTATTTCGGCTCAAAAGAAAATATTACTTTATACATAAAGATATCAAAAGCAGGGGACTATAATTATAATTATGCTGGAGGAGATAATATCTGGGGCAATATAAGCATAGGTGTCAAAAAAGTGCAGGACTGCAGAACATGGCCTTGCAAAGAATTAAATTCTTCACAATACTCAGCAGACAGGATATACGTAAATGCTTCAAGTCCATGGTACTGGAATGCCAATGCAGGCAATCAAAGTAATTACATATTAAGAATATATACCCTAACTGGTACATGGGGTACTGGTTATTATTCTGTTATCCTAGACGTTAATGGCACAGATTCAGGATACGCTTGGTTTAACACAATAGCATTTTATGCCGAAGCCCAACCAACAGATAATAACGGAAGTAACTACAAATATAGTATTAGGGGCAGTAGCCCAATGTATTTCAATGTTACATCTGTTAGAAGCTATAAATCAGGATACTGGTATAATAACGCATTTAGTAAATACAACTCTTCAGATTATATAAATACCACACTTGATGATATCACCTTGAGAACCTGGGATCAGCAAACATATCAGTCTAAGGAATACAATTATCCTCAAGATATTAACTTTACCCCAAATAACATAACTGGAAATGGCCTGCTCAATATTACTTACAAAAATGGAACATGGCCAACAGGTTATTACTGGGGCGAATTAATTCTAAAAAATCTAGAAAATGAAACCTCAACAGCCTGGTTGTGGTTTAATGTCCAGCCATTTAGAGTGCAAGTATCATCAAGCTCATCTAACGTTGATTCAGACCAGTGTATCAATGCCACCATAAATGTTTACGAGCCAGATTGGTACTCTAACTCAGTTTTAGTAGGAAATTACTCCCTCACAGGCGTATATGAAGATATATGGACTATGTCAGGTAGTACTAGAACAAATTACACAAATTATACTACAGGAACCTTCAATGGAACAAGTGTTTCTACATTTTGTCCAAATAACGGTGAATGGGGTTCTGGGAACTGGGGCGGCTATCACTATCTAAATATAGTTGTTAAGGATAATGTTCAAAATGATACTCAAATAGGTTGGCTGTCTTTCAAGACAGTTCCTTTCCAGATAACCTGGAGCTTAGTTGGTAGTACTAACAAGCTAACAAATGCAAATATTAATGTCTCAGTCAATTTATCAAAGCCTTTAACAGGAGCAGCGGCAACAGGAAACTTAACAAAAGTTTACCAGTGGCGTTATGACAATTATAGGAGCACAAAAGAGGAATACGCCTTCAGTGTAGGAAATTGTTACTCAAATATCTCTGGTCAATGCACAATCAGCGGTACACAAAATGTCATGATCTCCCCCCCATCAGGTGGTTGGAAAATTGGCTACAATTATCTCCAGGCAGAATGGGGAAAGCAAAATAGCTCTACCTCTAAGATAGAAGATTGGTCAGGAGTTTACTTTGAAGGAAGATCAGCTTATAATGGATACTTCTCAAATTACGATGCAAATAACAATTGGAAGTATACTTTTCCGATAAATGAAAATATAACAATAACGCTCTATGTAAGGGACCAAAGTTATAATGCCATTAACGTAAACATAACAGATGTCCAATATGCCTATTCAGGCTCAAGTTGCTGGAACGAGTGGTGTAGAACTTATACCTCTGCCACATACTCTCCAACATCTACAACAAATGGAAATGCTGTCTTAAGAATTCAAGTTCCCTCCACTAATTGGTCAAAAGGATATTATTACATAAAGGCATCTATTTCCGGAAGCTCTGGAACCGCAACAATAACTGATGGAAATGTTTATGTTAAAGATACAGTAGCCCCAACTATAAATATAACCTTACCAGTTATTAATGCAACTTATACAGGTATAAGTTTGGCACTTGCTGCAACAACAACTGAAAACAGCCAATGTAGTGTTAGTTTAGCGAGTTATGATCTTTTCAACCTATGGTATTGTGGAAACTGGAATGCAACTTCAGTTAATTCTACAGCATCTTCTACAGGGATATTAGAATCATGTAACACAACTAAATATAATTACAATGGTAATTCATACTACACAGAATGGGTCACAAGTAACTATCGCTCAATATCTAATGCCACATATTATGCAGCTGGATATGGGGGGCCTTATATGGCCTCAGGAGGGACATCTCATACTTATACTTTTAACACAACAGACTGGAAAGCACAGCATTATGGTGTATGGCTATGGTGCTACGATACTGATGGGAATTATATTTCAGAAAGGGCTGCATTTAAGGTAAATGTAACGTCATAAAATGAGAAATAAGCTAGTCAAGTCATTTGTATTCTTAATTATGCTAGTTATGAGTATAACCTTTGTATCTGCAGCTGCAGATTTTGCAGTTACAAGCTTTTCTTGCTCTCCTGCAGAGTCTGTAATAAATAACGTTTTTTCTTGTACTACCGATATAAAAAATAATGGTGACGCATCAGGTACCGTAAACACTGCAACTTTATACACTGATGCAAGTAACTGGCTTGAAGACTCTAACTATCCTCAGGCTTCTGGCGTCTCAGTAAGTGCTGGGCAATCTACCACGGTTACATTTTCAGGGTTGAGAGCCACAAAATCAGGAGACAATGGCTTTTCAAAAATAATGCTGGACCAGGTTACAGATACCTATGTAGCAGATAATAACAAGAAAGTGAACATAATTAATGTTGCTGTCACAGTGTCAAATTCAGTTTCAAGTGCAGCAATGAGCAGTTCCTTTACAACAGCAGCAGAAGTTACAGCAGGAGGCAACATAGATGTCAGTTTAACATTCACAGTAAATAGTGGAGGCTGTTCTATAGGAAACCAAGACTCAGAAAAAATAATAAGTGATATGCAAGATGGCAATAAACAATCAAGAACATGGACTGTAACACAAGGCACATCAGGGGACTGTAAATTTACAATTTCAGCTGCAGCAACAGGCTCAGGAGGAATAGCATCAAAAATAGATTCAACATCAAGCACAATTACATGTACAACCTGCCCAGTTGATTCCGGCAGCAGTGGCTCTTCAAGCGGAAGCAGCGGGGGATCTGCTGTTGGAGGTTCAGGCACTAAAGCGAGTATTACTGAATTCACAAAAATGAAAGAATTGGATTTCTCCCAAAATGACTGGTTCAGCTTTAAAATAAACGGAGGAGAGCATAAACTAACAGTATTAAACATAACAGACACATATGTTATCATAGAATTAGAAAGTGAAAAACAGGCATTTACGCTAAATGTAGGAGATGAAATACAAATATCTTTAACCAATGGCGAACCAGACATCTCAATAAAGTTAAAATCAATAAATGTGCTCTCAAAAAAAGCAGTACTTGTTATAACAAGGCTATCAGCTGTACAGCTTCCTGAAACAACTGCAAATATCACAAAAGAAGAAAAGCCAAAAGGGATAGAACAAAAAATACCAGAAAAAAAAGATGGAGAATCAACACAGGAATCAGAAAAAAAGCCTTATTATATTATTGTAATAGTACTGATACTCATTTTATTAGCAGCATTCATCGAAATCTTGAAACATATACGTAAGGACAGTTAGATGTACAACTCAACATCTTAATCACCATAGTCCGTTCCAAAATTTATAGATTATCTCAAAAGTTCCATAATCAAGCAAAGTTAAATTTTTCTAACAAAAAGTATTTTGCTCCGTCTTTTTGCAATTCACTTCTATAAAGACAAAAAGAATCTACACTTTGTTCAATCTCTTTTAATTTCACTTTTTTGATAAAAGATGATATTTTGATATTGTATTTTGATTCTTTGATTCTAGCCAAGGTTATATGTGCACCAAACTCATGATCTCTTTTTAATCCTAACACATCTAATAAGGATTCATCGATGTTCTTCTGCAGTTTTATGACATCCTTATCGGGCTCAATTCCAGCCCATAATACTCGTATAAGATTTTCATTAGGAAAAATACCAAGAGTTTTTATTTTAAATTTAAAAGGCTTAATCTTCAGCCCACTAATAGAATTTTTTATCTTATCTATCTTTCCATCGGTAATCTCACCTAGAAAAATAAGAGTAATGTGCAAATTCTTTTTAGGCGCAAAACTTGCTTTTAAGTTATACTTCTTAAACTCTTTCTTTATATCTCTCATTAATAAGAACAAATAATCCTTTATTTCGTCACTTAATGGAATAGCTAAAAAGCACCTCATTTTAAAGTAATATTATCTCCTATATTAATATTGTTTTCTCTTGTAAATCCTTCATTAACTTCCAAAACATATTTTGCTTTATTAGTATAAACATCACAAACTTCAGTAGTACAAGGAACCGCATTTTTAATATCGACAATCACAAGATTATCATCGATAAAAATCATGTCTAGGGGTATTAAAGTATCTTTCATCCAAAAAGATCTAAGGTCAGAATCATCAAAAATGAAAAGCATTCCACAATTATCACATAAGCTTTCTCTAAACATTAATCCTTTTGTTTTCTCATCTTCACTATCAGCTATTTCGACATTAACGTACACCTCTTTGTGATTGGAGTAAATAACTAGATTAGAAGAACAGCCAGAAATTACAATTAATAAAGCAATAAACAAGATTTTCATTTCAGTAGTATTTCCTCAAGATCTAGTCCAGTCAATCTCTTAATTTCTTTAAATAAAAAATAAAAAATAAAGGCCAATATTATAGAAGAAGGCAAGGCTATAACAGGAAAGCTCAATGCAGTCATTCTTCCTAGTTCTTGATTAAAAGCTATAGTTCCGGGCTCACTTATCAAAAGGATTTTAGCCAGCAGATAGTTCAATAAAGCAGAAAAAAAGAAGGACAAAGCAATAAAGCAAGTATAACGCTTGATTTTTCTCTTGAAATGGACTAAATTGCCTTTATTTTTTAAAGTTT